>JABAHR010001142.1_pt7 | contig 10584 bp, 12 predicted proteins | sample 7062101 | NCBI WGS metagenome assembly JABAHR01 (sample SAMN14534553, study PRJNA622989) | marine sediment metagenome | biome: marine biome [ENVO:00000428]; feature: marine pelagic biome [ENVO:01000023]; material: deep marine sediment [ENVO:00002113] | place: India: Gulf of Kutch | collected...
TCCTGAAACTCAGCCAGGTTTCTGGGAGCAGGAGATCCAAGCATAATTCTAATGTTGTGTTTTTTATCCCATTCGCTGGGCGGTGCTGCCCACAGGTATTCTGCTACGGCTCCCAGCATGTTTGCACAGGTTGCCCCGCACTCTGAAGCCCACTTCCAGAAGCTTGATGCCGAAAAACGCGGGTAAAATACCGCTGTACCCCCAGAGCCTATTGCGCTGAAAAGACACATAACCTGAGCATTTGCGTGTCCCAGTGAAAGAACGCTCATAAGCACATCGCCGCTTCTCACGCCCTGCTGCTGGAGATAACTTCTAACTGTCATAACAACTCCGCCGTGCTCTCTTACAACACCCTTTGGCATACCCGTTGTACCGGAAGTAAACATGCAGCGCTCAAGATCGGAAGTAGTAACATTCATATTGGGATTAGCATTTGATGCGCTGTCAAAACTGCTAAAAGGAGCTGTTTTTATACCACCTATATCTGAAGGTATGTTCCCTTCACCCGTTACGAATATATTCTGTAAATTAGTCAAGTCTTTGGCAATTTCTTCCAAGAATGGGATACTTCCCTGGTCGACTATTAAAGAAATCATATCAGAGTAGTTAATGATATAAGCAAGTCTCTCACCTTTTTCATCTTTATTAATAGGCACCTGTATTGCGCCTGCTTTATGAATTGCGATGATTGATGCAACATATTCAGAGCAGTTAATCATATACATACCAACCTTACTGCCCTTATTAACGCCGTAATCAGCCATCAGTCCGTTAGAAACTCTGTTTGCCCATTCATTTGCCTCTTTATATGTGTAGCTCTCTGTTAAATTTCCATCATTATCAGCTACACGGAATAAAGTTTTGTCCGGGAACTGCTCTGCACCCATTTCCAGATATTTAGTGATCGGCAGCCACTGAGTAGTATCATCAAATGTGCCGTGCGGGAGAGTACCTTCTCCTACATATTTAGAATCTCTAGGTTTGAAAAGTAATCGCATTTAAACCCCTCCTCCATTATTTGAAAAAAATATTGTTTTAGTATACACCTATAAAGATATTATTGTCACGCAGTTTTTTATACCCTTACAACCGTATTATAACTGTCTGACATCTATCTTTATATGTAATATTTTATATTATTATTATAAAACAGGTAATTTTAAAATATCTGAAACATAATTTCAAATAAAAAATTAATAAATTTTAATTTTTTTAAATAGACTTCACTTAAATCGCAATGCAATTTGCTGTTTAGTTAAATGGAAAACAATATCCTGTATAACATATCGGTATTCGTAATCGGTATTATCATACTTTACTTTGGCGGTGAGGGCCTTGTAAAGGGCGCTTCCAGACTTGCCAGGAGTCTGGGCGTTAATTCAATACTCGTAGGCTTAACTGTGGTAGCATTCGGCACTTCCGCCCCTGAGCTGGTTGTATCAATAATCGCATCTCTAAAAGGCTCAAATGATTTAATAGTGGGTAATATTCTAGGCAGCAATATTTCCAACATAGGGCTCATTCTCGCAACAGCCGCACTTATTTACTCTATAAGAATAAAGCTTACGCTTATAAAAGTTGAGCTTCCCTTCATGATAATGTTATCATTGCTGCTGTTTGTTCTATCAAAGGATTTACTTATACAACGCTCCGAAGGCGTTGTTCTTTTCGCATTATTAACATCAATAATTATTTACAGTTGTTATGACGCATTTAAAGAACCAAAACATATTGAAAGAGAGTTTGATGAATTTCTGGAAGCTGATAAAAACTATTTCAAAAATTCTCTTTACATAGTATTTGGACTTGTTGGTTTAAGCGTCGGCGCAAAGCTCCTTGTCGACTCGGCCATATCAATAGCGCAGGACCTGGGAGTCAGCGAGGCTATAATAGGAATCTCCGCAGTTGCAATAGGCACCTCCCTGCCAGAGCTTACTACATCAGTAATTGCAGCGCTAAAAAAAGAATCGGGGATAATAATTGGCAATATAATAGGGAGCAATATTTTTAATATCGGAATCCTAGGGATAGTATCGGTTATAAAACCTATAGAGATAGAGCAAAGCCTGCTTAATTTTGAATTTGTTATAATGATTCTATTCTCTATTGCACTGTTGCCCATAATGAGAACAGGTTTTAAAATCACAAAAACAGAAGGGACATTGCTACTTTTATTTTACTTGATGTTTTTAAGATTTATTTTTTGAAGGTAGTTAAGCAGTTTATATCTAGTCTTTTCTTAAAGTGAGCTTTCTAAGCTCCTCAATGTCTTCTTGGGTTAGTTCCTGAGTGTCTTCACTACTTAATTTCCTGCCGGTACCAGCACTACCATTTCCTGGCTGAGAGATTGTTGGTTGAGAAATGTCCTGGCCTGCTTCACCCGCTGCTTTATTTAAAGAATTATCTTCGAGAGGAGGCAGTTCAATCTCGAGTTTTATATCATCAGAGCCGGCTTTAGACAAATCGCTGCTAACCTGAGAACTACCTTGCCCTGGTTCATTGGCGCTAAGGCCCGGATCTAAATTTTCAATACCATTGCTCACATATTTTTGTGCCGACCCGCTTACTTCAGTTCTGATTTGTTCTATTTCCTCTTTGGATAAAACCCTAGTCTTGTCACCGGCAAGTTCATCTTCTAAGCTTATTTCGGCAACGTCATTGGCTTGTTTGCTATCTACAGAACTGTGAGCTTCGTTACCAGCCTGCTTTTGTTTATTCTGCTCATCAATACTGGGAAAGTTTATCTCTATCTTAAAATCACTTTGGCTTGGAGAAGAATCCTCGATGGGCTCATCATCAGGCCTAATTTCACTTGAATCTACATTACCCGTTTGACTATCTTCACCCGTTTGACTATCATCCAAAACATCCGGCTCTAACTCTATGACTTTATCATCAGTTACTCCGTCAACTGACTTAGATGCCGCATAGTTCTCAGTTATGATAATATCCTCCAGCTCTTCGGTTTCCCAGTCCTTGTCTTTCAGATCAATAAACTCTGCGGTATGGAGAAAGAGGATAAAATTACGGGTACCCTGCTCATCCAGAGGACTTATTTTTATCAGATCGCCAATGGTATTTGCTTCTTTTATAGAGTTTGCAAGTTTAAGCTCTTTTGTAGACTGGAACTTGAGCGTTGCTATATCCTGAGCCAGCCCCCATCTTCTTGCAATTATAGTGTTATCTGCATTTAGCAGATCAGATATATGAGAATCATCTATGATAGACTTTTGAACAGCATCATAAATCACCTGGAGCGGGTTTATGTTGTACATAACCTCCAAGTTCAATAGATTAGTATCCTTATAATAGAATTTGCCGGTAGTAAGACCAAAACCTTCCATAAGCCTCTTTCTGATTTGGTCTTCTAGGATAGTTGAGAGCTGATGAGGACTTATTTTGCCCATCTTAATAAGGGCTTCGCCTATTTTTATATCCCTTTCATTAGCAAAGGCAACCGCCGCCTGCTGCTCTGCTTTAGTAATTATTGATTTACTTACAAGCAGCTCGGCAAGCGCAAAACGCTGGTTACTCCCATGTGAAAAAACAATGTTGCCCTGTAAAAAATAGACTTTTAGTTCAACATCCGATTGTATATATAAAATCCCGGTTTTGTTCTCGCGGTAAAAGAAACAAAGGATCTGGGGAAAAAACCGTTTTTCAATCTCGCCGTTTTCATCATAGTCATCAAGATCTTCAAAACTCATATTATTGCCGGTTGTAGTCTCACCAGTATATATAGTCGGCTGAGTAGTTTCTGTGTTATCCTCAGTGTTAATATTAACCGAGAGATCGGATGAAACGCCGATTTTAAGACCGGCTAAGAAATCGTCTACAGACTGAAACCTGGCCTCAGGTCTTTTTGCCATAGATCTTGCTATTGCAACTTCCAGGTCCTTAGACACATCCGGTCTTATTTCGCTAATAGGCGTAGGCGTAAGCTCTACATGGCCTCTTTTTATTTCGTAGTCGGAATTAGTATTACTTCCAAACGGGACCTTACCGGTCAGTATTTCATAAAATGAAACTCCGAGAGAGTAAACATCTGACCTATGGTCAACCTGCTCACCAAGTATCTGCTCGGGTGACATATACTTAGGGGTGCCTAGTACTGTGCCTGCAACAGTATGAACAGAATCCGAAACTATATGCGCAATACCAAAATCCGTAATTTTAACCTCACCGCCGGTCAATATAAAATTATTGGGTTTAATATCCCGATGTATAATACCTTTGGAATGAGCATGGGATATGCCGGAGAGGATTTGCTTGAATATGTTAAGAGAAAAGTTGATTTCCTGAGGACCTTGTTTTTTTATTATCCGCCCTATGCTTTCACCTTCTATATACTCCATAACCAAGAAATAGCTGTTTTGCACCTCTAAGAAATCAAAGACTGTAACTATGTTTGGATGGGTCATCTGGGCCTGGATTTTGGCCTCTTTATAGAATCTTTTTATTATATCCGCATTGCTTAAAAGCTCAGGATGGATAACCTTTAGCGCAACAACGCGGTCAAGAGTTTCATGGATTGCCTTAAAGACCTCTCCCATTCCACCGACCCCGATGCTCTCCAATATTTTGTAATTCTCTATTCTTTGTCCTAAAAGTTCTGACATTTTATCTACTTATTCGTACCAACAGAATCGTCAAACAGCATATTTTTAAATATTTTTAGTATCTGACGGGCTTTCCTGATCTTATTCTTCTCTCTAAGCATTGCAAGCTGTACAGTTATATTATCTGCTCCGCCCCTGTCATTAGCTATTCTTATTAATTCATCACAAACATTTTCAAGGGGAAAAGAAGCTATTGTTTCCTGTATTTCTTCTTCATACAGATATTCTGTAAGCCCGTCAGAGCAAAGAAGAAAAATATCGCCCCCGACTGCATCTAAAGGGGGATATACATCGACTTCAAGCTGCTGAGAAGTCCCCACGGCTCTTAGCAGAATATTTCTTTCCGGTATTGTTCTTGCCTTTTCCTCTGTAATAGTACCGGCTTCTAAAAGCTCCTGCACTACCGTATGATCTTTTGATAAACGACTTATCTCTTTTTCTCTTATTAAGTACGCCCTGCTGTCCCCCACATGAGCTAAATGCACCTGTTCGTTATAATAAATCATTGCGGTGCAGGTAGTACCCATACCATTTAAATCACTATTTTCAGCTGATATTTGAAATATTTTCTCATTGGTCTCAGCTATTATTTCTTTTAAGATATAAGGTAAATTCTCTAAAGATTCAACGTCAATATTATTATCAAGCTCTTCAATAACTTTGGCGCTTGCAACCTCCCCGGCTGCATGTCCCCCCATACCATCCGCTACTACCATCAAAAAAGCATCCGGAGCTCCGTTATCTTTTATCGAAAAAGTTTTATATAAATAAGAATCTTCGTTATTAGTCCGGACTCTGCCTACATCACTATTTCCATAAGAAATGAATAAACTTGGTTCCTGCATAACAATTTATTTTTACTGAGAAAAAACTATCCTGTAATTGCCGATCTGAATTGTATCTCCTTTTTGTAGTACTCTTTCCTTTACCACGTTTCCATTTACCTTTGTGGGCTTTAAAAAAGAGCCCATGTTAACAAGCTTAAATGAGCCGTCTTTTTGTTTTTGAATAATTGCATGGTGCTCATTAATGAATAGTCCGCTAATATTGATATCGGCATCATATCTTTTGCCAATTGCAAAAAAATCGCCTTTTATTTTGATTTCTTCTTCCCCGTCAACTACTAACCTGGGATCAGACGAGCCTTTTTCACTCTGCATCTTTTCCAAAAACTTATCCCTTGTTTCTGAATCAAATATTACAGTACCATCATCTGCTCCCTTTATTTCCTCCGGCTCAAGCGGTTTCTGCCCATCCTCATCTAACTCCAATCTTAGTATATACTTTCCAATAAGCATAAGGTCCCCGGCCTTAAGAACGCCTTCTTCTATTTTTTCTCCGTTTATAAAGGTTCCGTTGGAGCTTGCCATATCTTTTACAGTTATTTTATCGTTATGAACCGTGAGGATCGCATGACATCTCGATACGGACAGGTTGTTTATAACAATGTCATTATCCATATCCCTGCCAATAGCAATTAGTTCCTGATCCAGGACCTTTCTATCAACTTCCTGTGCATTTAAAGTTATACTTATAGCTGGTAAACTCATAACATATACCTCTACTTAATACTTTTTTTAAGATTATAAAGCATAAATTTATAGAATACTACAGAGAAATAGATAATAAAAGTAATTTGTGAATTAAAGGATATAAAGCCTTGCAAATAAGTAAATACAGAATGACCTACCGGTTATAAGCTCTTTTTATTTTTAGGGCTTCTTTGTATAACCTATATTTATTGTATGCCTGTTTAGCAGAGTGCTTTCTATTTGCATTTTTGATAAGCGCATTGTACTGATTGTACCAATAATTCATTTCGGTGTTTAGATGCTTAAATGTATTATTATTTGAAATCTGTACAATTTCTGGGCGAAGCTTTGAATCTATTACAGTATTGTCTGTTGTATAAGGTTTAGACCATAGGGAATCCTTCTTACTGTGACTATTAGTTGTTTGTGGAACTTGCAGAGTAAGGCTGTTTCTTAGCTGCTTCCTATAGGCTTGAACTTCAACATCAGGTTTAGCATAATAACTGCTTTGTTCATTAGAACTATCCAAATTGCTTGATTGTGAATTATCAAGAATGCTGACTACTGCCGTTACTGCCCCAAACAGAGTGATTATTATTAAACTTAGAGTCTTTCCCAGAGTTTCCACAACAATTTATCCCAAAAAACTATATTAACTAACGGAACCCGCCTTCATTTCCTAGGTTTGAATAAGAAAATATCATGTCATTAGCCATAAGCCCTAAACAACTATAATTACTGCATAATTTATAATAAGGATAATAAATAACCTAAAATTGTAGCCACGCCCATATAATTATTGCCAAATTTTGTCAGATTTCTGAAATATTGCTATTTTTTACATTTTCTCTCATTTTCTTATATACTGACTAAACAGATTATGAAAATTATGTCACTAGACGTGGGTACCAGGCGAATAGGAATTGCAGTAAGTGATGAGCTAGGCATAACCGCAAATGGTCTCCAGACTCTTAAGAGAACCGACAGGAAAAATGATATTCTGAAACTAAAAAACATCTGCTCCGATTTAGGAATCGAAAAAATAGTGGTTGGAATACCATACAATACGGACGGACAAATAAGTAAAAACGGAGAAATAATAAAGAAATTTGCAGAAAAACTTGAAAAAGAGCTGTCTCTTCCGGTTGATTATATAAACGAGACTTTTACAACTGCTGATGCGCAGCGGTATTTATTAGAAGCGAACATGAGCAGAAAAAAAAGGAAAAAAGTGATAGATAAGCTGTCGGCAGTAATAATGCTGCAGGAATATCTGGAGCAGCATAGAGATAAAACCTGATATGCCACTTATAAAAGCAAACGATATTAATATTAACTATGAAGTCCATGGTACAGGCACGCCTGTTGTCCTCATTGGCGGGCTTGGAAGCCATCTGCAAAGCTGGGCTACGCAAATCCCGATATATTCAGAGTATTTTAAGGTAATCGTTTTTGATAACAGGGGTATGGGCAAAACAGATAAGCCTGATACACAGTACTCTATAGAGATGATGGCAGATGATACCGCTGCGCTACTGGAGAAACTAGATCTTGAAAGAGCAAGTTTTATCGGCAAATCCATGGGTGGGATGATTGCACAGTGGATGGGAATTAAATATCCACAAAGAGTAAACAAGCTTGTGATGGGGTGCACCACTGCAAGCAGGGATGAAGTGGGGAATCAGATCATAAAAACAGGCAGGGAAATCGCAGAAAAAGCAGGAATGAAGACAGTATGGCTCACAGCGCTTTTTTTAGGCTATTCACGAAAATATATAGAAGACAATATTGATGCTATAAAGCAGAACATGTCAGCAGTAACTGAATCCAAAGAATATTTAACAGGTTATATTCGTCAGAGCGGCGCATGTGAAAAACACGATATTTTAGATCTCATACCAAAAATCAGAGCACAATCGCTTGTTATGTATGGAAAAAATGATTTTATCACTTCACCTAAAAGTTCTAGAAAGCTTGCTGAACTAATACCAAACTCTAAATTGATTGGTTTTAATGCCGGGCACGGCTTTTGGAGAGAATGCCAACAGCAAGTAGACAAAGAAGTAGTGGGTTTTCTTCTTAAACCCTAATACTCAGTTAAGGTTTCTTGTCTCTAAGATGCTGCTGCTTAATTTAGAAGTGTATTTCAGTATATCCAGCCTTGTCTGTATATAATTTATAATCATTTCGGCCCTCTTAATTGCGTCTAATTGTTCAAGCAAGCCCTGTCTGTCAAATATATTTGATATTATAAGAGTAGCAAGCGTATCTGTTAATCTATCAATCGGGAGTCCAGTGTTTACTTCTATCCTGTGATCTTTTTGCTCTTCGCCCATCATCTCGTTCCACCTGCAAAGTAAATCTTCAATGTGTCTTCTGTAAAGCTCTTCACTTCCGTTTATCATATCTTCTTTTATTGTCAGGTGGGCCATTCTGTATGGCAAATCCTGCTTTATCTCAGAAAGCTCTACCCTTTTTAGACCATAGAGAACAATATTAGACCTTCCGTCATCAAAATACTCAGTACTCACTATTCTGCCCATGCATGCTGTTTTATATATCTCAGGGCAGCCGTAATAACAGTTCTCCCAGCCGGGCTTTAAAAGCGACATAGTGATTATTTTCTCTCCGCTGAGCGCGTCTGCTACCATTTTTTGATACCTTTTCTCGAATATATGCAAAGGCAACAGCACATTTGGAAACAGGACAACATTTGATAGCGGAAATACAGGGGCTACACCAGAAAAATTGTCCAGGTTTATTATTTCATTCACATCTAAATTAAGATCCATATAATAATAAGTTTATAACATTATCAAAAAGTTCAAACTATTTTGTTTTTTAACAAGAGATTGAATCCTTTGATATAGATATATGTCTAAATATACAAACAATTTAACAGGAGGTTAGTCATGAGCATAAAGATAAGCAGTGACAACTTTGAAAAAGAAGTGATTAACTCAAAAAAGCCGGTTCTTGTAGACTTCTGGGCCGAATGGTGTGGGCCATGTAGAACGGTAGGGCCCGCACTAGAGGAAATATCTGAAGAATATTCAGACAAATTCACTCTAGCAAAGGTAAATGTGGATGAAAATCCTGAGCTTGTAGGAGAGTATGGTATAAGGAGTATACCAACCATGATTCTATTTAAAGATGGTAAGCAGGCAGACAGTGTCATAGGTGCACTGCCCAAAGAAAACATTGTAGATTTTGTAAATGAGAATCTACAATGAAAAAAAGTCAGCTAAACAAAAAGAAGGGGGAAATTGTATTTCCCCCTTCTAAATATCTTCTATCTTTGATGGATCAGGATATTTAAAATCGTAATCCAATATTTTCTTTAATTTTTTATTACTGATGATTTTATAATTTGGAACATCCGAATCATCAAAGTCCGGCGGGTCTGCTCCTATGAGCTTTGCCTGATGAGTATAATAATCTTTTCTTAAAGGGTGTTCATCACTGCATCCGTTTAACACCTCTCCCCATACACCCTGACTTATTATTTGGTGTATTATAAAAATACAGTCGTCTCTGTGAATCAGATTTACAGGGGCATTCCCATTTTTAATACCTCTTTTCCCAGAAAGAAACCTGCCCGGCATTCTGTCATATCCTATAAGCCCCGCAAGTCTCAAGACAGTAGTCTCAACATTTTCCAGATTCATAAGTATATTTTCTACTTTTATTAAAGCCTTCCCGGATTCTTTTGTAGGTTTTTCCGTTTCACTTTCTTTTACTTCTCTATTTAAATCGGGGTAGACAGAGGTTGAGCTTACAAAAAGCATATACTCTATAGGTGAATTTTTAATTTGTCCTACTAATGATCGAATCTGATTTTGATGGTAAGAAACTATATTTTCTCTTCTCTGCGGCGGAAAGTTAATTATCAACATATCCGTATTAAAAAATTCAGGGTCAAAATCTGGGTTTATTTCAGGAGACAAATTTACATAATACTGCTCAATGCCTTTTGATTTTAGGTCAGATAATTTATCCCTTGTCGCAGTGGAACCTTTTACCTCGAAGCCTTGCTCTATTAGAAATTTTGCAAGCGGAAGCCCAAGCCAGCCGCAGCCAAGAATGCTTATTTTGTTCATTATAGGATTAATATATTGCCGCTATGAACCGGTTTTATTGTCGAGTCTGTCTATTACTGCGCATCCCACGCTGTCGCCCCATACGTTAATAGTGGTTCTAAATCTGTCTAAAAGCCAGTCTATCGCAAGTATTAGTCCGACCCCTTCAAGAGGCAGCCCGACAGCCTGTAGCACAAGTACCATTGTAACAAGCCCCGCCTCAGGTATTCCGGCAGCGCCTATTGCGGCAAGTGTGGCAGTAAAAAATACTATTAAAAGATCACCCGGGCCAAGCATGATACCATAGCTCTGCGCAATAAATATTACGGCAACAGCTTCATATAAAGCGGTGCC
>JABAHR010000583.1_pt2 | contig 10582 bp, 16 predicted proteins | sample 7062101 | NCBI WGS metagenome assembly JABAHR01 (sample SAMN14534553, study PRJNA622989) | marine sediment metagenome | biome: marine biome [ENVO:00000428]; feature: marine pelagic biome [ENVO:01000023]; material: deep marine sediment [ENVO:00002113] | place: India: Gulf of Kutch | collected...
CCGGAGCCCATCGCCGCGGCGCTGACCGGTCATGGTGAAGACGGCCCGACACCGGTGATCTCCTGCGAGTGCGATGGCCGGGAATACCTCTTGGAGCACATCGGTCGTGAGCGCATCCCGCTGGCCCTGTTTGGCGCCGGTCATGTCGGATCCGCCGTGGCCCGGGTGCTCGAGCATTTGCCGTTCCAGGTGGCCTGGATTGACAGTCGCGAGGACCGGTTGATTCCGGATCCGGGATCCGGTATCGAGCGGCGCCACCGCCCGGATCCCGCCGGGGCGGTCCGGGAATTTCCTCCGGGCACGGTTTACGTTGTCATGACGCACTCGCACGAGGTTGATGAGGACATCTGCCACGAGGTCCTCAGGCGCGGTGATTTCGCCTGGCTGGGGCTGATCGGGTCGGCCACGAAGCGCCGGCGCTTCGCGCAGCGGCTCGGCCAACGGGGCATAGGGGAAGACGCACTGGAGCGCCTCGTGTGTCCCATCGGCGCGTCTGGTGTCACGGGAAAGCGCCCTGCTACCATAGCCGTGGCCCTGGCCGCGCAACTGCTGCGGGAAGTCGTTCCGGGGCCGCTCCGCTAGCCTGCTGAGGATGTGAGGATGAACCAATCGCTCAAGGATTTCGTCAACGACCTGCCCAAGGCCGAACTGCATGTCCACATCGAGGGCAGCCTTGAGCCGGAGATGATGTTCGAGCTCGCGGCCCGCAACGGCGTGGAATTGCCCTATCCGAACATTGAAGCAATACATAAAGCATATAATTTCAATTGTTTGCAAGACTTTCTTGATCTTTATTATCAAGGCATGTCCGTTCTTCTCACAGAAGAGGATTTTCACGACCTGACCTGGGCTTACCTGCTGCGATGCAGAGACCAGAACGTGGTTCATACCGAGATCTTCTTCGATCCCCAAGGCCACACCGAGCGGGGTGTGCCCTTCACCACGGTCATCGAAGGCATCTGGTCCGCGCTGGAACGCGGGGAGCGGGAACTGGGGATTACCAGCCGCCTGATCATGTGTTTCCTGCGCCATCTCAGCCAGGGCAGCGCCTTCCGGACCCTCGAACAGGCACAGCCCTGGCTCGAGCGCATCGCTGGCGTCGGACTGGATTCCTCGGAAGTCGGCCATCCTCCGTCGAAGTTCCGGGAGGTGTTTGCCAGCGCCGCCGGCATGGGACTGAAACGCGTTGCGCACGCCGGCGAGGAAGGTCCGCCGACCTACGTCGCCGAGGCGCTGGACCTGCTCCAGGTGGACCGGATCGATCATGGCAACCGGTCGCTGGAGGACCCCCTGCTGGTCGAGCGCCTGTCCCGCCAGGGCACCCCGCTGACGGTCTGCCCCCTGTCCAACCTGCGCCTTGCGGTGATCGACGACATGCGCCGCCACCCCATTCGCCTGATGCTGGAAAACGGCCTCAAGGCGACGGTCAACTCCGACGATCCCGCGTATTTCGGCGGCTACGTAAACGAGAACTTCGGCGCACTGATCGATGCCCTCGGGCTGACCCGAGAGGAGATTTTGCAACTTTCGGCCAACGCCTTCGACGCGTCTTTCCTCCCGCGCGGGGAAGTCGAACGGCACCTCTCGGCATTGCGCGAAAAGGCCTGATGGAAGCTCACCTGCATGCCTGGATCAGCCTGCTGATCCGCTGGGCGCATTTCATCGTCGGCATCGCCTGGATCGGCGCGTCGTTCTACTTCAACTGGCTGGAAAACCGCCTGCGACGCGCCAACCAGAAAGAAGGAGTGGCCGGGGACCTCTGGGCGATTCACGGCGGGGGATTCTATTACCTGAAGAAGTACGCGGTCGCGCCGCCACAACTCCCCGGGGACCTGCACTGGTTCAAATGGGAAGCTTACGCCACGTGGCTGACCGGTTTTGCACTCCTGGTCACCGTGTTCTACCTCCAGGCCGGGACCTACATGGTTGACGGGCGAGTAGAGGGATTGACGCCCGCACTGGCGATCGCAATCGGCATCGGTTCCCTGGCGCTGAGCTGGCTCTTCTACGATACCCTTTGCCGCTCGCCGCTGGCGGGCCGGGAGGTGCTGATCGGCGGGCTGGCCTTCGCATGGTTCACCCTGCTCGCCTGGCTGCTCGGCGAAGTTCTCAGCGGCAGGGCGGCCTTCATCCACGTCGGCGCCGCAGCGGGGACCGTGATGGTCGCCAACGTGTTCCGGGTGATCATTCCCGCCCAGAAGGAACTGGTGTCCGCCATGGCGGGTGACCGCGAACCGGACGCCGGAAAGGCGGCTGCCGCACTGCAGAGGTCCCGGCACAACAACTACTTCACGCTGCCGGTGCTGTTCATCATGATCAGCAGTCACTTTCCTGCGACCTACGGCCATCAACGGAACTGGCTGGTCCTGGTGCTGCTGTCCCTGTCAGGCATTGCCGTGCGGCACTACTTCAACATCAGGCACCTGGAGGGCAGCCGCATGTGGCCCCTTCTGCCGGCCGCGGTTTTGCTGGCGCTCGCCGTCTGGATTAGCGCACCGGGGACCCGTGCGCCCGAAGGCGGTGACAAGGACCGGGTGAACGTGGTGGCCATCGTCCAGGAGCGTTGCGCGCCCTGCCACTCGGCAACACCCGTCTACCCGGGGTTCACGACGGCGCCCCTGGGCATCGAACTGGACACCGCCGAGCAGGTCAACGGACTGGCGGACCGCATCTACCAGGCATCCAGCGTTACGCGTACCATGCCCCTGGGCAATGTCACGCAGATGTCCGACTCAGAACGGCGGGCGATCGCGGACTGGTATTCCGGCAGGGAACAATGACCACGGGCAACGGAGAATTCGATCAATGAGCGGGAGCGACTCGAGCCGGCGCGATTTCAGCATGGCGGACGTTTCCGCCAAGGCGGTCACCCGTCGCCGGGCACTGGCGGCCGGCCGAATTCGCGTCGGGGACGAAGCGCTTGCCCTGATCCAGCGCGGGGCGCTGCCCAAGGGCGATGCGCTGGCCATGGCGGAAGTGGCCGGGATCATGGCGGCCAAGGCAACCCCATCCCTGCTCCCCCTGTGTCATCCGCTCTCCCTCAACCGGGTCAGGATCCGGTCGGTCCTGCGCCCCGGGCAGGCTTCGGTGGAAGTATTCTGCCTGGCCGAGATCGACGCGAAGACCGGGGTTGAGATGGAGGCCCTCTGCGGCCTCCAGGTCGCATTACTGACCATCTGGGACCTCGTCAAGCCGGTCAACCCGGCCCTGGAAATCGACCGGTGCCGCCTGCTGTACAAGTCCGGCGGGAAGCGGGGCACCTGGCGGCACCCGGAAGGCGTGCCGGACGAAGCCGCGGCCCTGCTCGAAGATGACGGCTAGGGAATCCGGGCGCTTCGCAGCCCATCATGCCCTGGAGCAACTGGGGCCCGGGGGCCAGGCGGCCATCGCCGCATCGCGCGTCGTCCTGGTCGGGCTGGGCGGGCTCGGTTGCGCCGCGGCCCAGTACCTGGCCGCGTCAGGCGTCGGGCACCTGGAACTGTGCGACTACGACACGGTCGAGGAGACCAACCTGGCGCGCCAGGTCCTGTACACGTCCGCCGACATCGGCCGTCCCAAGATCCACGCAGCGGAAAAGGCCCTGTCGCGCCTGAATCCCGGGATTAGCCTGTCCTGCCACGAAGACAGGATGGACGAGGCAGGCATCACCGAACTGCTGGGGACCTGTGACCTGCTGATCGACGCCAGCGACAACTATGGAACTCGGCTCGCCGCGAACCGGGCTTGCCTGGCCTTGCACAGGCCCTGGGTCATGGGTTCCTGCGTGCGCATGGAAGGCCAGGTCACGCTGTTCACCGGCCGGTCCGGTGACGCCTGCTATCGCTGCATTTACGGCTCCGCGCCCGAAACGCTCGAGGATTGCCCGGGGGCCGGGATCTTCGCCCCGGTGGCCGGTGTGGTCGGTGCAGCGATGGCGCACCTGGCGCTCGGTCACCTCAGCGGAAGCGTCTCCGCCCCGGGGTTCCACGTGCTGGACGCCGGGCGCTGGACCTGGCGTACGCTCGATATTCAGAAACGTAAGGGCTGTCCGGACTGCGCAGCGCGTCGCTGAGGGCGGCGCCGGGCTACTCGGTCGTGGCGACCCCGCCATCCCCGTCCAGGGCATTTCGCAAAACATGCCAGGCCAGCGTCGCGCACTTCACCCGCGCAGGATAGCGCCTGACCATCTGCAGGGCTGCCAATTCTCCGGATTCTTCGGACGCACCGTCGCCGGGCTTCGTCAGCATGGCATGAACGGTGTCGAACAATGCCCTCGCTTCCCCGAGCGTTAGTCCGTGCAGGTTTTCGGCGAGCAGCGAGGCTGACGCGGTGGAAATCGCGCAGCCGGTCGCCTCGAATCGAACGTCCCCGACCACGCCCGCCCCGTCGACCTCGAGGTACAGCGCTATCCTGTCGCCGCAGAAAGGATTCTCACCGCGCCCCTCGTGGGTCGGGCTCCCCAGCCGGCCGTGACGGCGCGGAAACTGGCTGTGATCGACCAGGATCTCGCTCCAGGCCTGTTGCATCTCGGGGTTCATGCTCGGCGGGCGGGTTCCGGAAATCAGCCGGCCGCATGCGCAGCACAACGCTGGCAGTTCACCCAGTTGGCTTCCCCGTCCGCGTAGTGCTCCTTTTTCCAGATCGGCAGCCGATGCTTGACCTCGTCGATGATGTAGCGGCAGGCGCGGAAGGACTCGTCCCGATGCGCGGACGAAACGGCCACCACGACAGCCGCCTCTCCCAGTTCCAGCAGCCCGTCCCGATGCACGCAAGCGGCTTTCAGCGGGCCGAAGCGCCGCTCTGCTTCGCCGAGTATGGCCTCGCCCTCTGACACGGCGAGCGGTTCGTACACCTCGTATTCAAGGCGCAGCACTTCGCGGCCTTCATTGTGGTTCCGAACCAGTCCCTCGAATATCACGCAGGCGCCATTTTCGAAATCACCCACCGCATCACGCAGGGCGCGCAAGTCGATCTTCCCGGATATGACCCGGAAGTTCACCCGCCGGCCACCGGCGGGAAAAACAATACCTCGTCGCCCTCGCTCAGGGCGGTTTCCCAGTCCGCCATCACGTCGTTGACCGCCACCAGGGCGGCCGCCTCGAAGTGCAGGTCCGCGTGCCTGTCCGCCATTTGCGAAAACAATTCCCGGGCACTGGACGCACCGGTGTCAACCACTTCCGTCTCCACGCCCGTCACCTCCCGGAACACGGCGAAATACCGGACCCGGACCTGCATCATCCACCCATCCTGAACATCTCGACCTTGTCGCGCCGCCCGCCCCCGCCATTACGGTGCTCGCTGTACCGGTCGCTGCGGTGACGCCAGAGACTCTCGATGTGGGCCTGCAGGGCTTCGGATTCCATGCCGTTCCTGAGCAAGGGCCTCAGGGAGGTGCCTTCTGACGAGAACAGGCAGTTGTAAAAGACCCCGTCGGCGGTCACCCGCGCTCGCGTGCAGTCCCCGCAGAAGGGCTCGGTAATGGAACTGATAAAACCGATTTCGCCCGAGCCGTCGAGGTACTCATACCGCCGCGCCGTCTCTCCGGGCACGGGTTGCGCCACGGGCTTCAACGGCCAGCGGTCGTGCACGCCTTTCAGCAATTCGGCGCTCGGCACGACCTGGTCGCGGCTCCAGTGGTTGATATTGCCGACATCCATGAATTCGATCAGGCGCACGGTGTGGCCGCTGCCGCGGAAATGCGCCAGGAGGTCCATCACGGTGTGGTCGTTCACGCCGCGCTGCACCACGGTATTGATCTTCAGGCCACCGAACCCGGCCCGCTCCGCGGCCTCGATACCCCCAAGGACCTCTTCAACCGAACCCCGGCCTCCGGCCATGGACCGGAACACGTCATCGTCCAGGCTGTCGAGGCTGACGGTGATGCGCCCGAGACCGGCTTCGAACAATGGGTTCGCCAACCTGGGCAACAGGATGGCGTTGGTGGTCATGGCGAGGTCCTCCACGCCTTCGAGCCGGGACACGTGCGACACCAGTTCCGTCAACCCGGGACGCAACAGCGGCTCGCCGCCGGTCAGCCTGATCTTGTGCACGCCGAGATTGACGAACATCCGGACCACCCTGAGCAATTCCTCGTCGCTCAGCAATTTCGGTCCGGGCAGGAATATTCCCTGCCCGTTGAGCGACTCCTCGGGCATGCAGTAGGTGCATCGCAGGTTGCAGCGGTCCAGCACCGAGAGGCGCAGGTCGCGCAAGGGGCGCGCATGGCGGTCCCTGACCGTACTCGCACGGCTTTTCGCGGATTTTGCGATTGGGGCGTTTTCCAGCAACATGGTGCGATTCAAAAATGGAGATTGTACCGTTTCGCAGGACCCGGTACAGATGATTCCCGCAACGCCTGCCCGCGAATGAAGCTCGCTCCATACGCAAAACGGGACGGCTGGCGTCCCGTTCTCTGCGCCCGGACCGGGCCCGGGCATTGTCGTTGGTGCTGCAGCCTGATCAGATGGGCGAAAAGTAAGTGAACATCGCCCAGAAAGCAGCAACGGCCATCAATGTTCGAAAATACCTGTTGCTCTTCATGGTGACCTCCTTGTCCTGCGCGCAAACCCTTGCCCGAACGCCCCGATTTTCGGGCAATTCCATTGCCCGCGCCGAAACGTGATCCTGCACTCATCGGCCCTTAGCTTTAACATAGCGCCAAGGTTCAATGTATTCAACGGGATCAGGGCGCCTGGCCTGCCCGATGCGGGTCGATGGGATTAGCGGCAATGATGAAAAAACGCCTGCCACGAGGTTGGAAATTGCGGGTCTTTATCGCAAGCGCGCTGCTCTGGACCGCGTACTACCTCCTCTGCGCGCCGCCGTCCCCACCGGACCGGGAGGCCTGCCGGTCTTCCTCTTCAACTGGCTGTTTCCGGTTTTTATCGTGTACCTGCTGCTGACCGTCGGACAGCGGCGCCGCTGACCCCACCGGGTTCCCCTGAGGCTTTCAACGAAGTAACGCCCGTTCCCAGCGCCGGGCACGGGAGATCATCCCCAGGGCGCGCGCAGAGTTTGAAAAGGGCCTTGAGCACATGCTGCGCGAGTGGTACCTCAAGAACGGTTCCGGGCCTGGCGGGACGGGTTATTTCGGCGCCAATCCCTGAGGCGGTGGCCCGCCCTGACCCGGACTCCGGTCCCGGCGCCGCCACCCACCGGTCGAAGACTTCCAGACCCGTAACGGGTTTAGGGGTATAGTTGCGTTCCGAAGGAGCTTTTGTGGACGAGAATGGTGAGGCAGGCTGTCGGTTGTTTCCTTGACAACGAGAACAGCCATTCAGCGGTCAACGGGGCCCGATGAAAACCGCGCGACAAACTCAGATCCTGGCGCTCGTGTTCGTAGCGATGGCAGGCTACGTCGGATATCTCTTCTTCGAAGGCACCGGTCTCCGGCGTGATTCCCTGTCCCGATTCTATGTACAGGATGTCTACTCCCTGTTGATGATTGTCGGCGACCATGATGAATGCGATGTCGCGATCGGTTACCGCGAAAAGTACGTGATCGGGAAACACAACGCGGAGCTGGTCAAGACCAGGGTCTGCGCGGAGTACTTTTTCTCCGAAACCCGGTCCACCAGGTACCAGGATGTTGCGATCGTGCTGGTAAAGCTGGACAACGGAGAGTACCACTGGATTCTGGAAAGCGAACTGCTTGACGCGGCCGGCCGGAATTGAAGCGCCATTCCATCCCGTCGCGCGCAAATGAGTAGAATGCAGAACAGCAATAAGCCTATAAACTGTAGAGACCTGAACCGCGTGCCCCGTTCACCCTTGAGCGGGGCCTGTTTTCACAATATCTACCGATGGAGAGCAAAACCATGCCAGCACTGGTAACCCTGACGACAGACTTCGGCGAGCGCGAGCCTTCCGTGGCGGAGATCAAGGGCGTCATTCTCTGCGGATGCCCCGATGCACGGGTGGTCGATCTCGGTCACCAGATTCCGCAAGGAAACGTGATGGAAGCAGCTTTTTTCGCGCTGCGCTCGGTTCCGCGGTTTCCACAAGGCACCGTTCACCTTTTCAACGTGGCGCCGGGTCCGGACACCATCATCGCTTCGACCCTCGGCCAACAGGTGGTATGCCCCGACAACGGTATTCTGACCATGCTGTCACATCACCATGACATTGACGCGGTACACCGTGTTCCCGGTCCCGAGGCCACGCCGGGTTCACAGCAAATTTTCTATGGACGTGATGTTTTCGCACCCATCGTGGCCCGCCTTGCAGGGGGAGCAGTCCCCGCGGAGTTGGGCGAGCACCGGGATGACATGGCGTTGCTGGACGTGGCTCGCCCGGAAAGGCGCAGCGAAACGCAGGTGCTGGGAGAAATTATCTACATCAACCGGTTTGGCAACCTGGTCACCAACATACATGAAACCGATCTGGCGAATTGCGAGGTCCAGAGGGTTCGTGCCGGCGATTTCACGCTGGGCCCGCTTCGGAATTCCTATGACGAGGTGCCCCCGAAAATGCCCCTGAGCCTGTTTGGCAGCGCCGGATACCTCGAGATCGCCTACAACGGGGACCGCGCGGATCAGAGACTGGAATACGGCCCGGGGGTCCTTGTCACCGTTTCGGTCGAGCCGCGGGTGTCATGAAGCCTCCAGGTCACCCCACCGGGTGATTACGCTGATCCGCCGCCGCTCCCTCCACCGAGCCGGCTCCGGCTTTTTGCGGTGACCGGATGACGACCGGTCTAACCGCGATCCTCGTCCTGCCAGAAATCCGCGCCGCATTCAGGGCAGATGTCTATGTCGTACGGAGGCTCCCTGAATTCATGGCCGCAGCCGAAACAGATGAAGAACTCGCCCGTGTATTCCCAGTCCCGGTCGCGGTCCGTCCTGGCGACGCGCCCCGCGGTTGCGGGTGGGATACTTTCAGTGGTGCCCTCGTGGTTCACGATCACCTCCCGCCGTGACGGCCGGCCCGCCGCGGCCGCGACACGGCATCCTCCACCTGCCTTTTTGACCACGAAGAGCCGGGCCCGGTTCAGGCCGTCGTTGCAATCTTCATGCAAATCCGCAATGGTTCCGGAATGAACACACGCTTTCCGACAACTGCTTCCGGGGACTCCACCGACGTGCTAGACCACGCCGGCGAATTCGTCGAGGTAGTGCTTAAGCGCACTCCACAGCTTTACGCGGAAATGCTGGAATCGACACGCTTCAGACAAATTCTGCAGCAGGCGCCGGCGTTCAATGCGGGAAAGTTGTTCGCCTATGCTGAATTCTGCGTGTTTCGCAATGAGTTCACCGAGCGCTTCCCCGGTGCCGGCGAACAGGCCTGTGTCAACGCATTCAGCCGGCTGTTCCTCAAGAATGACATTTCGGTCACCAACCTGGTGAGGGCACTCGAATCGGAGTCGTCCACGGACCTTCTCTACCTGAGCGGTGCACGAAATCCTGCCCAGGATTCTGAGGCCTGAAAATGAGCAAGGCCCGCCCTGAAGGCGGGTTATCGGCCGTTGGCGGAACTTGGCCAGATTCCCTTCCCGGTCAGGAGCGAAACTTGCCAGGTCCGAGAATTACCCATCCCGAATCCACTTCGATCATGCCAAAGAAATGCATAAGCGGGAGCCAACCGCAAGGAATTTTCGATTGAGCCGGCACTTTACCTTGATTCCGTTATTCTTCGGTTCTGGGACTCAAGTTCATGGCTAACATCATTGAATTGGGTTAGCATTTTTGGCAACCAACACGATTAATTTCCATGTATCGCCTGATTTACAAAAGCCGCTCCAAGGTGCCAGTGGACTGGGACCTGGTAGATTCAATACTCGAGAGCAGTCAAAAGCAAAACGCGGACTTGGATGTTTCCGGCGTGTTGGTGGCTACCAGGAATCGATTCTTACAGGTTCTCGAAGGTTCATTCGAGGCGGTCAACGACATTTACTGCAAAATAGTCAGGGACCCAAGGCACGAGCGGGTTCAACTGCTGAGTTTCACCTGTACAGAAAGTCGCATCTTCACCAGATGGCAAATGCACGGTATCGGCGTGTTCAATTTCAACCAGGAACTTTCCCGGCAGCTGAAGACCTCCTACGGAGAAGAAGATGGTGAAGTCCGCTTCCCTGACGAGGAGTGGAAAGCCTTGTCGCTTATCAAAGAAATCCGCCGAGCCCAGAGCGCTGATGCTGCCTGAGATGGTCCACAACGTCTTCTGACCCGCGCTTTGCCCTCGGCTGTCCCGAAAACAACCGCAATCCGCCATGGCAAAAACATGGCACGCCCCCGAGGTCCATTTCTGGCCGTCAGCGCCCCTTCAGCAAAGGATCTTCTTCGGCCAGAAAGCAGACCTTGAGCAACTCCCGGGTAAAGAACAGCCAGTGAGCAAGCCATTGACGCGCATGGGCGCCGGCGTGAGAATCGAGCCTCCCAATGGAGGTCATCATGAAAACCGTGTATTTGCCTATCATGGCTGCGGCTCTCCTCGGCTTCGGTTGTGCGCCGTCAGTGGAGGAGCCAAATGTCGAGAATACGGCTGCCGGGCATGTGGAGACAATTACACCGCCAACCGGGGCCGTGACCGTGCAGTCCCCCGACGGCGTCGACATTGCCGCGACGGTCCACAGCCTCGGACAACCCACCGTCGTGCTGGTCCACGG
>JABAHR010004514.1_pt1 | contig 10579 bp, 10 predicted proteins | sample 7062101 | NCBI WGS metagenome assembly JABAHR01 (sample SAMN14534553, study PRJNA622989) | marine sediment metagenome | biome: marine biome [ENVO:00000428]; feature: marine pelagic biome [ENVO:01000023]; material: deep marine sediment [ENVO:00002113] | place: India: Gulf of Kutch | collected...
AGCGCAACCGGCTGCTCAAGGACCAGATCCGCGACGCCGCCTGGTATGCGGGGCTCGAGGCGCAGATGGCCGAGCACGGCGCCCGGATCACCGCCAACCGCGCCATGGCGCTCGACCGTCTGCGGGCGGCGCAGGAAAACGCCGAGACCGCCTTTCCCAGCGCCGCGCTCGACCTCACCGGCCCCGAGGACGCGCCGCAGCCCGACACCGCCGAGAATATGCGCGCCGCGCTGGCCGACAGCCGCCCGCGCGACATGGCCGCCGGGCGCACGCTGGTCGGGCCGCACCGCGCCGACCTGGCCGCGGTCTACACCGCCAAGGGGATGGAGGCGCGGCACTGCTCGACCGGCGAGCAGAAGGCGCTGCTGGTCAGCCTGATCCTCGCCAATGCCCGGTCGCTCGCCGAGGATTTCGGCGCCGCGCCGATCATCCTGCTGGACGAGGTCGCCGCGCATCTGGATGAAAACCGCCGCGCGAGCCTGTATGATGAGATCACCGCGATGCAGGCGCAGGCCTGGATGACCGGCACCGACGCGGCGTTGTTCGAGCCGCTGGGCGACCGGGCGATCTGGCTGGAGGTGCGCGAGGCCGGCGGCGTCTCGCAGATCGAGAGGGTGAAATGAGCACGGGCAACCGGGTCACGCTGATCACGCTGGGTGTGGCCGACCTGGCCCGCGCCCGGGAATTCTACGCCGCGCTGGGCTGGCGCGAAGCCTCGGGGCAGGGCAACGAGCAGGTCGCCTTCCACCAGATGCACGGCGCGGTGCTGGCCCTGTTCGGCCGTGACGACCTGGCCGCCGATCAGGGGCGGCCGGGCGCCGAGCTGGGCACCGGCGCGATGACGCTGGCGCAGAACTTCGCCACCGAGGCCGAGGTCGACGCCGCCTACGACGCCGCGCTGGCCGCAGGGGCCACAGGCCTCAAGCGGCCCGAGAAAGTGTTCTGGGGCGGCTATTCCGGCTACTGGGCCGATCCGGACGGGCATGTCTGGGAAGTGGCGATGAACCCGTTCTGGCCATTGGCGGAGGATGGCAGCCTGACGCTGCCCGGCGAGGCCTGACCTTGACGCCCCCCGCCCGCAGGCCTTTAGTGCAGCGGCTGCAATGCCGGCGACGGGGCCCGAGACCTCGACCGGCTCGAAAGGGGAGCAATTCCATGCGCAAACAGCTGGCGACCGCTGCCGTCGCCGCCCTGCTGATCGCCGGCGCCGCCACGGCGCAGGAAGAGCTCCGGCCGATCCTCGAGGAGGGCGGCACCTGGCATGGCGTCGGGGTGCAGGCGGGCGACCTGCACTGGCCGCTCGAGGTCACGCTGTCGGACGGCGAGTCCGCGCTGAGCTATCCCTCATTCGGCTGCGAGGGCACCTGGACGCCGCTGCGCATCGCCGGCGGCACGCTGCTGGCGATCGAGACGATCCAGGAAGGCCGCGAGACCTGTTCCTCGGGCGGGGTGATCCGGCTGGAGATGATCGACGACTCGCGGCTGGGCTATTCCTGGTTCGACGCCGACGGCGATCCGGCGGCGCGCGCGGTGCTGGTGCGCGGGGCGTTCGACGACGCGCGCTACGAGGCACTGCTGGAGCTGACCATGACGACGCTCGACATGGGCTTCCTGTCGCGCGAGGCGCCGCCTGCGCCAACGCCCGAGCTGTGACGGGGCCGCGATGACGCCGTCCGCACCGCGGCCCGGGCGCCGCCCTGCATGACCCTGGGACTGCCGGAATTCGCGCTCTATGCCGGGGCGCTGCTGATCCTGTTCCTGACACCGGGGCCGGTCTGGGTGGCGATCATCGCGCGCACGCTCTCGGCCGGGTTCCACGGCGCCTGGCCGCTGGCGCTGGGCGTCGTGGTGGGCGACGTTCTGTGGCCGCTGGTGGCGGTCTTCGGCATCGGCTTCCTGGTCACGCTCTACGGCGATTTCCTGGTGCTGCTGCGCTGGGCCGGGGCGGCGATCTTCGTCGTCATGGGGGTACAGCTGATCCGGCACCGGCACGAGGCGATCGGCGAGAACTCGGCGCTGACCGCGCCAGGCGCCTGGGCGGGGTTCAGCGCAGGGCTGCTGGTGATCCTCGGCAATCCCAAGGCGATCCTGTTCTACATGGGGGTGCTGCCGGGCTTCTTCGACCTCTCGGCGATCACCGGTTGGGACATCGCCGCGATCTGCGCGATCTCGGCCGCGGTGCCGTTATGCGGCAACCTGATGCTGGGGGTTTTCCTCGGGCGGGTGCGGGCGATCCTGTCGTCTCCGGCGGCCCGCGCGCGGCTGAATTTCTGGGCTGGGGTGATGCTTATCTTCGTCGCTGCGGTGATCGCCCTGTCGTGAGCCGGAAAACAAATCTGAAATTCCTTTCAAGTATCTGATTTTACTATTTAATTCTCCGTCTATTTTTGCCCCTGCGGCGTGACATTCCGCGCTGCACACTTTATACTGTTTCGCACCGGGAAATGGGGGCGAAAGAATGTCCGATAACGAGCAGCAACAGCCCGAAAACGCAGGTGAATACGGAGCCGAGTCGATCAAGGTCCTCAAGGGCCTCGAGGCGGTGCGCAAGCGCCCCGGCATGTATATCGGCGACACCGATGACGGCTCGGGCCTGCACCACATGGTCTACGAGGTCGTCGACAACGGCATCGACGAGGCGCTGGCCGGTCATGCCGACACGGTGCGCGTGACCATCCATGCCGACGAAAGCGTCAGCGTCAGCGACAACGGCCGCGGCATTCCGGTCGATATCCACGAGGAGGAGGGCGTGAGCGCCGCCGAGGTGATCATGACCCAGCTTCACGCGGGCGGGAAGTTCGACCAGAACTCCTACAAGGTCTCGGGCGGGCTGCACGGCGTCGGCGTCTCGGTGGTCAACGCGCTCAGCGAGTGGCTGGAGCTGCGGATCTGGCGCAAGGGCCGCGAGCATTATGCCCGCTTCGAGGGTGGCTTCACCACCGAGCCGCTGCGCGAGGTCGGCGACGCGAAGGGCCAGCAGGGCACCGAGGTGCGCTTCCTGGCCTCGACCGAGACGTTTTCCAACCGCGACTTCAGCTTCAAGACGCTCGAGCACCGGTTGCGCGAACTGGCCTTCCTGAACTCCGGCGTACGCATCACCCTGCGTGACGAGCGGCCGGCCGAGGTGCAGGAAGTCGAAATGATCTACGAGGGCGGGGTGAAGGAGTTCGTCCGCTTCCTCGACCGCTCCAAGCATCCGCTGATCCCCGAGCCGATCTATATCGAGGGCACCCGGGACGACATCACCGTCGAGGCCGCGATGTGGTGGAACGACAGCTACCACGAGAACGTGCTGCCCTTCACCAACAACATCCCCCAGCGCGACGGCGGCACCCACCTGGCGGGCTTCCGCGGCGCGCTGACCCGGACGATCAACAACTACGTCTCGACCAGCGGGCTGGCCCGCAAGGAGAAGGTGACGCTCACCGGCGACGACGCGCGCGAGGGGCTGACCTGCGTGCTGTCGGTCAAGGTGCCGGATCCGAAGTTCAGCTCGCAGACCAAGGACAAGCTGGTCAGCTCCGAGGTGCGGCCGGCGGTCGAGGGGCTGATGAACGAGAAGCTGGCCGAGTGGTTCGAGGAGAACCCGAACGAGGCCAAGACGATCGTCGGCAAGATCGTCGAGGCGGCGCTGGCCCGCGAGGCCGCCCGCAAGGCGCGCGAACTGACGCGCAAGAAGGCCGCGACCGACATCAACTACCTGGCCGGCAAGCTGAAGGAATGCTCGGAGAAGGATCCGGAAAAGCGCGAGCTGTTCCTGGTCGAGGGCGACAGCGCCGGCGGCTCGGCCCAGACCGGGCGCGACCGGCGGACCCAGGCGATCCTGCCGCTGCGCGGCAAGATCCTGAACGTCGAGCGGGCGCGCTTCGACCGGATGCTGGGCAGCCAGGAGATCGGCAACCTGGTCATGGCGCTGGGCACCGGCATCGGGCGCGACGAGTTCGACATCTCGAAGCTGCGCTATCACAAGATCATCATCATGACGGACGCCGACGTCGACGGCGCGCANNTGACGTTCTTCTTCCGGCAGATGCCCGAGCTGATCGAGAACGGGCATCTCTATATCGCGCAGCCGCCGCTCTACAAGGTGACGCGCGGCAAGTCGGAGGTGTATCTCAAGGATCACCCGGCGCTGGAGGACTATCTGGTCCAGCAGGGGATGGTCGACACGATGCTGCGGCTGGGCGACGGCACGGTAATCGCCGATGCCGACCTGGCGCGCGTGGTGACCGAGGCGCGGCAGGCGCGCAGCGTGCTCAACGCCTTCCCGACGCATTACCCGCGCCCGATCCTGGAACAGGCGACGATCGCGGGCGCGCTGGCGCCCGGCGCGCTGGACGGCGATTTGCAGGGCGTGGCCGACGCGGTGGCGGCGCGGCTGGACCTGATCGCGAAGGAATACGAGCGCGGCTGGCAGGGCCGGCCGACGCAGGATCACGGGCTGCGGCTGTTCCGCGTGCTGCGCGGGGTCGAGGAGGTGCGGGTGCTCGACGGCCCCGCGCTGCGCTCGGGCGAGGCGCGCAAGTTGGGCGGGCTGACCGACGCGTTGCAGGAGGTCTATCGTAAGCCCGCGACGCTGATCCGGCGGGACAAGGAAAAGACGATATACGGGCCGCTCGACCTGCTGGACGCGGTAATGAGCGAGGGCGAACGCGGCAACGCGATGCAGCGCTACAAGGGCCTGGGCGAGATGAACCCCGACCAGCTGTGGGAGACGACGCTCGATCCCGAGGCGCGCACGCTGCTGCAGGTGCGGATCAACGAGGTCACCGAGGCCGACGAGGTCTTCACCCGGCTGATGGGCGACGTGGTCGAGCCGCGCCGCGAGTTCATCCAGGAAAACGCGCTGAGCGTGGAGAACCTGGACTTCTGAAATCGTCTTGCGTGGGGGGACAGCATCGCGCGGTTAACGGAACGAAACGGCTCTTCGCACCTGGATGTCGATCTTAGCGCGGCGCTCTTGTCCACTTTCGGCATTCGGCCCGATGCGGTCGGTCAGATAGCCTGGCCGCCATTGCGTTCCGACCGCCGAACCCGTTATTTGCTGCGCCGGTAAGGCATGTTCAATTCAGTGGTCTGGAGCGCGGACAAATCGGACACTTCGGAAACTTCAATCAGTCCCATCGCGGCCGATCCAGGACATTATCGGGTTCGTTGGTGCGTCGAATGGGCTATAGAGAGAGGATGAAAAGCTCGTCCCTCCGCGCTTTGTCAGTACATCTGCTCACCGCCACCGGCGCGGTCTTCGCAATGTTGGCACTTCTGTCGGCAGTGGACGAAGACTGGAGCGGCATGTTTCTCTGGCTTGTGCTGGCGTTCGCTGTGGACGGGATCGATGGACCTCTCGCGCGGAAATACCAGGTTCGCATCCATGCTCCGCAAATCGACGGTGTCATCCTGGATCTGATCATCGACTACCTGACCTACGTGTTCATTCCGGCCTACGCGCTCTTCCAGTCCGGGCTGCTGCCTGACGTCTGGGCGTGGGTGGCCCTGACCGGTTTGACCTTCTCGAGCGGCCTCTATTTCGCCGGCAACTGGATGAAGACCGCTGATAACAGCTTCCTCGGCTTTCCGGGATGCTGGAACATGGTCGTCCTGGTCCTCTTCGCGGTTACGCCGCCCCCAGGCGTGATCATGACGATCATCGTCATTCTGGCTGCCGCAATGTTCGCGCCGCTGAAGTTTGTTCATCCCGTGAGGACAGTTCGCTGGCGGACCATGTCTCTTGCCGCGGCCATTCTCTGGCTGGGCTTCGCTGCCTGGGCTGCGCTGGCCCAGTTCGAGGTCAGCCCCTTCGTGCAGTTCGGCATGATAGTGACGAGCCTTTACCTGCTCGGGGCCGGCATCGCCCAGCAGTTCTTGGATGCACGACGAAGCAGCTAATTGCCCGGGAGCCAGGCTGCCAGCTGATCGGGGTACGTATCAAACGAGCGGCCCGGCTCATCGGGTACGACTGCCGATGTTAGCTGCCGGACAAGCGATATCTTCGACGCCTCCTGGCTGTGTGCAACAGGCAGGCACGGCGCGCGGACAGCCCCCTTGGCGGATCGCCTCAGCCTGGCATCGCCTGGATTTTGCAGACCGCCGGCAAACTGAGACTGGTTCGAATTCGTCTGGCACCACCCATGCTCGATTGGTGGTCAGGCGGGCCTGGCACGGGGTGCGATCGGACGCGAAGAGACGTCCCTGGCAGACTGGCGGTTTGCCCGCTGCCCTGCCCAGACGGAGCCGAGGACGATGGCGGCGCCGAGCCCCTGCATCGGTGAGAGGGACTGACCCAGCACGATCCAGCCCAGGAGCACAGCCGTCACCGGGCTCATCATGCCGAGCATCGAGACCGCTCCCGGTTCGATCCGGGCGACGCCCCGGAACCAGATCGCATAGGTCGCTGCCGCGCCGATGAGGCCCAGCCAGGTCAACCCGGCGAGGTTTGTCGTCGTGAGCGGCGGCAGGGGTGGCTCGACAATGAGCGCGAGCGGCAACAGGATCAGGCCTCCGGCCGTCAGCTGCCAGGCGGTGAAGCTGAGGGCCGAAACGGGTGGCTGCCATTTCCGGCTGAGAACCGTGCCCGCCGCCATCGACGCGGCGCCGCCCAGGCCGGCCGCGATACCCACGGGATCGAGCGTGGCCTCCGGGCTTATGAGCAGGAACGCCACGCCCAGAACGCCGGTCGCAGCCGCGGCAACCGCGCCAGCCTTGATCGGCGTACCAAGCCAGCCGCGGGCCATGAAGATGACCATCATCGCTTGCAGCGATCCCAGTGTCGCCGCGACCCCGCCGGGAAGCCTGTAGGCGGCCACGAAGAGCAGCACCCAGAAGAGCGCGAAGTTGAAGCTGCCGAGCAGGAAGGTCCGCCCGAGCCAGGCGCGGGGCGGCAGGCAGCGCGTGATGGCAAGCAGCAGCAGCCCGGCCGGCAGAGCACGAAGCGCGGCAAGGGTCACGGGATAGCCCGCGGGCAGCGCTTCGGTCGTGACGAGATAGGTGCTGCCCCAGACAGCCGGGGCGAGCGCGGTGAGAAGGATATCGGTGGTGCGTGACATCGGTAATGTCTCCGGGACTTGCTCACCAGAGCAGATGAAAGGCGATGCGCGGGCGTTCGGGCCAGGGATTGAGGCCGATATCGCGCATCAGGTAAGGCGGCAGGTCGCGCGGCACGCCGCGCGGTATGCCGCGGCGATGCCGGCGGGTAGGGCGCAGAAACGGCAGGGTCATCGGGTGTCCTCTCAGGCGGCGAGGCGAAGGGCCGCGCGCAGCTGCGCGGCCAGGTCCTCGTACGGTCCGTTGACGAGGCGCGCGCCAGTCTCGCGGACGATGAGAGCCGGGATCGAGCGGACCTGGAGCGCGCGGGCGTGTTGCCTGTCGGCCTCGACGGCTTGCGCAGTCGAAGGCGCGTCGAACAGCTCGGCGAAGGCAGCGCTCTCGAAGCCGAGGTCTCGCGCGACTTGAACCACTGTTGCGGGATCTGCGACGTTTCGCGCTTCGGCCAGATGCGCTCGCTGAAGCCGGTCGAACATGTCCCAATGGGCCGTCTGCCCGCCGAGCCGCTCTGCCGCCTTGCATCCTCGCGCCGCGGTCATCCCATGCGGGTAGTCGAACGGCGCGGCCCGCATGGCGTCGATGTCGACCAACTCTGGCCGGTCGCTGACCTGCCGGCAGACCGCCCAGTGCCCCAGGATGGCTTCGCGGGCGTCCTCGGGAGCACCCCAGCGGCTGGCCATCTCGGCGCGGTCGGCCTGCAGCACGAAGGTGCGGTGCCGGATATCCAGGTCCAGCTCCGCAGCGAGTGATCGCATCCGCGACGAGATGTTGAAGCACCAGCAGCAAACGACGTCATGGAAGAAGTCGATGGTCAGCGAGGCCATCACGCGGCCTCTTCCTGCAGGCTGGCGTTCGCAAGCCGCGCGGCGATCCGGGCCACATGGGCGCCCTGGAACCGAGCGCCGGCAAGGTCGGTCTCGGACGGCGCGCGCGAACCGTCGGCGCCGGCGATGGTGCCCGCGCCATAGGGCGCACCGCCGACGATCCCTTCGGCCGTCGTCTGGCCGGCGAAACTGTAGGGCATCCCCGCGATGAGCATCCCGAAATGCTGGAGCGGGATCTGTGTCGAGAGCAGCGTCGCCTCGTGCCCGCCATGCTGCGAACCGGTGGAGGCGAAGACGGCCGCGACCTTGCCGACGAGCGCGTTCCGTGCCCACAGCCCGCCGGCCTGGTCGAGGAAGGACTTCATCTGCCCGGCCATCATCCCGAAGAGCGTCGGTGTGCCCAGGATGATGGCGTCGTAGGCCTCCAGATCGGCCGGCGCTGCCACGGGCGTGTCATCCGCGGCGAAGCCGGCCTTCTGCCGGATATGTTCGGCGACGGTTTCAGGCACGCGCCGCAGGTCGACATGGGTGCCAGGCACGCTGCGTGCACCTTCGGCCTCGGCCTGCGCAAGGGCGCGGATATGGCCGTAGCTGGAATAGTAGAGAACTAGAATTCGGGTCATGCGAGCCTCTCTGGTCGTGCTGGGTTTCGTTGCCAGAGAAGATCGGGGATGCGGGCGACCGGAATAACCGGCCGATCGTCACTTCATTATTTACTCAGGTTGAAGAATGTCAGGGGCGCAGCGCCGCGCGCAGATGGTCGAGAAAGGCCGTGACCTTCGCGTCCATGCCCAGCCGCGAGGCCGTCACGGCGAAGATCTCCGGCGCGGGAAGTTCCCAGTCAGGCAGGACCCGAACCAGGGCGCCCTGCGCCTCGGGCCCGTTCGAGACGAAATCCGGCAAGGTGCCGATCCCATGCCCTGCGATGAGTAGATCGCGCAGCACGAGGCTATTGCCGACGCGAACCGGCGGGTCGAGGTCAATGCTGACGGTGCGAGAGGGGCCTTGCAGATTCCAGCGCGTCAGGTGATCCGCGATCAGGAAGCCGACCACACGGTGGCGCGGGATATCCTCCGGCCGCTCTGGGATGCCGGCCTTTTCCAGATAGGCGGGGCCGGCGAAGATCCGTTGCCGCATCGTGCCGATCTTGCGCGCCACCAGCGCCGAGTCCGGCATCGCGGCCCGGATGCGGATCGAGACGTCGAATCCCCCCTCGACCATGTCGATCACGCGGTCGTCCATCGACAGCGTGAGACGAAGATCGGGATAGGCATCGAGAAACCCCGGCAGGATCGGCGCGATGACCGTCTGTCCGAACGAGCTGGAAGCGTTCACCTTGAGATGCCCTCGGACCGCCCCGGCGCCTTCCCGGATGCGCGTCTCGACCTTTGACACGGCGTCGAGGATGCCTGTGGCCTCGTCGTAGTAGAGCCGCCCGGCATCGGTGAGCGACATTGAGCGCGTCGTTCGGGTCAGCAGCGTGGTGCCCAGGCTTTCCTCGAGCAGCTTGATCTCGCGGCTCAAAAGCGCCGGTGACACGCCGAGATCCGCCGCCGCCCGCGCGAAGCTGCCGCGTTCAACGATGCGGCGGAAGGCGTGCATGACCGAAAGCTTGTCCATTTCGGGTGGAGCTCCGTTTGGCTGAATGACCCTTCCGACGACAGCGCAGCCTGGGCCTTCTAGCACGAATTACCCTGTTAGGCGAACGGCTTGGCTTAGCTGCCTCGCCGCATTCGGCCAAGTGAAAGAACGGTTGAAGACGTCGGGCGATCGGACCGCCCTTCATCCTTTGGGGGTTTGGCGCTCCGATCCACAAGGCGGCGCAGGGGCGATCTCGGGCAATGTCATTTCGCCGCTTGACCTTCCAATCGTTGGAACCCCTATCTGGATGTGTGAGCAATGATTCGAACAGAAAAGGACACGCCATGACTGCTCACACGGAGATCTCGCGACAAGCGCCGGAGACGGTGCAAATCCCGATCGAGGGTATGACTTGCGCCTCTTGCGTGGGCCGGGTCGAGAAAGCCCTGTCGGCGGTGCCCGGGGTGCTGTCGGCCAGCGTTAATCTTGCAACCGAGCGCGCCGAAGTCCTCATCGCGGACAGCTCGGTTCAGCCCGACCTGATCCGCGCAGTCGAGGCGACCGGGTATACGGTGCCCGGCAAGACCATCGAGCTTGCGATCGACGGCATGACCTGTGCGTCCTGCGTGGGCCGCGTGGAGCGGGCGCTTCAGGCCGTTCCGGGCGTGACGACCGCCCGCGTGAACCTCGCGACCGAGCAGGCGACCGTCGAAGGAACGGCAGAGGCATCAGCTCTGATCGCCGCCGTGGCAGGGACCGGCTACACCGCGCGCGAGGTCGCGCGGGACACCGGTGACGACGAGGCGAGGGCCGCCCGCAAGGATGCCGAACAGACGCTGCTGATGCGCGATCTCGGCCTGGCCGCCGCCTTCGCGCTGCCGGTCTTCGTGCTCGAGATGGGCAGCCACGTCGTTCCCGGGATGCACGCCCTGATCGGCTCGACCATCGGCCACCAGGCAAGCTGGCTTCTGCAATTCGCGCTGACGACATTCGTCCTCGCGGTGCCGGGGATGCGCTTCTACACCAAGGGCATTCCCGCGCTCCTGCGCGGCGCGCCCGACATGAACAGCCTCGTCGCAGTCGGTACGCTCGCTGCCTATCTCTATTCCGTCGTGGCAACCTTCGCGCCGGGC
>JABAHR010000491.1_pt7 | contig 10578 bp, 8 predicted proteins | sample 7062101 | NCBI WGS metagenome assembly JABAHR01 (sample SAMN14534553, study PRJNA622989) | marine sediment metagenome | biome: marine biome [ENVO:00000428]; feature: marine pelagic biome [ENVO:01000023]; material: deep marine sediment [ENVO:00002113] | place: India: Gulf of Kutch | collected...
ATCAATGGAACCTTGGTAATTGAGGGAAATCGCGATTTCGCGGGTTTTCAAAATGCAATTGAAGCTGCTTTAGCTGCTGCAAATAACTAACTTAAAACATCCGGGAAAAACCCGGATGTTTTATCAATAAGTGTAATAAGTGTGGAGGCTGACATGCCGAACGAAAGTGAGAAAGGCATAGATAGCAAGACCCAAGAAAAAATTTCTATCCCAGAAGAATCTACAGCAATTACAAAACATTGGATCGAGTTGGGTGGAAAAAAATTAAATTATACGGTTACTGCGGGAACGATCATCCTAAAAGAAGAAAACGAAGATGAAGGTGAAAAGCCTAAAGCGACAATCTTTTATATCGCCTACACACTGGATGATGTTCAAGAACCATCATCAAGGCCTATTACCTTCTCCTTTAATGGGGGACCAGGATCATCTTCTGTTTGGTTACATCTAGGACTGCTCGGCCCAAAAAGAGTCCTCCTGGATGATGATGGGAATCCTTATCCCCCCCCTTATAAATTGGTAAAAAATGAGTTTTCACTTTTAGACAAAACAGATTTGGTATTTATCGACCCGGTAGGAACTGGATATAGTCGGGCTGTCCCTGGTGAAAAAGCCGATCAATTCCATGCTGTTAAAAAAGATATACATAGCGTTGGAGATTTTATCTATCAGTACACAAGTCGCAATAAACGATGGTTATCTCCAAAATTCATTATTGGAGAAAGCTATGGAACCACTCGAGCGGCTGGGCTGTCCAATCATATCCAGGATCGCTACGGGATGTATTTGAATGGTCTCATGTTAATTTCCTCAATATTAAATTTTGCCACTGCCAGCTTCGATCCTGGAAACGATTTACCATATCTCCTCTATTTGCCAACCTACACCGCAACAGCATGGTTCCACAAACAATTAAAAGATGAATTCCAACAAGACTTAAGCAGTACCCTGGAAAAGGCAAAGGAATTTTCTCAAAACGATTATCTCAAAGCCCTTATGCAAGGTGATTCTTTACAAAAGCGAGACCGTAATAAAATTGCAAAAAAATTAGCTCAATTTACGGGCCTATCTGAGGAATATATCCTCAGAACCGATCTGAGAATCAATATAAACCGCTTTTGTAAAGAATTACTGAGAAAAGAAGGACTAACCGTTGGCCGTTTGGATAGCAGATTTACCGGGATTGACAGAGACAGCGCTGGTGAAATGTTCGAAAGGGATCCAAGTTATTCTGCCATTCTTGGCCCTTATTCAGCCACACTAAACCATTATGTGAGGCATGATTTACAGTTTGAAAATGAAATCCCTTATGAAATATTAGCCCCGTTATATCAGAAATGGAAATTTGAGGATTGGGAAAACCAATATCTAAATGTGGCCGAAGATTTACGCAAATCAATTGCAACCAATCCAAATTTAAAGGTTTTTGTCGGGAATGGCTATTATGATTTTGCAACTCCTTACTTTGCTACTGAGTACACATTTAACCATATTGGCTTACCCAATGAATTTCACAACAATATTACGATGGCATATTACGAAGCTGGGCACATGATGTATATCCATATTCCTTCTTTGAAAAAACTCAAAGATGATTTAGATCAATTCATTGATCAGGCAATCCCACGGTGGTGATAGATGTTCCTATTTCCATATTGGACTAAACCACTTTGTGATCGGGGCTATCATTGACAAAATACTCTCCAACCCTCAATACTTTTTCCAGAAAACAGGCTGTGATTGGTAAGAATGGGATGGTGGCAACATCTCAACCGCTTGCCGTAGCAGCAGGACTAAATATACTAGATAAAGGAGGAAATGCTGCTGATGCAGCGGTTGCGACTGCAGCTGCGCTAAATGTGACTGAACCAACCTCTACCGGTATCGGCGGGGATTGTTTCGCCCTTTATTATCATGCGAAATCAAAACAAATATTTGCATTAAATGGGTCAGGAAGAGCACCTAAACAACTCTCCCTGGAATTGCTAAGGAAACAGGGCTTACACCAGGAAATACCATCGTTTCATGCCCATACCGTTACAGTGCCAGGTGCCCCAGCAGGATGGTCCGACCTTGTTGAAACACATGGCAAACTGGAGTTAAAAATCATTCTAGGCCCAGCAATTCAATTGGCAGAAGAGGGATTTCCAGTTGCCCCAATCACATCATATTTTTGGGAAAGAGGAGCAAAAAGACAACTAACCAGTGCCCCTAATGGTAGTGAACTTATGATAAACGGCAGGGCACCAATGGCTGGAGAAGAATTTAAAAACCCAGGATTAGCTAGGACATTCAGATTATTAGCAGAACAAGGACCGGGTGAATTCTATCGAGGCCAAATAGCTGAGGCAATTGTAAAAGTGCTAGAAGCAGCAGGTGGGGTAATGACACTTGAAGATCTTGCCTCCCATACTTCCACATGGGAAATGCCGATCTCAACGACATTTCACGATTTTCGAGTTTGGGAATGCCCCCCTAATGGCCAAGGGCTTGCAGCTCTACTTGCATTAAATATTATTGAAAGGTTTGATCTTTCCCAGTACCCCCGATTTTCAGCTGCTCGATTACATTTGATGATTGAATCGATGCGGTTGGCTTTTGCAGACACCCGCTGGTATGCTGCAGACCCTAATTTTAATTCTATTCCCCTGGATGACCTTTTGTCAAAAGAATATGCTGACGAGAGACGAAAACTTATCAATCCCCACAAGGCAAACATCGACCAAACACACGGGGTGCCCACCTCCCATTCCGATACAGTTTATTTATCAGTCATCGATTCAGATGGGAATGCCTGCTCATTTATCAATTCAAATTATATGGGGTTTGGTACTGGAATCGTTCCCAAAGGTTTTGGTTTCACACTACAAAACCGCGGATTAGGGTTCAGCTTGGATTCAAACCACCCAAACGCATTGTCTCCAGGAAAGCGCCCCTACCACACAATTATTCCAGCAATGATTACCCATGATGACACTGGTGATATATTTTCCAGCTTCGGTGTAATGGGCGGATTTATGCAGCCCCAAGGACATCTACAAGTCGCAATTAATCTCCTGCTAGATCATTTAGACCCACAAACGGCACTAGATACACCCAGATTTTGCATCACAAACGGCCAGCCAAATGGGAAGGTAGCGTTGGAGGAAGGATTTGATATAGCGACGATGGCGGAACTGTCTCAAATGGGGCATACGATCCAACCAGTAACAGGCTACCAACGATCCATTTTCGGTCGAGGCCAAATCATTATCAGGGATCGGGATACAAAGATACTTTGGGGCGGTAGCGACTCTCGCGCAGACGGGTTAGCTATGTCTCTGGTTTAATCGATCCTGTTTAAAGGAGAAAATGATGGATGAAAAATTTCCATACAAAAAAACATTTATATTAGGTTTTGGTTTTCTTGGAATTAGCATCGTTTGGCCAATATTTAACAGCTTTATCCCAATATTTCTTCAGGCAGGAAATCCCGAATACGAACGACAATTAATCGAAGCCGGAAGAGAAATCCCGAAAGTGATCGGATTTGGACTGGGACCAACATTGGCCTTTTTTGTCATGACCTGGGACAATATCATTAATGTTTTCATCCAACCATGGGCAGGTTCAAAAAGCGATCGTACTTGGAATCGTTTCGGTCGGAGAAAACCATGGATTATGGTTGGAGCCCCAATCGCTGCAATTGCCTTTGTATTGATCCCAATCGCTAACTCGATCCTGGCGATCATGGTTTTCATTCTGATCACAAATTTCGGAATGGCCTTATTTAGATCTCCTACCGTGGCCTGGTTGGGAGACCTGTTTCCATCAAAACAGCGTAGCCAAGCCAACGGAATCATTAATTTGATGGGCGGTATAGGTGCTGCTGCCGCCCTATTTGGGGGCGGGATTCTTTTTGATCGTTTTGGAAGAAGCGCCCCATTCATAGCCGGAGCCATATTTATGCTCACGGTGCTCAGCTTTGCACTCATTTATGTAAAAGAACCAAAACAAATAGAGTCACAGAAAAGCAATCAGAAAGATACAAGTTTACTAAGCAATATTAAAAATGTGTGGCGAGGGGAAAACAAAAATGGAGTTTTCGTACTTCTCGGAATCCTGCTCTGGTTCATGGGATATGAAGCTTTACAAACCGGCCTGTCCTCTTTTTCCGTATTTTCTTTGGGCCTCACTCCAGGTCAAGCATCCATCATGACGACCCTTTTTGCTGGTTCTTTTATATTGTTTGCCCTTCCAAGTGGTTTAATTGCTACACGAATAGGTCGAAAACTAACAATATCAATTGGCTTAATTGGTATGACTGTTCTTTTCGGCTTAGGATTTTTCCTGATTTCCTCTCGCCTCAGCTTGGGGGTAATTCTTGTTCTGGGCGGATTTTGTTGGGCACTAGTAAATGTAAACAGCCTTCCGATGGTCTATGATTATGGAGATGAAAACAAGATTGGCGCTTACACCGGCTTGTACTATTTCTCTTCTCAAAGTGCGGCTGTTCTCGGGCCTGTATTAAGCGGGGTACTGGTAGAAACCATGGGAAACAACTACCGGATGCTGTGGGTGTTCAGCACAGCATTTATATTTTTCGCCCTTCTTTCGATTTTGCAAATCAAAAATGATTCCTCTAGTAATGCATAAAGTCCTGGTCATACCTCAATTTTTGATTGTATTATTCGACCATGATCTAGCTTATAATGCTAAGGATGTGCGAATAGAGGTAGTCAAACTAGTAAATAGATATCTTTAGGAGAAATCGATGAATAAGATAAAAACTGCAACTCTTGGCGGGGGTTGCTTTTGGTGTTTGGAAGCAATTTACAAGGACTTGCGAGGTATTGTTTCTGTCGAGTCAGGTTATTCCGGAGGAAAATTTCCAAACCCATCATATCAACAAGTTTGCACTGGAAATACCGGCCACGCTGAAGTCGTTCAAATAAAATATGATTCAACAGAAATAAATTTTGAAGATTTACTAAATGTATTCTTTACAATTCACGACCCAACTACTCTGAATCGGCAGGGAGCAGATATTGGAACTCAATACCGGTCTGTAATTTTTTACCATAATGATGAACAAAGAAATATTGCTCAAGCTACAATTACAGACTTTGATAAAAAGGATTTGTGGCCTAACCGAATTGTTACAGAAATTTCCCCATTTGTCGATTTCTACAAGGCCGAGGATTATCACCAAGATTATTTCGCCAATAATTCAAGCCAGCCATATTGTCAGGCGGTAATCGCACCAAAAATTGCTAAATTCAGAAAGCATTTTTTCGACCAATTAAAAAATCCGGAGTAAATTTCTGAATTAACAATAAAACTATTTTAAGGGTTAAGGAGAGCACAACCTCTCCTATTTATAGTTTCTCAAGTAAAAAAGGAACTTGAGGAAATTTGATAGACTTGAAACCCATTTTTATGGAGAATGATGATGCTCAAATTAAAGAAAATTGAGGTAGGCTCATGGCCAATGAATTGCTATTTATTAATTTGCGCTGAGACGAAACACAGCGCTGTGTTCGATCCAGGTGCAGAATCAGAGAAAATACTCTCACATGCCAAAGGCACTGAAATAAAAAAGATCGTATTAACTCATGGCCACCAAGACCATGTGGGAGCTCTTGAGGAATTAAAAAATTTGACGTCTGCACCAATCTTGGCTTCCCCTGCTGATGCTGAACATTTTAATATCGACTACGACACGCCAATATATGACCAGGATACCCTCACCGTAGGAAATCATGTGATTACTGCAATTCACACCCCTGGCCATACTCCCGGACAAATGTGTTTTGATTTAGGGGATAACAGAATCCTCGTTGGTGATACCATATTCGTTGGGGGACCAGGGAGAACTTGGAGCCCACAAGATTTTGCTACGACGATGAAGACGATGCAAGAGGTCGTTTTTCAATGGCCGGATGAGACAAAATTTTTTCCAGGGCATGGGCCTGCCGGCCAAATTGGTTCTGAAAGACCTGCTTTTGAGACATTTATCCGGAAGGGGTGGAAAAAAAATCTTCACGGCGATGTTACTTGGACATAATTCCATGAGACCAAACGATCATTTTTGTGTTCTTTAGAATATGGAACGAAATCAAAACAATCCAAAAAATTTTTCCATCAAATATCCCCGGAACCGTTTAATCCGTTTAACCTTTCAGTTCACAGGAAAATTTCTAATTAAACTTCTCACTAAAACTGAGTTCAGTGGAATGGAAAATTATCCAAAATCAGGCAAACTAATTGTTGTAGCTAATCACACCGGTGTGATGGAAACCGTTCTAATGACTTGTTTTGCTCCCAGACAAATTGAATATATGGGATCAGTTGATATTCCACACGAACCCCAATTAGCTGCATTCATGAACCTATACAAATATATCCCAGTATTTAGGGGAAACGTGAGCCCATCATCAATGAAAATGGGATTAGAAGTCTTAAATCAAAATGGTGTAATAGGGATATTTCCTGAAGGCGGTATCTGGGAACCCGCCATCCGCAAAGCCCAGGCTGGAGTTGCGTGGCTCAGTCACCATGGAAACGCTCCTATTCTCCCTATCGGGTTCAGCGCTACCGCAGGAAAATTGCAGGAAGCACTCGCTTTTAAGCGCCCAACACTAAAAATGCGTATTGGGACAATTATCCCTCCAGTCGAAATTTTTCCTGGTCAACCGAAAAAACATCAATACGAACAAGCAGCACAAAAGATTATGGATGCAGTGTGGGGTTTATTACCCGAGGAGGAGTTAGTAGAACAAGAAAAAATTACGAAAGAAAGGTTTGAGTTTGAAATAAATGTTTTGGATATACAGGGAATTTCTATTCCAATTCCAGAAAATCTTAAATTGACCAACGGACCATCACTTTCAAAAATCCTTTACCGGTCAACTTTAATCAATAATTTCAGAGACAACCTTGGTCTAAATATCAAACCTTTAAAAAATTTGAATAAAAATCCCTCACCAGAGGAAATAATCGATTCCACAGGTCAGATATTAAACTATTTACAAAAAGTTAATCCGTTTTATTTCACATACAGATATGGTCAGAGCGAAGGAAGAAAAATGCGGGACGGAATTCATCAACTGCACGAGCTTTCAAAATGGGCAAGCCAGAACCAGTATCAGATTCAAGCAGTACCTAAAAGAATTTATTTATTAGAAGGATCAATCCAAGAAATTATAGAAACCCACCCTCAAGAACTAATGAAGTGGTAAAGGAACCTCGATGGAAAAATCTCTTAGGTGGCATAACTATATAACAATCAACATCAATTGGTTCGCGATTACTACGCGATCGCAGGTACTTACTCCTCTCGTAGTCCCATTATTAATCCAGCAATTTGTCGGCGAGGCTAACAAAGGCTCCGCCTTAGGAAATCTAAGATTATGGGCACTGATGGCTGCCTTACTGATCCAAGCCTTGATGGGATTATTATCCGATCGCAACACAAGCCCTCTAGGGAGGCGGCGCCCATTTATTATTGGTGGGGTTGCATTAGAAGTAATCATTGTTATTTTTATCGGGCTTTCGGCACAATTAGAAGGGCTTCTTGGATATTGGGTGTTATTCGGTTTATATATCTTTTCGATGATTGGTGCAAACATTTCTCATGCTGCAACCCAAGGGTTCATCCCAGATTTAGTTCCAGATGACAAGAAAGGTTTGGCATCCGGGATCAAAGCAATGCTAGAATTACCCTTGCCGTTAATCTTTACCTCATTTGTCATTGCGGGGATGATTGAGAGAGGAAATTTATGGGGAGGTCTAATCGGTTTAATCATTGTTTTGATTGTCGCTGCATCAATTACAATGCTCGTTCCAGAAAAACCACTGGCTTCAAAGCCGCCAAAAATTGATTGGTCTCCTTTTATTCGTCTCCTTATCATGACAGGCGTTTTTACCATTTTTATTCTCGGAAGCGGCTGGGGTGTCAAACATGTTCTAAGTGTCACAAAAACTTATCCAGGCAACCTTGATCTCATCTTGAGTGGTGTCGCCGGAATCCTCGGGATGGGCATCGCAGTTTTCTTAGGGGTGATCGCTAGCCTCAATATCAGTTTGGGTCAAGAATTCAAACAACACAACTCTTTTAAGTGGTGGGTGGTTAACCGGTTAACCTTCCTGGTTGCCGCTAACAACCTTGCCGGATTTATGGTCTTTTTCTTACAGGATAAGTTTCCAGAATACCGGGGCTTAGAAGTGGCTGGTCCAGCAGCACGAATTATCATGTTTGTTGGCATTTTTATATTATTATTCGCACTCCCAAGTGGTTGGTTATCAGATAAATTTGGAAAAAAAATATTATGTGCGATAGCTGGCATCTTGGTGGGGATTGGATCAGCGATTGTTATCCTTGCCCCTGAAATTACAGGTCTCACATTTGTCGGTGCTTCAGTAGCTGGTGCAGGATTAGGGCTATTTTATTCTGCCAACTGGGCATTAGGCACAGAGCTCGTACCTGCTGATCGAGCTGGTCAGTTCCTAGGACTGTCGAACTTGGCAGGAGCTGGTGCGGGAGCCATCGGAGCGTATATTGGTGGGCCAATTGGAGATGCTCAAAGTTATATTTTGCTAATGGGTATTTATGGATCAATGGCTATCCTTTCAACCTTTGCCCTCTTGGGGATTAAAGAAGGGTAAAATATCATAAAATAAATATGGAAAGCTTAAATTCAGACTAACTTAATTTGTAAGGTACAATATCAACATGCTGAGTTTTTTCTTCAACCCTGAATCAGTTGCTGTCATCGGTGCGTCTTCCAACCAGGACAAACTTGGCCATGCAGTAGTTCGTAATTTGATCGACTGTGGATATGCCAAGAAAGGGAAGGTCTACCCGATCAACCCAAATTCATCAGAAATTTTGGGATTTCCTGTTCACAAAAGCGTGACGGATGTTCCTGACTCAATCGACATGGCTGTCATTGTAATCCCCCATCAATTTGTTCCCGATGCCCTCAGGACCTGTGGTGAAAAGGGTGTAAAAGGTGTGATCATTATTTCTGCGGGATTTCGGGAAGCAGGCACTGAAGGCGTCGAGAGGGAAAGAGAATTAGTCAGAATCGCTAAACAGTATGGGATGAGAATTATCGGGCCAAATGTTCTCGGGCTGGTCGACACTTTCACGCCACTAAATGCTTCTTTTGCAGCAGATTCTCCCCCACAGGGTCCAATTGCAATTACCTCCCAATCAGGCGCTCTCGGAACAGCCATCTTGGATTGGGCTCAAGCAGGAAGTTTAGGATTATCTAAATTTGTTAGTTTAGGCAACAAGGCAGATGTAAATGAGATTGACTTGCTCAATGAATGGGCCAAGGATGAAAACACCAAAGTCATATTGATGTACATCGAGGAATTAACTGAGGGGCAGAAATTTTTGGATGCGTCAAAAGAGGTTGCAAAAGAAAAACCCGTGATTGCAATTAAATCAGGTGTGACACAATCAGGCGCCAGGGCCGTTTCGTCTCATACTGGTTCATTGGCGGGTTCTGAACAAGCTTATCATGCTGCCTTTCAACAAGCTGGAGTTGTTCGCGCAGACTCGATGCAAGAACTCTTTGATATGGCTATTGCATTTGGGTACCAACCAAAACTTCAAGGCAAACAAATCGCCATAATTACGAATGCTGGTGGCCCTGGTATTCTGGCTACAGACGCACTCGAAAGAGCTGGGTTATCACTTGCTCGATTTGAAAATCATACACTGCAAGAGTTGGAAAAAACCTTGCCAAATGCAGCAAGCGCATCCAATCCCGTGGATGTTTTAGGAGACGCTCTGGCAGATCGCTACGAATTCGCTTTGGATACGGTCGCCACGGACCCCAATGTAGATGGAATTCTTGTAGTCCTTACCCCTCAAGCAATGACAGAGATTGAAAAAACTGCTCAAGTTGTTTGTAATAAAGCTCAAGAAATAAATAAGCCATTTTTGACTTGCTTTATGGGTGAAAAAAGAATTAAAGCTGGGATAGATATTTTAGTGAAAAATAATATACCAAACTATCCTTTCCCAAATCGTGCCGCATTGGCCTTTAAAGCATTGTCGGAATACCAGGAAATCTTAAAACGTCCGGAACCAATTTATGAGACCTTTGAAGTAAACAGGGATGCTGTTCGAGAATTGATTGACGACGTACGTTCTGAAGGGCGACTTTCAATCGGCGATTCAGAGGCCAGAAAAATATTGACAGCTTACGGAATGAATATTCCTCAATCAGAATTAGCCGAAAACCCCTCAGAGGCCACCAAAATCGCCAAGGAAATCGGCTATCCAATCGTATTAAAGATTGCTTCACCAGACATTCTACACAAAACAGATATAGGTGGCGTTAAAGTCGGCCTGCAAAATGATGAACAACTCAGAGATGCGTTTGAACTGATGGTTTATCGAGCCAATCGATATCTGCCAGAAGCGCGAATTTGGGGATGTCTTGTTCAAGAAATGGTACCGAGCGGAAATCTTGAAGTGCTTGTGGGAATGAATAGAGACCCGCAATTTGGTCCACTTGTCACATTCGGATTAGGGGGTATTTACGTAGAAACCTTAAAGGATGTAACCTTTAGAATTGCGCC
>JABAHR010008364.1_pt1 | contig 10578 bp, 9 predicted proteins | sample 7062101 | NCBI WGS metagenome assembly JABAHR01 (sample SAMN14534553, study PRJNA622989) | marine sediment metagenome | biome: marine biome [ENVO:00000428]; feature: marine pelagic biome [ENVO:01000023]; material: deep marine sediment [ENVO:00002113] | place: India: Gulf of Kutch | collected...
AGGAACAGGCCTATCGGCACCAGCACCGTCAGGTATTGCACGGCCGAAAGCCCGATTACGTCCATCGCCGCCCCTTTCGGCAACTTGCCTTTCGCGACCTCTCCGAGGACCCGGGCGAACTGGTTGGTGAGAAGAATCATCAACAGCACCAGCGTGACCGCGAGCCAGGTCGTCGCGATTTCCCGAAATATGTACCGGTCGAGGATGCGCAGCATCGATGTCAATGATTTCCTTATCGGTTTTCGGCCGAATCAGTTAGACTACCGCTTTTATTTTGCCCGGGACAGCCCCGAATTCCATGGACTATTTTACGACCACCAGCAACGCCGCCAAACGAGCAACCGACTGCCTGATTGTCGGTGTTTACGATCGCGGCAAACTGAGTGCCGGCGCTACCGAAATCGATGCTGCAAGCAGTGGGGCGCTGCGCCGCCTTGTCAAGAGCGGCGATGTATCTTCAAAGCCGGGCCGCTGCGTCCTCCTGACCCATCTGAACGGTGTCAAGGCGGCGCGGGTCGCCGTCGTAGGGCTGGGCAAAGCAAGCGAGTTCGACACCCGCGGTTTCTGCCGTGCCGTGGCGGCAGCGATCAGTTCCGTTGCCGACAGCAAGTGCAAGGACGTGCTCAATACACTGACCCTCGAGAAGGTCAGCAACGCGAGCACGTACTACCTTGCGCGGCATACCGTGCAGACGATCGGCGACGTGATGTATCGATTCACGCAGATGAAGAGCGGCCGCAAGAACTCGCTGATGCCGCTGCGAAAGATCGGTCTGTCGGTCGCAAGCCGCGGCGATGCCGCGAAAGCGATGCTCGCCGCAGAACATGGCGACGCGATCGTGGCAGGCATGTCGCTTGCGAAGGACCTCGGCAACTTGCCGCCCAATGTCTGTACACCCAGTTACCTTGCACGGACGGCACAGAAACTCGCGAAGGGCAACGGCAAGCTGACGACTCGCATCATCAACGAGCCGGAAATGAAGCGGCTCGGCATGCATTCGCTCCTGTCAGTCACCGCGGGCACCAGTGAACCCGCAAAGCTGATCCTCATGCAGTACAAGGGTGGCGGCAAATCGAAGCCCATCGTCCTGGTCGGCAAGGGCGTAACCTTCGATTCGGGCGGCATATCGCTGAAGCCCGGCCCGGCAATGGACGAAATGAAATTCGACATGTGTGGTGCTGCCGGCGTCATCGGCACGATGGCGACGGTCGCTGCGCTGAAACTGCCCGTTAATCTCAACGTCGTCGTGCCAGCCGTCGAAAACCTGCCCGGAAGCAACGCCACCGTTCCGGGCGACATCGTCAAGAGCATGTCGGGCCAGACCATCGAGATCCTCAACACGGATGCCGAGGGGCGCCTGATACTGTGTGATGCATTGACGTACTCGCGGCGGTTCAAACCGGACACGATAATCGATGTCGCGACGCTGACCGGCGCATGTGTCATCGCGCTCGGCAACCATCACACGGGCCTCATGAGTTACGACGACGCGCTCGCGGACGAAATCGTCAAGGCGGGCGTCGATGCGTCGGACCGTGCGTGGCGTCTGCCGCTCACCGAAGAATACGCGGAACAACTCAAGAGCAATTTCGCCGATTTCGCAAATGTCGGCGGCCGCGACGGCGGCGCAATAACCGCGGGCTGTTTTCTCGGCAAGTTCACGGACGACCTGAAATGGGCGCATCTCGACATCGCCGGCACGGCGTGGAAATCGGGCCAGAAGAAAGGCGCGACGGGCCGGCCGGTGCCGCTGTTGTCGGAGTTCGTCCTGTCACGTTGCAACGCCCTGCCCTGACGTTGCCATGGCGCGAATCGATTTCTATGTCCTGAGTCAGTCGGGCGAGCAGGCGCGGCAGCGGTTTGCATGCCGCCTCGCGGAGAAGGCGTACAAGCTCGAACACACGGTGCACATCCACGCCGCTGACGAAGCGGCGGCGAGCCGCGTAGACGAACTTCTGTGGACGTTCCGCGACGGGAGTTTCGTGCCGCACAGCCTGGTTCGGACGGGTAACGACGCTCCCCAGGCACCAATCACCGTGGGTTGTGATCCTGAATATGCCGGTTCCCGCGACCTCCTGATCAATCTCGACGACGCGATCCCTGCCTGCGCAGGTGCTTTTCCACGCATCGCGGAACTTGTAACCTCCGACGAAGACAGCAAGCAAAAGAGTCGCAGGCGCTTTGTCGCCTATCGTGACGAAGGGCACGAACTCGAAACGCACAACGTCTGAATCCGCGACCGAGCGACGCCAACGAATGGACAAGTCCTACCAGCCGAACGAAATCGAAGAACGCATCTACGTCCGTTGGGAAGAAGCGGGCTATTTTGCGCCGCGCGGGGACGGCGAACCCTACTGCATCATGATCCCGCCGCCCAACGTGACGGGCACGCTGCACATGGGCCACGGCTTCGGCGATACGATCCAGGATGCGCTGACACGCTACCACCGCATGAAGGGCCACCGTGCGCTGTGGCAGCCGGGGATGGATCATGCGGGCATTGCGACACAAATGGTTGTCGAGCGCCTGCTGAATGCCGAGGGCACCTCGAGGCGTGAACTCGGCCGCGAGAAGTTCGTCGAGCGCGTCTGGCAATGGAAGGAAGAGTCGGGCGGCATCATCGCGAAACAGACGCGCCGGCTCGGCGCCTCGGTAGACTGGAGCCGGGACCGTTTTACGATGGACGACGGCTGCTCGGCTGCCGTGCAAAAAGTCTTTATCGATCTGTACGAGGAAGGCCTCATCTACCGCGGCAAGCGCCTCGTCAACTGGGACCCGGTACTGCACACGGCGCTCTCCGATCTCGAAGTGCTGTCTGCTGATGAAGACGGGCAGCTGTGGCACTTCCGCTACCCGCTGGCATCCGGCGACGGCCACCTCGTCGTCGCGACCACGCGGCCGGAAACGATGCTCGGCGACAGCGCGGTCGCCGTGCATCCGGACGACGATCGCTACCGTGCCCTGGTCGGGCAGGAGATCGTTCTGCCGATCGTCGGACGACGCATCCCTATCATCGCGGATGATTACGTCGACCCGGAATTTGGCACCGGCTGCGTGAAGATCACGCCCGCACACGATTTCAACGACTACGATATAGGCAAGCGGCACGATCTGCCGCTTTACAACGTGCTCACTGACGACGCTGCGATGAACGACGAGGTGCCGGAAGGCTACCGTGGCCTCGATCGGTTCGAGGCTCGCGAGGCGATCGTCGCAGAATTCGAGACGCTCGGATTGCTGGAGAAAATCGAGGCGTACACGGTCAAGATTCCACGCGGCGACCGCAGCGGCGCCGTCGTCGAGCCGTACCTGACCGACCAGTGGTACGTCAGCATCAGGCCACTGGCCGAACCGGCCATCGCGGCGGTCGAGAATGGCGATATCCGTTTCGTTCCGGAGAACTGGTCCAAGACCTACTTCGAATGGATGTACAACATCCAGGACTGGTGCATCAGCCGCCAGCTCTGGTGGGGCCACCGGATCCCGGCCTGGTACGACGACGACGGCAACATCTACGTCGGCCGCTCCGAAGGTGCGGTTCGCGAAGCGCACGGTCTCGACGATGACATCGAACTGCGCCAGGATGAGGATGTGCTCGACACATGGTTTTCGTCCGCATTGTGGCCCTTCAGCACGCTCGGCTGGCCCGAGAAAACCGCGGCACTCGACGATTTCTATCCCGGCAGCGTGCTCGTCACCGGCTTCGACATCATCTTCTTCTGGGTCGCCCGCATGATCATGATGGGCCTCAAGTTCATGGGCGACGTGCCGTTCCGCGAGGTCTACATCCACGGGCTGATCCGCGACCAGGACGGCCAGAAGATGTCGAAGTCGAAAGGCAACGTGCTCGATCCGCTCGACCTGATCGAGGGTGTCGACCTGGACACGCTGCTGGAGAAGCGCACCACCGGACTGATGCAGGACCACCTGAAGCCGAAGATCGAGAAGGCTACTCGCAAGCAATTCCCGACCGGCATCGAACAATACGGCGCAGACGCATTGCGGTTCACGTTTGCCTCGCTGGCGACGACCGGGCGCGACATTCGTTTCGACCTCGGCCGTATCGAGGGCTACAAGAACTTCTGCAACAAGCTGTGGAACGCCGCGCGCTATGTGCTCATGAACACGGAGCAACTCGATGACGGCGACGTCGAACTGAGCTCGGCCGACCGCTGGATCCGGGCGCGATTCGACGAGACAGTCGCATCCGTTCACAGAAACTTCGACAACTACCGGCTCGACCTCGTCGCGCAGGCCATTTACGAATTCACCTGGCACGAATTCTGTGACTGGTACCTGGAACTCTCGAAGCCGGTCCTGCAGTCGGATAATGCCTCGGCAGCAGCGCGTCGCGGTACCCGCCGGACGCTGGTCGGCGTACTCGAGGGCCTGCTGCGCCTGCTGCACCCGATCATGCCGTTCGTCACCGAGGAGATCTGGCAACAGGTCGCGCCGCGCGCCGGCATCGACGCGGAGACGATCATGCTGCAGCCCTACCCGCAGCCCGCGACGGAGGAACCGGACGGCAGGGCCGTCGCCGATATCGAATGGCTCAAGAAATTCATCCTCGGCGTGCGGCAGATTCGCGGTGAGATGGACATCCCTCCCGGCAAGCCGCTGCCCGTCGTCCTCGATAATGCTTCCGCAGCGGACCAACGCCGTGCCGAAGAGCACGCGGCGCTGCTACAGCGCGTCGGCCGTGTCGAATCGATCACCCTGCTCGCCGCCGGCGGAGAACCGCCCGCGGCAGCCACCGCGCTGCTCGACGAACTGCGGCTGCTCGTGCCGATGAAGGGCCTGATCGACGTCGAGGCCGAGCGCAAGCGCCTGTCCAGGCAGGCAGACAAGGTGCAGGTTGACCTCGACCGTGCCCGTGCCAAGCTGGACAACCCCAATTTCGTGAACAATGCCCCTGCAGACGTGGTCACACAGGAGAAGCAGCGCGCAGCGGAATTCGAGCGGCAGATCGCGCAGTTGCGCGAGCAGCTCGACAAACTCGACGAACTCGGTTGATGTCGCGGGTTTCTGGGTACTGCGTCACACTCCGCGTCGCCTGTAAGTGGAAAAGGTCGTCGGTTTGGCGACCATACTGATGACATAATCGGCCGATCACCCAGGTTCGCCTCACGCAGGAAGCAGGATATGAACGGCGGAAGCCCGCTTGAAAAGACCCCGCTCGGCAAACACGCAGGCCGCGAGGCGCTGGAACGCGCTCGCGCCACGCTGGGCACGATCATCCTCGACAAGGATGAGCCTATCGCGCTCGCACTCGCATGCTTGCTCGCGCGCGGCCACCTGCTGATCGAGGACCTGCCGGGTCTCGGCAAGACAACGCTGGCGCAGGCGCTCGCAAAAGTACTGGGCCTGAGCTACCGGCGCATCCAGTTCACGAGCGACCTGTTGCCCGCCGACATTGTCGGGGTTTCCGTGTTCCGTCGGGACTCCGGGAAGTTCGAGTTCCAGCCCGGCCCGATCTTCGCGCAGCTGATACTCGCCGACGAGGTCAACCGCGCGACGCCCAAGGCACAGAGTGCGTTACTGGAAGCCATGGAGGAACACCAGGTATCGGTGGACGGCAATACCCGCGCGCTGCCCGTGCCGTTCTTCGTCGTGGCGACGCAGAATCCAGCCGACCAGATCGGCACGTTTCCGCTGCCCGAGTCGCAGCTCGACCGCTTCCTGATGCGGGTAACGCTCGGTTATCCAAACGCCGAGAATGAACGCGAGCTAATCACCGGCGAAGACCGCCGGAGCATGCTGGAGAACATGGCACCCGAAGTGACACCGGATATCCTTGTGTCGCTGCAGCTCGAAGCCGCGAAAATGCACATGAGCGAGCACCTCGTCGACTACATCCAGGCGCTGGTGCGCCAGACCCGTGAATCGCCGGATATCGAGATCGGCCTGTCGCCACGCGGCGCGCAGTCCCTGGCGGCGGCTGCCCGCGCGCACGCCTTCGTCGAGCGCCACTCCGGCGTGTTCCCGGACGACGTGCAGGCCGTATTCGCAGCCGTGGCCGGGCATCGCCTGAAACCCGCAGGCAATACCAGTTTCCGCAGCCCCGCCGAGATGTGCCAGCATGTCCTCGATTCGGTGGCTATCCCCTAGCCGGCTGCTGCCCGGCATCAACAGGGCGGCCAGCCGGCGCATAGGCCGCTGGGCGCGCAGGCGCCAGGGTGACGACGGGCCGGTTACCCGGCTGCAGCCCCGGCGCATCTACATCCTTCCAACGGGCGTCGGTATCGTGTTTGCGCTGATGACCTTCGCGATGCTGCTTGGCTCGATGAACTACAACAACAACCTCTCCTTCGTGCTCACCTTCATGCTGATCGCCGTCGGCTTCGTTTCGATGCACCAGTGCCAGCGTAACCTCGTCGGGCTCGAAGTAAGCTTTGCGGGGACGGAGCCCGTGTTTGCCGGACAGGCGGCGCAGTTCCGCATTGCGGTCGCGAACCGCTCGAAGAGCCCCCGGCATCGCCTGCACCTTTACCTCGACGATGTGCAGAGTGACATCGACGACCTGGAACCGGGCGAGAGCCGGATCTTTGTTCTCTCGGTCAGAACCGAGCATCGCGGCCGGGTAACGCTCGAACGATTCGGTATCCGTGCCCTTTTCCCGTTCGAACTGTTTCGCTCGTGGGCGTGGCTGCACATGTACCCGACAGGCATCGTGTACCCACGTCCGGCCGAGCATGCGCCGCCGCCGCCGGCAACACAGACAGCGCTCGGTCACCGCCAGCACGACGCCCGCGGCGAAGAAGATTTTGCCGGACTGCGCAAGTTTCACACCGGTGACTCGCCGCGCAACGTCGCCTGGAAAGCTTACGCGCGCAATGACCTGCTGCTTTCGAAGCAGTTTGCGGGCGCCGACATGAGCAGCCAGTGGTTCGACTTCGACACGGTCGTCGCGGACGATCTCGAGCAGCGGCTTTCCATCCTCACACGTTGGATCATCGATGCGGACCGCACGCGCGAAGATTACGGTCTGCGGCTCCCGGGCCAGTCGTTTCCGCCCGCGCACGGCGACGTGCATCGCCGACAATGCCTGGAGGCGCTGGCGCTGTTCGGCCTGGAAGGCGCCGATGGCTAAGACGCGCGGCACCGACGGTTCCCTGCTCGCGAGCCTGCCGTGGACGCTGCTCGCGCTGGCGTTCGCGCTTCTTCCGCACGTGCCCTACCTGCCGGTGTGGATCACGGCAGCGCTGCTCGGCTGCGCGCTGTGGCGATACTCGATCGAGGTGCGGCGCAAGCCCCTGCCACCCACCCTGTTACGGGCTGTCCTCGCCCTTGCATGCTTTCTGGGGGTCCTCTACACGTACCACACCATTAGCGGCGTCGGCCCCGGATCGGCACTGCTCGCGATCATGGCAGCGCTGAAGCTGCTTGAAACGCGGCAGCGGCGCGACCAATTCGTAGTGCTGTTCATCGCGATCTTTCTGGTCATGTCGTCATTGCTGCGCGAGCAGTACCTCTGGTCGCTGCCTTATCTTACTGTCGGGGTCATACTCATCATGACGGCATGGCTCAGGACTGCGGCCGACGATGCCGAGTCAGTGCGCCGCAGCCTCGGCACCAGCAGCCGCCTCGTCATGTACGCGGCGCCGCTCGCGCTCGCCATGTGGATATTCTTCCCACGCATCGCGACGCCGTTCTGGGCGGTGCCGATCGACACCGGCACCGCGATCTCCGGGCTCAGCGACACGATCAGTCCCGGCGATATCAGTGCCTTGTCGAAATCGGACGCCGTCGCTTTTCGTGTCAATTTCGAGGGGGAGGTCCCTGAGCCCAGGGATCGGTACTGGCGGGGACTCGTGCTGCACCGTTTCGACGGCCGAACGTGGTCAGGGATCCCGGAACCCCGGATTTCGAGTGGCGCCCAGGAAAACACCGAGATCCGTGGCCAGCCAGTGAACTACCGGGTGACCATGGAAGCGACGCGGCAACACTGGGTATTCGCGCTGGACATTCCACACCGATGGGACATGGAGAATACGTTTCTCGGACCGCAACACCAGCTGGCGCGCGTGCACCCGATCGACCAGCGCATCGCGTACAACGCCGTCTCCTATCCCGAGTACCGCATCGACGCCGAGATACATCCGTACCGGCTCGGCTGGTATCTCGAGCTGCCCGAGGGCCGCAATCCGCGCACGGCCGAGCTGGCGCAGGACATGATTGCAGATGCCGGTTCCGCGGAGGCTTACATTCGCGNNATTCAGCCGCCAGGACTACTATTACACGCTGCAACCACCGCCGCTTGGCAGTAACCCGGTCGATCGCTTCCTGTTCGAGACGAAACGCGGATTCTGCGAACACTATGCCTCGGCATTCGCTGTAATGATGCGCGCTGCCGGGATCCCTGCCCGCATCGTGCTCGGTTATCAGGGCGGTGAACTCAACCCCGTGGGTGACTACATGATCGTGCGCCAGTCCGATGCCCACGCGTGGGCCGAAGTCTGGCTGCCCGGAGCCGGCTGGCGGCGCGTGGATCCGACAGCTGCGGTCGCCCCCGAACGCGTCGACGCCGGTCGAACGGGCGCGATTTTCGACGGTTCGGCTTCGGCGTGGGGCCTGAGCGCCCCATCGACGTTGCTGCACAATATCGTGCTGGCGTGGGACGCCGCCAATGCCAAATGGAACGAGTGGATCCTCGGCTACGGCCCGGAGAACCAGGTGCGGTTCATGAACTGGTTGGGCATGGACGAGCCCGACTCTGGCAAGATGATGCTTACGCTGGTCGCCCTCGTTAGCTTGCTGACGATGGCGATCAGTGGCGCATTGATGCTGCGCAACCGACCGCCTCGCAAGGACCGGGCGGCCATTCTTTACGACCAGTTCGTACGCAAGTCGGGACTGATGCCGGCAACCGGGGAAACGCCCCGGGTTTTTGCGACCCGAGCGCAGCGCGAAAGCCCGCTGCCCCCGTCGGCCGTGCGCAGCATCACGGACACCTACCTCGATGTGCGCTACGGGCCGCCGAACCCGGCGCTACTCGAGCGCCTGGAGTCGGATATTGCCGCCTTGTAGGAGCAGTTCGAGAACCGCTCCTACGTTACACGCTTTGCCTGCTTCTCCCGGACCACGCCAAGCAGCATACCGCCGCCGATGAACAACGGCAGCAGGGTGAGCAACACCCATTTCGGATCGTCCGACAATGTTGCCGCTATGCCGACGAGCATCGGGCCGAGCACATGGGCGAACTTGGTTAGCATGTTGTAGAAACCGAAGAACTCCCCGGGAGCATCCGGTGGGATCAGGGCAGCGTAGAGCGACCGGCTCAGCCCCTGCACGCCGCCCTGCACGCAACCGATGATGATCGCCATGACATAGAACTGCCAGACGTCGACCATGAAGATCGCCCACATTGACATGAGGACGTAAACGAACAGGGCAAAATAGATGCCGCGTTTCGGTCCCCAGTGATGGCCCGCCAACCCGTAAAGCAAGGTCGCGGGAAAGCCGGCGAAATTGGTGACCAGCAACGCCGTGACGAGATCCTGTTGGCCGAAACCGAGACGCTGGCCGTAATTCACGGCCATGAAGATGACCGTGAACACGCCCCCTATGTAGAGCCAGTAAGCGATCAGAAATATCACTACGTTACGGTATTGACCGATCTTCAGGATCGTCGTCTTGAGCTCGGCGTAGGCAGCGCGGATCACATCCCCGGGGACCTCCGTTCGGCTGTGTCGCTCCGGCACGAAGATCATCAACGGCAGCATGAAGATGGCCCACCACAGCCCCACCGTCACGAATGCAAAGCGGATGACCGCATCCGTCGAAGCGAAACCGAATGCCTCCGGTCTCAGCAGCATCCAGACGTGCAGCGCAAGCAGAACCGCACCACCCAGATAGCCGAGCGAGAAGCCCAGCGATGAAACGAAGCTGTAGTAACGCGGCTCGGTAACGTCGATGATCAGCGAGTCGTAGAACACGGTCGAACTGTAAAAACCGACCGACGCCACCAGGTACAGCGTCAGCGCGAGGGGCCAGTCACCCTTGCCTACGCCTGCAAGCACGGCCGTTGCGATGGCGCCGGTCGTCGCGAGCAGGAACAGGAACCGCTTGCGGTAACCGCCGGCGTCAGCAATGGTCCCGAATACGGGAGCGACGATACAAACGACGGCGCTGGACGCGGCCGTTATCCAGGCAAGGCGTGCCGTCACGACGGCACCGGGATCGCCGGCGCTCCAGTAACTGCCCAGGAACAGCGGGAAGAGCACGGCGAGCACCGACAACGCAAACGCCGAATTTGCCCAGTCGTAAAACGCCCAGGCGAGCACCTTGCTGTCAAAGAGTGCCGATCGCTTCAATAGTCCGCGGCCGGCGCCATCGTCAGTGCTCGCGCGTCTTGCGGAACACGATGTCGGGCCAGCGCTCCTCGGTTAGGTTCAGATTCACTCTCGTGGGCGCAATGTAGACGAGACACTCGCCGTGATCCAGAGCAAGATTGTCCTCCGCCCTGCGCTTGAAGTCCGACAGCATCTTCGGATCGTCGCACTCGACCCAGCGCGCCGTGGCAACGTTGACGTTCTCGAACTGGCACTCGACCTTGTATTCGTCACGCAGCCGGTGCGC
>JABAHR010001159.1_pt1 | contig 10573 bp, 13 predicted proteins | sample 7062101 | NCBI WGS metagenome assembly JABAHR01 (sample SAMN14534553, study PRJNA622989) | marine sediment metagenome | biome: marine biome [ENVO:00000428]; feature: marine pelagic biome [ENVO:01000023]; material: deep marine sediment [ENVO:00002113] | place: India: Gulf of Kutch | collected...
AACGTCACCCTGCCGCGCGCCCTGCGCATCGCCGATCTCGGCTGGAAACAGGCCATGCGCGAAGACCCGCACCTGGCCCAGGGCCTCAATGTCCATGCCGGGCGGGTCACCTATCCCGCCGTGGCCCGCGAACTGGGTTATGACCTGCTGGAGCCGGACAAGGCCCTCGCCTGATGTCCCGAGCGCAATCGGCAACAGATTTACCGGGCCGTTAACCGCGCCCTAAGAGCTTGGGATTAGGCCTCAATCCCATGAATCTTGGGGGACTGATCCGGGGGCTGCTTGGCTGGAGCCTCCTGCTGATGGCTATGGCCTTGCCGACAGGCGGCGGTGCATCCGCCCAGCCCGCCGATTCGCGCGCCCTGCATCACCATTGCCACACCACGGGCGCGCTCGATGCCGATCCCTTCGCCAGCGTCACCTCCGCGCCAGTGCGCGATTGCAGCCATGAGGCGCATTCGATCAGGCCGGAGCGCACGATCCTGCATTTCGATCTCGCGGAAACAGGCGATCCGCCCCGCTTCATGGTCACAAGGCGCAGCCCGGTTGAGGCCGTTCATGTCCTCGCCGTGGACGCGGATGGCAGCCGGCACAGCGCCAGCTTTTCCTATGCAGAAACCCTGCCGTCGATGATCGGCGGCTTCATCAAGGTTCCCCTGCCCGGCGTCACCGGCTCGACCCGCAGCGTCCATGTCGCCTTCGACATGCCGACCCATATCATGACGCTGGAACAGGCCCATCTGGCACCCGGCGACCCGGGCGAGCATCCCGGCGGCCAACGCCTGTTGCTGATGCTTGCGGCATTGTGCGGAATGCTGCTGATGCCGCTCATTTTCAACGCTGCCTTCTATCGCATCCTGCGCGAACCCTTCGTGCTGTGGCATGCCTTGCTGACGGTGGCCCTGATGCTGACCATCCTGCTCAATTCGGGCCTGTCGAACGTCCTTGTTGCGCTCGACAATCCCGATCTCAGCCGGGCGACAACTATCGTCTTCGGCCTGTCGGTGGCGGCAGGGGGAATGTTCGCCCATCACTTCATCGAGCCCGACCGGCTCAACCCCTGGTTGCGCAAGGCGCTGGTGTGGGGTGCGATCTGGTCTCTTGGCCTCAGCTTTGCGCACGCCAACTTCCCGTTTGTCGGCAGGAGCTGGCAAAGCGATGCCTATTACATCGCCTACCTGCCGGTGCTGCTGCTCTACATAGCGACCATGGCCGACGCCCTGTGGCGCGGCAGCCGGGCGGCGAAATTCCAGCTGGTCGGCTGGGTCCCGCTGCTCGGCGTCGGCATCGTGCGCATCGTCAGCCAGTTTTCCGAAGCTCTGCCGGCAACCGATGCCATGCAGCTGTTCTATCTCGGCTGCGTGTTCGAGGTGATGGCAACCACGCTTGGCGTTGCCGACCGTTTCATGTCGATCAAGAACCAGCGCGACCGTGCCCGCACAGAGGCGCGCATGCTGGAACGCCTGACCGAGCGCGACACGCTGACCGGCCTCTACAACCGCCGCCTGCTGGAAGAGCGGTTCGAGGAGTTACGCCATCGCGGCTTCACCACGCTGGCGGTGCTCGACATCGACCATTTCAAGCGCATCAACGACAGTTTCGGGCACGGCGTGGGCGACGAGGTGTTGCGCGGCATTGCCGAAGCTCTGCAGCCCGATGACGATACCTTTGCCATCCGCATGGGCGGCGAGGAATTCGTCCTCCTACTGCGCGGCAGCCACGCCATCCAGCGCGCCGAGCACAGGCGCGTATCGATCCCCGATCACATAGGCGAAACGCTGGAACTGGGCCTGCCCGTCACCGCCAGCATGGGCGTGGTCCAGGCCCCGATCGACGCCCTGCCCAATGCCGATTTCGAGATGCTCTATGCGCGCGCCGACCGACTGCTCTACGAAGCCAAGGAATCCGGCCGTAACCGCACGATGAGCGAGAAGACCAAGCTGTTCTCGCCGCGCCGCAGGGATCGCCGCGCGGCCTGATCGCCGGACCTATGCCGGCGGCATGAACGGCGCGGAAACCTCCTGCGGCACGCGCATCAGCCTGCCGCTCGCCCTGTCGACCATGGCCCAGGTGGTCCTTGCCTTGACCAGCAGCCTGCCCGCGTCATCGGTAAAGGTGAAATGCCGGTCGAAACGCGCCCCGCGCGGCTGGTCGAGAATCTCGGTCTTCGCCTCGACCCGGGCGCCTTCGCTCACATTGCCGCGATAATCGATCTCGTGCCGGGTGACGACCCAGGCATAGGCTGCGACATGCTCCGCCGGTGCGTCGGCATTCCAGTGGGCGGTGGCGATCTCCTCCATCCAGCGCACCCACACGGCATTGTTGACGTGCCCGTTCTCGTCGATGTGCTCGGGCTGGGCGGTGAAGGTGCGGGTGAAGCTGTTGCTCAAAGACATCTCCCGGTTAGCAGGCAACTAAGGACTAGCGCGGTTACCTCGAACAGCGGAGCCAGTATCGGGATCAAGAGCAGTAGCGCCCACCACTGCCGCCGAGACGCGACTGTCCAAACGACCGCACCGGCGCCTATCGCCGATAGCGGCCAGTACTCCGCGCCTCCCATGATCGAGCCAGAGAATAGGGCAAGCGAAAGACAGGCCAACGCGAGGACAAGCGCGACAAGCAGTGGCGCGCCCAGCTCACGGATCGCGCTCACTCGGAAATCCCCATCTGCCACAGGATGAAGGCAACCTCCTCGGCGATTTCGCGCAGGCCCTCGAAGCGGCCCGAGCGCCCGCCGTGGCCGGCGCCCATGTTGGTCTTCAGCAGCAGCAGGTTGTCGTCGGTCTTGAGCTCGCGCAGCTTGGCGACCCACTTGGCCGGCTCCCAATAGGTGACGCGGGGATCGTTGAGCCCGGCGGTCACCAGCATCGGCGGATAGTCCTGCTGCGCCACCTGGTCGTAGGGCGAATAGCTGAGGATGTGGGTGAAGGCCGCCTTACTCTCGATCGGATTGCCCCATTCCGGCCATTCGCCGGGCGTCAGCGGCAGGCTCTCGTCGAGCATGGTGTTGAGCACGTCGACGAACGGCACGTCGGCAACCACCGCGCCGAACAGTTCCGGCGCCTGGTTGACCACCGCCCCCATCAGCTCGCCGCCGGCCGAGCCGCCACTGGCGCTGATCCGACCTTCGCTGGTGTAGCCGCGTTCGACCAGCCCGCGCGCGACATCGACACGACAAAGTCGTTGAACGTGTTGGTGCGCTCTTCCAGCTTGCCCTGCAGGTACCAGTTGCGGCCAAGGTCGTCGCCGCCGCGGATATGGGCGATGGCGTAGGCGAAGCCGCGATCGATCAGGCTGAAGCGCGTGGTCGAGAAATTGGGCGGATAGGCATTGCCATAGGCGCCATAGCCATAAAGGTGCAGCGGGCCGCCGCTCTCGCGGTCATTGCGATAGACCACGGTCACCGGCACCATCGCCCCGTCACGCGCTGCTATGCTGAGCCGCTCCACCGTATAGAGCGAGGGATCGAAGCCGCTGGGGATTTCCTGCACCTTGAGCGTTTCCAGCTCGCGGCTGGCGACGTGGTAATCATAGACCGTGCTCGGTGTGATCGGCGACTGGTAACCCAGCCTGAGGCTGTCCATCGCCCATTCCGGATTATTGCCAAGGCCGGCGGAATAGCTCGCTTCCGGGAAATCGATCGTCTCCACCCTGTCGGGGTCGTCGTAATAGCGCAGCTGCACCTGGTCGAGGCCTGCCAGCCGCCCCTCGGTGACATAGAAATCGCGAAACAGGTCGAAGCCGGTGAGGTAGAACTCGTCCGACCCAGCGATCAGCGTGGTCCAGGTGCCCGGATCGGCGAGCGGCGCGGTGGCGAGGCGGAAATTGACGTGCTCGTCATTGGTCCAGACGAAGATCGTATCCTCGCGCACGTCGACGCCATATTCGAGGCCTGCCTGGCGCGGGCGCACGAGGATCGGCTCGGCAAAGGGGTCCGAGGCCGGCAACAGGCGCACTTCCGAGGTCTCGTGATCGCCGGTCGCCATCACCAGCCATTGCTCATTGGCCGAAAGCGAGGTGCTGACGGTGAAGCCGAGCTGCTCTTCGCGGAAAATCTCGACGTCCTCACTGCCATCGGTGCCGATGCGGTGGACGCGGACGTTGTCGACCCGCCAGTTTGCGTTGGCGCGGCCATAGATGAGCATGGTGTCGCCTGCCGCCCACACCAGCGCGGTATTGGTATCCTCGATCACGTCGGGCAGCATCTCGCCGGTCTCGAGGTCCTGGATATGGACGGTGTAGCGTTCGGCCCCGCTGTTATCGATGGAATAGGCCATGAAGCGGCCATCCTGGCTGATCGAGATATCGGCGATGCTGAAATATTCATGGCCTTCGGCCAGCGCCGGACCGTCGAGGATCAGCTGCACCCCCTCCTGCCCTTCCAGCCCGCTGGAGACGGGGCGGCGGTAGTATTTGCGGTATTCGCCGCCTTGCTCGAACTCGCTCCAGTAATAGTAATCGCCATCCTTCTGCGGCACGGTGGCATCGTCTTCCTTGATGCGCGCGCGCATCTCCGCAAACAGCTGCTCCACCCGCTCCTGCTGCGGCGCCATCTGCGCTTCGAACCAGGCATTCTCGGCGCGCAGGTAGTCGAGCACGTCCTCGTCATCGACCACCGGGTAGGACTGGTCCTTCAGCCAGTGCCACGGATCGGAAACGGTGATGCCATGGCGGGAGTAGGAATAGTCGCGCTGTTCGGCGCGCGGCGGCTGGACGGGAGTGGGTTCTGACACGCTCGAATTCTCGCTGGTCTGGGCTGAAAGCTGGGTGCCGGAAACGGTCAAAAAAGCCGCGACGGCAAGCTGGACAAGGGTTTTCATGATTCGAACGTGCTCCTTGGCAGGCACAGGGTCGGCTGGAAAGCTCTGAACACTGGGTCTATGTTCGCAGTTTAGGTGTGCTAGCACATCTGGTTACATTTTAAACCGGAATCACGTTCCATGCTGATGCAGACCCATGAAGCCCGCCTTGCCGCCCTGCGCGAGGAACTTGCGCGCCGCGAACTCGACGGCTTCGTTATTCCGCTGAGCGACGAGCACCTGTCCGAATATGTCGGCGCCTATGCCCAGCGGCTGGCCTGGCTGACCGGCTTCGGCGGCTCCGCCGGCAGCGTGGCAGTGCTGAAGGAGAAGGCATCGATCTTCGTCGATGGCCGCTACACGCTGCAGGTACGCGACCAGGTCGATTGCAGGCTCTACGAATACAGGTCCGTGCCCGAGGATTCGATGGCCGAGTGGCTGGCCGAGAATGCCGAGCAAGGCGCGCGCATCGGCTTCGATCCGTGGCTGCACACGCGCGGCTGGAGCAAGGCGGTGCGCAAGGCGCTGGAGAAGAGCGGCGCCGAACTGGTCGCGGTCGACAGCAATCCGGTCGACGCAGTGTGGCAGGACCGGCCCGAACCCTCTGCCGCCCCGGCGTTCCTGCAGGACGAGGCGCTGGCCGGCCGATCGAGCGCCGACAAGCGTGGGCAGATTGCCGAATGGCTGCAGCAGGAAAGCCTCGATGCGGTGGTCGTATCGGCGCTCGATTCGGTTGCCTGGGTGCTCAATATCCGCGGGCAGGATGTCGAGCGCACGCCTGTCGCCCTGTCCTATCTGACCGTGCACAAGGACGGCACGGCCGACTGGTTCATCGCCCCGGAGAAGGTGCCCGCCAAAGTCGCCTCCGCCCTCGGCAATGCCGTGCGCATCAGGCCGCGCGCGGAATTTGCCGCCTCGCTTGGCGAATTCGAGGGCAAGAGCGTTGCCAGCGATCCCATGCGCTCGGTCACCGCCATCTTCGAGGCGCTGGAAAAGGGCGGCGCAAAGGTGCGCGAGGAAACCGACCCGGCCGTGTTGCCCAAGGCGATCAAGACCGAGGCCGAACAGGCCGGCCACAAGGCGGCACAGGCGCGCGACGGGGCTGCCGTCTCGCGCTTCCTCCACTGGCTCGACAGCGAAGGCCCGTCAGGCACGATCGACGAGCTCGCGGCGGCCGACAGGCTGCAGGGTTTTCGCGAGGACTGCGGCGATCTGCGCGACCTCTCCTTCGACACCATCAGCGGTTCCGGGCCCAATGGCGCGATCGTCCATTACCGGGTCAGCGAGGAAACCAACCGCCGGATCGAGCCCAACAGCGTCTATCTCGTCGATAGCGGCGGGCAGTATCCCGACGGCACCACCGATATCACCCGCACCGTGTGGATCGGCCCCGATGCGCCTCCGGCCGAGGTCAGGGACCGCTTCACCCGCGTGCTCAAGGGCCATATCGGCCTGGCGCGGCAAAGCTTTCCTGCCGGCACGATCGGTTCCCAGCTGGACACTCTGGCGCGCCAGCACCTGTGGCAGGCCGGCCTCGATTATGCCCATGGCACCGGCCACGGGGTCGGCAGTTTCCTGTCCGTCCATGAAGGCCCGCAACGGATCGCCAAGCCGCCCAGAAACGCACTCGCGGGCGGGCAGCTCGGCGGGGAGCAGGAATTGCTGCCCGGGATGATAATTTCCAACGAGCCCGGCTATTACAAGACCGGTGCATACGGCATTCGTATCGAGAACCTGGTGCTGGTCGAACAGCGCGCAATCGAGGGCATGGAGGGCGAGTGGCTGGGCTTCGAAACCCTGACCCTGGCGCCGATCGATGCCAGTCTGGTCGCGCGCGAGCTGCTCGATGCTGACGAGATCGCCTGGTGGAACGCCTATCACACGCTTGTGCTCGACGTGATCGGCCCGCAGCTGGATGGCCCGGCACGCAAATGGCTGGAGGAGGCCTGCAAAGCGCTATGACCGCTCCCAAACTGGAAAACTTCCCGATCCACCTCGGCCTTGGCGCGACGGCCGTGCCGCAACCCGAATTCCCGCAAGATGAGCGGGCCATGCAATGGTACATGGATTACGGCGCGCGCCACGGGGACGACGGCACGGANNGGCGGCTGGTCTCCATGTTCCGCTTCACCGAGGACTGGCCGTCGTGGGAAATGCACCCGATGGGCGATGAATTGGTGGTGTGCGTTTCGGGCAGCATGCAGCTGACGCAGGAATTTCCCGATGGCAGGATCGAGAAGGTCACGCTGCAACCGGGCGAATATGCCATCAACCCGCCCGGCGTGTGGCACACGGCCGATATCGATGGCGAAGCGACCGGCCTGTTCATCACCGTTGGCCAGGGCACCGAGAACCGCCCGCGCTAAGAGCCCCTGACGGACGCAGACGGCGAGGCAGGTTTTCCGCCACATGAACAGGGTTCATTTCGTGCGACAATTTGCGACACAAAGGCCCTTTCCCGGCATAGCGCTGCGACAATCCGGGCCTAGAAGCGTCGTCATGGGCAATGGGGCGCCGGCTCGTTCCTCCCCCCTCCCCCCTTCAAGCCGGCGCCCTGTTGCTCTAACAATCAGACAGAATTGGAGAGCACGATGCGAAAGACCCTCATTCTCGTAGCTGCCGCAAGCTCGCTGCTGGCCACCGGCACGGCCCTGGCGCAGGCACCCGAAGGCGGCGCCATGCGCCATGCCGACGTCACCCGCGAAGCGGCCGAACAGCGCGCCAACGCCATGTTCGCCAGGCTCGACGTCAATGAAGACGGCCAGCTCAACACCGCCGACCGCGAAGCCCGCCAGCAGCAGCGTTTCGACCGTATCGACGCCAATGGCGACGGTGCGATCACGCCCGACGAGCTTTCCGCCATGCGCGAACAGCGCCGCGAACACCGGGCCGAACACCGGGCCGAACGCCATGCGGCACGCGCGGAAGGCGGCGACCACATGGCACGCGGCGAAGGCCGCCGGGGCCATGGCATGCGCGGACGCCATCATCGGCGCGGCGGCGGCATGGCCATGCTGGCCCAGGCCGATGCCAACAGCGACGGCGCCGTATCACAGGCCGAGTTCACCTCTGCCGCACTTGCCCGTTTCGACGCTGCCGACGCCAATGGCGATGGCACGCTGAGCCGCGAGGAACGCCGCGCCCATCACCGCGAGCGTCGTGGTGAGCATCGCGGCGAGCACCGGCAACAGGCCGGCTGAGCCGATCCGGGGGCAGGAATGGCATGAACGATCAGGCTGCAATCAGACTGCTGCTCGTCGATGACGAAGCCAGCCTGCGCGAGCCCCTGGCGGATTACCTGTCCCGCCAGGGGTTTGCCGTTACCCAGGCAGTCGACGCCTCCAAGGCCCGCGCGATCCTCAAGGACGCGACCTTCGACCTGGTCCTGCTCGACATCATGATGCCGGGCGAGGACGGGCTTTCGCTGTGCCGCCACCTGATCGAGGCCAAGCAGCTGCCGGTGATCTTCCTCACCGCCCGCGGCGAAGCGACCGACCGCATCATCGGGCTGGAAATCGGTGCCGACGACTATGTCTCCAAACCCTTCGAACCGCGCGAACTGGTCGCCCGCATCCGCTCGGTCCTGCGCCGCGCAGCCCGCTCCGCGCCCCCTGCCGAAGTGGACGCGCTGTACCTGTTCGACGGCTGGCAGCTGGACCCGCTCAAGCGCCGCCTGACCGACCCCGAAGGCACGGTGGTGCCCATCTCGTCGGCCGAATTCCGCCTGCTGACGGCCTTCCTCGACCATCCGCGCCAGGTCCTCGACCGAGACCGCCTGCTCGACATGGTGCAGGGCCGCGAGGCGCATCTGAACGTGCCGTCGACAACCAGGTCAGCCGCCTGAGGCGCAAGATGGAAGAGGACAGCCGCGATCCCAAGCTGATCCAGACCGTCTGGGGCGGCGGCTATCGCTTCGCCGCCGACGTCACCCGCGGGGCAGCGGAAAGCGACTGATGCGCATCTTCAAGCCCAAGAGCCTGCTGGGGCAGATGCTCCTTTCCGTGGCCCTCGGCCTGCTGGTGGCGCAGACGATCTCCGGCGTGCTGCTGTACAATGCCGAGCATCAAAGGCAGGAATCGAGCCTGGTAAACTCGCTTGCCTTCCAGCTGGTTGCCGATCCCCGGGTGGAATATCGCGAGCCGGGATCGCGGGCAGGCGCACGCCGCGAGAGGCGGCGCCTGCGCATCGAACGGGCGCTCGAATCGCCGCTGGTGCGCGGGGAATTGCGCGACGAGGCCCGCGAGGAACGCCTGCGCGAGGTGCTGACGGAGCAGGGCATTGCGATTGGCGACCTCGTCGTGCTGTCGCGCCCCGTCTCGCACGATTCCTACATCATGCGCGGACTGCGCCCTGACCGCGAGCGCAACGATCTCGCCAATCCCGAACGCTGGGACCCGGCCGGGCACATGCTGCTGGCCGGGCTCAAGCGCGCCGGGCAAGACGAATGGCTGATCGCCCGCGTGCCCCTGCCGCGATCGCAACCGGGCCGGTTTGCCGGAGTATTGCTGCAGACCTTCGTGCTCTACATCGTGCTGGTTGGCGGGCTCGCCATCATGCTGCGGCGGATCACCCGCCCGCTGGCCGCCCTGACCCGGCAGGTCGAGGTGTTCGGCGAAACCCGCGAGACCGGTACGCAGGTCGAGCCATCCGGGCCGGAGGACACGCGCCGCCTGATCGCCGCGCACAACGCCATGGAGGCGCGCATCTCCGCCCTGATCGACGAGAAGGACGTGATGCTGGGCGCCATCGGCCATGACCTCAAGACCCCGCTGGCGGCGCTGCGCGTGCGCATCGAATCGGTCGAGGACGATAACGAGCGCGCGAAGATGGCCGGCACCATCGAGGACATCACCTCATCGCTCGACGATATCCTTTCCCTCGCCCGGGTCGGACGCCCCAGCGATCCGCTCGAACGGACCGATGTCTCGGCCCTGGTCGCCTCGGTGGTCGAGGAATACGAGGACATGGATCACGACGTCACGCTGGAAGACACCACGCGCATCGCCACCCGCCTCAGGGCCACCTGGCTGCGCCGCNNAACCTGATCGGCAACGCCCTGCGCTACGGACAGCGGGCGCGGGTCAGCACCAGCCGGGAAGGCGAGGAGGCGGTGATCCGTATCGAGGATGACGGACCGGGCATTCCCGAGGATGAGATCGGCGACATGCTGGAACCGTTCAAGCGCGGAGACGCCTCGCGCAATCGCGAGACCGGCGGGGCAGGCCTCGGCCTGACACTGGCCCGCGCCATTGCCGAACAGCATGGCGGCACGCTGACCCTGGCCAATCGCAAGACCGCGGATGGCACGGTCGAGGGACTGGTGGCGACCCTGCGCCTGCCGCTCAGCTAGACGATCAGCGCATCAGCCCGCCAACGAGGTTGCGGATGAAGCGTCCCGCCAGCGGGCCGGCAAGGTCGGTGGCGATGGAACCGGCAGCCGAGGTTGCTGCGGTTCGCGCAGGATTGGCGCGCGAACGCCTGCCGAGCACCGCCGCTGCTGCTGCCGATGCGGCCGACCCGGCAGCGGCATTGGCCGCGCGTTTCATTGCCTTGCTCCAGATGCTGGTGGACTTGCGGCTGCGGCGGCGCACTTCCTCCTCGCCCTTTTCCTCCACTTCCTTCGCGGTTTCGGCAGCATCGATGGTCTTTTGCGCCAGCACTTCCTCGGCGCTTTGGCGATCGACCAGCTCGTCATACTTGCCATCGAAGGGGCTGACCGACTGGATGATCAGCCGTTCCTTGGCGGTGACCGGGCCGAGGCGGCTGCGTGGCGG
>JABAHR010016284.1_pt2 | contig 10571 bp, 9 predicted proteins | sample 7062101 | NCBI WGS metagenome assembly JABAHR01 (sample SAMN14534553, study PRJNA622989) | marine sediment metagenome | biome: marine biome [ENVO:00000428]; feature: marine pelagic biome [ENVO:01000023]; material: deep marine sediment [ENVO:00002113] | place: India: Gulf of Kutch | collected...
GATGGTGAAGGGGATGGGAGGGAGCGGTCTCCGACCGGAACGAACCGAGGACGCGGACCATTTCCCCGGTGCGTCGCTCGCCGTCCGTTGGCTAGACCTTCCACGGGCCGGTCACGGCGAAAGTGATGCCGGGCTCGTAGATGTTGACGAAGAGGGTGGAGCCGTCGGGCGAGAAACACACTCCGGCCAATTCCGAGCTGTTGTACTGGTTCTGGCCGATGGGATAAACGTCCCCATCGGGGGTGACCCCGCGCACGCGGGCATGCCGGGGACCGTCCTCGCAGAAGATGATGTCGCCCCACGGGGCGATGGTGAGGTTGTCGGCCCCCTGGAGCACGGCCTTGTTATTCGGTTCCAGGAACAGGGTGAGGACGCCGGGCTTCGATTTTTCGCCGGCGGTGCCTTCCGCGGGGCTGGGCTGGTAGCGGAAGATCTGACCATACTGTTTGGAGCCTCCGTTGGTGCAGGCGAAGTAGAGTTCGCCGTCACCGAACCAGATTCCCTCACCGCGGGCAAAGCGGGCTCCTCCCATCTCNNCAGGTCGTCCTCGGGGGAGTGGACCTCGTCAATGTCGAGCCAGCGGACAGTTCGCGATTCGTCGACCTTGAACTCGGTGCGGCCGTTTTCCTCCCAGTTGCGGGTATCGGCTCCCTTTCCGTCCTGACCGCGGCCCTTGTCGATGACGAGGAACTGCAGTTTTCCGCCGGCTGCGAGGTCCCGCTTCTTGTTGGGGATGAACCGGTAGAGCAAACCGTCGTGGCGGTCCTCGGTCAGGTAGACGATGCCGGTGCCCGGATCGATCGCGACGGCCTCGTGATTGAAGCGGCCCATTTCCTCGTAGGGCAGTGGTTGGGCTAGTCCGGGTTCGGCAGTGGCCGGCACCTCGAAAACCCAGCCGTGATCCTTTTCGTTCATGTTGTCAGGGGTCTGGGAAGTGCCGGCGGTATCGACGGATTCCTCGCAGCTGATCCACGAGTTCCAGGGAGTCTGCCCGCCTGCGCAGTTCCGGCAGGTCCCGACGAGGCTCAGGAACTGCTTGTGCACTTCCTGGGTTTTCGGATCGTAGACCACGTTGGTGGTGCCGCCGATGTGAGGAACGAGCCTTTGCCCGGGATCGTAGATGAGGCTGGTGTCAACTTTCTCCAGCAACTCGTTTTGCAGCCCGAAGGGCCCGAAGAATGTCTTTTCGGCTTCCAGTTCGTGGTTGCGCACCAGAATGGTCGTGCCGTTGGGGCCGGGGAACGCGCCCATGCCGTCGGCCCGCCCGGGAATCCGGAATCCGTCGTCCATGAAGTCGCCGGAGCGGCCGATGATCTTGTATTTGAACCCGTCCGGGAGGTCGAAGATGTGGAGGGGATCGGGCTTGAGTTTGCCGAACCTTAGGCCTTCGTCCTCCGGGGCAGCTTGCGCGTTCCGGACCGAGAACCGGGAGAGGCCCAGGAAGGCGGCAGTAACGGTGGAGCGCCTCAAGAACTGGCGGCGGGAATTCTGCATGGACGGGATCGGGGTTGAGGGCGCCATGAATAAAGCACGGGTTTCGGATTTCGGGAACTGGAAATCGGGGCGGGCGGGGAGTTCGTCCAGAGGGAGGGGAACTGCGTCTGGGAAAGGATTCGCCAAATTCGTCGCGCAGGATTCGAAATTTGGCGAAAATCCGCCGAAAACGGCCGGTTCTCCCTGGAGGCGGTCCGCGAGGGGGGAACTCCACCCGGATGTTCAGCCCGTCCGGGCTTCCCGGTCCCGCGGTGGGATCTTCTTCACGGCGCGGCCCACGGCCTCATCGGTGGGGGCGGGGGCGGTTCTTTCCAGCGCCAGACGGGTTGGTAGGGAAGATTGAGGTAAGGTGTTTCGATCCGCTGGCCGCCGTTCTTCAATGAAAGCAGGAGGGCATCGAGGACGCCGCTGGTATAGAGGGTGCGTTCCACGTTCCAGGATGGACGCCCGGTTAACATCATTTGTTCGATTCCGTTCAGGAGCCACGTGAAGTGCATGGCGGGCCGGCCTTCCTGGGTCCAGAAGAGGGAGGACTCGATCCGCTGATCGGCATGGTAGCGCCACGCTGCGGACCACTCGTTGACGGCGCCATTCAGTTCGAGGAGATGGCTTTCGAGGCCGTCGGCGTATTCGATGGTAAAGAGTCGTGGATTGGCGACCAGTGCCCGGAGGCGGGCGGGATCCGGCGGGTTGGTGAGGCGCGACCATGCTTCATCGAAGAGGGCGCGGTCGAAGCGCCCTTGCTCGAGGGCCTGCCAGACCTCCTCACCGGCGGCGGATTGGACCGCCACAATCCCGGTCTCACCGCCCGTTCGTTGCTCTGCGAGGGCCTGCATGAACTCGAGGGCGTGAAACCCGTAGGCGTCGGTGGTGTGGAAGGTGAGCCCCACCATTTCCCCGAGCTGCGCGTCGCGAGCCACATCGGCGGCCGGTTTCCTCCAGGTGGTGGGAAGCGAGGAACCCGCCATGAGCGGCGCTTTCCATTGATTCGCGGTGTCGTAAATGAACCTGGCGTCCTCCCAGTTGTCGGCGAGGTGCTTGTCGACGAAGACCGGCACGGCGCGGCCGCTCTGTTCGAAGACTGCGAGAATTTCCTCCCAGAACCGGCGCTTGGGGTAAATGGTGTTACCCGTCTCCGATTTCGGATAGTTGCCATGCTCGGCGATGAGTAGCACTCCGTCGACCGCGAGAGCTTCCGTCCCGAGGGTCAAGGTTTCGGCGATGGTCGGATAGATCGGGAAGCGGTGGGTGGCCGCCAGCGCCCTGCTGGTATCGGAGCCGGGGAGTTGATCAGTGTAGAGAGAAACCAACTCGAGAGGCGAATTCCGGCCTTTGCCGTCGAGCGTGTCGGTTTGGAGGAGGCGGCTCACGATCACGTCGGCATGGGAGTTGTGCCGGTATTCGGTGACCACGGCAGCGACCCGGGGACGTCCTTCCCGCTTCAGGTAGTAAAGCAGGTTCAGGACCTGTTCCTTGCTGAGGACGTTCACCATTCCGGGAGGCATGGTGGAAACCGGCGGGTCGATGCCGGGGACGGCGAAGCCATCGGTGATCCGTTTCGNNCTCGAGCAATTCCCGGGGAGTCATCTTTGCGCCGAGACCGGAGAGGTCCGGGCCCACACTGCCACCCTGTCCCCCGAAACGATGGCACTGGACACAACCGGTGCTGGTGAAGGCGGCCTTTCCGTCCAGGAAGTCGCGGCCTTTCCGGTCGAATTCGGCCAGATCGGTATCAAAGTCCGCCATTGTCCAATCCTTGACGACGCGCTGTGCTGGTTCCATTCGAGCGATCCACTCCCGCAGCATCCCGACGGCGGGCTCGTCCACCCGGGAGGTGCCGAGGGGTGGCATCTGGCCGGTGCCCTTGCCTCGCCGGGAGATCCGGTGGAGCATGACCGAACGCTCCGGTGACCCCGGCGCCACGACCATGGCATCGGGAAGCCCGAAGGTGGCGTGTTGAGGGCGGGCTTCAAACACCTGCATCTTTTCGCGGGGCGTTCCGAGCCGGAGATCGAGCCTGGCATTGCCTCCGCCGCTCTCCACGTGGCAGATCGAGCAGTTGGTGTGCAGGTAAGCGCGGACTCGCCCTTCGAGATCCTTGGCCTCGTCGTAGGGGTCGACCATCGGATCGGGCAGCTTCTCCGGCAGGGATGCGGAGAAGAAGCCAAGGCTTTCGAGTTGGCGCAGTTGATTTGCGGGAGGCGCGCCGTGGTGATGATGCCGGTTCAACTGTTTGCCGGTGATGCCGAGGACGTAGTTGGCGGCCCTATTGTGGCAGAGGGCGCATTCGGCCCGGCTGGAAAAATGCCACGATCGCTTCGGTTCGAGGTGGTTCAACTCGACGTCGGCGCCCTCTCGGGGGACCAGCACCGCGTCGGTTCCCTCTTCGTTCCAGTGGTAAGAGAAACCCTCCCATTCGTTCTGCTGGCGCAGGAGAATGCGTGTCTCGATGGGAACCCGGTGGTCGGGGGCGGAGCCGGTTCCGCGGGGAAGAGAGAGGGTTTGCACCAGGGCGGTGCCATTGGGAAAACTCCACGGGCCGGTCGCCGCAAAGCCGACTTTCTCCTTTCCCGGCACGGCCATCCAGCGATCCGCCTGGGCGCCGTCGTTCCACCCGGGAGCATTCACCGAATAGGCCACCACGCCGTCCGCTGGCGCCTGGTCGGGCAGCGACTTGAAGAGGCCGGTCCCGCTCAGTTTCCGCGGAAAGGGGACGGCCTGGGCCGGTTGGGGCGGTGCCTTGCGGAGGCGGTGGATGGCGTGCCCGCCGTAGTCGACGATGAGAATATCCCCGCCGGGCGCCAGGGCGAAGCCCGCGACCTGGAGGGAGGTGTCGGCGAGTTCGCGATGCCAGAGCATCGTTTTCCCGTCGTGGCGGGCCGCCCAGATGCGACCGGTCGAGTGATCTCCGTAGAGGTAGGCGCCGTCCAGTTCCGGCCACTTCTGCCCCCGGTAGACGATGCCCCCGGTCAGGGACCGGAACTCCGAGTGCGGGTGCTCGATGGTGGGCAGGACGTGCGGAGTGGGCCCGAGCTGCCGGTTGGGGTAGAACGGGTGACTCCCCTCGAAGACGCTCCACCCATAGTTCTCGCCGCGACGCAGCAGGTGGGCGGTCTCCCACAGGTCCTGCCCGTTGTTTCCCACCCAGATCTGCCCGCTTTGCAGGTCGGCCGTCATGCGCCACGGATTGCGGAGCCCGTAGGCCCAGATCTCCGCCCGGGCGCCGGGGTGGTCGAGGAACGGATTGTCGTCGGGGATGAGATAGGGTTTCCCGGGGGCGGCCTGGCGGACATCGATGCGCAGGACGGACCCCAACAGATCATCGAGGGTCTGGCCGGAGACCCAGAGGTCGGAGTCGGCGGTGCCGTCCCCGGTCGAAATGTAAAGCATGCCGTCTTGGCCGAAGGCGAGATCGCCGCCGTCGTGTCCGTGCGAGCGCCACTCGATGATGGGGAACTCGGATTCGGGGTCGATGCGGGGAAGAGGTTCCGGCAGGACTCGATAGCGGGAGATGCGGCACCCGTTCTCGTTGCGCAAGCTGGGGACCCGGCCCTTTTGAAACAGGTAGACGAAGTGGTTGGAGCGATAGTCCGGGTCGAAGGTCATTCCGTAGACCAGCCATCCCGGCAGTTCGAGAAACGTCTCCTTGTCGGTGGCGGCCGGATCGGCCCTGACCCGGAAGATACGGGTGGGCCGGTTGTCTTCGCCGCCCTGCTGGACGATCAGGAGGTGATCCCGTTCACCGCCGGGATCGGCCAGGGCGTAGAGCGGGTGCTCCCACTTGATCCCGGCGAAGATTTTTTCGACCGTGAAGGGGAGAGGGGGCTCCGGGGATCCCGCCAGCCGGGAGGTTGTCCAGGGAGAGCGCTCCGCGGCGGGAAGATGCGTTGCCGGCAGGAGCGAGCCTGCGAGGATGGGCAGAATGAACCGCATGGGACCGGCGCTATGAGTCGAACAGGACACGCACCACAGCGTAGACCTTGAAGGGCGGGGCGGAAAACCGAATTCGGCGGTCCGACTGTTGCCACTCCAGCGAGGTGCTGCCCGGTGCCTCCGGGGTGAGAAACTGGACGTCCTTCATGGTGGCGCCGGAAGGGAGGAGGAAGTCGACCGGGATCTCCGGGGTCGGAATCGGTTTTTCATCACTGATGCCGCCTCCGGGGGACGGCCGGCCGTCGGGGGTCCGGGCCGGTTCAACGCGGTTGTAATTGACGAGGTGGAGGTCGATCTCGCCGGCGAGGCCGGCGGGACGGTTCGCGGAGAGGCGGACGGTGTAGGGCGCCTGCAGGCGGCTGCGGTCTTCGGGAAGTCGAAGGTCCTCGTCATCGACAGTCAGGACGGCCTGGTAGAGCCGGCGGCGGGCGTCGGTCAGGAGGTCGTCGGGGACCACANNCCGGCCGAGCTTGCGGAACCGCCCGATGGCATCGACCCGGCCCTGATGCACCCGGGTCCGCGGGTAAGCGAGGGCGACCTCGGCGTGGGGTCGGTTGGCCCGGTAGAGGGAGTCGTGCCGTTTCAGGAACTGGTAATAGCGCACGATTTCTTTGCGAGCCTCCGGATCCTTGAAGCGGGTGTAGAACCCCATCGGGGCTCCGCCGTTGGCGGCCAATTCGGCGATCGCGGTGCGGATCCGGGTGTTCTCGTACTTTCCCAGGGTGAAAGGTTTGTCGTCGAATGCCCCGCGGAGGTAGCGGGCCTGGAGGACGGCATCGCCCGGAAAGCGGCCTGCCAGGTCGGTGAAGTTGGCCGCCCCACCGGTGCTGTACCACAGATATGATTCGTTCTTCCCCCAGAGATCGGCGGGCAGCACACAGCGTTCGTCTCCGCTGATGGCCGAGAAGTCGCCGAGGTGATTCCATTGGCCGACGATCAGGCCGGGTTTCAGGGTTCTCCCGTAGTCGACCAAGACCCGGTCGAAAACCTCCTTGTTGGAAACCTGGGAGAATCGCAACATCTCGAGGAAGAGCGGAGAGGACTCCTCCGGCGGGTGCCAGGACACGATCTTGTCGAACCGGTGTGTCTCGAGGTCGGCAATTCCAAATCTGCGTTGCAGTTCCCCGGCCTGGAAACGGTCGCTCAGGTAGCGGCGGAAGGAACTCCGGCAGTGCGTGCAGTGACATTCGTGCCGGTAGAAGTAGTTGACCATGAAACCATCCACCCCGAGCGAGATGCCGTGCCGGACCCAGGCCTTGAGGACCTTCTGCCAGGCGGGGTTGCGCAGGCAGGCCCAGTACTCGTTCATCCCGCCGATGGCGTAGCTGCGGTTCACGATTGGCGAACCGTCCGCCGTGGTTTCGAGAAAGTCCACCGGGTCGGCGGCGGGCTTTGGACCGAGCAGGTTTTCGTCCCACCCGTCGCGATACCACTTGAAGAACCCGCGCGGGCCATCCGGTCCGTCCGGGTCGCCGATCAGAAACTCGATGTTGAAGTGCCCGACCACGCGGGCGCCCCGTTTCCGCAACTCGCCGTTCAGGTTGCGGAACCAACCGCGGCATTGCTCCACCCCACGCACCGGGAAGTGGGCGGGATAGCCGCCAAACTGCGGGGTATGCACGAGGCTCCAGAAATGGGCGCCGTAGAATCCGACCTGGGCCACCTCCGGTTCGGCATCCTCGATGAAAGCGAGATAATCGGGGTCTCCGTACTCGGCCCAGTGGGCGACCAGGCGGGTGAATTCGAAGGAAGGCGCTGCCGCCAGGGTGCCGGCCAGGCCCAGGAGACTCGCGGTGGCGATCGCGGAGACAGGCCGCCGGGCGGATGGGATGCGATTCATCGGGAGGGACTACGGTTCGGGAACGGGCGATCTGGCGGCAGAAAAAGCGGTGACGCCGTGGCATCCCGGCGGCATGCTCGGGATCATGGAAGTGCTGCTTGGAAAACTGACGCGACGGGAGTTTCGGGACCGCATGGTGAGCGGTGAGTTGCAGGCCTGCATCATTCCGGTGGCGGCCATCGAGCAGCATCTCGAGCACATGGCGATGGAACACGATTGGCGCAGCGTCACGCACGTGGCCCGGGCGGTGGCCGAGAGACTGAGCCCCCGCGTCCTGGTGGCGGAGGGGTTGATGGCCGGCATCAGCGAGCATCACATGAAGCACCCCGGCACCCTGACCCTGCGGCCGGGGACCTTCCTGGCCGTTCTCAACGACCTGATCCGAAGCATGCAGATGGCAGGATTCAGGAACATTCTCGTCCTGAACGGTCACGGGGGGAATGTCGAGGCCTGCCGGGCGGTGTGGGATCAGTTCCTTCGCGAGTTCCAGGTGAACCTGCACTTCCTGCCGTATTGGGAGGTGCTCAACCGGCAGGACGCCGGTGAGCTCCTTGAAGCGGGTGATCGTCTGCCGGACGATTTGCCGGGGCACGCCCAGGAGTTCGAGACCGCCATCGGGCTGGCGGCCTTTCCCGAGAATGTCCGCACCGGGATGTGGAAGGACCAGTCCGACCAGGCACCCTCGCTGGCCACTCCCGAAAAGGGCGCCGCCTTCCTCGGCAGGATCGTCGACCGGCTCGAAGTGTATCTTCGCGAGATGATTGAAGGCGGGCGGGAGGCCCCGGTGCCGGAGTTTTTCGAGTAAGTGGCCCGGGATCCGGTCCGGTGTTCCCGATGGTGGTGCTCGATTGACAGGCCAGGGGGGGCGCCCTTTGGTTTGCCCCATGTCGAAGTCTTTCGCTCTCATGGTGGCCTGTGGACTGGTCCTTTCGGCCGTGTTTCGATCGGCGGCCGGCCAGGACCTGTCGGTGGACCGGATTGCCGGGTCGAGGCCGCTGAACGTGGTGTTCATCCTGTCGGACGACCACCGCCATGACGTGATGAGCTTTCTCGGGCATCCCTGGGTGGAGACCCCGGCGATGGATGCGATGGCGAAGGAGGGAGTCTGTTTTCGGAACGCGATGGTCACCACCTCGCTGTGCTCGCCGAGCCGGGCCTCGATCCTGACCGGCCAGTATATGCACAATCACGGGGTGGTGGACAACAACGTCCTGACCCCGCCGGGGACGGTCTTTTTTCCGCAATACCTCCAGCAGTCCGGTTACCAGACCGGATACTTCGGGAAGTGGCACATGGGCGGCCGCTCGGATGCTCCCCGCCCCGGATTCGACAAGTGGGTCTCGTTCCGGGGGCAGGGGCACTACTATCCGCCCCAACGCAATTGGTCGCTCAATGTTGACGGAAAGGCGGTGCCGCAGAGAGGCTACATCACCGACGAGTTGACCGACTATGCGATCGAGTGGTTGCAGGGCAGCGTGAAGGGAAGCGGAAAACCGTTCTTCCTCTATCTCTCCCACAAGGGGGTGCACGGAATGTTTCACCCCGCGAGGCGCCACGCCGGCCGCTACCGGGACAAGCCGTTGCCGGTGCCGAAGACCATGGCGAACACCCCCGCCAACTACCGGGACAAGCCGATGTGGCTCAAGAACCAGCGCAACAGCTGGCACGGGGTGGACTACGCCTACCACCAGGAGACCGACATTGCGGAGCACTACCGGCTCTATTGCGAGGCCCTTCTGAGTGTCGACGAATCGATTGGTCGGCTTCGCCGATGGTTGGCGGAGAACGACCTCGCGGAGAGCACCCTCGTCTTTTACATGGGTGACAACGGCTTTCAGTGGGGCGAGCACGGCCTGATCGACAAACGCACGGCCTACGAAGCCTCCATGCGGGTGCCGCTTCTCGGGGTGTGCCCGTCCCGCTGGCAGGCTGGCACGGTGGTGGAAGAGGTGGTCGCCAACATCGATATTGCGCCGACCATCCTGNNTGGACGGCCGGAGTTTTTTGGAACTGGCGGGCAGCCGGCTGGAGGCCTCCGAGTGGCGCCAGAACCTGCTTTACGAATATTACTGGGAATACAGCTTCCCGCAGACCCCCACGACCTTCGCGTTGCGGACCCCCCGCTACAAGTTCATCCAGTATCACGGACTCTGGGATCTCGACGAGTTGTACGATCTGAAGACCGATCCGCACGAGGAGCGCAACCTTATCTTCGAACAGGAGCACCAGGCCAGGATCGCGGGGATGCGGGCCGACCTGCACCGGATCCTCGAGGAGGCCGGCGCGAACCGCGTCCCCTTCAGCCACAAGCGCCGGATGGGGGCGAACCTGCGCCGCAGGAGTGGATCGAAACCGGCCGATTTTCCCCCGCAGCTGATGCGGGAGTAAAAGATGAGAGCGATCGCGACGGGCCGGGACCCGCGTGGTCAGGAAAAGGGGCGGCCGGACGAAACGGGGATGCACGTCTCATCCCCCGGGATGCGGCGTGCAGGGTTTGGACGTTACCAAGAAAGCCCGGACTTATGTGTATCCGAAATATCGGGATGCCTTGCTGGTTGCCGCGTGGGGACCGGGTTGCCGGGGTGGGTTCCTCCTACGATTTGACTGGTGGCAGCATTGTGGTTGACCGGAAACTTTTCGGGGGTTAGCAGGCTGGACCATCTTTAAGGAAGGGGGAAGGCCTGAGGGGCACTTCGCCTCCCCGTCCGGGCCCCTGAATACAACTGCCGCTCAAGCGATGAAGCTCAAGAAAGTTCTAAGCGTCTTTTTACTGGGGTTGATTCCGGTCGCATCCGCCCAGGAGGTGATCAGCGTCAATATCGCCGGAGGAAACCAGAATGCGCCGGGAACCGGGGGCGGTGCCGGGGAAGGGATCGTCACCGGGAATGCCGGCCTCGGGCAGCTGGGGAACTGGAACAATGCTGTCGGGACGAGCGGAACCGTCGACAGTCTCCGGGATTCCAGCGGGGCCGCGACCAGTGCTTCGTTCACCTGGGTGACCAACAACACCTGGTCGACTTCCAGCGCGAACGGGGCGGGCGAGGACATGGATCTGATGTCCGGCTACCTGGACAACTTCCATGCCAACGGATCGATCAGGGTGGAGGGCCTCGGTCCGGAATTCACCTCCCCGGGTTACGATATCCTGGTTTACTATCAGAATGACAACAACGCCAACACCGCCGGGTTCAGGGCGGAGGACGACCAGGGCAACAGCGATACCCGTTTCGGTCACCAAATCACCGCCAACAACAACTGGCCCCTCCCAGGGGGCGAGGATGGTTACATTATCAGCACCGAAACT
>JABAHR010010129.1_pt2 | contig 10570 bp, 12 predicted proteins | sample 7062101 | NCBI WGS metagenome assembly JABAHR01 (sample SAMN14534553, study PRJNA622989) | marine sediment metagenome | biome: marine biome [ENVO:00000428]; feature: marine pelagic biome [ENVO:01000023]; material: deep marine sediment [ENVO:00002113] | place: India: Gulf of Kutch | collected...
ACACCGCTTCCGAGAATAAGCTCCGTATTTGCAGCGTTTACAATCGCATCCCCCTCAAATTCAGTAATATCACCTATTTGGATTACTATTTTATCTTTACTCATCAGTCTTACCATGAACTGTAACAATCAATTTGCGTGAACGGCCTCTGTTTCTATGTTCACATAGATAAATTCCCTGCCATGTGCCCAGGTTAAACCTGCCATTTGTTACCGGCAACGTAAGACTAGAACCAAGAAGGGATGATTTGATATGGGCCGGCATATCATCAGATCCTTCTATAGTATGCGTATAATAAGGCTCATTTTCTCTGACCAAATTATTAAAACTGCTTTCAAAATCTACAAGTACATCAGAAGATACATTTTCATTGAGGGTAAGAGAAGCTGAGGTATGACATATAAAAATATGTGCCAGTCCTATTATAAAATTAGAAATTTCGGGAATTTGTTTTAGAACTTCGTTTGTAATAATATGAAATCCCCTTGGTTTTGGGGATAATGAAATTTCTCTTTGTATCCAGTTCATATTTAGTCCTTTTGAAAATTTAAGCTCAAGTATAACTAGAATTGTTCGGGTTTATTAGACTCCTCACTCTTAAATACACCCGACTTCCATAATATAAACATTAGTAATATATGTGATACAAGAGTTATCTGCGCATATGGTTTTATTGAGAAATCATAAATCCGCACCCAGTCACCTCCAAATCCTATAAAGGAAAAGACGGGGTAAAATATAAGTGAATATATTATTTCAATTTTAGCAAAAGTTCTAAGTAGCTCTTTTACAATTAGTCTTCGTACTTTACTTATATAAAAAAGTGGGATTATTCCAATAACAATTGAGACCAGGTTTCCACTAAATGAAATCCACCAGCGTTGAACGTCTGTAAAACTGCCCTGATGGCTAACATATCCCCAAAATACTCTCCATTCAAAATCGACTACAGTTCCTCCGAAATACCATACGGCAATAGCATGACCAAGCTCGTGCAATAGTACTCCTATGGGTATAAGTATAAAAAAGGAAACCTCTGATATTAACCTTTTATCAAAAATATCAATATCATCATCTATTAGAGCCTTGCGTTTTTTTATTAAACGCCTTATAACACCAATTGCTATAAAGCAGTAAAATATGGAAATTAAATCGAATGAAGTAAACATATGGGTAAGATATTACCCTATTGATAAGGTAATTTATGTATAAAACAAAAAACGGATTGATATTACTTAATAATATCAATCCGCAAATTATTCTTATTTTAAGTAACTTCTAATTAAGAAGCCTCTACCTTGGCTTCTGCAATCTTAAGTTTTTTGTTTAGTTCTGCAAGTTCTTTTTTACTGCCTTCAAAACCATCAATAAGTTTCTGAATATCTTCAACCTGCTGGTTTGCTTCTGAAGAGTCAATATCAGATGGAAGTTCGGCACTTTCAGTAATTATTTTTGCGTTATCTCCATCTACGTTAAATAAACCGCCGGAGATGAAAAGTGACTTTTCATCAGTGCCCTCAGTGTATTTAACCAACCCTGGGTTTAAAGTCGTGATAAAAGGAACATGTCCGGGAAGTACCCCAAACTCTCCAAGGGCTCCCGGCGCAGCGACCTCATCTACTTCAGTATTTAAAACCACCTTTACAGGTGTGATAATTTCTAAATTAATTTTGTCTGCCATCAGTTACTATCCTTAATCTGATACAAGTGATTTAGCTTTTTCTTTCACTTCGTCTAAATTTCCTACCATATAAAAAGCCTGCTCTGGAAGGTCGTCTACATTTCCATCAATAAGTTCTTTAAAACCCTGCACGCTGTCTTTAATCGGCACATATTTACCCGGTGTTCCTGTAAACTGCTCAGCAACACTAAATGGCTGTGATAAGAACCTCTGTACCTTTCTTGCACGGGCAACGATCATCTTATCTTCTTCAGAAAGCTCGTCCATACCAAGTATAGCGATAATCTCCTGAAGCTGTTTGTATCTCTGAAGTATTCTCTGTACCTCACGTGCTACATGATAGTGCTCTTCACCAAGAAGGTTAGGATCAAGAATCCTTGAAGTTGAATCGAGTGGATCAACAGCAGGATAGATTCCAAGCTCAGTTAACTGTCTGGAAAGCACAATAGTACCGTCCAAGTGAGCAAATGTTGTAGCCGGGGCAGGGTCTGTAAGGTCATCCGCAGGCACATAAATAGCCTGTACAGATGTGATAGAACCCTTTGTTGTTGATGTGATTCTTTCCTGCAGCGCACCAACGTCACTTGCAAGCGTAGGCTGATAACCCACAGCTGATGGGATACGTCCAAGTAGAGCTGATACCTCAGATCCGGCCTGGGTAAACCTGAATATATTATCAATAAATAGAAGTACGTCCTGACCTTCGGTGTCTCTAAAGTATTCTGAAAGTGTAAGACCAGTAAGAGCAACCCTTGCTCTTGCACCAGGTGGCTCGTTCATCTGCCCGAACACTAGACCTGTGTTTCCTATAACCCCGGATTCTTTCATCTCCATCCAGAGGTCATTACCCTCACGGGTTCTTTCACCAACACCGGCAAACACCGATACACCACCGTGTTCTTTACCAACGTTGTTTATAAGTTCCATTAAAAGTACTGTTTTACCAACACCGGCACCACCAAAAAGTCCAATCTTTCCACCCTTTAGAAACGGTGCCAAAAGATCAATAACCTTAATACCTGTTTCAAACATCTCTGCTTTTGTACTCTGCTCGGCAAAACTTGGCGCAGGTCTGTGAATCGGCCATCTCTCTGCCGTTGCAATTGGCCCTGCTTCATCGATTGGCTCGCCAACCACGTTCATCATCCTGCCAAGAGCTTCTTTACCTACAGGTACTGTAATCTTATCACCTGTGTTAAGTGCGTCCTGACCTCTTTGCAGTCCCTCTGTCGAGTCCATAGATATGCATCTTACGCGCTTGCTTCCAAGCTGCTGTGCAACTTCCAATACGAGGTTCCAGTCCTCTTCACCAATAAGTTTGTTTGTAACCCTTAGAGCTGTAAAAATTTCAGGAAGGCTGCTGTCCTTAAATTCAACGTCTACGACAGGTCCCATCACCTGTATAATTTTTCCTGTGTTTTGTCCTGTATTTTGTATAGGGGCTTCCATTAGTCCATACCTCCTCCTTTTCTTAGAGCTTCAGTACCGTTTACAATGTCCATAAGTTCAGTCGTAATCGAAGCCTGCCTTGTCTTATTAAAAAGCAGCGTAAGGCTCCTGATGACTGAGTCTGCATTTCTGGTAGCGTTTTCCATTGCAGTCATTCTCGATCCGTGCTCACTTGTGACACTCTCAAGCAGTGCCCTTTGTACACGAACCTCAACATAGTTTGATAGTACATGTTTTAAAACTTCATTTTTATTCGGTTCAAATATATATTCACCCTGTTTTTCTGTTTCTTCCTCACCATCTTCTACTGCTGTTCTTGGAATAGGAAGAAGCTGTTCCATCTGCATTTCCTGGGTGAGTGCAGATCTAAAGTAGTTATAAATAAGGATAACTTCATCAGAGTTTCCGCTTGTAAAGTTGGATGTTATTTCCTCTGCAATACCTTTAGTGTATTCTTCGTAATTTCTTTCAGTAATACCTATATGATCGCCAGTGGTCTCAAGATTACTCTTTTTAAAATGATCCCTTCCTTTTCTTCCTACAAAAGTTACGGATACTTTATCATAATCCTTAGTTTCTGTAGTAATATACGTCTCGATTTTTCTTATTAAGCTACTATTAAAACTTCCGCAAAGCCCTCTGTCGGATGTCATAAAAACCAGATTCAGGTTTTTCTTTTCTTCGGGGTTTTTAAGCAGAGGATGTGCCCCTTCATCAGAGTTATTAGCAAGACCCTTTGCAATATCAAGATATGAATCCGAATAAGGTCTGTATGCTGTTAAAAGTGACTGTGCTTTTTGTAGCTTAACTGCTGCAATGAGTTTCATGGCACTCATAATACGTCTTGTGCCTTTTACACTCGATATTTTATTACTTATCTGTCTTAAACTTGCCATATTCTATTTATTCTCTTTTGTATAATTAACTTAGGTCACCAAGTTTATCTTTTAAGCCGTCAAGCGCGCTTATAACTTTGTCTTTAAGCGCATCATCAATTACTTTTTTCTCTCTAACTTCACTTAGTATATCTCCATGGTTAGCTTCAAGGTGAACATAGAGTTCCTGCTCATATTTCCCTATAGCTTCAACCGGATAGTCGTCAACGTAACCGTTTGTAACTGCAAAAATCATAAGCACCTGTTTTTCTACCGCAAGCGGAGCATACTGCACCTGCTTTAGAGCTTCTACAAGGCGGCTGCCTCGGGCAAGCTGTGCCTGGGTAACCTTATCAAGGTCAGATGCGAACTGAGCAAAAGCTTCTACCTCTCTATACTGAGCAAGCTCTAACCTAAGTGTACCGGCAACGTTTTTCATAGCCTTAATCTGAGCCGATCCACCTACCCTTGATACAGATAGACCAACATTAATTGCAGGCCTTATACCGGCATAGAACAGATCACTCTCAAGATAAATCTGACCGTCTGTAATAGAAATAACGTTTGTAGGAATATAAGCCGAAACGTCACCAGCCTGTGTTTCAATTATTGGAAGAGCGGTAAGCGATCCTCCCCCATCGTCGTCTCTTAGTTTAGCAGCTCTTTCGAGCAGTCTTGAGTGTAAATAGAACACATCACCTGGATAAGCTTCACGTCCTGGAGGCCTTCTGAGTAGAAGTGAAATCTGTCTGTATGACCATGCATGTTTTGTAAGATCATCATAAATAACAAGCGCGTGCCTGCCGGAATCTCTAAAAAATTCGCCGATTGCACATCCGGTATATGGCGAAATAAACTGATAAGGAGCGGGGTCACTTGCAGTAGCTGCAACAACCGTTGTGTATTCCATAGCACCGTGTTCCCTTAATTTATCTACAACCTGAGCAACTGTTGACTGTTTTTGTCCTACGGCTACGTAAATACAAATACAGTCCTGCCCTTTCTGATTTATAATTGTATCAACTGCAACAGCTGTTTTACCGGTTTGTCTGTCACCAAGAATAAGTTCTCTTTGTCCCCTACCAATCGGGATCATGGAGTCAATAGCCTTAATACCTGTCTGTAGAGGCTCATTTACAGACTGTCTGTAAACAACACCAGGAGCTTTAACCTCTATTTGTCTAGTATCAGTGGATTGGATCTCACCTTTCCCGTCGATTGGCATTCCCAGAGCATCGACTACCCTTCCTACTACATTATCACCAACCGGGATCTCAGCGATCTTTCCTGTTCTCTTTACTATATCGCCTTCCTGAATCTGGGTGTCTTCACCAAATATTGCAATACCTACATTGTCTTCTTCAAGGTTTAGTACAAGACCCATAATGCCGTTTTCAAATTCTACGAGTTCTCCTGCCATTGTGTTATCGAGTCCGTATGCACGTGAAATACCGTCTCCTACTGAAATAACAGTTCCAACCTCAGCGGTCTCTATTTTCTGATCGTAACCCTTGATTCGGTTTTTAAGTATTTCTCCAATCCCTTCGATTTTTATATCTTCCATTTATCTGACTCCTTTTATCCTCCTAAAACTGCTATGCAGCCGTAAGCATATTTTTCACTTTATTTAGTTTTGTTCTTATACTGTTATCAAAAAGTTTATTGGATACTTTTACAATCACCCCACCCAAAATTTCAGGGTCAACCGTAACAGCAACCTCCATTTTATGTCCAATCTGAGCTTCTATGGCCTGCTGAACACTGTAAACTTCTGATTCTTCAGGCACTTTTGCAAATATAAACTCAGCAAGCTCAATCCCAGCGGCTTTTCTGAGCCTTCTAAGAACAAGCTCTCTTGAATCAACAAGTCCCTTCACCTTATCCATTTCAATAACTGATCTAATGAAATTTACAGTATATGCATCCATACCAATCTGTGAATTTACATCGTTTAATATCGCTATCTTTTCATCAAGCTCATATACAGTGCTTGAGAATATGTCTTTTAAGTCATCATTTTGCTCAATTACTGAGAAAAACTTTTCCAGGTCAGATGTGGTGGTCGAGAGTTTGAATGACTGTACTGAGGTCTCAATAAGCGCTGATATTAAATCTCTTAGGGTTGCTACTGTTGCCATTTTGTTTCATTTACCTCACTTACAAAGTCTTCAATAATTCTTTTACTGTCGCTTTCATTTAGGTTGCTCTTAATAAGGTTTTCTGCAAGCTGCATTGCAAGCTCCACCACTTCACCCTGAATCTGATGTTTTGCCTTAGCAGTTTCAGATTTAATGGTTTCCTTTGCATCCTCTCTAATTTTTTGTGCTGATAATTCGGCCTGCTTTATTATTTCCTGCCTTTCCAATTCGGCTTCATTTTTAATTGTATCTTTAAGATCTTTAATTTCCTGCTCAAGATTGTTCATCTTTGCCATGTACTGATCGAATAGTGCCTTTGCTCCAGTGATCTCTTTTTCAGAACTTTCTATTTTGCTTGCAATCTGACCCCTTCTTTCCATAAGAAAGTTTTTTACAGGTTTTTTCAGAAAATAAACAAGAACACCCACTAAAATGGCGAGGTTAGCTGCATGCTTGCCCACATACTGCCAGTTAAAAGCATCCGCTCCTCCACCTGCCATAGTAACTGCAAGACTAATTAAACCTTCTATCTCAACCAACTCTATATCTCCTTATTAATAAGCTTTGAGGCCACATCTTTTGCTATAAGCTCAATCTCAGGTTTTATTTTTTCTCTAATTTCTTTTGCTTCGTTATCTATTTTGGTTTTTGCTTCATCCAGAAGTGAGTTAGCGTCACCTCTTGCCCTTTCCATCATCTCTGCTGCGCTGCTCTGCGCCTCTTTTCTTATAAGGTTTCTCTGTTCCTGAGTTTCCAATCTGGCTTCATTTATCTTTTCAGTATATTCATTAATAGTGTCCTGCGCTCTTTTCTTAAGGTCTTTTGCCTCAGAGCTTGTTCCGCTTGTAAGCTGCTCCCTTTTTTCATCAAGGTCTAATAGGGGCTGAAATAGAATTTTGTTTAGAAGAACTATGCTTACAACAAAAAGAACTATTAAAAATCCCAGGTGCTTTGGATCAACACTCAAAATGTCGTCACTTGCAGCAAATACATTTGCCGTAGTGCTTAGTATAATTAGCAATATATAAAATGTAGCTATCATTCTATTCATTTTTACTCCATACTATAAATACAAATAATCAACTTTTATTCTCACTTTCATCGCCTCCAAATGACTTTTTAAGAAGCGGTGGAGCTACAAAAGTTGTTAACATTACCATAGCTGTCACGGCTGAGAAGAGCTTTATATCGAAAACNNCTTTATATCGAAAACTCCAAAAGCAAGTCCAACCTGAGCAAATATTAATCCTACTTCTCCTCTTGGAATCATACCGATTCCTATCACTTTTTTCTTTATATCCTTTGCAAAAATTACAAAGCCGCTTACAAACTTACCAGCAACTGCAACTGCAAACAATACCATTGCAATAATAAGGATAGGGATATTACCTGAATTAAACGGATTGAAAACGGTTACGTCTACAGCAGCTCCTACCATCACAAAAAATATTGGAGTTACAAGGTCTGAAACCGGTTTTAATCTTTCTTCTATTACCTTTACCTGAGATGTTTTAGCTACTACAAGTCCTGCAGCAAATGCTCCAACAATGGCAGCAAGGCCCGCTTTATGTGCCAGATATGAATAAAACAGAGCAAATCCTATAGCACTTAAAAGAAGGATTCCTCTAACCTTTAATTTATGAAAGAAATTAAAGATTTTTCCAGATACAAGAATACCTGCTATTATGGATACTATAAGAAATCCAAAGGCTTTGGCTGAAATAGTAAGTACGTTTACAGCTGATATCCCGGTATCTAATCCCTGCTTTGATGCTTCTATAAGTCCTGTAACAACTGCTAGTATTACAAGCCCTAAAATATCATCTATCACAGCAGCACCAAGGACTATCTTTGACTCAGGGGTATGAATCTTGTTCATGTCTGATAAAACCCTCGCTGTTATACCAACGCTGGTAGCCGTTAGTGTAGCACCTACAGTAATTGCAACCAGAGTTCCTGTTGCAGGACTGTCAAAAGTTAAAAGACCATATTGCTGAAAACCCATTATGCTAATAAATCCAAGTGCAAATGGTGCTACAATTCCCACAATGGCTACTAATGCTGAAGTAACACCCACTTTTAACAATTCGTCAAGATCAGTTTCAAGACCTATCTCAAACAGGAGTATACAAACACCAAGTTCTGCTAAAAGGTGAAAAGTCTGATAACCAGCATCACCTGTAACTGAGGGTACAAGCGCTAGTACGCTTCCCCCAAGAATCACACCTGCTATTAGCTCTCCTAGGACCGGAGGCTGTTTGATTCTTTCGGTAAGCTCACCAATAAGCTTAGAACCGATTAGAATAATCGCTAAAACTAAAAGAAATTTATCTGCAGGAAAATTACCTGCATGCTCAACACTCATAAATTTTTAATATTTATTTTTTAGGAAATACCCAGAAGTTTTAAAAAAACCAGAAGGTTGTAACATGTAAGGAGTTAAGTGTCAATGATATGAAATGAACAAAATTTAAAGAAATTTAGGGAAAAACTGTTATACAATAGCGATTAATGATGACAACGGTAAGGATAAGAATAAATATGTCTATTTTTCTATTACCACAGTACCTGCTAATTTGTCATGCCAGGCCTGCGAGTTTGAATCTATATAAGACCATACAAACCCTAAAAACACAGGAACTGCCGAAATGAAGTAACCAACAAATCTGATAAAGGAATCTATAAAACCAATCTCAATGCCGTCTTTTTTTATTACTTTTAGACTTAGCAGCAATTTACCTATAGTCCTGCCGCCATATCCCTGCATGAGCACAAAATAAGATGTGCTTAAAAACAGTAGCACTAGGTAGATTAGAATTACATGCTCTTTTATCTGCAGTAAGCTTTTATCAATTTCGTAGTCTGAAATCAATAATGCAGAGCAGATACAGACTACTGAAATAATATTTAATATACTAAAATCTATAAATGAAGCGGCAATCCTGGATTCTGTAGATGCATGTACATAAATATTGCTACTGTCGTATTTAAAGTCAGGCTCAAATATGTCCTCTTTTTCATTACCTTGTAGCCTGGGTTCAGATGGCTGAGTATATATATTTAAGTGATCAGATGCATTTTCAGTTGAACTGGATTTAGATTCATCCGGATTATCAATATTATTACGACTTATATTTATGTTTGTCTTATTTATCCAAGCCGAGTCCAAGCCGTCGGAATTGTTATTTCTCTTTAATTTTCTGGGCTCAGAGTACTTCGCATAGAGTTTTCTAAACTGGAAATTTGACTCAAATACATTGCCACATTTATTACAACTATCCAGATAATCGAATGTATTGAACCCACAACCTGTACATTTCATGTTTAAAGTGCACCCCACACTTAAAGCAACACATTAATGATGCACCGTAAGTCCCACAAATCAATATCAGTAATAAACTTAATTTATTTTTTGAGTAAAAAACTAATATTTTTAAGCAGTTACAAAACATATTGCAATCTCAAAACGTATGCGTTATAGTGGGAATATAGGCTATTTGTAGCTATTTTAAATTGAAATTTTAATTAATTCTATTACAGGAGGATTCTTACTTAAATGCCACACACATTACCAGAATTATCTTACGATTATAATGCGCTTGAGCCTCATATTGACGCTAAAACAATGGAGATTCACCATACCAAACACCACCAGACATATATCAACAACCTAAACGTAGCTTTAGAAAGCCACCCCGATCTGCAAGATAAACCTCTTGAAGATTTAATAAGAGATCTTGGCAGTGTTCCAGAAGAAATAAGGGGTGCTGTAAGAAACAACGGTGGGGGTCATTTAAATCATAGCATGTTTTGGACTCTAATGGGTCCTGGTGGAGGTGGAGCACCTTCAGGTGACCTTGCAGCTGCTATAGATGCAACTTTTGGCAGCTTATCTGATTTTCAGGATGCATTTGCCAAAGCAGGCGCTACAAGGTTTGGTAGCGGGTGGGCATGGCTTTGTGTTGATGGCGGCAAATTAGTTGTTACATCAACTCCAAACCAGGACAACCCAGTTACAGATGGGTTAACTCCGATTTTAGGTCTGGATGTATGGGAGCATGCATATTATTTAAATTATCAGAACAAAAGACCAGACTACATCAAGGCATGGTGGAACGTAGTAAACTGGGATCAGGTTTCTGCAAATTTCAGTGCTGCTAAATAGTCGAGATTACTGGTTAGCAGAAAGATAAATGATCATCCTAATCTTTTAGGATGACACAGCAGACAGCACCTATCCTTCAGCAGTAATTTATTAGGTTTGCATACCCATAACAACAAAATTAAGTGTAGTTGAGTTATAATTATATATAAATAATCAGGAAACAATAATGGAAATAAAATATCAGGAATATGAAGAGCAGCAGCCTAAGCAAGAACAGTCGGAGTCCTATGCTGAGAGCGACAAAGACAATTTAAAGCAGCTT
>JABAHR010022260.1_pt1 | contig 10550 bp, 12 predicted proteins | sample 7062101 | NCBI WGS metagenome assembly JABAHR01 (sample SAMN14534553, study PRJNA622989) | marine sediment metagenome | biome: marine biome [ENVO:00000428]; feature: marine pelagic biome [ENVO:01000023]; material: deep marine sediment [ENVO:00002113] | place: India: Gulf of Kutch | collected...
CAAGCTGGGACAGCATTTAACCAGCGCTGCTCTGGTGGTTTGAGGAAATCATCGAAAGAACACCCGGGGTGAACTTCTCAGCGATTTCCTTACGGGGTAAGGACGAAACACCCTGGCAGGGTGGCGCCTCAGCATTGCAAAGATAAATCTTACACGTTTAACTACTGGAGGTCAAATCCAGTTAGTCTGAAATTTGACATCATGAGCGGGGTATGTTTACATAACAAAGCTAAAACAAGCCGGCCAATTTTGATTGACCGGTATTTTTTTGCCCACGAAAGGAGACCAATGTTTGAAACATCAGAAGTAGCTGTAGATAGCAACAGTGATCAGTCAACTGCAAAGAGCTGGCAGCAAGAGCTCAANNTTGAAACATCAGAAGTACCTGTAGAAAGTGAAAGTGACCATTCGACCAATAACAACTGGCAGCAAGAGCTCAAGCACAACATCACAACAGTTGAGCAGTTAAGCGATCACCTTGATCTTGGCAAAGAGGAAGAAGAAACCTTACGCAAGGTTATCGGCTGCCACCCGATGAATATTCCGCGTTACTACCTGAACCTGATTGACAAGAACGATCCGGAAGACCCGATCCGCAAGCTCTGTGTGCCTGAAAGTGATGAGTTAATCATCGCCGGGGCCATGGGAGAGACCACCAAAGACCCATACGGTGATGACAAGCATGACAAGGGCAACGGCGTTCTCCATAAATACTCTTATACCGCACTGGTCGTAGCAACCGAGTATTGCGCCATGTACTGTCGACACTGTTTCCGCAAGCGCATGGTCGGCTTGCCCAACGAACAGACAGTTAAGAACTTTGAAGGGGCCGCAGAGTATATTGCCGAGCATCCGGAAATTTCCAACGTGGTTATTTCCGGTGGTGACCCGTTTCTGTTGCCAACAGACACTTTGCGCCGAATGCTCAATGCGCTCAAAGATATAGAGCATCTCAGGTTTGTACGTATCGGCTCGCGAGCACCAGTGGTTTATCCTGCAAGATTCTTCGATGATGAACTTATCGATATGCTTGCCGAGTTCAATAAGCAAAAAACTCTTTTTGTGCCAACGCATTTTAATCATCCGAACGAGATTACGCCAACCTCGACCGAAGCGCTAATGCGTCTGCGCAGTGCCGGAGTGACAGTCAACAACCAGGCTGTTTTCCTGCGCGGCATCAATGACGATGTTGACACCCTGGTGGAGTTGATGGAAGGTCTTCTAGAGGTTGGCGTCAGCCCTTATTATCTTTACCAATGCATGCCTGTTGAAAGGGTGAGGCACCATTTCCAGGTCCCGCTCAAGGAAGGGGTCGCTATTGTCGACGAAGCACGTAAACAGATGGATGGTTATGCCAAGCGGTTCAAATTTATTATCGGCCACGATATTGGTAAACTGGAAATTTGTGGAGAGATCGATAACAAGTTGATTCTCAAGCAGCTTCATTCCCGCCCCGGGCATGAAGAGGAGTCGTCCAGGATTCTGGTTCGCCAGTTAACCGAAGACGGCGGTTGGTTAGATGATCTGCCGGAGGTTTCGCTAAGCTGATTCCTCTGGTATAGTCAAGCTCTTCGATCGTGCGGATATAACAGGGCGATCGAAGAGCTTCTGGATTTTCTGCCATGATGATCGTAATATTTTCAGCCCCGCTCTTTTTCCTGTGCTCTTACCTGGCGTTTGTCTGCTTTAAAAAGGCACGTTATCAGCACTCGGTAGCGCTGGCCCTGGTTGCGTCCTTTATGCTGGCTCTTACGCTGGGAGTCCTCTGCGCTGTTTACTTGTTGGGGGTGCAGATATCCTTCGAAACTTCAGCAATTTAGCTTCGAATTGTGTTTTGCGGCCAGTGATTTGACACAGATTTTGAGAGATGTTAGCGTAACGTATTCTTAAGTCTTGGCGGCGTTCTCCTTCCGAACGGACCGACCAAAGACCCGCAAATGAGGTGGACCGAAAACACCCATGGTGCTTTCGGGTCGAACCCTCAACCTTTAGGGCAGCACTGGCTTGAAGCGTTCCGTTTCAAGATCGGGTGCGGGTGGCCCTGCCGAGAAACAATCAATAAACGTTATTTTTTAGGCACTCTGTGGCCTGACTGTTCCACCATCGCCTGCGGGTATTGCCCGCTGTCTTCGGTTTCGCTTGTCTGCTACAGATGTCGATGCCCGGTCATCTTAAAAATTCTCACAGGGAGATATTAGATGTCTAAGCATATCAATATTTATACTCAGGAAGAGAACAATGCCGATTTACTCAAATTTGCAGCAGAAAATAGCGGAAGACCTAAGCCGTGATGAGCAGGTCACGTCTTCCAACTGGACTGACTGGCGTTGGCAATTAAAACATTCCATTAACCGGGTTGAGACGTTCGAGGAGTTACTTGGCCTCAAGTTTGATTCAACCGAAAGGCGCAAGATTGAGCTGACTTTAAAGAAGTTTCCCATGTCGATAACGCCCTATTACTTATCGTTGATCGACCGCAGTAACTTTCTCAATGACCCTGTCTTCCGCCAGGCGTTCCCAGATCCACAGGAGCTGGAAATAGATAATTGCGACATGATTGACCCATTAGCAGAGGATAGCGACAGCCCGGCCCCCGGGGTGACCCACCGCTACCCTGACAGGGTACTGCTTCATGTCAGTAACGTCTGCTCCATGTATTGTCGCCACTGTACCCGCAAGCGGAAGGTCGGTGATGTGGATTCGATTCCTGACCAAAACCAGATTCGTGCCGGGCTTGACTATATTCGTAACTCACCGGAAGTGAGGGACGTTTTGCTCTCGGGGGGAGATCCCCTGATGTTGAACGATGCTTACCTCGATTGGATTCTTGGCGAAATACGTCAGATAGAGCATGTACAGGTTATTCGTATCGGCTCTCGCATGCCGGTGGTTTTACCTTACCGTATTACCGATGACCTGGTTCATGTTCTTAAAAAACACCAGCCTGTCTGGCTCAACACTCACTTTAATCACCCTCGAGAGGTGACAGCATCATCACGTAAAGCTTTGCAGATGCTGGCTGATGGAGGCATTCCGCTTGGCAATCAATCCGTCCTCCTCGCAGGCGTCAATGACTGCCCGCGTATCATGAAATCGCTGGTTCACAAGCTGACTGAAAACCGGGTCAGGCCTTACTACCTCTACCAGTGTGATCTCTCAGAGGGGCTGTCTCATTTTCGCACGCCGGTTGGCAAGGGCGTGGAAATCATGGAGAGCCTGATCGGCCATACCAGTGGTTTTGCCGTTCCGACTTACGTTATTGATGCCCCAGGTGGTGGCGGTAAGATCCCAATCAACCCGAATTACCTGATCTCACTGTCAACCAATAAGGTGGTTTTGCGTAATTATGAGGGCGTTATTACGACCTACCAGGAGCCTGAAAGCTATAAACAGAAGTTCTGTGACCGTAAATGCTCCGGCTGCGACCTTCAGTTGATGCTCGAGGATGGTGAAGAAAAGGATGTGACCGGTATCGAGAGGCTGCTTTCCGACTTCGATGAGACTATCAGTTTGACACCTTCCGAGAACCAGAGGATACAGAGGCGCGAAGATCATTGACCCAAGCACAAATTACAAGGAGCAGGGGAGAAGACATGGATAACGTTAGTACTTTGACAAGACAGGAAGACTCTTTTGTGGAGACGCTTCAAAAGTCGAAAGTCACAGGTTGGCGGGAATGGCTTGCTCTGCCGGATATCAGTATCCCCAGTATCGAGGCCAAAGTTGATACGGGGTCCAAATTATCGACACTTTACACATCATTCGTGGAAAATTACCGCAGAGATGGTGAACTCTGGGTGCGATTCGGAGTCAATCCCTTGCCTGGCCGGGAGGATATTCGTCTTGTTTGTCAGGCCCCGGTAAAAAACACGCGTACGGTCACAGTCTCTGACAATCATGAAGAAACCTTTTTCGTGATTGAGTCTTTGGTGCAAATCGGTGGACATCAGTGCAAGGCTGAAATCGTTTTGAAAACCCATGGAACGATGAAGTTCATGATGCACTTGGGCCGCAATGCCTTGCAAGACCTCAACCTTATCGTGGCGCCACAGTGTTCCTGTCTGTTTGGTGATGATCTTGAATCTTATTACGACTGATTGCAAGAAGCATAACCGCAGCAAATAAGGAGATCCGACGATATGCAAGACAAAGTTGAAAAGTTTCGTAACTCCCTCATACAGCACGGACAGAATAACGAACGTGTCTACCTGATGAAGGTCGTGCCTGAAGACTGCCCCGTGGTCATCAACCACGCTGCGATGCAGGCTGCAGCGCATAATTATACGAAAATTTTTGCCAAGGTTTCGGAGTCATGCAGGCACTTCTTTGAAGAGAAGGATTTTGTGCAGGAAGCTAAGGTTCCCCGTCTCTTTAACGATCATGAAGACGGTTATTTCTTCAGTAAGTTCATGTCTGTTGATCGGCAGAAAGTCCAGGATTCAACAACGGTAAAAAATGTCATAGAGACAGCACAGGAAAAGGGCCCTGAAGGGGCTCAGAGCAGATCTCTGCCGGCGGGGTTAAGCTGGCGAATTATGAATAAAAATGACGTGGAAGAGATGTCACGCCTTTACAGGCAGGTTTTCCCGACCTATCCATTCCCGATCGATGATCCTGCCTACCTCGCCAAAACGATGGATGAAAACGTAATTTACCATGGGGTTTTCAACGGCAATCAACTGGTTGCACTGTCTTCTGCAGAGGTCGATTTTGATGGCAGTAATGTGGAGATGACTGATTTTGCAACTCTTTCGGACTATCGTGGGCAAGGTCTTGCCACATTCTTGCTGGACAGGATGGAAGAGGATGTCCGCAGTGGCGGTATCCAAACGGCCTATACCATCGCCAGAGCATATTCTTATGGAATGAATATCACGTTCGCCAAGCATGGGTATCAATATGCCGGGACCTTGGTTAACAATACCCAGATCTCCGGACAGCTGGAGAGCATGAATGTCTGGCATAAACATCTATAAACCGGAAAGGACCACATGGAAATCACAGTCAGAAACAATGATGTCAATTTCGCCCTGAAAAAGCTCAAGCGCAAGTTACAGCAAGAAGGCATGTTCAGGGAGCTTCGCAATCGGCGCTTTCATGAAAAGCCGAGTGTGAAAAGGCGCAGAAAAGCGAAGGAATCACAACGTCGCATGCGCAAGTTAATGCGTAAACGAAATAAACAGTTCTGACCCAAAAAACAAGGAGCACGAGGAGCAACATTATGTCTGCTAAAGACAGTTTGGCTGAAATCAAAGAAGAATGGCAAACGCAGTTAATCGACTTTGTCAATACAACAGAAAAGCTCGAAGAGTATATCAACCTCACCGATGAAGAGCGCAGTGTTCTGCAGGCAAACAAAACAACCTGGGGAACAACTCCTTACTTTGCGTCTCTGATGGACCCGGATAATCCAAACTGCCCGATCCGCAAACAGGTTGTCCCTTCACGGCAGGAGCAAGAGAACACCTACGGTATGGATAACTACCTTGTGTGGAAAGAAAACCGGGATAATGATGAGAATCGTCCGGACACTATTGCCCGTCAGTACAAAGATCGGGTTGCTTTTACGGTCACTCAGAACTGTGGCATTTACTGTCGCCATTGTTTCCGAAAGGAGCTGGTGGTTGATGGCAATCTCGAGCTGGACTTCAACGTTGAGGAAGGGCTCTACTGGATTTCTCAGCACCCGGAAGTGCGTGATGTTTTGATTACCGGTGGCGACCCTCTGCTGTTGCCCGATGAACATATCGCCTATTTGATTGAGCGTTTGCGGGAAATGTCTCATATCGAGATGATCCGCTTCGGCTCACGAGTGCCAATCGTCTTGCCACAGCGAATTACCGAGAACCTGAAAAAAATCCTCGGCGGATACCATAACGTGCCGATTTGGTTGAACACGCAATGTAATCACCCTAAGGAGTTGACTCACGAAGTCGCCTGGGCGGTCTTTGAGCTCATGAGTTGCGGTGTCAACGTCGGTAACCAGGCAGTATTACTCAAAGGCATCAATGATGATGTGGAGACGTTCAGGGAGTTACATCAGAAATTACTGAAAACCCGTATCAGACCATACTACGTATTCTATTGTGAAGCCGCCCCAGGAATTGACCACTTCCGTACTCCTGTAGAAAAAGGAGCGGAATTGATACGGGATGCCCTGAGAGGCCACACCACAGGCCTGGCCCAGCCAATGCATGTCGTCGCGACGAACATTGGCAAGATTCCTTTGATGCCGGATTACTACATCACCGAGAAGGATGAAAAGGAATATACCTTGAGAAACCACAAGGATGAAATGACGAAAATACCGAATGTCCCGGAGTAGTGTATGACCCTGTTATCAACGGCTTACAGATACAGCAAGATGAGCTTGCATGCCGAAGAAACAGTCCTGAAAGCTCGCCGTGAGTTGCTGCGTCTGGGGTGTCATCATGATGATATTCAAGTGTCACAGTCCGGTTCGAATTTAAGACTCACTTATGATGGATCAATGATGACCATCAACGCATTCGAGGCGTTGTCGATTCTTAAAGGCATCAGAAGGCCAGCTCAGGCAAAAGATGTCTGGGCCATATTGAGTATGGCTAACCGGAACAAGGTCGTTCAGAAAAACGGCTATTCAAGACATGTATTTATCAGCGCCGTCTTTCTGGTAACGGCTTTCTCGATAGTCGTATTGCTCAAATAGGTTGGCATGAAAAGAGGCTCCCTGACATTTGTCAGGAAGCCTCTCTCGTTGATACATAGTCGACTGAGGATTATCGACGAATTCCAAACCGCTCAAACTCTCCCAGGTAGTCCTGCCAATCGACAACAACATCGCTGACCCGCGCCGCGGGCGGACCTTGTTTGCACCATTCTATCGCTTGATCAATGACGGCTTTGTCTCCTTCGAATACCGCCTCAACAGAGCCATCTAGGCAGTTTCTGGCCCAACCGGTCAACCCCAGGCTGTTGGCCATCTCCATAGTCGATTGACGATAAAAGACGCCCTGCACATGTCCGGTGATTTTAAGCTGTGCACGTACTTTATTCATGTCTCGACTCCAACCATCCGCGCAAATGTTGCTTCGTCTAATACTTCAATACCAAGCTTTTCGGCTTTGTCCAATTTGCTGCCTGCATTCTCGCCGGCAAGCACATAATCGGTTTTTTTGCTGACCGAACCGGCTGCGCGGCCACCGGCACGCTCTACCAGTTCTTCTGCCTCTTTGCGTGACCATCTCGACAGCGTCCCGGTAATGACGAAGGTTTTGCCGGTCAATGGGCCGTCCTGTTGAATAACAGCTTCACCTTGCGGTTCAAGTCCGGTCTGTTGCAGTTTTTTGAGTAGAGAGATTTTCTCCGGGTTGCTGAAGAAATCGACGATCGAATTGGCGACTTTGTCGCCGATCTCGTGAATGGCGGTCAATTGTTCTACAGAACATTGTGATAACTCATCCAGTGCTGCGAAGTGTTTGGCCAGGATCTTGGCAGTGTTGCGACCGACGTGACGAATGCCGAGACCGAAGATGAGCCTCGAAAGAGGTTGTTGTTTGCTGGCCTCGATAGAGTTTACCAGCTTTTCTGCCAATACGTCGCCCATGCGCTCCATGGCGAACATGTCGTCTTTGCTCAAGAGATAGAGGTCAGCTACGTCCCTGATCTTCCCCGCAGCAAGGAGTTGTTCAAGTTGTTTGATGCCGAGGCTCTCGATATCCATGGCATCACGAGACACGAAATGCTTGAGACTCTCGATAACCTGGGCGGGACAGTGCCGATTGTGACAGCGCGGCACGACCTCGGCAGGGTTCTTTTGTACCGGTGTACTGCATTCCGGGCATTCTGTCGGCAGCGGGATCTGTTTTTCTTCCCCCGTGCGCTTATCCCTGATCACCTTGACAACATCGGGGATGACATCGCCGGCACGTTCGACAATGACATGATCACCGACCCGGATATCGAGTCTTTCAATCTCGTCCCAGTTGTGCAGGCTGGCACGCGAGACGGTGACTCCGCTGACCACAACGGGTTTGAGGTGGGCAACCGGGGTGATGGCACCGGTGCGACCGACCTGCAGAGCGATCTCTTCAACAATCGTTTCTTCCTGACGTGGTGGAAACTTGAGCGCAATTGCCCAGCGTGGTGAGCGGCTGACCATGCCGAGTTCTTCCTGCAATGCCCTGTCGTTGACCTTGACGACCAAGCCATCGATCTCGAAGGGCAGACTGTCACGACGTTCCTGTAAATCGTTAAATTTTTCAATCACAGCATCCGCCCCGATGACGCTGGTTGTGTTTTCCAGGTTAACGCACAGGCCGAGCTTCTCAAGGTAGTGCAACGTTTCAATCTGGGTTGCAGTTTTGACGCCTTGCATGCGACCGACGCCATAGCAGAAGATTTTCAAGGGGCGCTGCGCCGTGATGGTGGCGTCAAGTTGGCGCAGACTGCCGGCGGCTGCATTTCGCGGATTGGCGAAAGTCTTCGCACCATTCTCTTCCTGGGAACGATTAAGTGACTGGAAGTCCTGGATGTTAATATAAATCTCACCACGTACGTCCAGAATGTCAGGGTAGGGGTTGTTCAAGGTATGCGGTATCTCAAAAATCGTTTTGACATTTTCAGTAATATCTTCACCGACAAAGCCGTCACCGCGCGTGCTGGCCATGGTCAACTGCCCTTTTTCGTATGTCAACTCAATGGCGACGCCATCCATTTTCATTTCACAGGCGTATTCGAGTTCTTCTGCGCGGGCGAGGAAGGTTTTGCGCAGGCTGGTGTCGAAATCATAAAATTCTTCGGCGTTTTTGGCATTTTTCAGCGAAAGCATCGGGACGACATGCTCAACAGGGGCAAACTTCTCTGATGGTTTTGCGCCGACTTTCTTGCTCGGAGAGACTTCGGTCACCAATTCCGGGTGTTGTTCTTCGATCTCCAGTAATTCACGGAACAGCGCATCGTATTCTGCATCGCTGATTTCTGGCTGGTCCAGTTCGTGGTAAAGCTTGTTGTGCCGGGTGATCTCTTCGCAGAGCTCGTTGTAGCGTTGTTGGGTGAAGAGGTCGATCATGTGCTTTTTGCTCCCGGAGATGATAAATAATTCAGGTAATATAACAGAATTTTCGTAGATGGGGGAGAGTAGATAAATCGGTGACAGTTACCTTATTTCCAACACGCAAATGAAAATAAGGTAACTGTCACCGATTTAAAACCTTCTGGTTGTGATTCTGAGAGGTTGGGCTGGTTTTGGTTTTGATTTTCTCTGTACACTCAGTTAAAATCCCAATTGTGCCTGTGAGGTAAAATCAAATTAAATGACATACGACCAGTGGTTACATATCTTCGGACTCTTTGTCCTCTTCCTCCTGTCTGCATTTTTCTCAAGCTCAGAAACTGCCTTGATGTCAATGGACAAGCTGCGGGTTCGCTACCTGGCAGAAAAGAACCGTCCCGGAGCGCGGAAGCTTGCCAGTTTGCTGGATCGACCGGAGAATCTTTTGAGCGCTATCCTGGTCGGCAACAATGTTGTCAATATCATGGTCTCGGTCTTTGCTACGGCGCTGTTTATAGACTTGTTCGGGCATCGTGGCGAGCTGATGACAATCATTGTTCTGACACCATTGTTGCTGGTTTTTGCTGAAGTCTGTCCAAAGACCTACGCGGCTCAATACCCGGAAAAACTCTCGTTTCGATTTTTACAGCCGATCCGTTTGTTTATGTGGCTGCTGCGTCCGATCACCTGGTTGGTCAGTGGTGTTTCAAGCCTGATGACGCGCATGTTGAAAGGTAAGGAAGACATTCCTTTTATCTCTGAGGACGAAATTCGTTCGATTATAGAGTTTGGTGAAGATGCCGGCGTTGTCGCAGAGGAAAAGCGTCGCATGTTGCATGGGATTTTTGATCTTTCCGTGACCCGTGTTCGCGAGGTTATGGTTCCACGTACCGAGGTTATAGGGATTGAGGTTGGGACAAGTTTTGCCGAGGTCGTCAAGATGGTTTCGCAGGCCCGCCATTCCCGCTTCCCGGTCTACGAGGGGGATATGGATCGGGTCATCGGAATCATTCATTCCAAGGATATCCTCAATTACCTGGAGAGGCCCGACGACTTCTCGCTGCAGGCCCTCGCGAGGCCTCCATTTTTTGTGCCGGAAGCCAAGCCGATCGAAACATTAATGCAGGCATTCAGACGCAAGCACCTGCATATGGCTGTGGTTGTCGATGAGTATGGTGGCGTTGATGGCATCTGTACCCTGGAGGACATCGTCGAAGAGATCGTCGGTGAAATCCAGGATGAGTACGATGAAGAGGATATCCTTATTAGACCGTTAGCGTACAACCGCTATATGGTCGACGGCAGTGCGGCGGTCCGTTATATCAATCGACGTTTCGAGCTTAACCTGTCGGAAGAACATGTCACCACCCTTGCAGGCTTCATGCTGAATGCGCTGGGTGATATTCCTGGTGTTGGTGATGTTTACGAGGAGGAGGGGGTCCGGTTTACTGTACAGGAGGTGGTAGATCGTCGGGTTGAGCAGATTGAGATGCTGATTCCTGGCTCAGAGAACAAGGAA
>JABAHR010005566.1_pt4 | contig 10548 bp, 12 predicted proteins | sample 7062101 | NCBI WGS metagenome assembly JABAHR01 (sample SAMN14534553, study PRJNA622989) | marine sediment metagenome | biome: marine biome [ENVO:00000428]; feature: marine pelagic biome [ENVO:01000023]; material: deep marine sediment [ENVO:00002113] | place: India: Gulf of Kutch | collected...
CGCGGCACTGGCGCACCAGCTCGTCCATGCCAACCGCGGGAATCAGCGCATAGTTGACAACGACGGTGACGACTCCGCTCGGCTGCAGGCCAAGCGCGACGAAATCGAAGTCGGCCTTGTCGCGCGCTTTCCAGTAGCCGCCGTGATAGAACACGTTCACCGGTGCCCGGGCGGCGCCGGGCACCGTGAAAACATCGAGCCGCTCGGCGGGGCTGGGACCATAGGCCACGTCGAGCCGAGCGGGCAGTGTCGCGCGCGCCCGGATGCTCAATTGCCCGAAACGTTCGCTGTAGCTGTCGGCGTCCGTCACCTTGGCGCGATTGTCGTACTCGCGATCGAGCGCCGCGCGATCGTAGTTTCCGAAGACGGCGTGTCCCATTATGAGTGGTCCGTGCAGTGTCGCCGTTGCGGATTGTAAGGGCTTCCCGATACCGGCTAAAACCGGGCTCCAGAGCGGCTGCCGGGCAGCGGGGGGCAGCTGCCGCCCGCATCGGCGGATCGAGCGGACATGGCGCCGACAGTCAGCTGCCTGTGATGCGCCCGAGCCATGCCCGCACCAGCTCGATCAGCAGTGCCTCACGGCCGTCGAAGAAGTGATCGGCGCCCGCCGCCTCCATCTGGTGATAGGCGGCATTCGCCGCCGCCGCCGCGGCGCGCGCCGCCGCTGACGCAACAACGCTCTCGAGGTCGTTCTCACCGTACAGGTCCAGCACGGGAAGATCGATCCGACCGAGCAACGCCGCGTTGTCGGTGGCGCCACCTTCGCGCTTTGCGCTCATGCCGATGCCGACAAAGGCCACGATGGGACTGTCGGGGTGGTGGGCGAGATAGTGATTGGTCATGCTCGCGCCCATGCTGTGGCCGATGGCGACTACCGGTTCGGCGCCGCGCTGCCGCAACGCCTCTATGCCCGCCTCGATCCGGGCCGGGACCTCGTCGAGCAGCGCGGCGTACTCGGCATCGGCCGCATCGTTCGCCAAGATGGGCATTTGCAGCGACAACGTCGCCCAGCCGTTCTCCGCCAGCGCGACGCGCAGCGGGTTGATGACCTGCGGCCAGTCCGGGTGGACACCGATGCCGTGCATCAGCAAGGCGCCGCCGCGCAGCTCCGCCCCCGGCGCCGTGTACAACGCGAGAAACTCCCCGTCGTCGCCGCTCAGCCACAACGGCTCCCCGTCGAAAAGCTCGGGCAGGATCTGCTCGGCCCAGCGTCGTTCCTTGGCGATGTCGGAGCCGAAGGCGGCCTGCGCCGCCAGCGCGACAAACAGCGCTCCACCGGCGAGCGCGGCGAGTTGTCTCACCCACATCCGGCCTACCAGCGGGCCACCGGGACGAGCGTCTTTTCTCAATGTTGAGCTCCGTTGATAATCGTGAGGTTCGCGCGCCGCGCCGAGAACAGGATCGATCCTTAGCGCGCCGGCGCTGGCCAAACACCAGATGATACACCGGAGCAGACCCGCACAGAGCCGACGCGTGATCGTCGTCATTCACGGCGCGAGTGACCCGCGCGACGTTCCCGGGCTCGATCGCCTCGACGATGACGTCGTGCTGCGGGCGGCACCGACGGTCGACGCGTTGCGCACCGCGCTGCCGGGCGCGGAGGTCGTGCTGGGCTGGGACTTCCGGGCTGGTGCCCTCGAGGCCGCGTGGGGCGCAGCCGACCGGCTGCGCTGGATCCATTGGGCCGCGGCCGGGGTCGACGCCACTCTGTTCCCCGCGCTGGTCGACAGCCCGATCACGCTCACCAATGCCCGCGGTGTCTTCGATCGGCCCGTTGCCGAGTATGTCCTCGGGCTCGTGGTCGCGATGGCCAAAGACTTGCCGCGAACCGTCGAGCTGCAACTGCAGCGCACGTGGCGGCACCGGCTCAACGAGCCACTCGACGGATCCTGCGCGCTGGTGGTAGGCGTCGGCGGCATCGGCCGTGAGACGGCCCGTCTGCTCAGCGCGGTCGGTATGAACGTCACCGCTGTCGGGCGCCGCGCACGCAGCGCTGACCCTGATTTTGGCACCGTCCACGGACCCGCCGCGCTCGACCGCCTGCTTCCGGACGCCGATTTCGTCGTTCTCTGCGCGCCGTTGACGCCGGCAACGCGGCACATGTTTGACGCCGAGCGCTTCCGACGCATGCGCCCGACGGCGCGCCTGATCAATGTCGGGCGCGGGGCGCTGGTCTGCGAGCAGGCGCTGGTGGGCGCGCTCCAGGATGGTCTCATCGCCGGAGCGGCGCTCGATGTGTTCGAGAACGAGCCCCTGGCGGAGCAAAGTCCCCTGTGGACACTGCCGGGCGTCATCGTCTCTCCCCACATGGCCGGCGACTATGCCGGCTTCGAGCGCGCGCTGGCAGCGGGCTTCCTCGAGAACCTCGAGCGCTACCGCCGCGGCCTGCCGCTCGTGAACGTCGTCGACAAGGCACTGGGCTACGCACCGAGCTGATATTCGGGCACAACGTCGACTGCGGGCTGTCCGCCACCGCCGATCGTGGGCGACGCAGTGACGCTTGAGCGCATCGCTCTCGCCACCAGTCCAGGAAGGGGTTGGTTCGGGGCGGAAGCTGGGCTAGACTCCGGCCACCGCGTCCCATGGGGGAAGCAGGTGGATGGGGTGTGTGTTGGGCCCTACCGCGGTTTGTGGGCACGCTTGGATTGGTGTGCCGCTTCCCCCTGTTCGAAGCCGACCGCACGTTGGCAGGCGCTCCGCCGCTTCGTGCTCTTTAGGCTGGGTCGCAAACTCAATCAGAAGGGAGAAGCGATACGGTGACTATGACGTCCCACGGTCGCTGGCGCATGACGCGTCGCGATATGCTGCGCGTCGGCGCAGGCTTGCTCGTCGGCGCAACGCCGCTACCGGCTCTNNACTGAGCCGGACAGAGATCTACGGTTGTACAACCTGCACACTACCGAGCAGGTGAATGTCGTCTACTGGTCGCGTGGCGAATACGTCTCCGAGGCACTCGACGAAATCAATCGTAACCTGCGTGATTTTAGGACCGGCGACATCTCCGCCATCGACCCGAAGCTCCTCGATCTGCTGTTTGCCCTGCGGAGCAGGCTCGAAAGCAAAGGGGTCTACCAGGTGGTGTCGGGCTATCGCTCGCCCAAGACCAACGCCATGCTCGCCAATAACCGCAAAGGGGTTGCCAAGAGAAGTCTGCACACGCGAGGCATGGCTATCGACGTAAAGCTGCCCGGCCGCAAGCTTCGGGACGTGCAACGCGCTGCGCGGGCGATGCAGGCGGGCGGGGTCGGTTACTATCCCAGATCCGGCTTCGTTCATCTCGACGTGGGTAGAGTGCGTTTTTGGTAAGTGCGCGGGCGGCCGGCACGACTCCCGCCCCACTGGCAGTCATCGCCGAGACGATTGTCCGTCGCTCACCGGGGCGAGGCATCAGCGTCGTTGAGACGCCAATCGTAGGCATGGTCGTCGAACCGGCTCACCGCGGCGAGCCGCGCCGCCAGATCGCCCTCTGCGTAGCGCCGCAAGTGGCTTAGCACGCTGCCGCTGTGTGCGACGAAATCGCCTTCGAACCAGACATAGATGCTGGAGACGATGAGCGATTCGCCGGCGAAATGGGCCCCGCGCGGGTGATTGACGTAGGCCCGTGCCGCCCTCTCGAGAAGCTCTTCCGTATTGGCGGCGGTAAATGCCTCGCGCGCGAGGTTGGGGCACCCTATCGAGGCGCAGTTGACCGCGTAGTGTAAGCGGGCATCGCGCCATATCGGACGCAGTATGCGATGCTCTATGTCGTTCAGCGAGAGCATCTGACCCGCCACCGACACACGCTTCGCCTTCCACGGTCCGCGAGAGAAAAGTCCGGAGGACAGGTCGATGTCACGTATGCTGGCGACCGGATAGCGCTCGAGCACAATGCTCNNGGATAGTGGTCCAGGATGACGCGTACGGTGAGGGCGTTGTAGAGGTTGATCCAGAAGGCCCGCTGCTCGCCGCGGCCGTACTCGTCGATGGGCACCTGGGATAGGCTTGCGAGGTAATCCTCGAGCAAGCGCCTGTCCTGCGCGTCGACGTCACGGTACGCGAAACGAGCAATGCCGTCGTCGGCGACCGTGACGTAGCGCGCGAGCAGGGCGCTCCAGGGTCGATGGTCGACGACAGCCGTCGACGACGGCTGATGGACGGTCCAGCGTTCCCACAGTCGCGCTTTGGGCGCAAAGAGCCGATCGAACAGCGCCCCCTGCGCGGGTATCGCGGCGACGAAGGCGAGCACTGTCGCGATCGCCATGCTCCTGCCCAGGGAGATGAGATGACGTACGCCTGCCCGCGCCGCCGCGCGGGCGCCCGCAGAAACCACGTATTGGTGCCGTCGACTGATGATCGACCAATCCTCGCCGCGAGCCCCGGGGGGGTCGAAGCGCGAGGACAGGTGGTGCTTTTGGCGAGAGCTCACGGCGCTTGAGACCGCCGGCCGAGGCTGACGTTCACGCTCCTTGTCGGAATACCAACGCTGCGACGCCGTTACCGCTAGCGCGCGGCGTCCACCTAATCGCCGAAAACCGGCGCGCCGAGCGCGGGCCGCTATGCTACCAGAGCCGTAGCGCACCCACGCGAGGCATTCGTGGTGCCGACGAACGGCTAAAAATACCTTTCGTCTTTCAAAATAGGCCGTTCATCGACTCGACTTTGACGTTAATCTGACTGTGGTCTGGACTGAGGTCAAGGATGTGTTGTGTCTGAGCGAGTGTTCCGAAGCAGGGGAGGGGCGGTTTAGGCAGCGTACTTGCCGTCCGCGATGGGAGCAGAAGAAAAAGGGGTTGCATAGCCGCCCCTGCGTCAGGGCAGCGGGGTGAATTTCCCGGGGGCTGTCGGCGCAGCGGCGGCATTTTTTCGTTTTGCCGATGCTCTCCCTGTGACGACCCTCCGGGCGCGACGATCGTCGGCGGTGTGCTCGACGCAGCGCCTGGCCAGGGCTTCCGCATGCCACCCAACGCGATCGACCTCGCGCGCCGCGGCTCGCCATTCCCTCGAAGCGGCGCCTGAACCGGTGCGACCCCGCGGATCGAGTACAATCGGACCACGGCACTCGGTCGCGTGCGGTCCTGCCTCGTAGACCGACCACCGCTCGGCGACAGGCCCGAGCGAGATCGCCAGGGGCCCCGACGGCACGCCCGTCACAGTGCGAAACGAGGGACGTCCCGACCCTCGTCGCAAGACCGTCCATCTGTGCCGACGGCGGAGCGAGTATGGAATCAACGAATCCCATCCCGGGCACACCGGTGGTCCTCGATTCGGCATTGCGCGAGAGCATTCGTCCTGCGGCCGCGACGCTGCCTGAGAGCGGCATCATGGAGGTCGTCAACTACGGCTGGCATCGACCAGACCTGACCCGTTTGTGGGTCGGGGAGAGCGATCAGCCGACGCCGGCGTTCATATGTGACGCCGCCATCTCGGCGCTTCGCGCGGGACATACGTTCTACACGTATCAACGCGGCATCCCGCAGCTGCGCGATTCCCTTGCGGACTACCATCACCGCGCTGACGACGTGGCGCTCGACGTCGAACGCATCATCGTCACCACCTCCGGCATGCAGGGCATGATGGAGACCATGCAGGCGCTGGTGGGCGCCGGCGACGAAACGGTAGTCGTATCGCCGGTATGGCCCAACATTTTCGCCGCTATCCACATGCAGCAAGCGCTGCCGGTGCCGGTACCGCTGCAGGCGAGAAGTGGCCGCTGGCATCTCGATCTCGACCGTCTGTTCGACGCCTGTGGTCCGAAGACGCGCGCGCTTTACATCAATACGCCCAACAATCCCACCGGCTGGGTCATGGATCGCGACGAGATGATCGCGGTGCGCGACTTCGCGCGAAAACACGGCCTGTGGATCGTCGCCGATGAGGTGTACAACCGTTTCGTGTATGACCGCCCTCGGACCACCTCGTTTCTCGAACTGATGGGTGACGACGAGCAAGTGATCGTCACGCACACGTTCTCCAAGAACTGGGCGATGACGGGCTGGCGCGTCGGCTGGCTGGTAATCCCGCGGGGCCTGGGCCAAGTATTCGAGAATCTCGTCCAGTACAACACATCGGGCACGGCGGGTTTTCTGCAGTACGGCTGCATCGCCGCTCTCGAGCAGGGCGAGGCGTTCCTGGCATCGATGATAGAGCGCTGCCGGATCGGCCGCGACATCGCCTGCGACGCCCTCGCGTCGCTGCCCAATGTCGAGCTCAACCGTCCGCAGGGCGCGTTCTACCTGTTTCTGCGTGTCGAAGGCGAGGACGACAGCGTCGCGCTCGCCAAACGGCTCGTCGACGAAGCCAACGTTGGACTGGCCCCGGGCTCCGCTTTCGGTGACGGCGGCGAGGGCTACGTGCGGCTCTGCTACGCAGCTTCACATCAGACGCTGAAGGTGGGCATCGAGCGGCTCTGCCACGCGCTGCGCGGAGAATCGGCGACTGTGCGAGTGGCAGGCTGAGCCAGACGATACCCCCGGTCGGATGAAGATACCGAGCGCCCGTGAAGATCACCGCCATCCGTAATCGTTTTGTCGACCGCTACCTCTTCGTCGAGGTGTCGACCGACGCCGGCATCACGGGGGTGGGTGAGTCCGGCACATGGGCCTTCCTCGAAGCCTCTGCGGCGGCCGTCGAGACATTCAAGCGCTACCTGATCGGTCAGGATCCTCTGCGCATCGAGCACCACTGGCAATACCTGTATCGCTGGTGCCATTTCCGCGGTGCCGCGATCATGGGCGCGTTGAGCGCAATAGACATCGCCCTGTGGGACATTGCGGGCAAACATTTCGGCGTGCCCGTCCATCAGCTGCTCGGCGGCAAGTGCCGAGACAGGCTACGCGTCTACTACCACGTCTACGGCGCCACGACAGACGAGCAGATCGAGGCCTGCCGCGCCGCCCAACACCAGGGCTTCACAGCCGTCGGGCATCTCAATCCTTTCCTCGACGAACCGCGCGAGACACCCTTGTACCGTGCTCACTCAGCACGCATGGATGAGGCGATCGAGCGGGTGCGGCGCTATCGCGAGACGGTCGGTGACGACGTCGATCTCTGCATCGAGATTCATCGCCAGCTGACGCCCGCCGAAGCGGTGGTGCTGGGACGCGGCATAGAGACCTACCGCCCATTCTTCTTCGAAGACCCGACGCTGCCCGACAACCTCGACGCGATGGCCGAGATAGCCGCCAAGATTGACATTCCCATCGCCACCGGAGAGCGGCTGCACACGATTCACGAGTTCCAGATGCTCCTCGCGCGGCGCGCGGTTCATTACGTCCGACCCGACGTCTGCATGTGCGGCGGGCTGAGCCACGCCAAGAAAATTGCGGCACTGGCCGAGGCCCACTACGCGCAGGTGGTGCCGCACAACCCGCTGGGACCCGTCAGCACGGCCNNCGGCCGCGTGCGTCCAGCTTGCGGCCTGCATCCCCAATTTTGCTTTGCAGGAGTTTCCGCTCATGGAGGGAGGCAGCGCCTCGGGCTACATCCCGCCCGGTGGCGAGGCCGCCAAGAGCGGTATGGTGCAGAGCGCGCTCACTCTCGAGCAGGGTTTTATCGTCGTCCCCGAAGCGCCCGGACTTGGCATCGAGGTGGTGGAAGACGCCGAGGAGCGCTTTCCTTATCGACCGCGTGCGGTACGAACGCGGCTGCATGTCGACGGCTCGGTCGTAGATCAGTAGCGGCGAACCGGTCCGAGCACCGCGGGGGACTCGCGACGGACCGTGACTGCCTGTGTCCCCAGAAGCGCCTTCGCCCCGGCGCCGCTCGACGGCCTCAGCCCGCGCGCAGCCGCTCGAGGCCCTCGCGCAACACGCGCGCGAGCCTGTCGGCCCACTGCCCCTGCTCGGCCGCCGTCGCGATCAGGTCCTGACGGATCTCGAATTCGACGTGGGGCAGCCCTCGCTGCTCGCCGTGCACCGGCACCGAGTAGTCCCGTTCGTGGCTCAGCACGTACGGCTCGTTCTCGCCAACCGTCAGCTCCCGATGACGCCGCAACAGCTCGAGCAGTATCCGGGCGAAACGATCATCCTTGTCGTACAGGACACCAACGTGCCATGGGCGCCAAACCCCATGGTAAACCGCGGTGCAGCTGTGCACAGCCACCAGCACCGTCTCGACACCTTGCACCGCCCGCTGCTCCAGCAGTTCATGAATGGCCGCATGGTAGGGCTCGAAGATCTCCCGCCTGCGCGCTGACGACTCCTGCTCGCTGATGGCGACATTGCCGGGTATCTCCGTGTCCTCGCTGAGCGCGGTCATGAAATCGTAGGCGCTCGGCGCGCGATTGCAGTCCACCACCAGCCGCGAGTAGCGCTGCAGCACCAGCGGCGCGGCGAGGCGCGCGGACAGATCCCGGGCGACGCCGGCGGCGCCGATATCCCAGGCGATGTGTCGTTCGAGATCGGCCCTGCTGATGCCGAGGTCACCGAGTCGGCGGGGGATCAGCCGGCCTGCGTGGTCGCACGTCAAAAAGAACGGCGAACGACTCTCGGCGCGCAATGTCTCGACGGGCGGTGGCTCATCCGATGCCAGCAGCCGATATGTATCGCCCTTCTCCGCCGCACCGACCATCGCCGCTGACCTCACTCGCCGGTGCGCGGACTGGCGCGCAGCGCATCGATGAAACGCGTGCGCCACGCCTCGATGCTGTTGCGGGTCAGCATTGCCAGCATCGAGCTCATCCGTTCGCGCCGCTCGTCGAGCTCCATGTGAAGCGCGCGCTGGACGGCCTGCGCGACGGCGTACGTGTCGTAGGGGTTGACCAGCAGCGCCGCGTCCAGCTCGCGCGCCGCGCCCGCCAGTGTCGACAACACCAGCACACCTGGATCCGCCGGATCCTGGGAGGCGACAAACTCTTTTGCCACGAGATTCATGCCGTCGCGCAGCGGCGTCACCAACCCGACACGTCCGATGCGCAGGAAGCCCATAAGCGTCGAGCGAGCGAATCCGCGGTTGAGATAGCGCAGCGGAACCCAGTCGAAGTCGGCGAACTGTCCGTTGATGTTGCCGGCGGCCTGCTCGAGCTCGAGTCGTATCGCGTCGTAGGCGCGCACCGCCGTGCGCGAAGGCGGGGCGATCTGAAGATAGACCACCTTACCGCGCGTGTCCGGATAGTCGGCCAGCAGCCGCTTGAAAGACTGAAATCGCTGGGGAAGGCCCTTGCTGTAGTCCAGCCGGTCGACCCCGATCAGCAGCTGTCGACCGCGCAGGCTCGACACCATGCGGGCAACGGTCTTGCTCGCGCTCGCCCGTTCCGCGAGCTTGCTCACGGCTTCGACGTCGATGCCGATCGGGAAGTAGTCGGCCCGAAACAGGCGACCCCGAGCGTAGCAGGCCCCGTCCGCGTAGATCTGCGCATCGAGGTCGCGCTCTATACAGCGATGGAATGCGTCGAGATCAGTGCTCGTCTGAAAACCCACCACGTCGAAGCTTGCCAACGCCTCTAGAAGCTCAAGATAGACCGGTAGCGCGTGCAGCACCTCCGGCCCCGGAAACGGGACATGCAGAAAAAAGCCGATGGGCTGCTCGGCACCTGCGTGGCGCAGCTCCTGGGCCAGCGTGATCAGGTGGTAATCATGCACCCAGATCATGTCGTCGGGTTCGAGCAGACGCTTGAGCTTACGCGCGAAGAGTCGGTTGACACGACGGTAGGCGTCGTACTGGCTGCGGTGATAGTCGAAGAACCCCAGCTGAAAGTGGAACAGCGGCCAGAGTATGTTGTTGCAGAACCCATTGTAGTAGCGCTCGTAGTCGCGCCGCGCCAGGTCAATGGTCGCAAAAGAGACTCGGCCGCGCTTCGAAACGGTCGGATCGCTCGGCTCGGTGTCCGTTATTTCGCCGCTCCAACCGAACCACACGCCCCCGTGCTTACGCAGCGCATCGAGCACTCCGACGGCAAGCCCGCCGGCGGACTGGCCGCGCTCGGGGACGGCAACGCGGTTGGACACCGCTACAAGGCGGCTCACAACGCCTCCTCCCAGGATGCGCTCAGTCGCGTCGCCGCATTGATCACGCCGACCATGCTGTATGTCTGCGGAAAATTGCCCCACAGCTGGTTGGTGTGCGGATCGAGATCCTCGGAGAGCAGCCCCAGCGGGTTGCGACAGCTGAGCATGTGCTCGAAGAGCTCCCGAGCCTCGTCGCGACGCCCGATGTTGGCCAGCGCGCCGATGTACCAAAAGGTGCACACATTGAAAGCCGTCTCCGGCAGACCGAGGTCATCGGCCGCCGTGTAACGGAACATGTGCTGGCCGGCGAGCAGCTGTGCTTCGATGGCCGATACCGTGCGGATGAAGCGAGGATCGTCCTTGGCCACGAAATGCAGATCGGCCATCAGCAACAGGCTCGCATCCAGCTCCTCCCGCCCGAAGCTCTCGGTGAACGCCCCGATGCCCTCGTGCCAGGCGTGCTCGCACACCTCGCCGTGAATAAAGGCAGCGTGCTCCCGCCAGCGCCGCGCCTTGGCGGGCTGCCCCAATCGCTCTGCGATGCGGGCGAGCCGGTCGCATGCCGCCCAGCAGATAACGCTCGAGAACGTATGCACACGCTCGCGGCTGCGATACTCCCACAGCC
>JABAHR010020794.1_pt2 | contig 10543 bp, 7 predicted proteins | sample 7062101 | NCBI WGS metagenome assembly JABAHR01 (sample SAMN14534553, study PRJNA622989) | marine sediment metagenome | biome: marine biome [ENVO:00000428]; feature: marine pelagic biome [ENVO:01000023]; material: deep marine sediment [ENVO:00002113] | place: India: Gulf of Kutch | collected...
GGCTCGGTGCTCATGCCCGGATTCGGACACACGATGAGCGACGCGGACATCGCCGACATGGTGGCGTACCTCAAGAGTGGCGAATGCTGCCTGGCCTCTCGCGAGGTCACTCTGCCGGCCAATCCCTGGTATACCGCGTCCGATGACGATCGCATGATCTTCGACTACAAGAACAATCTCGATGGCGGGCCAACCGGCAAGGTCCGCTCCGCCGATGGGGTGCCTCGCGAAGGCATCATGGTGCAGCTGATTGCCGGCGCCAATAACATCCGCACGACGGTCTACACCAACGAAGCCGGCGAGTACGAATTTCCGAAGCTGCCAAGCGGTGAGTACACGCTGCGCATCGCCAAGCCGCTCCGCTGGCAGCCTTATCGCAGGGACGGGGTGCAGATACGCGGTGCCACGAAACTCGACGACATCATCCTCGAGCGCGTGACCGACAACGAGCTGCTGCCGCCGACGCTCGACATCAAAGGCCAGATCAGCGGAGCGGAATGGCTCATAAATCTTCCGGGAACAATGGAGGAGAAGCGGGTCCTGGTCCGTAACTGCAACTGGTGCCACTCGTATCAGAACATCTTTCGAGCGAAATTCGACGAAAACGGCTGGCGGCAAGTCGTGGAGCGGATGAGCCATTACCAGGGCTCGCCATTGATTTTTCGCAATCGAAGCGGCCGCATGTCAGCGGAGCAGGAGGAAATGCTCGTTAAGTGGCTAGCGCGCGTGCGTGGGCCGCAGTCCGAGGATCCGCAATTCAAGGTTCTGCCCTACCCGACGGGCCCCGCCACCGAGGTCATCGTCACCGAGTATGAATTACCGCGCTTGTACCTTGCGACCCACGACGTCGCCCAGGATGCCGACGATCAGCTCTGGTATTCCCCGCACCGTGCCCCGCGGGTGGGCGCCGTCGATCCGGCGACCGGAATAACCAAAGAATATTTCGTGCCGACGCCCGAAGGGTGCCTGCCGGGCACGCACTGGATTACGGTGACAAAAGACAACTGGGTATGGTCGTCTCAGAACTGGGTGCACATGTTGACGCGAATAGACCCGAAAACCGGCGACATGCACCAGATAACGCCACCGCCGCGCTACCTCCCGGACGGGACGCCGCGCCCGTGCAACATGTCGATGGGCGGCAACTGGGCGGTCGGGCCGAACGGTTATATCTGGAAAATCCGGACCAATATGGTCGTGAAGACCGATCCGGAAACCGGGGAGTACGTGGAGACCTGGCCCGTCAAGAACGTCCGCAGCACTTACGGAACCGACGTCACGCCCGACGGCAAGTTCGTCGGCGGCGGCGCGTGGATTCAAGACTGGGTCATCCTGCTCGACGTTGAAAAAGGGGAAGTGATCGAGCGTCTGTCGAGTTATCCCAACCAAGGTCCGGGACGCAGCGCATTCGATCCCGACAACAATCTCTGGTCCGGCGGTAAAGGCGGAGCACTGACCCGCATGGATTCGACGACGCATCGGCTCAAAGAATTCGTCGCGCCCCTTTTGTATTACGGCAGTTTTTACGAGGCGAATGCGGACAAGAACGGTGACATCTGGGCCGGCGCGGTGCAGACCGGCCGTTACGCACGATTGAATCCCGATACCGAGCAGTGGATCTTTTACGTGCTGCCAGAGCCATATTCGCACAACCGCAAGAGCTGGATCGACGATTCAACGGACCCGGTCTCGCTCTGGTACGTGGATCACAACAGTTTTCTCGTCCACATCCAGCCGCGGCGATAGATGCTGGGCCTGGGTCTGATGCAGTCGCGAGATCGGTCGATGCAGTGGCGATGCCTGTTGTCCTGCCTCTCTGTGTTGGTTGTCGTCTTCGCCGCGGCGCTGCCGGCGGCAGCACAGAAAGACGACGTGCTCGTTATCGAGGGTGGCACGCTCATTGACGGTAACGGCGGCCCTCCCCTCGAGGATGCCCTGATCATCATTCGCGGTAACCGGATCGACCGGGTGACCAGTCGGGGCGAAGCACGTTATCCGCGCGATGCGCAGATCCTCGACGCCAGGGGCAAATTCATCGTTCCTGGCTTGATGGATGCGCACGTTCATTATGCCGGCTGGATGGCGGAACTGAACCTGCACTTCGGCGTCACGTCGATATTCTCGATCGGCAGTGGCGGCGAGTGGGCGCTCGCGCAGCGCGATGCGATTAACGCGGGCAAGATTCCGGGGCCGCGCAATTTCGTCGCGGTCGGCAGCCTCTCGGGTGCCCGAATCTCGGCCCTGTCTGCGCGTAGCGGCGCCGCCGGCGGTCTCAGCGGCCGCCAGGTCGCCGGCTCATCCGACGACGCGCGCGCGATCGCAAGGCGCTTCATCGACGCCGGCGCGGACATGGTCAAGGTGCACCGCGGTCCACCGATTGAGGCATACCGGGCAGCGATCGAGGAGGCCCACGAGGCTGGCTTACCGGTGGTGGCGCAACCGCTCGGGCCGACAGTGTATGCGCGCGAGGCGATACTTGCCGGCGCCGACATCCTCGAGCACTCGGCTGGTGTCTCCGTCTCGGTGGCGGATGATCCCTCGAAGTGGGAGGGATTCGGCAGCATCGAGAAACACTCGCTGAGCCCGATGCCGTTCGCGGACATGGATGACCAGAAGGCGGCGGAACTGATCGAGCTCATGGTTCGGGAAAACGTTTATCTCGAGCCCGACTTCGTCGCGATGGGACGGGGGTTCCACGAACAGCGCGAGAAATTCGAATTGCAGGCTTACCAGCTTCTCAGCAGCCACAAGCTGTCGTACATACCCGAGCGACGGCGCCTCAGGATTCTGAACACTTACCGGCATTTTGATGACGTAGAGCCGGCCGAGCGCGAGCGCGGGAACCTCGCCTACCAGAACATGCTGCGCTTCCATCGCGACTTTGTGCAGGCAGGTGGCAAGGTGATGACGGGAACCGACACGGGTGGCTGGGCGGTGCCCGGTCTCGGCGTGCATCATGAAATGGAAATCCTGGTCGGCGAAGCCGGCCTGACGCCGATGCAGGTGATCCTTGCGGCAACGCGAAACATTGCGGAGGGCTTTCGGATCCTCGATGAGCTTGGCACGATCGAAGCCGGAAAGCTCGCCGATATGGTTATCGTCAACGATGATCCGCTTGAAGACATCAGCAACCTGCAGGCGATCGAGTGGGTCGTCAAGGACGGCAGCATCGTGGACCGATCATTCAATGCGTCGTTTGAAAATCCACTGCCACGCGGCGCCGTGGAGGGATCGGCGTGGGTGCGCGCATTGAAGACCCAGACCATGCAGGGGACGGAGTTCGGTCAACCGCCGCCGGGTATCCAGTCGATCCAGCCGACCATGGTTACGGAAGGTGACGCCACGTTGACAATGAGCATCCGTGGCGTAAATTTCACGAACGAGTCGACGGTGTATTTCGGCTCACAGCGCATCCCGTCCCGGCTCGTCAGCGACAGCGAACTCGAAGCCGTCATCGATGCCGGGTTGATCGCGACCGTGGGTACCTATCCTGTTACGGTCAGGAATCCGGAGCCGTTGCAGCGACCGGAGTGGAGTAACGGCACGTCCAACAAGGCGCACCTGCTCGTAAACTTCCGCTATTGAGCGGCTCCTGCTGGACCACGGCCTTGGTCAGAGGAACTTGACGTCGAAGATCTTCGTCGGGATTTCGTCCCAGCCCGGGCTGCACTGCCCCAGATGTGCCCGGTAAGGACCGCGGTTCTTGACGAGCTGCCCCGGCATCATGCTGCGAACCCCATCAATGCTCATGAGCTCGGCCGCCGGTCACGTCCCCCGGGAACGCAAGGCGGGTATCCGGTGCGAAGGTGGGTCGCGTTCGTCTGCGCTTGCTGTCTCCGATCACCGTTGATTAGGCCCGGTATCACCGATCCTCGCGAACACGATACAATTTGGCGTTCGTCATAGGCAGCTATCGCCTGGAGAAGAGCATCGAAGTTGACAGCAGCCAGAGCTCGCGGCAGGCCGCGCTAGACATCGAAGCGGCAGTGGTGCCCGGCGGCGAGGATTTTCGAACCATCTGGCTGAAGCCTGACGACCCGTCAGTCGTGCAGATCATCGACCAGCGCTTATTGCCGCACGAGTGCCGCGTTCACGACCTGAAAAATTGGCGTGATGGCGTCGAGGCGATCAGCGACATGTATGTGCGGGGCGCACCGCTGATCGGAGCGACCGCTGCCTGGACCCTGTACCTTGCGGCGCTGCATAGCGAGTCTCCCGCAGCTGCCGTACATGAGGCGGCCGAGGCATTGCTGCGGTCTCGCCCGACCGCCGTCAATCTTCGCTGGGCCGTCGAACGCATTCTCGGGATTGTCGACTCAGCCGATGCCGATACTGACCTCGTCGAGCAGATTCGTGCCGATGCGCAGGCGGTCTGCGACGAGGAGTTAGAGATCAGCCGTGGCATTGGCGAACACGGCGTCAAATTGCTCGAAGCCATTTCAATGCAGAAAGACGGCGCCACCGTCAACGTGCTCACCCATTGCAACGCTGGCTCGCTGGCAACGATCAACTGGGGCACGGCGACGGCGCCGATCTACTTCGCCCACCAGCGCGGCATCGACGTCCACGTCTGGGTCGACGAGACGCGGCCGCGCAACCAGGGTTCGCAGCTCACGGCCTGGGAACTCGCGGCGGCCGGGATACCGCACACCGTGATCGTCGATAATGCGGGTGGGCACCTGATGCAACACGGTGAGGTGGACATCGTCATTACAGGCACCGATCGAACGACGCGCTCTGGCGACGTCGCCAACAAGATCGGTACTTACCTCAAGGCGCTGGCGGCGAACGACAACGGCATACCGTTCTACGTAGGGCTGCCATCGACGACGATCGACTGGCAGAGCCGCGACGGCGTTACGGAGATTCCGATCGAGGAGCGCGACGCTATCGAAGTCACTGATGTTGCAGGCATCCATGACCGCCGCAGACTATCCGTTCGCACAACAAGCCCGGACACGCCCGTACGCAATCCGGCGTTCGACGTGACGCCCGCACGCCTGGTCACGGGACTCATTACCGAGCGTGGTATCTGCGAGGCCTCCGAGGCCGGGCTGCTCCGCTTGTTTCCGGAAATGACGCAAAAGTGACGATCGACGAAGGCTGCATTAAGTACCAGAGCATCTGGACAAAAGCGGCCGTGCCCGACGCTAGTGCCACCGAGGAACTCGAGACCTGGCGTCAGCCGCTGTTCGATGCCGGACTCATCGGTGAGTATGACGAATATGGCATCAGCTACGGCAATATCAGCATCCGCTGCGGCGAGCCCGGGCAGTTCCTGATCAGCGGCACGCAGACCGGTCACCTCGCGCGAACAGACAAGTCGCACTATGCGCTGGTCACTTCCTGGAGCCTGCAAAGCAATCTCGTGAGCTGTGTGGGCCTCGTGCAGGCCTCCTCGGAAGCCATGACCCACGCCGCGATCTACCAGCTAGATGAGCACATTGGTGCCGTCGTTCACGTACACAGCAGGGACCTGTGGCGCGATTACATGAACTCACTGCCAACGACCGACCCGAGCGTTCCCTACGGCACGCCCGAGATGGCGGATGAGTTCTGCAGACTTTATCGGGATACCGATTTTCGCCGAACGCAACTCGCCGTCATGGGAGGGCACGAGGATGGTCTGCTCAGTTTCGGCACAACGCTCGAAGACGCTGCAACGCGAGTCCTCGACCTCTAGATCCGGGTCCGGCTCCGCCGGCTCCTCTCTTGCTCTATTCCGATGATTATCGCCGGGTCTGCTGGTCGACACTCAGTCCATTCGACTCCCCGGCAGACGACAATTCCGCGAGATCGGCCATCATCAGTTCACCGGTCAACTGCACAAATGTCGCCACCTGCCGCCTGAACAGACCGGCATCAAAACGATCGATACCCGAGGAGGTACCCCAGTAGGCGCCCATGATGCCCATGATCGCAACTGCCGGAATCTCGAGTGCCGGCGCAGACTTTGCCATGCCGTACCATCGACCCTGGCTCCGTCCGTCTATACCTGGCCGGGCGACATTGCGAACGAAGGCTGAAGGCAGACGGTTATCGCTTACGGCCTGCACGGCAAGTTCCACCATTTTGCTGCTGTCAGTCGTCCAGATATGCGATGCATACACGCGGCCACTCTCGAGTAATGTGTCGCCGTCTTCGCGATATTCGATCTGGCCGAGATGCTCCATGCCGATCATGGCGACGATCGCATCGCGCGCATCCGGATTGCGCGCAAACCAGTCCTGCGCGGCAAACGCCTGCTCGGCACCGGGCATGAAATGCCGACAGTCCAGGAACACCATCAAGGTGCGCTGACGATCTGCCCGTGGGATGTTGGACATGTACTTGATGACGCCGAGTATGCCGAACGCGCCGTTGTCCTGTGATATCGACGGCCCATCCGTGTGGGTAATGAGCTCAATCTGCTCGTCGTCGGGAGTTCCGTATTTGTTGCCTGGCAGATAGCCAATGAGCTGATAGGCTGTGCTCTTGGTGATCGTCGCCTCGAGCCTGAGTGTTGCACGCGCACCCGCCTTCGCATCCTCGATGACGCGCATACCGGCCCTGCGGTCGAGATACAGCGATGGCACATCGTAGACAGGAGGCACTGGAAACGTGTAAATGCCGGCCGCAAGGTCACGGCCGGCGTCTAGCACGAACACGATACCCGCGGCCTTGCCGCGGATTGCGATGTCGATCAGGCTCTGAACCTTTATGAGCTGCAGGAATATCGAGGCGCTCTGCCGGTCGGTCAAGTTTGCGGGAACATCTCGACCCGGATCGGGGTAGCTCTCGTATTCACTGCGATACTCAAAGTCGCTATTCACGAACTCCTCGATCGCGCCCTCATCGACAGCAGTGTTGAAAACCACGATCTTGCCCGCGATGCGGGCCGACGGAATCTGCGCTTGATAGAAAATGAGCTCCGCGGTGATGCCTTCGGGCCCCGTGGCGCCGGAGTTTGCCCCGTAGTTTGCAACGTCGATCTGCCCGCCGTTCGAGACGAGCGACCAGTTCGAACGATCCGGCCACTCGGTGCTGTGCCAACGATCGAAAGTCCACTGATTTCGCCGTATGTCGACAACGCCGTACTCACCGAGCTTGTCCTCGACAAAGCCAACAAACTGTTGCCAGGATGCGTTGCCAGTGAGCGCCGGGCCTTTTTCGTTCTTTACTGCGTGCCACTGCAGCGCTTCTGCTTCACTCAGTACCCAGTCATCGTGCACGTTGGTGAGCGGTTCGATGGGCTCGCTCGGCTGAGTTTCCGGCGGTGCCGCTGAAAAATCCGAGCAAGCGAGAAGAAACAAGCAGCTTGATAAGAGGATTGCCGGCGGGCTTGATTGCATACCTTAGGAATCGATATAGCCTGGATTCGCACAGACGAAGAATGTCTCGACCTGGTTTGGCTGCAAATACCGTGTGCGCGGCATGTACGGTCCCAGAACGGCTTCGAGCTCCGACTGCTTTCGGACTCGTTTGATGGCGTTTTCAAATTCGGGGGCAGCCAACATCTGGCGTATCTGCACGACAGTCACATCATCGTCGAACATGCCATCGCCGTCGTCGGCCATGGGCAACCAGGCGATGCCACATTCCCTGATCGCGTTTCGCGGCCGATCGGACGCACGACTGATCATGACCGTGTAAAAGCCGTTTTCGTCGAGCGGGATCTCTTCGTCAAAAAGGCAATCGTTCACCCGGGTGTTCGCAAAACCCTGGTTGGAACATATCGACCAGTACCGCATGTCCCCCTCTTCCATGTAATCATCACCGCCAAACGTGCTTGGCGTCTGCGGCATTTTCCCCCGCACCATAAAAACTTTGCCGTGCTTGCGATTGACGATCGTGCGGATGTAGTGATTATCGAGGTTGGGATAGAAGCCGCCCTCGCTGCGTCTCGCGTCGTCATTGATATCGCCCGTGTAAATCCCGAGCAGACTCGCGCGATCAAGTTGTATGTACCACTTTGCGGGTATTTCGGCGGGCCAGGTATCCGGCTTGTCGGGCTGTGATATGAGCTCACGATATTGTATCGGTGGAATGCCGACCGCATCGGCCGTTACCTGCAGACGTTGCCTCGTTTTCAGTACACCGCATGCATCCTGACCCGACAGGACGGACCCGTCTGCGAGTGTTACGGTTGGCGACGGCAGCGGCACACCGCCACTTGGCCATTTGCCCTCATCGGGAAGGTAGATGCGGTAGATGACAGCCTGCTGTCCGTCCGCATAGGCCGGCGCATGCAGGACGTTCGACGCAGCGTCCCTGTTGTATTCCCCTATCGCGCGCTCCACGGCAGGCGCCGCATTGATGAGTGCCACGGAGTAGCTGCGCCCTTCCGCATTGCGATTGCTACTCGAAAGGTATGGATTCGACGAACCGGCATCTGGCTCAATCAGATAATCGGCGAGTGATTCGATCGGCCGCCCTCGCTCGTCGTAACTGATGAACGACTGGTACCTGGCGTGGGCGAAATCCCCTGACAGTTCCAGTCGGGCGCCTGCCGGCATGGAAAAAACCGCCGCCCAGTAGAAGACCGAAGAATCGGGATAGGCCAGATTGATGTAGGGATCGGCGCTGTGGGGCCCGTAGCGCCAGAAACAACTGCGCGGGCCCGGGATCGGCGTGCCCTCGCGCGGCACGGCGACTACGGTCGGAGCTTCGCTCGCCGCATCTCGATGCGTCGCTGCCGGCTGCGCGGCTTCGCGAGAATCTTCGGTTTCGAGCCCCCCGGGGTCACAGGCGGTCACGAGAGCGCTGACGGCCAGCGACGCCCAGAGGCTCGCATGTCTCAATGTCAGAAATTCCAGCGAAATGATGCTCCGACGGTCTGCGGACTGCCCACAGAGCATCGCTGCGGCACCGTATTGGCTATTGGGTTGACACCGTTGAAATCAGCCCCAAGCGGCTGATCGTACAGCACCTCGCAATAGCCCTCGTCGCTGAGGTTCTTGCCCCAGGCCGTAAGCTGCCAGCGCCCGTCTGCCGCCCCGATCCCGAGCCGAAGGTTGACCAGGCCATAGGCGTCCTGGATGGACTGCGGATTCAGGTTCGTGTTGCCGCCGATATTCTGCTCACCAATGTAGGTGTATTCAGGACGCAGGAACCACTCGAGATTGCCCGAACCGATTGCTGCTCGCCACTCGGCGACGAGCGAGCCCTGCCATTCCGGCGAAAAGTGCGGCGTCTGTCCCGAGAGATCTGGCGAGGCGAGATCGGGATCGGGCGACTCCTCATTACCGGGCAGCGGTGAGGCATTCTCGAATGAGTCGAACTCGGCATCGAGATAGCTGAGGCCGCCGTAAATGGTCAGAGATTCCACCGGATTCAGGATGAAATCCGCCTCGAGTCCCTGCTGGGTACGTTTACCGGCATTGCGCGTAAGGAAGCTCAGACCATCGAATGAACGATCCTGAAAGTCGTCAAGCTCCGTGTGATAAAGCGTCATATTGAAGATTGCTTTGCCGTCGGCCAGGGTGCTCTTGATACCGAGTTCATAGTTGGTCGACGTCTCCTCTTTGAATATGCGCCGGTCACGGCCGAGCGCAGCAAACGAGCCGCCGGAATTGAAGCCACCGCCTTTGAATCCCGTCGATACGGTACCGAACAGCAAGACGTCATCCGTCGGGTAGAAGCTTGCGTTCACGAGCCAGGTAAACGCACTGTCGTCCGCTTTAAGATCGGGCACGTCTTCGGGATCGCGAAACAGGGCGCCGATGACCAGGTTGGGGGTTGTCTGCAAAAATGCAGCATCTTTATCGTCATCGGTGAAACGGCCACCGAAGGTCATCGAAAACCGCTCCGTGAAATTGTAGGTCGCCTGCGCGAATACAGCGGCACTGGTCAATGACTGCGTGTAATCGGAATCCGCCGCCGGGAACTGTGACTGTGCCAGGCACAGAGTGGCGGCTTGGGCACCGGCAAGGGCGAACACCACGGGAATACACGCGTTTGCACCTGCATNNAGGGCCAGCACGACCGGGATACACGCATCCGCACCTGCATCGAAGTCCTCGTCGATGTCGTAGTCTTCTTCATAGTAAAAGAGGCCCAGTACATAGGTCAGCGACTGATCAACAGGCGACAGGAGCTGCAGCTCCTGCGAAATCGTTTCCGTCGTGTAGTTATGATTCCGCGGCAATACATCACCGGTCATGCGCAGGGCACTCTCGCGATTATCGGCTTCCCAGTCCCGGTAGCTCGTTATCGAGCGGATCGTGTGATCGCCTGCCGCAATTTCCAGATCGAAGGCGATGCCCCACTGCTCATCCGAAAGTGAATCCTGGTGATCCTGATTGACGACCTGATCGTATCCATCCGACGTGGAAACCGGCTCGCCGAACAACGCGACCATGGTGCCATCGAAAAAGGGACTCGCCGTTTCCGGCAACATCTCGATGACCTGGCCGCCCGAGTTCACCTCGTTGTAGTCGAGGGTCAGCTTGCCATTCACGTTGTCGGAGAACTCTATTGCGAACTTGGCGCGCAAGGTCAGATCGTCACGCTCACCGATTTCCTCATCCGTTAGTGAGTTGAAGCCGTACCCGTCACGCTCGGT
>JABAHR010009962.1_pt1 | contig 10539 bp, 14 predicted proteins | sample 7062101 | NCBI WGS metagenome assembly JABAHR01 (sample SAMN14534553, study PRJNA622989) | marine sediment metagenome | biome: marine biome [ENVO:00000428]; feature: marine pelagic biome [ENVO:01000023]; material: deep marine sediment [ENVO:00002113] | place: India: Gulf of Kutch | collected...
GGATCGACCGGACCGACGTAATAGATCGCCCTTCCCTTGAACTCGACCGGCAGTTCCTCGCCCTTTGCCAGCATGTCCTGGATGCGCTTGTGCGCGGCATCGCGCCCGGTCAGCATCTTGCCGTTGAGCAGCAGGCGATCGCCATGCTGCCAGCTGGCCACCTCTTCCGCCGTGAGATTGTCGAGATCGACCTTCTTCGCCTCGGCGTCGGGCTGCCAGTGCACATCGGGCCATTCGTCGAGGTTGGGCGCAGGGATATAGCTCGGCCCCGAACCGTCGAGCGTGAAATGGGCATGGCGGGTTGCGGCGCAATTGGGGATCATCGCCACCGGCTTGCCGGCTGCATGGCACGGTGCATCGAGGATCTTCACGTCGAGCACGGTGGAAAGGCCGCCCAGCCCCTGCGCGCCGACTCCGCAGGCGTTGACGGCATCGTAGATGTCGATCCGCAGCTGCTCGATATCGTTCTCGGCCCCGCGTGCCTTGAGCTGGCCCATGTCGATCGGCTCCATCAGGCTCTGCTTGGCCAGCTTGACGCAATGTTCCGCCGTGCCGCCAATGCCGATGCCGAGCATCCCCGGCGGGCACCAGCCGGCGCCCATTGAGGGAATCTGTTCGAGCACCCAGTCGATAATGTTGTCCGACGGGTTCATCATCTTGAACTTGCTCTTGTTCTCGCTGCCCCCGCCCTTGGCGGCGACATCGATCGAGACCGTGTTGCCGGGCACCATCTCCACCGACAGCACGCAGGGCGTGTTGTCGCGCGTGTTGCGGCGGGTGAAGGCCGGGTCGGCGAGGATCGAGGCGCGCAGCTTGTTGTCCGGATGGTTGTAGGCGCGGCGCACGCCCTCATCGACCACCTCCTGCAGGCTCATGTCCGATTCAAGGCGGCAATCCTGGCCCCATTTGACGAACACGTTGACGATGCCGGTGTCCTGGCAGATCGGCCGGTGGCCTTCGGCGCACATGCGGCTGTTGGTGAGGATCTGGGCGATCGCGTCCTTGGCTGCCGGGCCCTGTTCCGCCTCATAGGCCTCGCCCAGCGCCTTGATGTAATCCATCGGGTGGTAATAGGAAATGTATTGCAGCGCGTCGGCGACGCTTTCGACGAGGTCCGCCTCGCGGATGATGGTTGCGTCGTTCATGGGGCCGGACTCCTGCTGATACAATTTTCGACACTCCTTATGCCTGCGACCTGTTATGGTCAAAGCCCTTGGCCTTGGGTCATCTTGCGCCTAAGGCTCCCCCCGCAATAGCGATTACAGACGGTGTAGCACTGACAATGGTTGAAACCCTGTCCCGGACCGACAGTTCTGAGGCCGCCCGCAAGGCCATGATCGACAGCCAGCTGCGTACGAGCGGCGTGAACGAGCCCCTCGTGCTCGAGCGCATGCGCGCGGTCCCGCGCGAGGATTTCGTGCCCGAGGGCGCGCGCGGCACGGCCTATGTCGACCGCGCCGTGGCGCTCGGCGACGGCAATTACCTCGCCGCCCCGCTGTTCCACGGCATGATGCTGCAGGAAGCCCGCCCGAAATCAGGTGAGCATGCGCTGGTGGTGGATGGCGGCAGCGGCTACCTGCCCGAATTGCTGCGTCCGTTGGTGGCTTCATTGAAGGTCATCACCGCCGACGAAGCGCTCGAAGCGGCACGCGGCAAGAAGGCCGACCTGATCCTCATCGATGGCGCTGCCGAGCAGATCCCCGAAGCGCTGGCCAAGAGGCTGGCTGACGACGGTCGCCTGGTCACCGGCATGGTGAGCAATGGCGTCACCCGCCTTGCCGCCGGGCGTCGCGCCGGCAACGCACTGTCACTGCTGCCGCTCGCCGAGATCGGCATCCCGCGCCTTGCCCAGTTCGACAAGCCCAAGGGCTGGAGCTTCTGATCATGCCGGCAAGGAGTGTGAGGGCGGCCTTGCTTGTTCGAGCCTGCCTTGGCGCCTGTCTCGGCGCCGCTCTCGGCAGCACTCCGGCTGCGGCAGAGACACTGCAGGAAGCGCTGGCCAGGGCCTATACCGACAATCCCCAGCTGGAAGCGGCGCGGGCGCAATTGCGCTCCACCGATGAAGGGGTAACGATCCAGCGCGCCAGCGGCCTGCCTTCGCTCAATGCCTCGGGCACGTTCACCGAATTCCTGCGCACTTCCTCGTCGAGCTTCATTTCCCCCGAGCGCGCGCTCAACGGCAGCCTCGATCTCGGCGTGCCGATCTATTCCGGCGGCAGCGTTCGCAACGGCATTCGCGCCGCCGACGAGCGCGTCGAAGCCGGCCGGGCCGATCTGCGCGGCACCGAAAGCTCCGTCTTCAGCCAGGTCGTCGCGGCCTATATGGACGTGATCCGCAACGAGGCGATCGTCGCCCTTTCGGGCAACAATGTCGAAGTGCTGGCAATCAACCTGCAGGCGACCAGCGACCGCTTCGAGATCGGCGATTTGACGCGCACGGATGTCGCCCAGTCGGAGAGCCGGCTGGCGATCGCCCGCAGCGATTTGCGCAGCTCGCAGGCCAACCTGATCGCCGCGCGCGAAAACTACATCCAGCTGGTCGGCAATGCTCCGGAGGACCTGCAGGCGCCGCCACCGCTGCCCGGCCTGCCCGAGACTGTCGAGGAAGCCGTCGCGACGGCACTCGAGCACAATCCCGACCTGATCGCCGCGCGCGACCGGGCCGAAGCTGCCGGCTACGATATCGAGACCGCCGGCGCCGGGCGCCTGCCGCGCCTCGAAGCCTTTGCCACTGGCGGATACCAGAACTTCCTCGGCACGCTCGGCGCGCTTCCCGGAACTGGCACGGCAGACCAGGTCAGCACCACCGCCCAGGCCGGATTGCGCCTGTCAGTGCCGATCTTCCAGGGCGGGCGCGTCTCCGCGCAGCAACGCCAGGCAACCGCCAATGCCTCTGCCGCGCTGGAGCAGGTCATCGCCACCGAAAGGGGCGTGATCGCCCAGGTCCGTGCTGCCTATTCCAGCTGGCGCGCGGCCAATGCCATCATCGCCAGCACGCAGACCGCGGTCGATGCGGCGGCGCTCAGCCTTGAAGGTGTGCGGGCCGAGAACACGGTCGGCAATCGCACCATCCTCGACATCCTCGATGCCCAGCAGGAGTTGCTGCGCGCGCAGGTGCAATTGGTGACGGCGCGGCGCAACGAATATGTCGCCGGCTTCTCGCTGCTGGCCGCGATGGGCCGGGCCGAGGCGCGCGATCTCGGCCTCGAGGCCTATGGTCCGCTGTACGACCCGCTCGACAACTACAACCGTGTGCACGGCATCTTGTGGGACTGGCAGCGCGATCCCAATCCCGTTGCCGGTTCGAGCTCCACCATTGACATACCCGCCCAGGATGCGGAGATTTCCGCAGATCAGGGGCCGGCAATGGGCCCGGTGGAGCAATAGGGGCTGCGCATGCGTCAGGNNCAAGTGGTTCGATTGGGAGAACGACCCGGCACCCACGGCGCAGTCGACACGGACCGTTGACACGCAGGTGCAAGACGGCGACATCTCGGAAGACTGATTTTCGGGCAGGGACACCACCAATGCGGCAGGAAGGAGAACCTACGGTCGAGGAAATCCTCGAATCGATCAAGAAGGTGATCGCGCGCGACAATCGCGAAATTGCCCAGGTTGAACGGCGTCGCCGCGAATCCGCGGTCATTGCCGAACCGGATGGCAATGATTCGGGTGACGATGAGAGTATACTCGACCTGGGCGTGGAGGGCTCCGAGCTCGTCGACGACGTCGAGGTTGCCGATTGCGGCGATGACGACGGTCTGACCAACGAGGACGCCGCCGACGCCATGCGCCAGTCGCTGGCAGCGCTCGCCATGCTGGCCGAGCCGCCGGCCTCACCTCAGATCGTGCGTTCGGGCGAGACTTCTCTGGAGGGGCTGGTACGGGACATGCTGCGGCCAATGATGGCGCAATGGCTCGATGCCCACCTGCCGGAAATCGTCGAGCGAATGGTCAAGGCGGAAATCGCCCGCATCGCCGGCAAGAAGCGCTAGCTCCGTCCCGCTGAGCGGGACCTATTCCCCCAGATCGTCGAGCGAATTGTCGACCGAATCGTCGTGCCCGGTGCCGGCGGAGAGGAACACCAGCCCCATCAGTGCGCTCATCAGCAGCATGGCAAAGCCAATGCCGAGGGCGGTGGCGATGTAGAAATGCACCGAGACCATCCCGTTCTTCCAGTAGAGCAGGGACAGGGCGATGGTCACCACTGCCACGGTCAGCCCGACCATGAAGCGCATCAGGCGCTTGTAGCGCGCCCAGGCATGGGCAGCATTGTGCGGATCGTCGAGCGGTGAACGGCGGGGCATGGGGCCTCTTGCCCCCTGCGCATCAGGCTTGCAACGCCAGATCGCATCTACATCTGGCCGCAAACGCGATTCCGTGCCATGATTGGCTCCTTGCCAGAGGAGAAACGTTTGATGTCGATTGCCCGCATTATCGAAGGACGCAGCCCGGATATCTTCCAGTGCTCACCGACAGATAGTGTCCAGGATGCCGCCGCCCTGCTGGCAGAAAAGCGAATCGGCGCCCTGCCCGTATGCGAGAATGGCAGTGTCTGCGGAATTTTTTCCGAGCGCGACCTGCTCTATTCCATCGCCCGTGACGGGGCCGCCGTGCTCAATCGCACCGTTGGCGAGGTGATGACCGCGCCGGCCATTTCCATCGATTCGAACGGCGAGGCATTGGAAGCGCTGGCGCTGATGACACGGCGACGCATTCGCCACCTGCCGATTGTCGAGGACGGCAAGATGATCGGCTTCCTTTCGATCGGCGATCTGGTGAAATTCCGCATCGAGCAGATCCAGCGCGAAGCCGAGCAGATGCGCGAATATATCAACATGGCTTGAGCGCACCGGCCGCAATACCTACATCCGCCCCATGGCCGAGACACTCACCCTGACCAAATCCGCCGCCGAGCGCGTCGGCTGGATTGCCCGCAAGCAGGGCAGGCCGGCAATCCTGCGCCTGTCGGTCGAAGGCGGCGGCTGTTCGGGTTTCCAGTACAAGTTCGACCTCGAAGACACGGCGCAAGCAGATGATGCGGTGAGCGAGACCGACGGGGTCAAGCTGGTGGTCGATCCGGTCAGCCTCGACCTCGTTGCCGGCTGCACGGTCGATTTCGTCGAATCCCTCGGCGGAGCCGCCTTCCGGGTGGAAAATCCCAATGCCGCCGCAGGTTGTGGTTGCGGATCGAGTTTCGGGATTTAGACTCCGCTATCGTGCGGATTGCTTCATTCAACATCAATGGCATCAGGGCGCGGCTTCCACGCCTGCTTGAATGGCTGGAGGAAAGGCGGCCCAGCGTCGCCTGCCTGCAGGAAATCAAGTGCCAGGACGAGAACTTCCCGGCGGCCGAATTCGAGAAGATCGGCTATCGCGCCATCTGGCATGGCCAGAAGAGCTTCAACGGCGTGGCCATCCTCGCCGACGGTGTGGAGCCGGTGGAAATGCAGCGCGGCCTGCCTGGTGACGATGGCGACGAGCAGGCGCGCTATCTCGAAGCTGAGGTCAACGGCGTGCGCGTCTGCAATCTCTACCTGCCCAACGGCAATCCGCAGCCGGGGCCGAAATTCGACTACAAGCTGGCCTGGATGGAACGCCTGCGTGCGCGCTGCCGCGAGCATCTCGCGGCGGAGATTCCCGCAGTCGTGCTGGGAGATTTCAACGTCATTCCCGAGGACAAGGACGTCTGGGCCACCAGGGCGATGCAGGACGATGCGCTGATGCAACCCGAATCGCGCGATGCCTACGCCCGCATGCTTGGCGATGGCTGGACCGATGCGCTCGACACGCTCAACCCGGTCGGCGGTGTGTGGACCTATTGGGATTACCAGGCCGGCGCCTGGCCGCGCGACCACGGTTTTCGCATCGATCACATGCTGCTGTCGCCCGATTGCGCGGACCGACTCGTGGCGGCCGGCGTCGACAAGGAATATCGCGGCCGGGAAAAGGCCAGCGACCACGCGCCGGTATGGGTGGAGCTGAAGGGTTGAGTTTTCCGCCCGAGCGCAGGCGGGGTGACTTCACCCCGCCCGGCGATCGCCATTACCTATAGAAAATATGGCTGCTGATCTGCGCGCGGGTCGACTTGGTGCGGGCCCAGCGCGGACTCACATAGGTAGCGTGGAAATAGAGCGAATCGGCAGCTTCACTGACCCACAGCTCCTGATGGGCGATGCGCGCAATGGCGTGAGCCCGGTGCCATGCCGCCGAACTGGTGTTGGGCGTGGGAATCTGGCCGCCGCGCACGAAGGAGAACTGCGCGCGCTGGGTGACGACCGAACAATAGTCATCGGGGAACAGTTCGGATTCGGCGCGGTTGATCACCACTCGGGCAACAGCCAGCTGGCCGCTCAGCGGTTCCCCGCGGGATTCGAAATAGACGGCCTCTGCCAGGCACTGGAGATCGGCCGACAGTTCGCCGGCTTCCGGCATGGAAGAGACCAGTTCGGCCAGAGAAGCTGCATCGCCGGTGGATACGAAAGCGGAATCTTCGCCGGGAAGTTCCTGCACGACCGGATTGGACACGAAGCGCAGCTGCGCCTCCGGATTGTCCAGTTCGGCATCGGCAATGACCGTTTCGAGCTGTTCCAGCCCGACCTGATCCTGCGCGGTGGCACCGGTAAAGCCGGTACCGAAAAATGTTGCAGCCAGCATGGCAGCCGTGGCCAACGCCACGGCACGGCGTGTCTTGCGAGACATGTAATGTGTAACTCAGGGCGGTGGAGAACCTGTTACAGGCCTGCGTTCGCGGGTATCAATCAACTACCCAGTCCGCGAGCGTCCCAATGGACCTGCCGGTTCACCCCCGTCTGCACCCCAGCCGATCCGATGGTAATACCGGAATGCGACTGGACAGCGCTATGGAAGTCGCGGGCCATTTAACGCTGCACTGCAACATGTCAAGATTCGTCGGGGTCCAGGCCGATGAAACGTTCACCATTTGCGATGTCCAGCTCGAGGATCCAGAGATCGCCGTCCTGGCGCTTTCGCCTGTCGCAGTATTCGGAGAATTCCTGCGGATTTTCAGGGTTTTGCTGCTTGGAAAGCATCCATTTCCTGGTGCCGTCAAGCTGCGGCATTCTTTCGTATGCGCGCAACTTTGTGCCGTTTTCGCAACACAAAACGAGTAATGTCCCGGCCTCCCGTTCACCCTTTGCGATGACCGTTGCAAAGCCGCCTTGCTGCTGAACCGACCGGATCAGGCCGGAAACCTCTAGATGCGCAGGCAGGCGCGATTCCATGATTCCTACCCGCCGACCTTGTATCCTGGCAGGCCGGCAAGGGGGATGTGCGAGCGCATGAATGTGCCCGTTCCGCGGCCGATCTCGTCGCCTTCTTCATCGACCAGGCTGGCTTCGGCCACGAATACGCGGCGCCGGCCGCTGATCCAGCGCCCATGCGCGGTGACCTCGCCGGACTTGATCGGCTTGGTGAAATGGAGGTTGAAGCCGGTGGTCAGGAGGAAGCGGTCGGTCACCAGCGAATTGGCGGCATAGAAGGCCGCATCGTCGAGCATCTTGAAGTAGATCGTGCCATGCGAAGCGCCGGCAGCATGGTGGACACCCTCGTCGATGCGGAAGACGATGGTGGACCTGCCTTCGCCGGTGATTTCCAGCCGCGAGGTGAACAGATTGTTGATCGGCGCCGAGGCGTAAAGGGCTTCCAGGGCACGAAAGTGCGCTGTCGCCCCGGTTTCGCTGTCCTCAGGCAGCGCTTCGGTCCGTGACATTGGTCATCAGGCCATACATGGCTTCACTATCGGGTGCCTCGGTCAGCGAATCGCGCAATTCTTCGTCGCGAACGAGGCGGGAGATGGAAGCCAGCGCATGGAGATGGCCGGCACCGCTGTGCTCCGGCGACAGCAGGCCAAACACAAGGTCGACCGGGAGGCCGTCCGCCGCTGCAAAATCGACCGGTCGCTCAAGCCGCAGCAAGGCCGCGATCGGCCGCTGGACGCCGGCGATGCGGGCGTGAGGTATGGCCACGCCGCGCCCGAAGCCGGTGCTCCCGAGCTTTTCCCGCTCATCGAGAAACTCGAAGATCATTTCCTCATCGAGGTCCCAGGAATGCGCAAAGATCCCGCTCAATTTATGCAGGATGTCCAGCTTGTTTTCGGCGTCGACAATCGCCACCGAATCCGGCCTCATAACAAATTGAGCATTCATCGAACTACGACTCTACCCACTCCATTGACCAGCCACCCTGCATGCAGGGTGCCAAGCTTGCGTAAACTTCGACGCGTGGACCCGACAGCTGCGGCGCATTGCGCCAAATCGATCACCGTTCAACCGATCGCTGTTCAAACCGATCGCTGTTCAAATCGGGCCGTTCAGGATGGTTCGACCCAGCCGATCGAGCCATCTTCGCGGCGATAGACCATATTATGCCTTCCGGTTCCAGCGTTTTTGAAAAACAGGGCATTGGTGTGGCGAAGGTCGAGCAGCATGACCGCGTCGGACACGCTGACTTCGGGAATATCGATGCGGGTTTCGGCAATTACGGGAGGTGCTTCTTCCGGCAGTTCCTCGATATCGGGTTCCTCGGAAGCGAAGATCGTATAGGCCGCATCCTCTTCCTTCAGCGCGTAAGCGGCCTGTTCGTGGCGATCCTTCAGGCGCCGCTTGTAGCGCCTGAGCTGCTTCTCGATCTTGTCGGCCGCCTGGTCGAGGGCAAGATGGGCGTCTTGCGCCTGGCCGTGGCTCTTGAGGATCAGGCCGTGGTTGACGTGCAGCACGATGTCACAGGCGAAAGCGCTGGCCGGGGCCTTGCCGAAAGTGACAGTGGATGAAAGCGCCCGGCTGAAATGCTTGTCGATGATGGTTCCGAGTCGGTCCGAGGCGTGTTCCTGCAAAGCCGTGCCGGTATCCATCTGATGGCCGGAAACGCGAATGTCCATGTGGGGGGATCTCCTGCTGTTATCGTTCTTCAGGGCTAGGCCCTGATTGGGACTTAATTATGCCAGAGTGGGGATTCAAACGATTCTAGAAAGAGTTTGTGCTGCGCCAGCTCTTCCTCGCTTGCGCGATGGGGGCGCGGCTCCCGGAAACTGCCGGTCCTGGGCCGGAAAATGCGAATCTCCTCCACCACCGATTCGCTTTCGGCCGCCAGTTCCAGGCCGATCTGCCGCCCGCCGGTAAGTTCGACATAGACCTGCGCCAGCAATTCGGCATCGAGCAGGGCGCCGTGCTTGACGCGGTGGCTGCGATCGACGCCATAGCGCGTGCACAGCGCATCGAGAGAATGCTTGGCGCCGGGGTGACGTCGGCGGGCGATGGCCAGCGTATCCACCATGCGCTCGAGATCGACCTCGTCCCGTCCGCAGGCAGTGAGTTCGAAATTGAGGAAGCCGAAATCGAATTGCGCGTTATGCGCGACCAGCGGATCCGCTCCGATGAAGGCCAGCAGCGCATCCACCGATTCTGCAAACTTCGGCTTGTCGGAAAGAAAAGCAGCCGAAAGGCCATGCACGCGTTCGGCTTCCATCGGCATGTCGCGTTCGGGATTGAAATAGGCGTGGTAGGTCTTTCCCGTCGCCACCCGGTTGACCATCTCGATACAGCCGATCTCGACCAGGCGATCCCCGCTGGCGGGATCGAGCCCGGTAGTTTCCGTGTCGAAGACAATCTCGCGCATGTGAGAATCTATTCCCGCTACCGGCGCATGGTGCAACTAGGGCGTGAGTTTGTCCACCAGCCGTTCGACCGAAGCGGCGGTTTCCGCCAACGAAGTGCCGGTGTCGATCACGAAATCGGCCCGCGCGCGCTTTTCTGCATCGGGCATCTGCAAGGAAAGTATCTCGGCGAATTTCTCCGCATTCATGCCTTCCCGCGCCAGCACGCGGGCGCGCTGCACGTCGGCTGGAGCGGAGACCACGACGACGTGATCCACGCCCCCGCTGCCGGTCTTCTCGAACAGCAGGGGAATGTCGAACACCACCATCGGCGCTTCGGCGTGTTCGATGAGGAAGGCCTTGCGCGCTGCCTGCACCGCCGGGTGGACGATCGCCTCCAGCCGGGCGAGCGCTGCGGGATCGGCGAACACCAATGCTCCCAGTTTTTCCCGCAACACGCCTTCGGGCCCGGTCGAACCCGGAAATTCCCGTTCGATCGCCGGCAGCAGTTCACCGCCCGGCCCCTGCATCCGCCGCACTTCGGCATCGGCATCGAACACCGGTACACCAAGGCCGGCAAACATCGCTGCGACCGTGCTCTTGCCCATGCCGATCGAGCCGGTGAGGCCAATGATCAGCGGGCGGCTCATTGAGCCAACACCTTGCGCAATTCGGCGTCGCCATCCTCGCGGGGCGGGGCCACGCCAAAGAAGCGTTCGAAGGCGACCGCGGCCTGCCCGATCAGCATCTCGAGCCCGTCCAGCGTGGCAAAGCCGGCCGCGCGCGCGGCCTGCAGCAGCGGCGTGTCGAGCGGATGGGTAACGATGTCGTAGACGATGCTGCCCGGCGGCGCGTGGCTGAGGTCGAACGCCAGTGGCGGCTGGCCTTCCATCCCCAGCGGGCTGGCATTGACGATGAGGTCGAGG
>JABAHR010000747.1_pt2 | contig 10536 bp, 8 predicted proteins | sample 7062101 | NCBI WGS metagenome assembly JABAHR01 (sample SAMN14534553, study PRJNA622989) | marine sediment metagenome | biome: marine biome [ENVO:00000428]; feature: marine pelagic biome [ENVO:01000023]; material: deep marine sediment [ENVO:00002113] | place: India: Gulf of Kutch | collected...
GGGCACGACCTGAAAGCCGAACTCTTTGAACAACCGCTCGGTCTGCGGGTGACCGGCCGCCGTCCACAGGCGCAGCTCCTTCAGCTCCTGCGGCGTGCGCACCGGGCTCTTGGCGAAGAAGTGGACCCAACCCGCTTCGGCCCAGCTCAGGACCACGATCTTCTTCTGCGCAAGGCGCTGCTCGAGTCGCGGCGCCAGCGCTTCGCGTACGTAATACAGCTCTTCATAGGAGTCGAACATCAGCGGCGCATTAAGACACTCGAGGCTGCTGTCGACGCGTGCGAGGCCCGATCCGGAGATGGTGATCGCATCCAGCCCGCGCCGCTGCAGCTTGCGCACCATCTCGGCCTCGCCGCCGAGCACACCGCCGGCGTAGATCCGCAGCTCCACCTCGTCGCCGGAGATGTCGCGCCAGCGCTGGCGGACCTTGAGCAGCGCGTCGTGCCAGATGGAGCCCTCCGGCGCGATGGTGCCCATCTTCACCACCACCCTCGCTGCGCTCGAGGCGGGAGCCAGCACCCAGAGCAGGATCACCGCGCACAACATCACCGTCTTCACCCGCCGCCGGCGCAGCGGGCGCGGACCTTCACAGAAACAGCTCATCGATGTGCTCCCTGAGCCACGTCGCCCGGCGCCGGGCAACGGCATTGAGCAGCCGGCTGCCCGGACTGGCGTCGGCATCGACGGCCAGCGCCCGCTCGAGCAGCCGCTCGAACGCCGCCCGGTCCTGCTCGGGCAGCGCCACCGCCTCAGCGTAGGCGACGAAGAGCGCCGCGCGCGTGCCGCGCGAGAGCTCGAGTGCGCGCTCGTAGTGGCTGCTGATCTGCGTCCGCGCGAGTCGCGGTCGCCGGGTGGCGGCCCAGGTGATGAAGAACTCGTGCAGCGCGCCCTCGCCCCAGCTCTCGTCGAGCTCGAGGGCACGTTGCAGGAGCGCCTCGACCTCTTCGAGGCGGGCCAGCAGAGTCACGTCCGACTTCGACACCGCGATGGCGAGCCCCAGCGAGGCGGCCGCCCAGTAGAGTCCCGACACGTCGCGCTCGACGTGACGCTCACCGATGCGTTCGACCGCAACCCGCGGCTCGTCGCGCAGACGCCCATCGAAACCCGGGTAGGACACGTTGAGCGCCCGCAGCGCGTAGCCGTGGGCGCGCAGGTAGAGCTTGCGCGCCCGCAGGCGCAGCGCGCGGGCGGCCTCGAGGTCGTCGCGGGCAGTCTCGTCGGCGTGAAAGTGCACATAGGCGTAGGCATAGAGCACGAAGCCGCGGCTCGCCGTGAGCAGCAGACCGGTGTGCTCGGGCGACTCGGCGAGCAGGCTCTCGATCATCTTCAGACTCGACGGCAGCGCCTCGCCGATGAGAACGATATCGTCGTCGCTCGCGTAGACCGAGTCTCCCGCGGCCAGCATCTGGCCGATGGTGTTCACCGCGTAGCGCTTCGGTGAGCAGCCCGCCGCCAGCGCCGCCGCCGCGCACGCCACCAGGGCAAGCCGCGCCGCGCGCACGCCCGGCGCCCGCCATCCGGCACGCCGCCTCTCGCCGCGACCTCCGCCGACACAGTGTCCTGGCATCATGAGCTACTGCAGCTGTTGCGCCGCGCGCTGCCGTGTGGCGCCGCGCTCGAGACGCGTGATTGCTCGGCTCCCCCTTTGGCACCGGCACGGCCGGAGCTCGTCCGCGGCCAAGGGTATCCCGACTGCCGCGCGGCAGTCCATCGGCAGGTGGGCGGCCCGCCGCTCCCCCCGGCGGCAGCGGCACGGCCGCGCTGCGCGGCGTTCGATCACGCTACCCCATTCGTGTAGATTGCAGGGCAGCGCACCGCGGGGCCTGCCGCGTCGACCCGAACAACAACGCCCATGACCCTCGCCGTCCAGCCCAGCGTCGGCCGTTCTCATCGCCTGGTGGCGTGGCTGCACCGTCTCGAGGACCTGCTGTCGAGCCTCGTCATGGCGGCGATGGCGGGCATACCGATCGCCGAGATGATCTCGCGCGAGTGGCTGCGCGGCAGCATCCCGGGGTCGATACCCGTGGTGCAGCACCTCACCCTGTGGATTACCTTCCTCGGGGCCACGCTGGCGGCGCGCTCCGATCGGCTGCTGGCGCTCTCGGCGGCGAGCTTTCTGCCGCCGCGCTGGCAGGAGCGGCTGCGCGTGGCAACCTCCTGGCTGGCGGCCCTCATCACCGGGACTTTGTTGATCGCCAGCCTCGAGCTCGTCGCGGTGGACCGCGAGTACGGCGACACGGTCGCGTGGGGTCTGCCGGTTTGGCTGTTCACCGCGATCATGCCCTTCGGCTTCGGCCTCATCGGCCTGCGGCTGGTGCACCACGCCGCCGGCAACGTGGGCGGCCGTCTGCTTTGCGCCACCGGTCTGTTGGTCCCGCTCGTCATATGGTTCGCGGCAGACGGCGCGAGCATCGACTTCCTGGCGCCGGGCATCGTGCTGATCGTCGTCGCCACCGCCCTCGGCATGCCCATCTTCGCGGCCATCGGCGGCGTCGCGCTGCTGCTCTTCCTGCACGAGGGAACGCCGCTGCTGGCGGTGCCCGGCGAGACCTACCGCATGAGCACCTCGCCCATGCTGCCGGCCATCCCGCTGTTCACCCTGGCGGGCTACATCCTCGCCGAGGGCGGCTCGAGTCGCCGCCTGCTGCGTTTCTGCACCGCGCTGGTCGGCTGGATGCCCGGCGGCCTCGCCGTCGTCACCACGCTGGTGCTGGCGTTCTTCACTCCGCTCACCGGCGCCTCCGGCATCACCATCCTCGCCATGGGCGGTCTGCTGCTGCCGATGCTGGTCAAGGGCCGCTACCGCGAACGCAACGCCGTCGGCGTTGTGACCGTGTCGGGCTCGATCGGGGTGCTCTTCCCACCCAGTCTGCCGGTCATCCTCTACGCCTACTACGCCGAGGTCGATCTGGCGCGGCTGTTCGTCGGCGGGCTCGTTCCCGGCCTCGTGCTGGTCACGGCGGTCGCGCTTTGGGGGGCGTACAGCGGCTGGCGCGGCGGCGCCGTGCGCACGCCGTTCCGCGGCCGCGAGCTGCTCGCCGCCGCGTGGCAGGCGAAGTGGGAGCTGATGCTGCCGGCAGCGGTCTTGTTCTGCCTTTTCGGCGGCTTTGCCACGCTGGTGGAGGCGGCCGCCCTCACCGTGGCCTACGCGCTGGTGCTCGAGTGCGCGGTATTCCGGGAGCTCAACCTGCGCCGCGACGCCGTGCGCGTGGCCATCGAGAGCGCCGCCATGATCGGCGGTTTCATGATCATCCTCGGCGTGGCACTGGGTCTGACCAACTACTTCATCATCGCCCAGATCCCGATGCGCGCGCTGGAACTCGTGCAGGAGTGGATTCAGTCCCCGATCCTGTTTCTGCTGGCCTTGAACGTGCTGCTGATCGTCGTCGGTGCGTTGATGGACATCTACTCCGCCATCATCGTCATCGTGCCTTTGATCGCCCCCATGGCGAGCGCTTATGCTATCGACCCTGTCCATCTGGGCATCATCTTTCTGGCCAATGCCCAGCTCGGCTACCTCATGCCGCCCATGGGCGAGAACCTGTTCCTGTCCGCGTATCGCTTCGATCGGCCGCTGGCCTGGATCTATCGCTCGACCCTGCCTTACGTCGGCATACTGCTGGTGGCGGTGCTGCTCATCACCTACGCACCGCCGCTGACGCTGTGGCTGGTGGAGGTGACGGGTGTCTAGGCAAGCGCCCGGGCCTCTTCGCGCGCGGCCACCGCAACGCGACCCGGGGGTTCGCCGTGGCGCCTGAGGACCCCGATCAGGTCGTCTTCCTGACCCGCGGCCTGACGAAGGTCTACGACATGGGCGAGGTCCAGGTTCACGCCCTGCGCGGCGTCGACATGGAACTGAACGCCGGCGAGCTCGTCGTTCTGCTGGGCGCCTCGGGCAGCGGCAAGTCGACGCTGCTCAACATTCTCGGCGGGCTCGACACCGCCACCGCCGGGGCGGTGCTCTACCGGGGCCGCGACCTCACCCGGGCGGGAGAGCGGGAGCTCACCGCCTACCGACGCTTCCACGTCGGCTTCGTGTTCCAGTTCTACAACCTCATACCCAGCCTCACCGCCCTCGAGAACGTCGGTATCGTCACCGAGATCGCCCGCGATCCCATGAAGCCCGAGGACGCGCTCGCACTCGTGGACCTGAGCGATCGGCGCAACCACTTTCCGGCGCAGCTCTCCGGCGGCGAGCAGCAGCGCGTCGCCATCGCCCGCGCCATCGCCAAGCAGCCCGAGGTGCTGCTGTGCGACGAGCCGACCGGCGCGCTCGACTTCACCACCGGCATCCTGGTGCTGCAGGCGATCGAGCGGGTCAATCGCGAACTGGGCACCACCACCGCGCTCATCACCCACAACGCCGGCATCGCGGCCATGGCCGACCGCGTGATCCATCTCGCCGACGGCCTGATCGCGAGCGTCGAGCGCAACGCGACGAGGTGCTCGCCGCACGAGCTTCGCTGGTGATCCCGTGAGCCACCTCAACCGCAAGCTGTGGCGGGACCTGTGGGCGATGAAGATGCAGACACTCGCCATCGCCCTGGTGATCTGCGGAGGCATCGCCACCTTCATCATGTCGCTCAGCACGCTGGACTCGCTGCTGCTCACCCGCGACCGCTACTACCGCGATTATCGCTTTGCCGACGTTTTCGTCTCGCTCAAGCGGGCGCCGCTGGGTCTCACCGGCCGCATCCGGGACATACCCGGCGTCGAGCGTCTCGAAGCTCGCGTCGCGGCGTCGGTCAACCTCGAGGTCGCCGGCTTCGACGAGCCGGTGAAGGGGCTGATCGTGTCGCTGCCCGATACCGGCGAGGCCGCCGTCAACCGCCTGCACCTGCGCCGGGGCCGGCTGGTCGACCCCGAGCGCGACAACGAGGCCATCGTCAGCGAGTCCTTCGCCGTCGCCCACCGGCTCGCGCCCGGCGACGAGATCGGCGCCATCGTCAACGGTCACCGGGAGGACTTTCGCATCGTCGGCGTGGCGCTCTCCCCCGAGCACATCTACCAGATCGCCCCCGGGGCACAGCTGCCCGATTTCAAACGCTACGGGATCCTGTGGATGGGTCGTTCGGCGCTCGCCGGCGCCTACGACATGGAGGGCGCCTTCAACGATCTCGCCGTGTCGCTGTCCGCCGGCGCGCGCGAGCAAGACGTCATCGAACAGCTCGACGCCCTGCTCGAGCGCTACGGGGGCCAGGGCGCCTACGGACGCGACGACCAGCTGTCCAATCACTTTCTCTCGGAGGAGCTGCTGCAGCTCAGGATGCTGGCGACGGTGTTCCCCGTCATCTTCCTGGGGGTGGCCGCCTTCCTGCTGAACGTCGTCGTCGGCCGTCTGATCAACATCCAGCGCGAGCAGATCGCAGCGCTGAAAGCATTCGGCTACAGCAACGCCCAGGTGGGCCTGCACTACCTCCAGCTGGTCGCCCTGATCGTGGCGCTCGGCGTCGCGCTCGGCGTCGGCGTCGGTGCCTGGCTCGGCTGGGGCCTGAGCCAGGTCTACGCAGAGCTGTACCGCTTTCCGTTTCTGCGTTTCTGGCTCGATCCCGTCGTCGTCGTCGGCGGTGCCGTCATCAGCGTCCTCGCCGCGGCGCTCGGCACCCTGCTCTCGGTGCGCCGTGCCGTGGTCGTGCCCCCCGCCGAGGCCATGCGCCCGGAGCCGCCGGCGAACTATCGCGAGACCTTCATCGAGCGGCTCGGCGCCAAGCGCTGGCTGTCGCAGCCCTCGCGCATGATCGCACGGCACGTCGCGCGCCGGCCCGTGAAGTCGTCGCTGTCGGTGCTGGGAATCGCCTTCGCCGGCGGCATCATGATGGTGGGCAATTTCCAGCGCGATGCGATCGACTACATGGTCGACGTGCAGTTCCGCTTCAGCCAGCGCGAGGACATTTCCGTTACGCTCGTCGAGCCCACCTCCGTCAAGGCCGTCTACGAGCTCAAGTCTCTGCGGGGCGTCGACCACGTGGAGGGATTTCGCGCCGTCGCCGTGCGCCTCAGGCACGCGCACCGCAGCCACCGCACGGCGCTGCTGGGGCTGAGCGGGCTGGGCGACCTGCAGCGTCCCGTCGACAGGTCGCTCACGCCCGTCGAGCTGCCGCCTGCCGGCGTCGTGCTGAGCGAGCACCTGGCCAAGATCTTGGGCGCGGCGGCGGGAGACACCGTCACGGTGGAGGTGCTCGAGGGCAATCGGCCGGTTCGGCGCCTGCCGGTGGTCGCGCTCGTCAAACAACACCTCGGCGTTACCGCCTACATGCGTCGCGACGCGCTCAACCGCTTCATGCGCGAAGGCGACGTCGTCAGCGGCGCCCACCTTGCCGTGGACCCGGCTCACCAGAGCGAGATCTTCGTCGCCCTGCGAGAGATGCCGCGCATCGCCGGCACCTCGGTGCGGGCGAGCACCGTGCGCAGCTTCTACGACACGCTCGCGGAGACGGTCCTCTACTTCACCACCGTGGCCACGCTGCTCGGCGGCATCATCGCTTTCGGCATCGTCTACAACAGCGCCCGCATCGGTCTTGCCGAACGCAGCCGGGAGTTGGCAAGCCTGCGGGTTTTGGGTTACACACGGGCGGAGATCTCCTACATCTTTCTCGGCGAGCTGAGCGTGCTGGTGCTGGCGGGCACACTCTTCGGCTTTGCCGTCGGCCGGGGGCTGTGCGCTTATGTCGTCTCCAACCTGCAGTCGGAGCTCTACCAGGTGCCGCTCATCATCGAGCCCGGCACCTACGCGTTCGCGGCGGCAACGGTCATCGGCTCCGCGCTGCTGTGCGCGCTGATCGTGCGTCATCGGCTCGATCACCTCGATCTCGTCGGCGTGCTCAAGACCAAGGAGTAGCCCCGGATGCACTGGCAGAGATCGCTCACCGTCGCCGCCGTCGCAGGCATCGTCGCCGCGGCCCTGGTGTGGGGCTTCTGGCCCCGCCCGGTGCTGATCGACGCCGTCGCGGTCACGCGCGCTCCGCTGCGCGTGTCGATCGAGGAGGAGGGCAGAACGCGCGTCAAGGATCGCTTCGTCGTGTCGGCCCCGGTGGCGGGCTACGCACGCCGCATCACGCTGGACGTCGGCGACGCCATCGCCCGGGGACAGATTCTCTGCGAGCTCGAGCCGCTGCGCCCGGACGTGCTCGATCCGCGCACCCGTGCCGAGGCGCTGGCGCGGGTCGCGGCCACGGAGGCGGCCCTCACGGTCACCAAGGAAAAAGAGGTGGCCGCCCGCGCCGATGCCGACTACGCCGAGCGCGAGCTCGACCGGGTGCGTCTGCTTTACGAAGCCGACAATGCCTCGCTCGACGATCTCGACGAGGCGCAAGCCGGCGCGCGCCGCACCGCCGCCAATCTGCGCTCGGCACGCTTCCAGGTCGAGGTCGCGCGCTTCGAGCTCGAGGTCGCCCGCGCCGCGCTGCGTTTCTCCGCCGCGCGCGATCAGCCGGTGGACGAGCGCGTCGCCATCAGCGCGCCGGTGGACGGGCGGGTGCTGAAGGTCTACCGCGAGAGCGAAGGCGTGGTGCGTGCCGGCGAGGCACTGGTCGAGATCGGCGATCCGGCGGCGCTCGAGGTAGAGGTGGAACTGCTCTCCGCCGACGCCGTGCGGGTGGCGCCGGAAACGCCGGTGCGCTTGGAGCGCTGGGGCGGAGACACCGTGCTCGAGGGACAGGTGCGCACGGTGGAGCCGGTGGGCTTCACCAAGATCTCGGCGCTGGGAGTCGAGGAACAGCGTGTGCTCGTCATTGCCGACATCAACTCGCCGCCGGAGCAGTGGCAGCGGCTGGGCGACGGCTACCGGCTGGAGGCAAGCTTCGTCCTGTGGCAGGACGACGACGTCCTGCAGATCCCGACCAGCGCGCTCTTCCGCGTCGACTCCGGCTGGGCCGTGTTCGCCGTGAGCGACGGGCGGGCCGCGCAGCGGAGCATTGAGATCGGGCGGCGGGGTTCGCTGCGGGCCCAGGTGCTGGCGGGGCTGAGCGAGGGCGAGCGGGTCATCGTCCACCCCGACGACACCATCGAGGACGGCGTGCGGGTGAGGGCGCGCTGAGACGAGCCGGCGCCGCGCGGGCGCGCAGCCTTCGGCCGTCAACGAACTGATATGCGTCAAGCCCGCGCATCGACGCGCCGGTACAATCGGGCGTTGACGCCTTGGGCGCGTCGACGCGGGCGTGACCCATGGCCGTCGGCGCCGCCGCCGGCCACCGACCACCGTATCCGATCCAGGCGATGAGTACAGTGCTGCACACAGACGTGATCGCGCGCCGTGCCCACGGCGCGCCCCGGGCGGCGATGCCGGCGGCCGTGCTCGCCGCCGCCGTGGCGCTCGGCGCGAGCCAGGGCGCCCCGGCGCAGCAGGCGGAACTCGACACCGTGGTGGTGGCGCCGCGCGAGGTCGTGCGCGAGCGGGTGCTCGACGGCGTCGTCGAGCCGGTGCAGGAGAGCACCGTCTCGGCGCAGACGGCCGGGCGCATCGTCGAGATCAATTACGACGTCGACGACTACGTACCCCAGGGCGCCGTCATCCTGCGTTTCCGCGACACCGAGCAGCGCGCGCAGGTGCTGCAGGCCGAGGCGGACGTGCGCCGCGCGCGCGCCGGCTTCGTCGAGTCGGAGGAGAACTTCGGCCGCGTCAGCGACCTGTACGGCCGCGACGTGGTCTCGAGGGCGGAGTTCGAGGCGGCCAAGGCGCGTCTCGACGCCACCAAGGCGGCGCTGCAGGCCGGCGAGGCGGCACTCGAGCAGGCCCGCGAGCAGCTCGACTACACCGTCATCCGCGCGCCCTACCCCGGCGTCGTCACCGCCCGCCACGTCGAGCTCGGCGAGACCGCCGGCGTCGGGCAGCCGCTGATGTCGGGGTTCTCGCTCGAGCACCTGCGCGTGCGCGTCGATGTGCCGCAGCGCGCCCTGGAAGCGATTCGCGAGCGCCGCCGTGCCCGGGTGGTGAGCTTCGACGACGCGGCGCGATCGATCGACGCCGCGAGCGTCACCGTGTTTCCGTTCGCCAGCGAGGGATCCAACACCGTGCGCGTGCGCGTGGGCCTCCCGCCGGGCGTGGAGAACTTCTATCCGGGGATGCTGGTGAAGGTCGCCTTCGAGGTGGGCAGCCGCCGCCTGCTGGCCGTGCCCGGCACCGCGCTGCTGCGCCGCAGCGAGGTCGTCGGCGTCTATGTCGTCGGTGGCGACGGCCGCATCCGCCTGCGCCAGGTGCGGCCTGGGCAGGAGCTCGCGGACGGGTTCGTCGAGGTGCTGGCCGGCCTCGCGAGCGGTGAGCGCGTTGCCGTCGACGCGCTGCGAGCCGCAGTGCGGCGCAAGCAATCCTCCGCTCCATGAGCGACAGCACGCCTCTGGGCGCGTCGGGACGCCTCGCGCGCACGTTCGTGCGCTCCGAGCTGACGCCGCTGCTGGCGCTCACTGCCCTGCTCCTCGGGCTGCTGGCGGTGGCGGTCACACCGCGCGAGGAGGAACCGCAGATCGACGTCACCTTCGCTAACGTCTTCATTCCCTACCCCGGTGCGGATGCTGCGGAAGTCGAGCACCTGATCACCACCCCGGCGGAGCAGGTGCTGTCCGAGATCTCGGGCGTCAAGCACGTCTACTCCGTCTCCAGCCCCGGCATGGCGACGCTCACGGTCGAATTCGAGGTCGGCGAGAACCGCACCGACGCCATCTTGCGACTCTACGACAAGGTTTTCTCCAACCAGGACTGGCTGCCGCCCAATCTCGGAGTCGGGCAACCCATCGTCAAGCCACGCGGCATCGACGACGTTCCCATCGTGGCGCTGACACTGTGGACGCCGGACCCGCAGCGCGGCGCCCATGAGCTGCTGCAGGTAGCCCACGCCCTGGAGGCGGAGCTCAAGCGCGTGCCGGGTACGCGCGACGTGCGCACCATCGGCGGCCCCGATCGGGTCGTGCACGTGCTGCTCGATCCCCAGCGCCTGGCCGGGTTCGGCATCGCCCTCGAGGACGTGCGCGGCGCCCTGCTGGCAGCCAACCGCTCGGTCGATGACGTCGGCCTGGTCGCCGGCAACGAGGAGATCATCGTCAAGGCAGGCGCCTTTCTGACGTCGCCGCAGGAGGTGGCCGAATTGGTGGTCGGTCTGCACGGCGGCAAAGCGGTGTTTCTCTCCGACATCGCCACGGTTCGTCACGGCCCCGATCATCCCGACGCCTACGTCACATTCGGCACCGGCACCGGCGCCGCCGNNCCCGGCGGTCACATTGACGGTGGCGAAGAAACCCGGCACCAATGCCGTCGCCATCGCCGAGCGCGTCATCGAGCGCATCGAAGCGCTGCAAGGAATCGTCATCCCCGACGGTGTCATTGCCAGCGTCACCCGAAATTACGGCGAGACCGCAGACGCCAAGGCGAGGAAGCTCATTCAGAAGCTCGCCTTTGCGACGGCGTCGGTGGTGCTGCTGGTGCTGCTCACCATGGGCTGGCGGGAGGCGTTTATCGTCGGCACCGCCGTCGTCATCACGCTGGCGGCGACGCTGTTCGCCTCCATGGCATACGGGTTCACGATCAATCGGGTGTCGCTGTTCGCG
>JABAHR010053747.1_pt2 | contig 10531 bp, 12 predicted proteins | sample 7062101 | NCBI WGS metagenome assembly JABAHR01 (sample SAMN14534553, study PRJNA622989) | marine sediment metagenome | biome: marine biome [ENVO:00000428]; feature: marine pelagic biome [ENVO:01000023]; material: deep marine sediment [ENVO:00002113] | place: India: Gulf of Kutch | collected...
AGCTGGTGGCCGAAGAAGTCGAAATCCACCCAATGCTCCGCGCTGCGGCCCTCCGGGCAGCCGAACAGGCCGCCGTAGAACGCGCGCGCCACGGCCAGGTCATGCACCGGTATCGCCAGATGGAAGGGACTCAGCATGAAGTCAGGATACCGTACAATCTGCCCTGACCTAAGCTCGGCGTAACTGCATGGCTGGGATACTGTTCAAAATCCTGTCGCAATGGCGGCCCGGCCGGGTCCCTGATCGGCCCCTGCCGGCCGGAGCGCCGGCGCGTTGACCACCGAGAGCCGTTTCTCCGGCCGCCTCGCCACCCTGCTGACCATGGCCGGCCTGGCCATCGGCATGGGCAACGTGTGGCGTTTCCCCTACATGATGGGACAGCACGGCGGCAGCGCCTTCCTGCTGGTCTACCTGGTGTTCATGCTGGTGCTGGCCGTCCCTGCGCTGGCCTCGGAGTGGGCGCTCGGGCGCGCCACCCGCAACGGCCCCGTGGCCGCTTTGCGGGAAGCGTTCGGCGCGCGCGCGGGGCTGGCGGTCGGCCTGGTGCTGCTGTTCGGGGTTTTCATGACCACCACCTATTACGCCATCGTGGTCGCCAACGTGGCATTCAGCGCATGGTTCGCCGCCATGGCCGGTTTCTCCAGCCAGAACATGGTGGCATACCGGGCTGGCCTGGACGCGAGCGGCACGCAGTACCTGATCGCCCTGGGGGTCATGCTGACCAGCCTGTGGGTCGTGGCGCGTGGCCTGAGGGGCGGCATCGAGACAGCCAACAAGTTCCTCGTCCCCCTGTTCGGCGCCGCGGCCGTCTACCTGGTGGCAGTGACCCTGAGCCTGGAGGGCGCGACGGAAAAACTGCTGGCGTTCCTCAGGCCGGATTTCGACAAAGCCGGCCCCTCCATTTGGTTTGCCGCCATGGGCCAGGCCTGCTTCTCGGTCGGCTTGTCCGGCACCATGGGCGTGATGTACGGCTCTTACTTGCGCCGCGAGGCGCGTATCGTGCCGACCGCCGTGGCCACCTGCCTGACCGACCTGGGCGCCGCACTGCTGGCCGCCCTGTTCGTGGTGCCGGCCGTGCTGGCCTTCGGCCTGGACTTGGCGGCCGGGCCGGGCCTGCTGTTCGATACCCTGCCCGTGCTGTTCGCCGCGATGCCGGGGGGTCGCTGGCTGGCGCCCATGTTCCTGGCTGGCTGGGCATTGGTGTCCATGCTGTCCATCATCGCCGCGGTGGACACGGTCGCCAGCGCACTTTCCGACCTGACGGACCGTCGATTCCGCCGCCGCCACTGGCTCTGGGCAGTGGGTGCGTTGGCCTGCGCCGTGATGTTTCCGATCGCCATGAACCCGCACTGGATCGGCATGTTGGACCTGGCCTTCGGTTCCGGTATGTTCATGATCGGGGCCCTGGTGGCGGTGCTGGCCGTGGGTTGGGGCCTGGGTGCGGCGGCCACGCGAGCCCAGGTTGCGCCCGGCCTGAGCGGCAGCCTGCAGGGCTGGATGACCTGGTGGATCCGGATCCGCTGGGTGGTGCCGGCAGCGCTGGCGGCGATACTGGTCGGCTTCATCATTACCTTGAGCCCGATGGGCTCCTGAACCGGGCGCGGGAGGCACGCATGGAAAAGATTCGCAAAACCCCGCAAGAATGGCGCGCGCGGCTGGATGCCGAGCAATTCCACGTGACGCGGGAAGCCGGCACCGAACGCCCGTTCACCGGCAAGTACTGCGACCATTTCGAGCACGGCACCTACCACTGCGTATGCTGCGGCCATGCCCTGTTCGACTCCGGCAGCAAGTTCCATTCCGGATGTGGCTGGCCGAGCTTTCATGGCGAACTGGATGAGGCCTTCATCGTGCAGCGCCGCGACCTCAGCCATGGCATGATCCGAACCGAGTTGCTGTGTCCAAGATGCGATGCCCACCTGGGCCATGTTTTCGATGACGGGCCGCCACCCACCGGGCTCCGGTACTGCATCAATTCGGCGTCCCTGAATTTCCAGCCAGCCGATGAGGACAGCTAGTGCCCTGCTTGCGGCGCTGTTCCTGACGGGCTGCGCAGGGCCCTCCTACTATTGGCAGGCCGCCAGCGGGCATTTCGAGCTGATGCGCGCCAGGCAGGACATCGGCGAGTACCTGGCCGGCGCATCCCTATCCGATCCGCTGGCACAACGCCTCGAAGTGGCGCAGGACGCGCTGCTTTTCGCGGCATCGGAGCTGGGCCTGCCGGCGGGCGACAGTTACCGCAGCCTGGCCGTCACCGGACGCGACGCCGTGGTTTGGAATGTCGTGGCCACCCCCGAGTTCTCACTGCAGCCCAGAACCTGGTGCTTCCCGGTCGCGGGCTGTGTGCCCTACCGCGGCTACTTCACGCAGGCGGAGGCCAACCGGGCCGCGGACGGGCTGAGGCGCAAGGGCATGGACGTCGCCGTGTCGGGGGCCTTGGCCTACTCCTCGCTGGGTTGGTTTGACGACCCCATCATTGACAGCATGCTCGCCTTGCCGGATGCGCGGCTGGCCGGCGCGCTGTTCCACGAACTCGCCCACCAGCGCGTCTACGTGAAGGGCGACACCTCCTTCAACGAGTCCTATGCCACCTTCGTGGAGCGGGAGGGCGTCAGGGCCTGGCTGCTGAACAGCAACGCCCGGGAGGAGCTGGTCCAATGGGAAGAGCGGCTGCAGGCCAGCGACCAGTTCCAGTCGCTGTTGCTGCGAACACGCGGGGAACTGGAGGCCGCCTATGCCTCGGGCCTGGGCCCGGAAGCCATGCGGAACGAGAAATCGTCCGCCTTCGACACCCTGCGCCTGCGATACGAGCAGCTCAAGGAGCAGCGGTGGAACGGCCGGGACTGGTTCCCGGGCTGGGTCGAGAAACCACCCAACAACGCCGACCTGGCGCTGGCCAACAGCTATCAGGGCGGGGTGTGCGCTTTCCGCGAACTGTATGAACTCGCGGGCGGCAATTTCAGCCGTTTCCACAGTCTCGCCATCCAGCAGGCGGCCCTGAAAGCTTCGGCGCGAACCGCCTGGCTGAGCAGGCCCTGCCAATGATTGCGGGAGTTTGCGCCGGTTTGCCATTTATGCCACCTTTACCCGATTCCTCAGAGCAGGAAATCAGTTGAACCAGGCAGCCGCAAGACTGCTGGCCACGCTCCAGGCCTGCGTAATTCTCAACTCTGTCGATTCCGTGTCCGCGCTGGCGGACGAGATCGCGGCTGCCTGCCCCAAGCCGGCGCTGGCGCCCATCATCCCGGACAGGCCGGACCGGGACGCCGCGCCGCTGTACCTCAAGGCCCAGGAATTCGACGCGAGCAAAGCCGAGGGCGGCGAAGCCTGGGGCGCGGTGGAATTGTTCCGCGCCGACCAGTACCTGTCCACGGAGGTGCTGCAGTACTCGCCGGTCGACAGAACGATCACGATCCCGGGCCCGATGGTGTACGAGGATGCGCAAGTGCGCATCGAGGCCGCCCGGGGGACCATGGGCCTGCTCTCGCAGTCCGGGGAATTCGAGGACGTCCGCTTCAGCCTGGTCGGATCCACCGCCCATGGCGCCTCCGAGCGCATCGAGGTCCTGCACCGCGACCACGCCGATCTGCAGGACATCTGGTTCACCACCTGCCCCGGCGAAGACAAGGGNNATCCGCCAGGGAGCTGGACCTGTACCTGGATGATGGGCGGGGCGTGGCCAAGGGCGCGGTGCTGCGCCTGGCGGAAGTGCCGGTGCTTTACGTGCCCTGGATGAGTTTCCCCATCGACGACCGTCGCAAGACGGGCTTCCTCTACCCACACATCAGCACTGCCAACGACAACGGGGTCGAGTTCGGCATTCCCTGGTACTGGAACATCGCGCCCAATCATGACGCCACCATCACACCCCGCTATTACACGGACCGGGGTTTCCTGCTGGATGCCCAGTACCGCTTGCTGACCCGCAGGACCGGCGGCCTGCTGGAATTCAGTTTCCTGCCGGACGACAAGAACACGCGCACCGACCGCTGGCATTACCTGGCCCGCTTCGATGCCGCGCTCAATCCCAAATGGCGCGGCGCAGCACGGCTCGAGCGGGTCAGCGACAACGAGTACTTCCAGGACTNNCGGCAGCCTGGCCACCACTTCCCGCCAGTACCTGCGCAGCACGGCGGAAATCGACGGCGCGGGTCGCTGGTGGATTTTTTCCATGCTGCTGGATGATTTCCAGGTCATCGACGACGCCGTCAACCGGCGGCGCGAGCCATATCGCCGCCTGCCGCGCATCGGTTTCATGCTGGACGCCCCGCTCGGGCGACGGGGCCTGCAAGTGGGGCTGGACTCCGAAGTGGTCTATTTCGACCGCAGCACGGGGATCACCGGCGCACGGGCCGACCTGTATCCCAGCCTGAGCTGGAACACGCTCCGCTACTGGGGCTTTTTCCGCGCCAGCGCAGGCTATCGCTACACGGCCTATGACCTCGACCTGGGAGGGCTGCCGGGTGACACTTCGCCGGACCGCGGCCTGGGCATTTTCAGCCTGGACGGCGGCCTTTTCTTCGAACGGGAGATGGGTAACGGTGACATCCAGACCCTGGAACCACGCATGTTCTATCTCTATGTGCCCTACGAGGACCAGGCCAGCCTGCCCGATTTCGACACCGGTGAGTTCACCTTCGGTTTCGCGCAGTTGTTCCATTACAACCGGTACACCGGCGCCGACCGCCAGACCGACGCCAACCGGATCACCATCGCCGCCAGCACCCGCTCGACCGACGCCACGAGCGGGAATGAAAACTGGAACCTGAACTTCGGCCAGATTTTCTACCTCGACCCGCCCCGGGTGTCGCTGCCCGGCGAGACCGTGGAGCGGCGCGACACCTCGCCGTTTCTCGCTGAGTTCAACTGGCGACCCATGGCCCGCATCAACGGCCGGGTGGCCGTCGAATGGGACTGGGAGAACAGCGATTTGAACGTGGGCGCCTTCGGCATCGGTTACCGGTCCGACAGCGGGGCGCGGGTGGCCTTCGAATACCGCTACCGGCGCGACCGGCTCGACCAGTTCGACATGCGCTGGTATCAGCCACTCAACGAGCGCTGGAAAATGTTTTCGCGCCTCAATTACTCACTGCAGGATTCAGACCTGCTGGAAGCGGCCTTTGGCGTCGAATATGAAAGCTGTTGCTGGGCCGTGCGCGTCGTGGCGCGCCGCTTTCTCAGGGACCGCAAGGGCGGCACCCGCGAAGCCATCTACCTGGAACTCCGCCTCAAGGGCCTCGGCAGTTTCGGCCGTTCATCGCCGCCCGTCTTTTACGACCTGGGTTATTGAGCAGAACACGGTTCGCATCGGGTAAAATAGCGCTCTTTGGGCCAGCATGGCCCGGCCGACCAAGGAGATTCGCACACCATGAGGCACGACCGTTCCTGCCGCCCCCTGCTGGCGGTCGCGGCTTTGGCCCTCGGCTTCCACGCCACCTCGGTTCCCGCCCAGGCCACCGAACCCATCGATTCCATCGTCGCGCTGGTGGACGAGGACATCATCATGCGCAGCGAGCTGGATACCGCCATCAAGGGCATCGTGGACCGGATCCGGGCCCAGGGCGGCGGACTGCCGCCACAGGACCTGCTCGAAAAACAGGTTCTGGAGCGCCTGGTGCTGCGCAAGCTGCAGGTGCAGCGGGCCTTGCAAACCGGCATCCGCGTCAGTGATTCCGACATCGACCAGGCGATGTTGAACCTGGCCCAGCAGAACGGCATGGACCTGAGCCAGTTGCGCCGTGCCATCGAGGCGGACGGCGAGGATTACGCCGAGTTCCGCGTCAGCTTTGGCGAGGAAATCCTCACCGAGCGCCTGCGCCAGCGGGTCGTGAGCAGCATGGATCCGGTCAGCGACACCGAGATCGACATCCTGCTGCTGTCCGAGGATTTCGCCGGTGGCGAGTACGACGTGTCGCACATCATGATCACGCTGCCCGACGGGGCCACGCCGCGCCAGATCGAAGAGGCGTCCGGGCGCATCGATGAGATACACCGTGAACTGGAAAACGGCCTGGATTTCGCCTCCGCGGCCATCAGCTACTCGGAGGGCCAGGAGGCGCTGGAGGGCGGGCGTGTCGGCTGGCGCGACCTGAACAGCGTGCCGCGCGAATTCGCCGATTCGATCCGCAACCTGAGGGCCGGCCAGTACACGATGCCGATCCGCAGCCCGGCCGGCTTTCATATCGTGATGGTCAATGACTTTCGCGAGCGCCGCCAGGTCATGGTCGAGGAGTACCGCGCCAATCACATCATGATCGAAACCAACGAGCTGGTGACGCCCCGTGACGCCATGGAGGACATTCGCGAACTGCGCCAGCAGCTGATGGAGGGCGGGGACTTTGCCGAACTGGCCCGGGAGCATTCCGACGACATCACCAGCGCCAACCTGGGCGGTGACATGGGCTGGTTCCGCCCCGAGCTCTACGGTGAACGGTTCCAGGCCACGCTGGAGGCGCTGGAAGACGGCGAGATCAGTGAGGCTTTCCAGTCCCCGAACGGCTGGCACATCCTGCAGCGCAGCGGCCGCAGGCAGACCGACATCACCGAGGAGGCGATGCGCAACATGGCGCGCCAGACCATCATGCAAAGGCGCGCCGACTCGGAAGTGGAAAACTTCCTGCGCCAGATGCGGGAAGAATCCTTCGTCCAGATCCGGCTGCCCTCCTGATCGGGCGCCGGCGACGGCGACACGATTGCGCCCGCATGACGCCCCGATGATCATGGACCGGCCCATCCTGGCCGTGACGCCGGGCGAGCCAGCCGGAATCGGTCCCGAATGCGTGCTGCGGCTGGCGGCGAGTCAGCCATCGTTCCTGATGGTGGCGGTCGCCGACCCGGAATTGTTGCGCGCCACCGCCCGCGACCTCGGCATTGGCCTGAACATCGAAGCGTGGCAACCCGGCCAGCCCCCGGACAGCGGATCACTGGCCTGCCTGCCCGTGGCACTGGCTGCGCCGGCCGAGCCGGGCAGGCTGGATACCGCAAATGCCGGCTATGTGCTGGACTGCCTGCGCCGGGCGGAGGAACTGGTGCGCAGCGGAAATGCGGGCGCCATCGTGACGGGGCCCGTGCACAAGGGCATCATCAACGACGCCGGCATCGCCTTCAGCGGCCACACCGAGTTCCTGGCCGGACTGGCCGGAGTCGATCGGGTGGTCATGATGCTGGCAGCAGCTGACCTGCGCGTGGCCCTGGCCACAACGCACCTGCCCCTGCGGGAGGTGCCGGACGCCATCACCGCGGACCTGGTGTCCGAGACCATCCGCATAACCCACTCCGGACTGGCCGCCCGCTTCGGTATCCCGCATCCGTCGATCCAGGTACTGGGCCTCAATCCCCATGCCGGCGAAGGCGGGCATCTGGGCAGTGAAGAAGCGGAAGCGATCACGCCCGCCATCGAGAGCTGCAGACGGGACGGCATCGACGCCACCGGGCCGGTGCCCGCCGATACCGCTTTCACACGCAAGGCCCTGGCCGGCTGTGACGCCGTGATCGCCATGTATCACGACCAGGGCCTGCCGGTGCTCAAGCACGCCGGCTTCGGCCGTGCCGTCAACGTCACGCTGGGCCTGCCGTTCGTCCGCACCTCCGTGGACCATGGCACGGCGCTGGACATAGCAGGGCGCGGCATAGCCGACCCCGCCAGCCTCGGTGAAGCCGCGCTGCTCGCCGAGCGGTTGTGCCGCCGCGGATCGGGATGAGCCAGGCGCGGCCGCCATGAATCGTGCCCCGAGGAAACGGTTTGGCCAGAACTTTTTGGTGGACCGGGGGGCGATCGACGACATCCTCGGCGCTGTCAGCCCTTCCGCGAACGACCTCATTTTCGAGATCGGCCCGGGTCGGGAGGCCCTGACCCGCCCCCTCGCGGCTTCGGGCGCCACCGTCGTGGCAGTGGAGATTGACCGGGACCTGGCGGCAGAATTGCTGGCCGGAAACCCGCCTTTCGAAGTGCTGAACGAGGATGCGCTCAGGGTGGATTTCGCCGCTCTGGCCGCGAGCCGCCCCTATCGCCTGGTCGGCAACCTGCCATACAACGTCTCCACCCCCCTGCTGTTTCACGTGCTGGCCCAGGAACCCCCGCCCCGTGACATGCACTTCATGCTGCAAAAGGAAGTGGCGCAACGGCTGGCCGCCGGCCCCGGCAGCAAGCGCTACGGCCGCCTGAGCCTGACCTGCCAGAACCTCTGCGAAGTGATTCCGCTGTTCGAGCTCGGGCCGGAGGCGTTCGAGCCGCGGCCGAAGGTGGATTCCGCGCTGGTGCGCCTGATACCGCGACCGGAGCCGCTGTCCGGAACGGGGTTGCTCGCTGCATTCGAGCAGGTCGTCGCGCAGGCCTTCTCACAACGGCGCAAGACCCTGCGCAACAGTCTGCGCACACTGCTCGAAGCCAGCCTGGTCGAAGCCGCCGGCGTGGACCCCGGCAGGCGCCCCGAGCAGCTCGACATCGGGGCCTTCATCCGGCTGGCAGCCGAGCTGCGGGAGCGGGCGGTTGGATAATGTGCGGTTGGAGCCGTAAGATGGTGGCCGTGCCGGCATACCCAAAATGACTGAGAATATCCCCGTAAAAATCGTTCCCGTGCCACAGTACCTCGGCGAGCACGAGGACAAGTTCGCCTTCGCGTACACCATCCACATCACCAACCGCAGCGACACCGAAATCACCCTGCGCAACCGTCACTGGATCATCACCCACGGCGATGGTTCCCAGGAGGAAGTGGTGGGGGAAGGGGTGGTCGGCGAAACGCCGCAACTGGCGCCGGGGGCCTCATACAGCTATACCAGCGGGGCGCTCATACCGACGCGGGTCGGTTCGATGAAGGGATCTTACGGATTCGTCACCGGCAGCGGCCAGCAATTCAGGGTGACGATTCCCGAGTTCGCGCTGCATGCACCGGATTCCCTGCACTGATACATCAAAGAAGGCACCATGGGGACTTACCTGATCGGCGACATACAGGGTTGCCTGGAACCGCTGCAACGACTGCTCGACGAAATCCGTTTCGATCCCGCCCAGGACCGAATCTGGAGTTGTGGTGACCTGGTCAACCGCGGCGGGCAGTCGCTGGGGGTGCTGCGCTTGTTCCACAGTATCGCCCCACGGGTCAGCGTGACGCTCGGCAACCACGACCTGCAACTGTTGGCGGCGCATTCACGCTTCCCCAAGCGGCGCTGCCGCAACAAGGAGTTCAGGGCCGTACTCCAGGCGCCGGATGGCGAGGACCTGATCGCCTGGCTGGCTTCCCAGCCGCTTGCCGCATGGTCCAAGAAGCACCGCCTGCTGAGAGTGCACGCGGGCGTTGTGCCTGCCTGGGACCGCCGTGAGACCCTGGCCCGCGCCCACGAGGTCACGGCGGTGCTGAACTCGGGGCGGCGCAAGAAGTACCTGAGCAAGCTGTACGGCAAGCGCCCGCGGCGCTGGAAGGACGAACTGGCCGGCTGGGAGCGCCTGCGCATGATCACCCAGGTACTGACCCGCATCCGTTTCTGCGACGCCAAGGGACGCATCGACCTGAGCATGACCGGCCCGCCAGGATCCCAGCACAAACCGTACAAGCCATGGTACAGCCACAAGCATCGCAGGACCCGCGATGTCAGGATCGCGTTCGGGCACTGGGCCGCGCTGGGCGTGCGCGTCAAGAAGCGCTACCTGGCCCTGGATTCAGGTTGCGTTTGGGGCGGCTTTCTCAGTGCTTACCGGCTCGAGGACGGGCGCCTGTTCCAGGTGCCCGCCCGGAAAAAGTGATGGCCATCAGGGCCTGGACTGCCCCTTGCGCAGCCATTCGCTCACTTCGAAGTCATGGGCGTTCCGCTCATCCCTGGGATAACGCTGGCTGGCCACCAGCAGCCAGTCGGCAGGCTGCCATTCCGGAAACCAGGTATCCGCATCGGGCTCGATGTCCACGACCGTGAGAAACATGCGGGACGCCAGCGGCAGGGCCTGCTGATACAACTCGCCGCCTCCGATGACCATCACCTCGAAGCCGTCCGCGGCCTCGATGGCCTCCACCAGCGAACTCACGACCTGGCAGCCCGGCGCCGCAAAGGCGGGGTTGCGGCTGACGACCAGGTTCTGGCGCCCCGGCAGCGGCTTGCCGATCGACTCCCAGGTCTTGCGGCCCATCACCACCGGCTTGCCCATGGTGACCGCTTGAAGTGCTGCAGTTCGGCCGGCAGGTGCCACGGCATGCGGCCTCCGAGGCCAATGCCCCGGTTTCTGCCCATGGCCGCAACCAGCGTGATGTGCTTGTTCAAGGCCGGCTGCTCAGACGGCTATGGGCGCCCGGATCACCGGATGACACTGGTAATCGCGCAGCTCGAAATCCTCATAGCGAAAGTCCAGCAGCGATTTCACATCGGGATTGATCCACATGGTCGGCAGTGGAAAGGGTTCCCGCTGCAACTGGGTGCGCACCTGCTCCATGTGGTTCGAATAAATGTGGACGTCGCCGAAGGTGTGCACGAAATCGCCGGGCTCGAAGTCCAGCACCTGCGCCATCATCATCGTCAGCAGCGCGTAGGAGGCGATGTTGAA
>JABAHR010007479.1_pt11 | contig 10530 bp, 15 predicted proteins | sample 7062101 | NCBI WGS metagenome assembly JABAHR01 (sample SAMN14534553, study PRJNA622989) | marine sediment metagenome | biome: marine biome [ENVO:00000428]; feature: marine pelagic biome [ENVO:01000023]; material: deep marine sediment [ENVO:00002113] | place: India: Gulf of Kutch | collected...
GCAAGATGTATGGATTGCGGGGTGCCTTTTTGTCAGACTGGGCAGATAATCAGTGGAATGACATCGGGATGTCCGATTAATAATCTTATTCCTGAATGGAACGACCTTGTATACAGGGGGCAGTGGAGAGAGGCGCTCGAGAGGCTTCATAAGACAAATAATTTCCCGGAGTTTACCGGCAGAGTCTGTCCTGCTCCATGCGAGGGGGCATGTGTGCTTGCTATTAACGATCCTGCTGTAACTATAAAAAGTATTGAAGTTGCTATAATCGATAGAGGATTTGAAGAAGGGTGGGTTGTACCTGAGCCACCTAAGGTAAGAACCGGCAAGAAAGTAGCGGTAATAGGTTCAGGGCCAGCAGGGCTTGCCTGTGCGGCACAGTTAAACAAGGCAGGGCATCTTGTAACCGTGTTTGAGCGTCATGACAGAATTGGCGGCCTATTGATGTACGGCATTCCTAATCCTCATCTGGATAAAAAGATTGTACAGAGAAGAGTTGACCTTATGGCAGAAGAAGGGGTGATATTTAAGACAAACACCGAGATTGGCAAAGAACTTCCTGTCGAAGTATTAACCCAAGATTTTGATGCGGTTGTAATCTGTACAGGAGCTACAAAGCCAAGGGATCTGGATATTCCCGGTAGGGAACTAAAAGGAATTCACTATGCTATGGAGTTTCTGCATGCAAACACCAAGAGCCTTCTTGATAGCAACCTTGAAGATGGAAACTACATATCGGCAAAAGATAAGGACGTAATAGTTATAGGTGGCGGTGACACTGGAACTGACTGTGTTGCTACTGCTATGAGACATGGATGCAAGAGCTTGTTTCAGTTTGAAATACTCGAAAAGCCTCCGCTTGAGAGAGCTCCTGAAAACCCATGGCCGCAGTGGCCCCGTNNGGAAGAGGCAAAGGCTATTTTCGGTGACGATCCAAGACACTATCAAATTTCTACGGTTAAGTTCGTTGGCGATGATAAAGGTAATGTAAAGGAGCTGCATACGGTTGATATTAAATGGGGTAAGAACGATAAAGGTCATCTGACTATGTTTGATATTCCCGGTACTGAAAAGATATGGCCAGCACAGCAGGTGTTTTTGGCTCTAGGATTTTTAGGTCCTGAACAGCCACTGCTTGAGCAGCTCAATGTGGATACAGGCCCAAGGTCAAACATAAGGGCAGAGTATGGCAAATATATGACCAATATTGAGGGAGTATTTGCCGCAGGTGATGCAAGAAGAGGTCAGAGCCTAATAGTCTGGGCAATAAACGAAGGCAGAGAAGCTGCAAGAGAATGCGACCGCTACCTTATGGGCAGCACGGATTTGCCGTGATAACTTGTTATCATATTTAACATGCTTCAAATTCTTTATTAACTGTTTAAAATAAATAGAAGTTAATGTAAAGTTTTATCTGTCTCTGACTTGTAGTATTTTATTCTTTTAAGAATTTCCCCTGCCCTTTTGTGACCCTTCCTTGCAGCTATTTTTAGATGAACACGAGATTTATCATATTTCCCCACTCGGCAATAATGCTTTCCAACATAAAACTGCACTTCATCATTAGTGGGCATGCGCGTAACAGCCATACTAAAATATTTCTCCGCTTTATCTAATCTTCTATTCTCTGATGATAGAAAATCGCCGTATAAAGCAAGAGTGAAAGGATCATTTGGTGAAATCCGAAGTGCTTCGTTATATTGTTCTTCCGCTTCTTTCAATTTGCGGAGCACATGGTTCGTGTGTGCTAGGTAGAGATGCGACCAGTAATAATCAGGCTCTAATCGAACAGATTTACTTAATATTCTACGAGCTTCTTTGTATTGTTTTTTATGTAAAAGCAATTGTCCTAATTCTGAGTATGCGAGAGCATATTTTATATCAATCTCAATAGCCATTCTGAAATGTGCCTCTGCTTTTTTCAATTTCTTATGTCTAGAATAGTATTCACCAAGATTCAAATGCACTTCTTCGTTTTTAGGCTCAAGCTTTAGAGCTAGTCTGAGAAAAACGACTCCTTCTTTCTCTCGATTTTGCAAAAATAATGCATGATTGAGGAATATGCAGGTTGATGCTTTGGGATCTAATTTTACTGACTTGCGAAGCGCTCGTTCTGCTAATTTGGGCTTATTGAGTTCTAATTGAGTTCGACCTATGTGAGCTTGTATATTTCCATTTTTAGGACTATAACGTTCTGCACGACGTAATATACGTAGGGCTTGAGAATGATTACCTAAATTCATGTCACAGAAAGCAACCATCATCCAAAAGCCCGCTATACGAGGTTTTTGTTCAACAACCCGCATAAACCAGCGCCGAGCAATTTTATGCTTTCCAGCATCACGCGCTTTAATAGCTTTTGAAAAATACTGTTCAATTTGTTGTCGATTCCTATTTTTCGTATATAAATTTCTTTACAAATCAAAAGCAAACACTATTGTATTTCTAAGCTACTGGCATATTTTCATTTTCTAGAAAATCTATGCTTGGTACAGAGGACTTGAGTTCAACAGGAGTTAAGTTCTTTGGCAACGTTTTAAGACCTGTAACTGACAAATAGTATTCAATAGCTTTCTTGTCTATATTAATTTTACCATTACCTGCCCAATGACGATCACCACCTTTTTTCTTTACTCCAGATATCCAGTATTCATCACCTGATTCACATTCATAGTAATTACCAGCAATCCCACTTCCTTTTAGACTCTTAAAAGCCAAACCATTAAAGTAAATTGTTGATCCTGATTTCGATGAATTTTTATAACCAATCCATGCTGGTCCGTTATCATTATATCCCGATTTTAGCTCGACATAAATCAACTCTCGTTTCATATTATTTATATTAAACTACCAAAATCGTCTTCTAAGTTTAATCACAAATCAAATGCAAACATCACGGCGTTTTTGATCTGTTCTTGTTTTGTATCTGAAAGGTTTGTAATGACTGATCCTATCTTATTTTTAGAAACCGTTTGAATATGGTCAAAATTTATTGCACAGTCATTTTTCAGGCCATCAGCTTTAGTAAGCAATATTTCTGTTGGTATGTCTCTTATAGTTGATGTGATAGGTGCTATTGTAACTTCATGAAGGTGATCGATGATGGAATTTCGAGTAAGAATTAAAACAGGTCTTTTTTTATCTGGTGGTTTGAATTTGTACCACCTTATTTCACCTTTTTTCACTCGTCACCCCATACCTGCTCATTTTCCCAAATCTCAAATTCATCTTTGCTGATAGGATGATTTTTATAACCCTTAGTATGTTTATCTTCAAGCTTGGAAATATTATATTTCCTTAGAGCTTCTCTTAGAGCATTTCTTGTGAATTCGGACCTGGTGGTATCAAGTTTTTTAACCAACTTATCTACTTTATTAACTAAGTCTTCATCAAGAGTCATTTGTACTGTTTTCATGTTAAGTGCCTCTAATGTGGATATATATAGCTATTATAATACACATAGGATGCAAAGTCTAGTGAACCCCTACTCCGCCATAGCCCCGCCGTCCATTGTGAAAACTGAACCAGTTATCCAGGCTGCATCGGGTGAGCAGAGGTAAGTTGCTGCTTTGGCAATTTCCTGCGGGGTGCCGTTCCTTCCGATGGGCTGGAAATTTTTCCATTGCTTTACTCGTTTTGGAATATCTTTTTTAGGAATACCGAGAGTTTCGAATATTTCTGTTTCAACCACTGCGGGGCAGATTCAGTTTACACAGATATTGTCCTCTGCAAGCTCGAGCGCAAGTGTTTTGGTGAAAAGTATCATTGCTGCTTTGGAAGAAGAGTACACGGAGTTTCTAACATTTCTTATTCCTTTTAGGCCTGATAGACTTGAGATATTAAGCACCTTGCTCCCTTTAGATTTCCTAAGTAGAGGAAGAGCATGTTTTGTAAGAAAATAAGCACCCTTCATATTAGTATCCATTACTTTGTCATACTCTCTTTCAGTGACATTTGTAATAGGATTTGGAATACAAACCCCTGCGTTATTAACGAGTATATCAATCTTGCCAAACACTTTTTTTGTTTGGTTAACTATATTCTTGGTATCACTAACTTTGGATACATCTGCCTGAATGATATAACAAATTCCCGAATTCTTTTCAATAATCTTTTTAACCTCATTTAATTTGCTTTTCCTTCTACCCGCAATGGCAATTTTTGCTCCCTGCTCGGCAAATTGAATCGCAATTTCCTTTCCTATTCCTGTTCCTGCTCCTGTTACGATAACGACTTTGTCCTTGAATTGCATTCTGACTCCTTTTCCAGCTTTTAGTTTTATTGAGTGATTATCTAAAATTTTTTGTTTACAGCACTATAATATCACATTAAAATTACATTTCGGATTTTTTGAATCTGCCTCGGTTATCAATCTTTGTAAGTCTTTAAACAATTATACTATTGGAGCGTTGATTTGGATAGTAGTGAAGGATTATTATGGATGACGGTAATTGCAATTGCGGCCGGGATTATTTCGCAAATATGTGCTGCATTTCTTGCAATACCAAGCATCGTACCTCTGCTTTTGATTGGGATAATTATAGGCCCGGAGATTCTGGGTATACTGGATCCGCATCTTTTTGGCGGTGGCTTCGAGGCCATAATAAAGCTCTGTGTAGCGATTATTTTATTTGAAGCGGGTCTCAATCTTGATAAAGATGATATTAAAAGAGATCAAAAGGTTATTTTTCGTCTAATAAGTGTTGGCGGACTGATTACACTCTTTTTAACTGCAATTTTTACAAAATTCATTTTGGGACTAACGTGGTCATTATCACTTCTTTTTGGCTCCCTTGTAATTGTGACAGGTCCTACAGTCATACAACCCCTGTTAAGACGAGTTAAGGTCGGTTCAAAACTAAGGAATATTCTGGAGTCTGAGGGGATATTTATTGATCCCATCGGTGCTATTATTGCAATTTTTGTCCTGGAGATTGTACTTGAGGAATCTTCTTCACTGATTTACAGCTTTATGCTTGTGTTCGTAAGACTTGGAATTGGAGCAATCATCGGAATTGTTGGTGGTTACATAATCGGAAGGTTCATCCTGCGCTGGTCGATTGAGCTTGAAGAAATAATTGAACTTATGGTTCTTGCTGCGGCACTTTCTGTTTATGCAATCTCTGAATCTGTGCTTGCCGAATCGGGTCTTATGGCAGCTGTAGCCTGTGGTGCAGTGCTCGGGCACATGGAAATACCAGAAGAGGAACCGCTTAAGAAATTTAAGGGAAAGCTGTCAATATTTGTAATCTCATTTCTATTTATACTGCTTGCTGCAAGTCTAAAATTTGAGTACATAACGTCTCTTGGCATTGGCGGGCTTCTTGTAGTATTTTCTATCATATTTGTTGTAAGACCCATTCAGATATTTTTAGTCACATGGGGCTCTACCCTTAATCTTAGAGAAAAAGCATTTTTGTCTTACATCTCTCCCCGAGGAATTGTCGCTGCATCTATAACTTCGATTTTTGCAATAGAGCTCAACAAGAGGGGGCTTATTGGCGGTGATATTATTCAGGGCCTTGTGTTTCTAACCATAGGCATATCAGTACTTTTTCAGGGGGTTACTGCAAACAAGATTGCAGGACTTCTTAACCTCATTGTAGAAAAAAAGAAAGTCATTATCGTTGGGGCCAATTCATTTGGAAGAATGATTGGGAAAATATTAAAACAGCATGGCAAGGAAGTTGGCTTTATAGATACTAACGAAAGCCATGCCAAGATTGCAGAGATGGAAGGATTTGAAGTCATTGAAGGAAGCAGCCTGGATGTAGATAACCTGGAAAAAATTGGAATCACTGAGACCGGTACTCTTTTATCTCTTACGACCAGCAACAAGGTTAATACCCTAGTGTGCAGGCTTGCCAAGGTTGATTATGGGCTTAAAAATGTTTTTCCTTTGCTAAACCAGTTTAAAGACATATCAAGAAAAGAATCAGTTGCCAAACTCGGTCTAGACATGGCATTTTGCAAACCGCTAAATTTAGAAGACCTAATTTCTGTTACGGCAAACTTAAGATACATACTGAACAAGGTTGAAATTGATGAATCAATATCAGGGAAAAAAATTGAAGAGCTTGATCTTCCCGACAACATCATCCCTGTTATATTACTTAAAGGAAAGGATAAGATTCCTCACCTGTGCAGAACAAATCAAATTTTGAGTAAAGGTGATGAGCTTGTGGTATATGTCTATGGAAGCATGGATTATGACCTTGCAGAATTTGGATTTTTTAATAAAGAGGTTATGAAGCTATACTTCTAGTTAGAAGGTTGAGAGACAAACATGAAAAAATTTGAAAAATCTATAGATGAACTAAAAGATATTATTGATAAACTTGAATCCGGAAATATCCCGCTGGAAGACTCTTTGTCTCTGTTCGAAAAAGGCGTAAAGATTTTAAATACGGCAAATAAGAAACTCTCTCAAATGGAAAAGAAAGTGGAGATTTTAATAAAAGACTCAGACGGTAAAATCAAAAGAGAGGACTTTGATACGAGCGAATAACCACCATGTCATTTGATCTAACTTCCTATCTCGATTCAAAAAAAGAAATAATTGATAGAGAACTAATTACATTTGTAAACAGCTTTAACTCTGACTTTGCAACACTTAAAGAATCCATATTGTATAGCATTAATGCCGGAGGTAAGAGGCTAAGACCCATACTCTGTCTTGCATCCTGTGAAGCACTGGGGCAAGACTCCATAAAAGCTGTTCCGGTAGCCTGTGCGCTTGAGATGATTCACACATACTCTCTCATACACGATGACCTTCCGTGCATGGATGATGATTCATATAGAAGAGGCAAACCTACAAACCACAAAGTTTATGGTGAAGCAACAGCAATACTCGCAGGTGATGCACTTCTTACAGATGCTTTTCATTTGCTTTCAAAAAGCATTATTGATTCAGGTATATCGGCAGACACAGGATTAAGAATAATTGAGGATATAAGCAGAGCAGCGGGTTTGGAAGGAATGATAGGCGGGCAGGCGCTGGATTTGTCTTTGGAAGGAAAAGAGGATATTTCTGTTGGAATAGTTGAGAAGATGCATGGGTTAAAAACAGGAGCGTTACTAGGGTGCTCTGTAATGGTAGGAGCAAGGATAGGCGGGGCAGGTGATGAGCAGTTGGAGTCTTTTAAAAAAATTGGAAATTGTATGGGGCTTGCATATCAAATAATAGATGATGTGCTGGATATAGAAGGTAGTGAAAATCTTGGTAAAGAAACAGGGGCTGATATTAAAAAGAATAAAGTAACCTATCCTTCGGTGGTAGGTATTGAAAATGCAAAAAACAAGGTCGAGCAATTATTAAGTACGGCTCTGTATGAGCTTGATAAATTTGGAACCGATGCTCAGCCGCTTATTTCAATCACAAAATATCTTGGCAGCAGAAAAAACTAAGAAAAAAGAAAGAATAGATGTTGTTCTTCATGAAATGGGCTTTGTAGAAAGCAGGAATGCTGCAAAGTCGCTTCTAATGTCAGGCTCTGTATTCGTTAACGGCCAAAAGATAGATAAAGCCGGAAAAATTATCAGCCTTGATTCGGAAATTACCATAAAAGACGCCCGTCCAAAGTATGTAGGCAGGGGAGGGCTTAAGCTTGAAAAAGCCCTAAAAGAATTTCGTATAGATGTTACAGATAAAGTTTGTCTCGATATTGGATCATCCACTGGAGGATTTACCGATTGCCTGCTTCAGCACGGAGCTTTGAGGGTTCATGCTATAGATGTGGGCTATGGGCAGCTTGACTGGAAGCTCAGAAATGACCCAAGGGTTATACTGAAAGAACGGCTAAATGCCAGGTATCTGAAGAATGAAGATATTGGTGAGTCTGTGGATTTAATTGTAATTGATGTATCGTTTATCTCCATAACAAAGGTCATAGAACCTGCTCTTGCGATATTAAAAAATGGCGGGGCTTTGATTGGTCTAATCAAACCTCAGTTCGAATTAGGCAAAGGTGAGGTGGGAAAGGGAGGCATAGTCCGCGATCAGGAAAAACACAAAGCCGTAGTGCAAAAAGTGCAGAAATTTTTAGAAGATATAGGATTGCAAGATATAGAAACTATTAATTCACCAATATTAGGAGCAGAAGGAAATAAGGAGTTTCTTGTAAAGGCAATTAAGCAGTCCTGAAATTTCTTAATTACGACTTTCCCCAGTCAGCAAGAAACCTTTCCAGTCCAATATCTGTAAGAGGGTGTTTAAAAAGCTGTTTGAAAACCTTATAGGGAAACGTAGCCACATGCGCTCCGGCTTTTGCCGATTCTACCATATGATCCGGGTGTCGTACGCTTGCTACAAGAACCTTGGTTTTGAAATCGTAGTTATCATAAATCTTTACAATGTCTCTTATAAGCTGCATCCCTGATTCCGAAATATCATCGAGTCTTCCCACAAAAGGGCTTATATACGCTGCACCCGCTTTGGCTGCAATTAGAGCCTGCATAGGAGAGAAACAAAGCGTAACGTTTACATTCACTCCATCATCAGAAAGAATTTTTGTAGCTTTTATCCCGTCATCAGTAAGGGGCATTTTTACGACTATCCTGTCGTCAACCTCAGCAAGTTCCTTTCCCTCGGAGATCATTCTTTCTACATCGGTGCTGAGCACCTCTGCGCTTACAGGGCCGTCCACTATCTCGCATATTTCTTTTACAAGTTCTTTAAACCCTTTTTGCTCACCTTCTTTAGAGACAAGCGATGGATTAGTTGTAACCCCGTCCAGTATGCCATAGCTTGCGCAGTCTCTTATTTCATCAAGGTTTGCAGTGTCCAGAAAAAATTCCATTATCAGTTCTCCGGTGATAATTTAATATTAATTAACCTTAAAATACTTGAAAAAATAGGAAATGGAAATTTCTTGTTCTTCTTTATATTTTTTTAACACACTTCTAAAATAACATTTTCAACAATCGGGAGTATTTGTTTGTTGTGGGGGTATGTGATCTCTTTAAATATTACTTTACTTGCAGCATGGGAGCAGAAATTGAGGTGTTTTTTATTAAGCTCTTTATCAAACAACCTGGATGCAACCGTGTTTGATATTAGGGTTAAAAATTTCTCAGTGGAATTAAGCTCTTTAATATCGACAGATTTCCTTCGGTTGTCTCTATTTAATATATAATTAGCGGATATAGCCACTTTTGACGGGCTATCCTTACTATATTGTTTGTCATTTGGTAATTTTAATCGTGGGAAATGAGGCAGTGCGTATGCAATATCATTTTCAATCACAACCGGCATTATATCGTCGGCTATCCTTGTGAAATATTCATCTGAATTGTTATCCACATACTCTGCTATAGTTGATTTGCCGCTACCTGATTTACCAATAAATAAAATGGCCTGATTTTTATACTCTACTGCACTTGCATGTAAACAGAATACTCGTTGTAATGCTAAACAGAAAATTAGAACCGGGCCAAGAAGAGATTCAATTATAAGGTTGTTGTTTATATCAAAATTAGATTCTAATAATAAAATTTCGGTATCTTCCAAATTTTGGCTAATTAGGAATTTCCCTATATCTTCAATAATAATTATGAAATTATCATTGCTCCCATAAAATGAAATTTCTCTAACTGAATCACCAATAATGCCAGGACCTTCATAGATCGGGACAAAGTAGTGTTGGTTAATTATATTGGTATTTCTGTCTTTATATATAGATTTAGTTTGTCTCTCAAAAAAAGAGGAAAGACTTTCTATCTTTATATCTGAACATAATATTTTTGAGCAAACATTGTAGGTGTAATATATATTTGGGGTTGAGTTGGGGCTGCTATAAAAATACAAAATTTAGTTAATAACTTTTGTGGCTATGTTTGTTGGAGTGTAGGGTTTCCTGAGTCACCAATGCCGGGGGAACCGCCGAGTTTGATCTCCTTGAGCTTGCCATAGCTTTTAAGTTGGGGCTTCTTGTAATCTCTTTTTTCTGATTTGACAGGATTAAGTTTTACAACTTTAGTCTCTGATATTATTTTTTTAACATCATCCATGTAATGTTCCTATTTATTATTACAAATTATATATGTTTTTTATTAAAAGTGAAGAATAGAATGGAAAAATTATTTACATTAATGGTTTTCTAACCAATTTATAAAACTAATGCATTGCCATATTACTAATTCTTGTCTTCCCGATTTATTAGAATTCTGTATATATTTTTGTGCCTCTTCTCGTTTGACAAATCTGCTCCATTCAAGGTTTGAATTGAGCTTTTCTCGTACATAGTTTATCTCCTTTTTTTGTAGTCCTAAATTAAAAAGTGGAGTTAGAAGTGTAGGACTATTTCTTTTTAATATTTTAGGCGGAATAAGACCTTTCATTGCATTTTTTGCAATAAATTTCTTTGTGCCCTTGTTAAATAATGTATACGAGGGAATATTTAACATGAAGTTAACTAATCTTATATCAAGATATGGGCATTCTAAATCTATAGAGTGTTTGCTTAAATGGAAATGTTCGGAAGACTGACCAAAAAAAACCTGTCAAGCCCCCGGAAATAGGTCCACCTT
>JABAHR010009350.1_pt4 | contig 10527 bp, 8 predicted proteins | sample 7062101 | NCBI WGS metagenome assembly JABAHR01 (sample SAMN14534553, study PRJNA622989) | marine sediment metagenome | biome: marine biome [ENVO:00000428]; feature: marine pelagic biome [ENVO:01000023]; material: deep marine sediment [ENVO:00002113] | place: India: Gulf of Kutch | collected...
GGTCGGCTTCAAGGCCACGATGTTCGGCGGCAATCTGCGTCTTATGGTGGATTACTTCATCATGGACTACACGGACAAGCAGGAGCAGATCACGATCGACAATCCTGAAGGTCTGTACGGTCCCGATCCGAACCTGTCGTACGCGGCGAACGCTGCGGACGTCGACGTCAGCGGTATCGAGTTCGAGCTTCGTGCCCAGCCATGGGACGGCGGCTTCCTGTCGATCGACGCGGGTATTCTCGACTTCGAGTACGCTGAGTTCCAGTACACCGACTTCGTCTCCGGTGAATTGGTGACGCCCGCGCTGACGCAGATCCAGAACCGCACGCCCGACTGGTCGCTGACCGCGACGGTCGAGCACGCGTTCCAGCTCGGTAACGGCGGTACGCTCACGCCTCAGATCAGCATGTATACACAGGCTGGTATGGAGTGGTGGCCTGGTCTCGCGGAGGGCGAAAAGTCTCCGATGTGTCACCAGGACAGCTTCAATAAGTGGCGTGTCCGATTGGCCTACGAGCCGCCTCAGGGCAACTGGCAGGCAGCGCTCTTCGGTTACAACGTCACGGACGAAGAGATCCTGTTCCGCTGTCAGGAGAACCGTAGCGGTGTGTACACGCGCTTCTTCGAGCGTCCCGCAGCTTGGGGCCTCGAGTTCACGATGCGCTTCGGTGAGAACACCTAAGTTCTCCTAATACCTGATACGAACTGTATCGACGGCACCTCCTCGGAGGTGCCGTTTTTTTTTGCAGGCAGGAAGCGTGTCAGACGGGCATTGGGCAAAGCGTGGTCAGAGCGCTTATGCAATTGAGGGGGTCAGAGTAGAAACTGGAACAGCTTTTACTCTGACCCCCTCAATCGGTGCGCTGACGAAAAAGCCCCGCGGCCGGCCAGCCGCGAGGCTTCATGGGTTACCGTGATGCGTGACGTTTGCGCTTAACGATTTGCCTCGGCATCGACGATCTCGGCCGCCGGGCCCGTGAGCCTAAGAATATGTAGGCCTGTATCGGCACGGTCGAGCGCGTAGATGTAGCCGCGCTCGTCGTAGTTGACGTTGTTGGTCTGGATCGCGACCTTGCAGCGTTGCTCGCCGTCGATCTCGCGGCACCGTTCGTCCGTGTTCTCGGTGACGGCCGGAATGTAGTAGCCGATCTCGACCGGGTTGAACGGGTCGCGGTAATCGACAGCCCTGACGCCGGCGTTGAAGTACGACAAGAACAGAACGTTTCTGTAGTACGGTCCGAGCAGCGAGTCGTTGGACGCATGCGGTCCGAATCGGCCGCCGCGATTGCAGAAATCGCCGGGCTCTTCCGGTACCTGGAACGTCGAGACGTTCATTGGGAATTCGACGTCCGTCATGTCGAGGAAGAACGTGGCGTGGCGGGCGCTCTGGCACTCGTTCGCCGTGACTTCGGAGACGACGACGAGGATGTCGCGCGAGCTGTTGTCGAGATCTTCCTCATAGCCCGGGATCGGCATGCTCGGCACCGGATAGACCGTGTGTCCACCATAGTAGGTCGGCATGTCGACACGCGCGATTTCGGGATAGACGAGATTCTCAGGTGTCGGCGCGAGCGGGTCGGCAGCGTCGGGATCGCCGTAGAGCAGGCGGTCACGATCGAGAATCTGAATGACGCCGCTGGAGTCCATGCCGTAAGCGAGATAGACGCGCTCGCCCTGGACCGTGATCTGATGCAGACCCGAGTAGCCGCCGGGCGCGGCAACGTTGTCCATCGTCGACGTCGGTTCCGTGCCGACGAGATTGAAGTCGCGGATGTGCTGCGGCTCTTCCGGCGTGCTCAGGTCGAAGACCTGAAGGTTGCGCCATTTCTTCCAGCCTGTGATGCTCGAGACGAGGTAGGCCGCGCCGGTCTCGCAGTCCCACCAGTTCTTGTGCGTGCCTTTCGTATCGTAGAAATCGGCGCCGGGCTCCATCGGCGGAGAGTCTCCCGTGCGCACGACAGTGACGATGAACTCGGGCGCCGCCGGATCAGTCACGTCGTAGACCTCGTGGGCGACGTTGCCGAGCGAGCGCAGCATGTAAACGCGGCCTGGTGTGCCGTTCGGCAGTTCTTCGGCGTTGCATATCATGTTGTGCTGCGCGCCGGTGCCGAGCGAGATCGAGCCCTCGGCTTGCCACGGCGGTGCCGGGATGTGCGCGAGATACTCGGGATTGGCCGGGTCCGTCACATCGAGGATGGAGGTCGCATGGCCTTCGAGCTCACCGTTGAGTGAATTGATCGCTTCGCCGGCGTGGTGTCCCACGAACAGGATCCAGCGGTCGCCGTAGCGATGTGGCATGGGTTGGTAGGACGGGCGCCCGTCGAGCGCATGGTGCGCGACGAGCTCCATGTTCAGCGACTCGGCCTCGGTCTGCGCGTAGGCATTCGGGATGATTAGAAGGAGTACGGTTGCAAGTGCCAGGGTATTGTTTTTCATAGTGCGGTAAGGCTAGCAGAGCTATGCGGATCCCACCAGACGGCGAAGCACTGGAAAAATCGCCGTCGCGGGCGTTGGCGCAGTCGTTTGTGCTCCGGTAAGGTGATTCGTGTTTGGACGCTAGGGGCGCCGGGTTCGCCCGAATCTACGGTGAGAGGACAGTAGCCAGTGAAAAGGAAACTATGCACGTGGCAGCACGGTTCGCCGATTCTGTTGATGGTGCTTTTTGCGGGTAGCGCGCCTGCGCAGGATCACGTGACGGCGCAAGGCATACTCGAAGGCGAGGGCTTCCCTGTCGATTACGCGGCCGTCGAGTTCGGTATGACGCATGTCGCCGGTCGCGTGCACATGCTTTCAGGCGCGGGGGGCAATATCGGCGTCTTCATCGGCGATGACGGCGTATTTCTAGTTGACGGGCAATTCGCACCGTTAACGGACCGCATCATGGCCGAGGTAGGCCGGCTTAGTGACGATCCGATACGGTTTCTGATCAACACGCACTTCCATGGCGACCACACGGGTAGCAACGCGAACTTCGCGCGTGCCGGAGCGCGCATCGTCGCGCACGACAATACGCGGCGGACCCTGTCGCAGCCACACTATATTGAAATGCGGCAGACCCTCTTTCGGGCATTCGGTCCGAACGCGCTGCCGTCTATAACGTTCAAAACCTCGATGAGCCTGAACCTCGGCGGTGAGCGCATCGATGTCATTTATGCGCCGCCTTCGCATACGGACGGCGATTCCGTGATCTTCTTTCGCGACTCGGACGTGATCCACATGGGGGACATCTACCGGTCTCGCGGTCAGCCAGTCTTCGATCGAAACAACGGCGGTTCGTTCGAGGGCTTGATCAGGGCTTCGGACTTCGTCTTGAACCTCATGGGCGAGCACACTTGATCGTGCCGGGCCACGGGCAGATTTCGACGCGTGCGGACCTAGTCGAGGTGCGAAACATTATGGCGACCGTGCGCGATCGCATTCGGGCGGGCGTCGACGCCGGTCAGAGCGAAGCGGAGGTTGTCGCCTCGAATCCGAGCCGCGGTTTCCCGTGGCGGGACGGCGGGCCGCTCACGGTCGTGGACACGGTACGCTGGATCTATTCTGAGCTATCGGCGAAGTTGCCTTAGGGGCCGACCTTAAGGGGTCAGAGTAATAACTGTTGCAGTTTTTACTCTGACCCCTTAAGTGCTGACCTCATCGGTCGTTTACTCGCACGTAGCCGGTGACTCGGGCAAGGGGGTCAAGTCGCGTGAGTGATAGATCTCCTCGCAACCATCGACAATCAAGATTCGCGCGCGCTCGGTCACGTTGATGTTCGGCGCGCCGCTCTTGACGCGTCGCCCGGTGACACTGATCTTCGTCCCCGGCGTTACCGTCGTTCGGCTCCAGCCGAACTCTCTTTGCAACCGCTGAGGCGATTCCATCTCTACGTGCCAGGTTACGGGCGCACCGTCGCCAGTTGCGACGGACATCAGAATGCTCGCGTGAGGGTTGATGAGCTGCAGTGCGACGACGGAGCCGGTAATCGTTGTCACTTCGTTCTCGAATCTTCCAGCATCGCCATGATGAGCCGATACCGTTCCCGCCAAACTAACTAAACCGCAAGCCGCAACCGTCACATATAGTTTTGACATCAAAGCACTCCCTGCAAATCCCTTAGTCGCCCCGTCCCGGGGCGTCGCACTATACCCTTAGATGCGGTCGGCAGTGCAATAGTTCAATACAGGATCCTTAATCGCAGCGTGTCTCTCGAAAGTACAGTCGTATTACCCGGCTTGCGCCGTGGGCGGTGCTGTGGGCGCATCGGCTTGGGCAACGCCGGCTTTGGTTCTTGCGTTCAGATTCGGGCATGTCGCGGTCTGGCGACATGTTGTCGTCTACGCGTGTCATTTAGTCAAATGACGCCTGTCGACGGCTGCCGTCTGCCTATACTTCGAGACGGGGAATGCCTCTGCTGCCTCATCTGGTACCGAGGACGCCGACCGCCAAGAATTTATATATCGAGGTCCAAATCCATGAAACCAGTTGTATCGAGATCGTTAGCCTTATTGGCCGCCGTAACGCTCGGTGCTTGCAGCGGCAGCAGTAACGGACCCGCGCAGCAGCAAGACGCCACAGGATTCTTGAGCATCGGACTCGGCGATGCGCCGGTCGACGATGTGCTCGAGCTCTGGGTCGAGTTCACGGGCGTATCGGTCAAGCCGCGAAATGGTCCCGCGATCGACGTCCCGTATGCAACGCCGCTGCAAGTCGACTTGCTCACGCTCGATGTAGACAACTCCGCAACGCTGCTTGACAGCGAAGAGTTTCCTGCAGGTGCTTACAACTGGATCGAGCTCTGGGTCAACGCGAGCTTCGACAGCAACCCGCTCGATTCATACGCAGTGACGGACGTCGGCGGACAGGAAGAGGTCGAGGTGACGGAAGTCCAGGTTCCCGGTCCGGCGAATCGGCGTCGTCTGCGCCTCGTCAGTGGCTTCACGATCACGGCAGATCAGGTAACGAACCTGTATCTCGACTGGGACGTGCGCCGCGCCCTGGTTGACCCGATCGGGCAGTCCGGTTTTTTTCTTCGACCGGCGATACGCGTCGTCGACATGACCGCGTACGGTACGCTCAATGGAACCGTTGCCATGACACTCGTGATGCCACCTGCCGATTGCTCGAATGATCTCGGCGAAGACACGGGTAATGTCGTCTATATCTACGAGCAGTTCGATTTCATGGCGACCGATCCGGATGACATCGATGGGGAAGTTGGACCTGTCCCCGTTGCTACAGCGAGGGTCAGCCAGGACATGGCCGGCGACTATGTGTACGAAACCATTCTGTCGCCCGGCGACTATACGGTCGGTTTCACGTGCCAGGCGGCTGATGATTTCCCCGACAGTGACGACAGCATCGCGATTCTCGGTCTAACTGACGTGTCGATCGTCACGGGCGGGACGCAAACCATACCTTTCAACTAAGGGCGAGATCTGCGCCGTCGTGGGGCGGCCGGGCGGCGTCATGGATCGGTGCAACCCGTCATTGCGGCGCGCTCCCGCTTCGATTAGAGTGCTAGCTAGTTTCGGGCTAAGCACATGAATCTTCTGGCAAAGATACGTCGGCGACGCAGCATCCTGGCGCGGTGGATCGGGTCGGTTCTCGTTGTCGTCTCGCTCAATGCAGTCGCTCAGCCCTGCCTCATGGCGATGGAGATGGCGCACGACTGTGTGCACTGTCCGCCCGCCATGCACGAATCGGGTAGTCACGAAGCGCCCGGTAGCCACGGTGCACCGGACACGCACGAAGACTGCGGCACTCAGACTCCAGGGTTGCCCAAGGAGGCATGCGCCTACCTCTCGGAGTTTGATCACGATCGTCAGCTCGCGAGCCTGGCCAAGGACGGCGACAGTCAGAAGTTGCCGCTGGCCGTTGCAGGCGAATTCGACTGGGCTGCGTTTCCGCTAGGGGAATCGTCCGCTGTACCCCGCACAGCTCCCTCGGCCGGCCCACCGGGACCGGCCCTCAACCTTGTCTACTGCGTATTCCTGAATTAGCGATCTCCGAAGCCTAGATATCTTTTCTGGTTTCAGGCGAGGAGATTGCCATGTTTTTTTTCTGTGGGAATGAATCCCGCGGTTTCTACTATTCAGGTTCCGTCGCGTACAGGCTGCTCGGTTCGAGCGGCCGTCAACTATCGAGTGCCATTGTCGGCATCGTATTCGCACTGACCGTCTGTTCGGCCGCGCGTGCGCAACCCACCGGAACGATTCCGCTCGGTCTGGACGATGCGGTCGAAATTGCGGTGTCAGGCAATCCACGCCTCGCTGCCGCTCGGGAGCACGCCGCGGCGCTCGAGACGGTCCCTTCTCAAGCAGGTGCGCTGCCGGATCCGATGGTTGGCGTGAACCTTATGAGCCTGCCGACGGATACGTTCGATTTCGACCAAGAGCCGATGACGCAGCTGCAGCTGTCGTTCAGCCAGGCTATTCCCTATCCGGGCAAGCGGGCGCTCATGGAGGCCGCGGCGCTGCACGAGGCATCAGCCGGCGTAGCCCGAGCCGATGAGGTACGCCTGACGCTCGTCGCGGACGTGCGTACCGTCTGGTGGCAGGTGTTTCGCCTCGACCGGGCGCTCGAGATCGTGGCACAGAATCGTGCGCTCATGCGCGACTTCGTGGAAATCGCCCAAACCAAGTATCGCGTCGGCGATGGGCTGCAACAGGATGTACTGCTGGCCCAGCTCGAGCAGTCGCGACTACTCGATCGTGAGCTCAGGCTCGACGGCATGCGCGCGACAACGGCCGCGAGGCTCAATGCGCTACTCGATCGTGACAGCTTTGCGTCCGTCGTCTTGCCCGAGCGGCCGCCGACCGAGGCGCTACCGGATCTGCCGAGCGTAGGTGACTTGCTCGAGGAAGCAATACAGCAAAGACCCGCGATGGCAGCACAGTCTGCGCTCGTCGATGCTGCACGCGCCCGCGTTGATCTCTCGCACAGGGACAAGCGGCCGAATTTTGTCGTCGGTGCTGGTTATGGCTACCGTCAAGGCTACGATGTGATGCGGGGAGTCAACCGTCCGGATTTCTTGAGCGTTATGCTTGGCGTCAGCGTGCCGCTTTACGCGGCGTCAAAGCAGGATCGTGCAATCGATCAGCGCAGCCGTGAACTGTCTCAGCGCCAGTTCACGCTCGCCGACACGGCGCGTGACATACAGGCATCGATCTCCGCGCTGCGCGCAGACTACGAGGCCGCGCGCGAGCAAGTTGCGCTGTTCGAGACGGCCATCATCCCTCAGGCTCAGCAGACGGTCGCGTCGATGCTCGCCGGGTATCAAGTCAATGAGGTGGATTTTCTTAATGTCATTAATAGCCAAATTACCCTTTACAACTCGCAGATCAGCTACTGGGACGCGCTGAGCGGGGCCAAAGCCGCTCTCGCGCGTCTGGCTGCTGCTGCGGGTCGGGAGACGCTCTATGAATAAGCAAGTGTCAACGACAGTATTGATTGGAGTCGTTGCGGTCGCTCTCGGGCTGGCCGGCGGCTATTGGCTCGCCCGTCAGCAGACGGGATCGACAGTAATGGGTCATGCAGTGGAACAGACCATGGCGCCTGCCGAGGAAGCGCGGGAGCCGCTTTTCTACCGCAACCCGATGGACCCGACGATCACCTCGCCGGTGCCGGCGAAGGACGAGATGGGCATGGACTACATACCCGTCTATGCCGATGACGCTGGTGCAGCGATGGGCGGCGGAGCGGCTGTGGCCATCGATCCCGCAGTCGTCCAGAACATGAACGTCCAAAGCGCCGCGGTCGAGCGGCGTGATCTCACTCATGAGATCCGAACANNCCCGATGGACCCGACGATCACCTCGCCCGTCCCTGCTCAGGACCAGATGGGCATGGATTACATTCCGGTCTATGCGGACTCCGAGTCGTCGGGTCCGGCGGGCACGGTGCGCATCGACCCGGTCACCGTGCAGAGTATTGGCGTACGTACGGCGTCCGCGGAGCGGCGGATCATGGCGCGCACGATTCATACGCTCGGCCGCGTCGAGTATGACGAGCAACGCATCGTTCGCCTGCATCCGAAGGTAGAGGGCTGGATCGAAGAGCTTTATACCGAGACGACGGGTGAGCAGATCCCGGCGGATCACATCCTGCTCAATATCTACTCACCGCAACTCGTCGTGAGTCAGCAGGAGTATCTGCTCGCGCTCAGGAATCTCGAGACGCTGCAAGCGAGCCCGTTCCCCGACGTCGAGCGCGGCGCTCGCGATCTCGTCGACTCCGCACTCGCGCGCCTGCGCCTGCTCGACGTGCCCGAGCATCAGATCGAGGAGCTCGATCGGACACGGGCCGTTCAGGAGCAACTGCACATTCACTCGCCGTCGGCCGGCATTGTCATCAACGTCGGTGTTCGCGAGGGCCAGTACGTCACACCGCAGACCGAGCTTTTCACGGTTGCCGATCTCTCGAGAGTCTGGGTGCTCGTCGATGTCTTCGAGGATGAGCTTCCGTGGGTCAGTGTTGGCGATCACGCGGAGCTGCGCGTAACGGCCGTGCCGGGCAGAGTATTCGAGGGCGAGCTGACGTACATCTACCCCTATGCCGAGACGCAAACGCGGACCGTCAAAGCACGGCTCGAGTTCGACAACCCGGGCCTCGAGCTCAAACCCAACATGTTCGCCGATGTAACGCTCCACGCTAGCGCACAGGTCGATGCAGTTGCAGTGCCGTCCGAGGCTGTCGTTCGCTCGGGTGTCCGCGAGCAGATCTTCGTCGTGAGGGGGCCTGGCACGTTCGAGCCTCGTGAGGTCCAGGTTGGGGTCAGCAGCGAGGGTTGGACGCACGTGATCTCGGGCGTTGATGCCGGAGAAGAGGTCGTCGTCTCGGCCCAATTCCTCATCGACTCGGAGTCGAAGCTACGGGAAGCAGCGGCGAAGATGCTCGAAGCCAGCTCGAACGAAGAGATGGGTGACATGGAAGGCATGGGCTCGATGGGCGAGATGAACGATGATTAAAAAGATCATCGCGGCATCGCTCGAGAATCGTTTTCTCGTCCTGACCCTGGCCGCGCTTTTGATCGCAGCCGGCATCTGGGCCGTGCGTACGACGCCGCTCGATGCGATTCCCGATCTATCCGACGTGCAGGTCATCGTTTTTACGGAATTTCCAGGCCAAGCGCCGCAGGTTGTGGAGGATCAAGTTACGTATCCGCTCACGACGGCCATGCTGGCCGTGCCTGGCGCCGACGTTGTTCGGGGCTATTCGTTTTTCGGTCTCTCGTTCGTCTATGTCATCTTCGAGGACGGTACGGACATGTATTGGGCGCGGTCGCGCGTGCTCGAGTATCTCAATTACGTCAGTGCCCGCCTGCCCGAGAACGTGTCTCCGACGCTCGGGCCCGACGCAACCGGCGTCGGCTGGATCTACGAATACGCGCTCGTCGATCGTAGCGGGGAGCACGATCTAGCTGAGCTCAGATCCATACAGGACTGGTATCTGCGCTATCCGTTGCAGACGGTGCCAGGCGTTGCTGAGGTCGCCTCGATCGGCGGTTACGTCAGACAGTACCAGGTCGAGGTGGATCCGAACGCGCTCGTCGCATACGGCATCCGGCTCGCAAACGTTCGCCAGGCGATCATGCGCTCGAATCGCGACGTCGGCGGGCGGCTCATCGAGATGTCCGAAACCGAATATATGGTCCGCGGACTCGGCTATATCCAGTCGATAACAGATCTCGAGGAAATAGCGGTAGGCATAGACCCGCAGGGTACGCCGGTCCGGTTGCGGGATCTTGCTCAGGTCCAGCTCGGTCCCGAGCTGCGACGCGGACTCGCCGAGCTGAACGGCGAGGGCGAGGTCGCCGGCGGCATCGTCGTCATGCGTTACAACGAGAACGCGCTCGATACGATTCGCCTCGTGCGTGAGAAGCTCGACGAGCTCCGGGACGGCTTGCCGTCGGGCGTGGAGATCCTGCCGGTCTACGATCGTGGTGCCTTGATCGAGAGCGCCGTCGATAATCTAACCGATACGCTGCGGCTCGAGTTCATCCTCGTCACGCTCGTGTGCGCGGTCTTCCTGCTGCACCTTCGCTCGGCTGTCGTTGTCGTCATTGCGCTGCCGATCGGTATTCTGCTCGCATTCATCGCGATGCGCCTGCAAGGCATCAACGCCAACATCATGTCCCTCGGCGGGATTGCAATCGCGATCGGCGCGATGGTCGATGGCCCGATCGTGCTCATCGAGAACTCGCATAAGCATTTGGCGCGTGCCGCTGCCAAGAAGAACCGCCTACTGACCGGCCGGGAGCGCTGGCAGGTGATCTCTGCCGCCGCTCGCGAGGTCGGTCCGGCCTTGTTCTTTTCTTTACTCGTTGTCGTCGTGTCTTACTTCGCGATTTTTACGCTCGAGGCCCAGGAGGGCAGGTTGTTCAAGCCGCTCGCTTTCACGAGCAGCTATTCCATGGCCGCCGCAGCGATACTCGCAATTACGCTCGTGCCGTTGCTCATCGGATTTCTCGTACGCGGCCGTGTTCAAGAGGAGCGGCGTAACCCCGTCAACCGCGTTCTAAAGGCGATACATGCGCCGGCACTCGGC
>JABAHR010005771.1_pt1 | contig 10526 bp, 12 predicted proteins | sample 7062101 | NCBI WGS metagenome assembly JABAHR01 (sample SAMN14534553, study PRJNA622989) | marine sediment metagenome | biome: marine biome [ENVO:00000428]; feature: marine pelagic biome [ENVO:01000023]; material: deep marine sediment [ENVO:00002113] | place: India: Gulf of Kutch | collected...
CGTTGAGCATGTTCAGAATAACCGTGCGCGGATCGGGTTGACCGTCGTCGAGCACGATCAACGGCGAGCCGATGATCTCCTCGAAACTGCCGTGACGCATGTCACCGAGGTCGGGGCGCGACCAACGAACCGATCCCGATTCGGCGTCGATTGCGTTGAGGCCGTCCGTGGTACCGACGATGAGATCGCCCAGTGTCGTGACCTGCTGCCAGACGATTCGTGCATCGAAGTTCACACTCCATGCCGGCTCCACGGCGGAGACTGAGTTACCGACTAGTGCCAACGAAATGGCGAGCGGGCCGGCAATGAGCGTCAGGAAAGTGCGCCGCGGCCGCGGCAGGTTGCGCGTGTGCATCTTGAACACCCCGAGGATGCTGGTGGTCGTAACCTCGAAGCCTCGCTGATCAGGCCGGTCGGGTCCGCGACCAGTGTCACACTCTCACTCCCGAGAGATTCGAGTAAGCCCAGGTCCGTGAAACCGGCTTAGAAACCGTGTGTTGGCGCCGATTTTTCGGCATTTGGGCTGCGTTGCCGCTCACGAAATCGTCATGCAAAATAGCCTTCGAGAATCGTTCGACATGGGGGTAACCATGAGAGCTCGACAGGTCGCAGCATCTATCTCACTAGTCGTCTCGATCGCGATGATTTCGCTGCCGAAGACGCTAGCTCACCACGGCGATGCCGGCCGCTTCGAGGAGACGATCACGACGCTCTCCGGAACGGTCGTTGCTCTTCAGCTCATCAACCCGCATTCCATGATCATTATGGACGTCATGGACGAGGCGTCCGGTCAGAGCGTGCGTTGGCAGGTGGAAGTATCCAACGCCAACAGTCTCTCGCGCATTGGTTGGACGCGTGACACGCTCAAGCCCGGTGATCCGATCACGGTCTCTGGGCGGGTGCTCAAGAGCGGCGCGCCTTACATTAATCTGACGGAGCGCGCTCGCCTGACGCGCACCGATACGTGTGAGGAGCTCTTCTACACCGGCATGATCTGGGGTGAAGTCCCGGACTACCCTGCGCCCACCTGCGACTAGTCAAGACTGATTTGGCGTGGCCTACCTCTATTTCACGCCCAATCTCGCGCGTCAGGTCGAGTGTCCGCCTGGGGAGCTCGAGGCTGATACGGTCAGCCAGCTGCTAGAGCGCTATTTCTCAGAGTGGCCGGCCGTGCGCGGTTATGTGCTCGATGATCAAGGTGCCGTGCGCAAGCACGTGAAAGTCGTCGTCGACGACAACTATTTGATCGATCGTACCGATCTCTCCGATCCCGTGCGGCCGGATAGCAAGGTCTACGTGTTTCAGTTGCTGTCTGGGGGATAGGGATGGCAAAGGACAGATTGATCGTCGGAACGCGCAAAGGGCTCTTCATCGTCGGGCGCAAGAACGGCGCTTGGGCGGTGGAGCACGCAACGCTGCTCGGCGAGCCCGTGACGCTCGTTTTGCCGCAGTCCGATGGCGGCTTGCTCGTTGCCGTCGAGCACGGCCACTTCGGCGTGAAGCTCAAACGCTCGGGCGATGGTGGTCAGACGTGGGGGGAACGTCCGACGCCGAAGTATCCCGCGAAGCCCGAGGACGTCGAAGATCTCGACCCGATTCGTCACGAGCCCATTCCGTGGGACGTTAAGACCGTCTGGGCGCTCGAGTCGGGCGGCTCCGAGAATTCAGTCGAGCTCTGGTGCGGGACGATTCCGGGCGGCCTGTTTCGCTCGACCGACGCAGGCGAGAGTTGGTCGCTCGTCGAGAGCCTCTGGCAGCATCCGGAACGCAAGCAGTGGTTCGGCGGCGGCGCTGACTATCCGGGTCTTCACACGATCCTAATAGATCCGCGCGACTCAAATGTCGTCCGCATCGGCGTGTCCTGCGGCGGCGTTTGGATTAGCCGCGATCGCGGCGCGAGCTGGGACTGCATCGGCGAGGGTCTTCGCGCCGCTTACATGCCGCCCGATCGTGCGACTGATCCGAGGATTCAGGATCCGCATGCGATCGCCCAGTGCCGGTCTGCGCCCGATGTGCTCTGGATGCAGCACCACAACGGTATCTTCCGCAGCACGGACGCCGGCGCGACCTGGACTGAGATCGAGGACGCGGGTCCTTCGACATTCGGTTTCGGTGTCGTCGTCGATCCGAACGACCCGGATACGGCGTGGTTCGTGCCGGCCGTGCGCGACGACGAGCGCTATCCCGTCGACGGCAAGCTCGTCGTCACGCGAACTACCGATGGCGGCGCGAGCTTCGAGACGCTGACGAACGGTTTACCGCAGGAGCACGCTTACGATCTTATCTTTCGTCACGGGCTTGCCATCGATGGGTCAGGTGAAACGCTCAGCTTTGGCAGCTCGACAGGCAATCTCTGGGTCAGCGACGATCGCGGCGATTCCTGGTCGCACGTGAGCGGCAGCCTGCCGCCGATCTACTGCGTGCAATTCGGCTAGTAGCGGCTCAGACGAGCGGCGCGACGGCGAGCAACACGACGATTGCGCCGCCAACGGTCATTTTCGCAATCGTGCCCCAGAGCCGGCCGGCGGCCGCACCCTTACCTGCGTCGACGCTGTCTTCCATCGTGCGCCCGGCCCAGAGATCCCCGAGCAGTGAGCCTGCGAATGCACCGACGCAGGCGCCGATGAGCGTGCCGAGGATCGGGGCGAACGGCGTGCCCATCACGGCACCGACGATGCCGCCGACGATAGCCAGTACGGCGCCGCGTTTCGATCCGCCTGCGCGGCGGGCGCCGCTCGCACCGAGTGAAAATTCTAAAAGCTCGCCGAGCAACGAGAGACCCGCCGCGACGTAGAGCACAGGCCAACTGTAGAGAAACTCGTCCGGCTGCCACCATTCGATGACCGCGGCGAGCAGCACCATGAGCCACGTGCCGGGAAGATTGAATAGAACCGCCACCCAGAAGATGAGATTCAGGATCGTCAATCCCGTGACGTAGATATAGATCAACGCATGATCACCCGTCGTGCGGCGACATTTGCCGGACGTCTACGACGAACCCTTTGCGAGTGCGCTTATTCGAGCTGATCGGCGATCGCGTCAATTCCCATCTGCGAACACGCCGTATCCCGTTCCTGTCCGCCTACGGCGCCCGACACGCCCACGGCGCCGATCGGCACATCACCCATCATGATTGGAACGCCGCCACCGAGTGCCACGATATTGGAGAGCGTGCGCTGGCCGGCGATCGTCGGTTCACTTAGGTACCTGTCCCGAATGGCAATGCTCGTACGTCTGAAAGTGCGTGCCGTGTAGGCCTTGCGAAATGCGAGCTCCCAGTTGTGTGGCGAGGCTGTGTCGGCGCGCACCTGCATGACGGGCAAGCCCATTCGATCGACGACGGCGATCGTCACGGTCACGAGCTCGTCGGAAGCGCTGCACTCGGTGATGATCGTATCGATGATGAGTCGCGCCTGGGCCACTGAGATATTCGGTTGCATGAGCACCTGTCCCTGCGCGAGCTGGCCTGTGGTCCCGCCGACAACGAGCAATATCACGCCTATCAGTACGCGCGAGAGACTCGCGGCCGCGGGCGTATCCAATCTTCGAGTTGAGCGCATGAGTTCGACCCCCGTAGTTCTTATGTGCCTGACTTCGTTGTTGTTCTAGGCCGCGCGGCAATTCATCTAGGTAAATGGCAAACGCGGATAGGGACAGTATACTCTCGGGCTTGGGTAGCGGTGCAGGGGGACTCGATGAGCCGGATCGCAAGGCGCTCGAGCCGCAGGCAATTCATTGGAGAGTGCGCCGGACTCGGCGCATCGCTGGCGCTACCGCTCACATGGTCAGCCGAGTCGAGAGGGCAGGGTTTGCCGACTGACATCACGAGCATGACGGCGTCGTCGCAGCTATCGGCGGCGATCCACGCGCGGCAAGTCAGCTGCGTCGAGGTCATGCAGGCCTATCTGACACGCATTCATCGCTACAACCCCGTCTACAACGCGATCGTCAGCATGCGCGACGACGATGCGCTGCTCGGTGAAGCTGCTGATGCTGACGCCGAGCTCGCCCGGGGCGAAAGCCGTGGTTGGATGCACGGTATGCCACATGCGGTCAAGGACCTCAGGGACGTGCGTGGGCTGCCGACGAGCCACGGATCGCCGCTCTACGCGGGTACCATTGCAACGGCGGACGCAATACACGTGGAGCGCATCCGAGCGGCTGGTGCGATCTTCATCGGTAAGACGAATGTGCCCGAGCTCGGCTTGGGCTCACAGAGCTACAACGATGTTTTCGGTACGACGCTCAACGCCTATGATCCGAGACTGACGTCCGGCGGGAGCAGCGGCGGCGCCGCGACGGGCATGGCCACGCAAGTGCTGCCGACGGCCGACGGGACCGACATGATGGGCTCGTTGCGAAATCCGGCGGCTTTCAACAATGTGATCGGCTTTCGCCCCAGCCAGGGCCGTGTGCCCGGCACGTCGGACGACCCCTATTACACGCAGCTCTCGATGAACGGGCCGATGGGCCGTAACGTCGAAGACACGATTCGTTTAATGGGAACGCTCGCCGGTTTCGATTCGCGCGCGCCGCTGTCCATGCGTGACGTTTTACCTGCGCACGATGCCTATCGGCCTGTCGACCTGACCAGTCTGCGCATCGGTTGGCTCGGCGACTACGATGGCTATCTCGCCACGGAGCCGGGTGTCCTCGAGCTTTGCGAGCGAGCGCTCGATGTTCTCGAGGACGGCGGCGCGGTTATCGAGCCGACGATGCCGGCCTACGATCTCGACCGGCGCTGGCAGACGTTGCTGACGCTACGGCACTGGTCGCTCGCCAGACGCCAACCGATGCTCGACGATCCGGCGATCCGCGATCTGCTCAAGCCCGAAATCATCTGGGAGATCGAGGGCAGTATCGGACTGACCGCGGCAGACATCAGCGCGGCCGCTATCGCGCGCGCGGAATGGTACCGTTCGCTGCACGATCTGTTCGATCGATTCGATTTCCTCGCGCTACCGAGCGCTCAGGTGTTTCCGTTCGCAGCCGATGTGCACTGGCCGAAATCCATCAACGGCCGCACGATGGACACCTACCACCGCTGGATGGAAGTCGTCATCGGCGGGACGCTCGCGGGCGTGCCCGTCGTCAACGTGCCGGTCGGTTTCGACGATCGCGGTCGGCCGATGGGCATGCAAGTCATCGGGCCGTTCGGCGAGGATCAGGCCGTGCTCGAGCTTGCAATGGCCTACGAGGCGTCAACTGAATTTCTCGATAGACGCCCGGACCTCAGGGAGTCGCTCTAGGGCCAACCTCGGCGTTCGCCGTGGCGACCGTTACGTCTCGTCGGGCTCTTCGTACCGCGGCGGACGTTTCTCGATGAACGCCTTGATGCGCTCCTGCGCATCAGGCCATTGAGACGTTTCCGCCATCGCCTCGGTCGCGACTTCGTAAGCGCCGCTGACGTCGAGGTCGACCTGACGATAGAAGATCTCTTTGCCTTTGGCCTTTGCAGCGCGCGTACCCGCCGTCGCTCTGCGTAGCAACTCACGCGTTTCGGCGGCGACGTCGGAATCAGGCACGACGCGATTGACGAGTCCCCAAGCCAACGCGGTTTGAGCGTCGATCGGGTCCCCCGTGAACAGCATCTCGAGCGCGTGCTTGCGGCCGACGGCGCGCGCGAGCGCGACGCCGGGCGTGTGGCAGAACCAACCGCCACGGCCGCCTGGTGTTTGAAACTGCGTGGATTCACCGGCGACGGCGAGGTCACAGGAAGCGGCGAGCTGGCAACCGGCCGCAGTTGCGATGCCTTCGATCTGTGCGATCACGGGTTGCGGCATGCGCTGAATCAGCTGCATGAAATCGCCGCAGACTTGGAGCAGCCGCGTCATCTCGTCGAGGTCGCGGCCGATCATGTCCTTGAAGTCATGGCCGGATGAGAATACAGGCCCCTCCGCCGCGATCACGACGCCGCGCGCGTCGCTTTGTGCAATGGCTTCGAATGCGCTCGTCAGCTCGAGCAGATGGTCTTCAGATAATGAGTTGCGGCTCTTCGCACGGCACATCGTGACGATCGCGAATTCGTCCTCGGTCGTGACCGTGATGTGCTCGTAGCTCACGGTCGATATCAGTTGCGATGCTTCAGAAGACATTGCACTCATAGACAGAGAACGGCTGCGCGAGCGCAAGAAAATGCCAGTCGACCGTTACGGTCTCGGTGAATGCCACTGGATCGGTAATCGTCAGCTGCAAATCGAGCCGGGTCTGGTCTTCGCTCAGCGTGTAGCGTTCCGTGAACTCGATGTCGCTGCCTTGAATCGTGCCACTGTGGTCGAAGTAGGGGTAGTCGATGCCCGTCGTCTCTAAGACGAGGGTGCGATCGTTTTCCCACGCGCCTTTCGAGAAACCCAAGCGAGACCGCGGCTGATCATCGGTGCTCAGCCCTTCGTCAATATGAATCGTGCGTTGCGTATCGAAATACGAGTGATGTAGGCCGAGCGTCTGACCTTCGTCGGTGAACAGTATCGGCCTCGGATGGAAGAACGGGAACGGCATACCGGGCGGCTCACAGCGTACGATCGGGTTATCGATCGGATCCCAGTGGGCGCGCGCAGCTACTGCTTCCTCGGTATGAGGAAAGCGCCGCATCATCATCATTGGATTGCCGGCTGGAAACCAGGCGCGAAAGAAGCCGCGATTCTCCGCTGACGCATCGGCCATCTGCGGCCCCGGCTGCATGACGTTGCCGATGGCCGGTCCGTTCCAGCGTCGCTCGGCTCGCGGCGCCATGACCGCCTCGGTGCCGTCGGCGAGCAGCGTGTTCGTTACGAGCACAGCGTTGCGAAGTTTCGATCGGAGCCCCGCTACGACGAGCCGGTCCCCGGGCTCGAACAGATCGGGTGTCACACCCGAGCGCACTAGTGCGGTCGGATTGGTCCAGCCTTCGAACCGCCAGCTCTCGGTACCGGAATCGGTCTCGACGTCGAGGAAGAATGCGATATGCGGGTTTTGCCAGACGACTCTCGTTAAGACGCCTTCGATTTCCACGGTCTCGTCGGAGAACTCCGCGCGCGAATGATGGCCGAGCGCGATAGTGGGTAGGATCAGCAGTGAAACCGCGGTAACAATTCGTCTCATTGATTCTCTCGATCTATCAGTCATTCATCTAGACGATGAAGGTGGAGCAACTAGGATGCAAGCCCTCACCAGCGAAACAAGCGCACGGCACGGCTCTGAGGATAGACATCCTGGCCGCGCGGCAGTTCGATGAATCCCGTGGTATTCGCTAGCGAAACGAAATCACCGGATGTATTCGTCGGGTGCGGATCGGCGAGCGGTATCCCTTCCGCGGTCGATCGCACTGTGACGGGCAGAAAATACGTCAGGTCGGGCTCGAATCGAACATCCTCGGCGAGCCGTACGATCTCGTGCGCCGGCGTTGGGGCACCGAGCGCAAGCTCGATAGCCGGCAGCACGTAGCGGTAAAGGCATACGAGCGTCGAGACGGGGTTGCCGGGTAGGGCGAATACGGGCTTGGCGTCGCGACTCATGCCAAACCACATCGGCCGTCCTGGACGCTGCTCGATCTTGTGAAAAACGAGCTCGACGCCGAGTTGCTCGAGCACGCCCGGCACGAGATCGTAGCGGGCCCATCGATACGCCGCCACTGAGCACGAGCACGTCGTTATCGTCATGAAGCGCACCGATGCGCGCCAGCATGACTTCACGCTCGTCCTTGAGCAGCGTGCGCGTAACGTCGGCACGGCAGCAGCGCTGGAGCGCCGCTGCGATCGCCCACTCGTTGCTCGAGCGGATCTGGTGAGCTGCGACGGGTCGGCCCGGCTCGATGAGCTCATCACCCGTCGAGATCACGGCGACGCGCGGTGTAGCGTCGATCTCGATTTCGGCGCACCCGGCGCTTGCGAGAATTGCCACCTCGGGCGGGTTCAACACCGTGCCGGACTCGAGCAGCGGACGGCCGGCTTGGCCGTCGGATCCTTGCGGGTGTATGAACTGCCGTGCGGTGATCTCGAGGTCCGGCTCGACGTGAGCATGCTCACCTTTGCGCGTGATTCGCTCGACGGGAATGATGGCATCGGCGCCGGTGGGTAGCATCGCTCCCGTCATGATCTCTACGCACTGGCCGGGTGCCGTGATCGTTAACGGCGGCGCACCGGCGGCTTGCAAGCCAACGACCTCGAAGGACCGGACGCCGTCGCGCCAGTCGCTCGATGCGATGGCGATACCGTCCATCGTCACACGGTCGAACGGCGGCTGATCACGCTCTGCATACACGGGCTCTCGCAGTATGCCCCCGGCGGCATCGGCGAGTGTGACCCGCCGCGCCGGCAGCGGGCGGATCCGTTCGCGGATAAGAGCTTCAGCGTCGCCAACGTCGGTCACGGATAAGCCTTTCTGGGCAGGAGGTTCAAAGACTTAGAAATGTTGCCATAGGGGAACTCCAGGTTGCCAGCGCCGTCCTGACTCAGCAAACGACGGTACCGATCTCGGTGCTATACTGACTGGGCTTGGAGGATGACATGAACCGATCACTGCTAATCGGTTTGCTTTGGCTGCTGGTGCCCAACGTCGGGTGGGTGCAATCCGACAGCCGCACGATATTAGGCGCTGGCAACGAGTTTCTCTCGGCAGGCTCATTCGCAATCCGTGTGGGTCAGTACGATGAAGGCATCAGACTCACGGAACTCGGCTTGAAGCGTTATCACCCGAGTACGGCAGACCGGTCCGCAGCGTACTCGAATCTGTGCGCGGCTTGGGCAGCCAAGGGCGACCCGGATACGGCCATTCCACTGTGCGACGAGTCATTGAGGCTGAGCTCGAACAATTGGCGAGCATACAACAACCGCTCCTATGCCTATTACTTGAAAGGTATGTACGCCGAGGCGACGTTCGATCTCGACTCTGCTACCGCAATCAATCCCAAGGCGAAGCAGGTCGAGCAGCTCAGGGGCATGATCAACGAGCGCGGTCTCGAGCCGCGGGTCATCATGGAGGATCACCAATAGACCGATTCTCGCGTGTCTGGCTCCTGGCTAGTGCGTTGTCGGTCCTGGCTCCACTCAGTGCCCTCGGTCAACAACGCAACGCTGACGTGGCCATGCTGGATCCCACGAGCCAACTGGATCCCGTGGGAATGTGGCGCTGTGTCATCTACGGTCACCCTACGTTCGGAGACGAGCGCGCCGTACTGAGCTTCGCGCCCGATCAAAGCGCGCGCATTGCGCGCAGCTCCGACGGCGGTACGCCGACCTGGGCGCCGTTGTCGCGCTGGCAGGTCGAGAACGGTCTGCTGTCGTTCGCCGACTCACGCACGGGCCGACGGTTCACGGCCGATCTCGCACGTGCAACGCTGAGCGGGGAATGGCGCACGCTGAGTCAGCTAGGCGGCTGGTGGTGCGCGGCGTCCGATGCCGAGGACGGTCCGGGCATCGATATCCTGAGCTCGGTCGGAGAGGAAGAATCGGAAGCGAACACCAAGCGCCTGATCCCCTTTATCATGGCCACGCCGACCTTTCCAAGGCAGGCGATTCGCGAAGCGCAGGAAGGCAGAGTCGTCGTGTGCTTCGTCGTGGAGCCGTCGGGTGAGATCTTCGATCCCGAGTTCGTCGAGCTTTCGCATGAGCTCTTTCGTGCGACGAGTCTCGATGCGTTGAGACGCTCGCGCTATCAGTCCTGGGACCCGCGTACGGATGGCGGCGCACGCCCGGCATGCCGTAGCTTTATCTATCGGCTCGACTACAAGTACTAGCCGCAGACGGTCCAAATGCCGGCACGTATCGCTAGAAAAATCGGCGATCTGGGAAGAAAATGCCGCTAAAAGTCGTGATCATGCGGCCATATGAGCCGATCTTCGCCGATTAGATCTTGCGGGTCGCAATATGCGGCTCTCGCGAGGCATTCATCCACGTCGCGATGTCGGCAGCGAAGGCTGTGTAGGACTCGTAGACGCGCGCGATCAGCGGGTCGGAGCTTGCGATCTCCTCCATGACCTCGGTGCTGTAGCGCTTGAGCGCGGCCAGCACATCGTCGGGGAAGCGCCTGAGCTCGACGCCGTGCTCCTCGACGAGCGTCTTTAGCGCCTGGTTGTTACGCGTGTTGAACTCCGCAAGGACGTAGTCGGCCTCTGCCATGCAGGCTGCCGCGATGATCTCCTGCAACTCCTCCGAGAGCGAGGCGTACGCCTCGGCGGATACGAGCAACTCGAGCTGACCCGACGGCTCTTGCCAGCCCGGATAGTAGTAATAGGAGGCGGCCTCGTGTAAGCCGAATGCCAGATCGTTGTAGGGGCCGACCCACTCGGTTGCGTCGATGGCGCCCGTCTGCAGCGCCGTGTAGATCTCCGAGCCCGGTAGATTGACAGGCAGCACGCCTGCGCGCTGCATGACTTCGCCGCCGAGGCCCGGGATGCGCATCTTTAGACCAACGAGGTCGTCGACGCTCGCGATCTCACGGTTGAACCAGCCGCCCATCTGCGCGCCCGTCTGGCCCGCGAGGAACGGCACGACATTCTGCGCAGCGTAGGCTTCGCGCCAAAGCTCCATGCCGCCGCCGTGGTAAATCCA
>JABAHR010006937.1_pt1 | contig 10522 bp, 13 predicted proteins | sample 7062101 | NCBI WGS metagenome assembly JABAHR01 (sample SAMN14534553, study PRJNA622989) | marine sediment metagenome | biome: marine biome [ENVO:00000428]; feature: marine pelagic biome [ENVO:01000023]; material: deep marine sediment [ENVO:00002113] | place: India: Gulf of Kutch | collected...
CGGCCAGCGCTTCTTCGACTACAAGCACGCCGAGACCGGCGCCGAGATCCTCAAGGCGCAGCATCCGGAATTCGAGCTCTGGAGCCAGGGCATCCACGCGCGCAGCGGCGTGGGTCCTCAGCGAGGCCGCCCGAGCCCCGGCTGAAAGCTGCCGAAGCCGACCGTCACTCGCCGCGACAGACCATTGAAGACGCCAGGGCCGAAATCGAACGTTATTGTGACGACGAAGACTGAGTCGCTCACGCGTTGGTCAATCGGCGCATCTGCCAAGGCAGGATCATCCAGGCTGCGGCGGCCGTCTGCCGCTTCGGCTAGCTCGATCGCGGCGACTTCCGCATCTTATGCAAAGCACCAGCCGTCTTGATTGGACGTCATGTGCTATTTTTGGATGCAGACCAGGGAGGTCGATATGCACAATACGAAAGAAAATTCGGCCGGTGCGACGACGCCCGACTTCACACACGCGCTGGGTTATTCCTACAGCGATGACGCGGATTTCATGTAGTGTGCCGAGGACACGACGACGGAAGGCAACGACAACTGGTGGATTCCGAGTTGCGGCCTGTCCGGCGGTTCCTCGGGCGGTCCGTGGATTCAGCCGATGGGTAATGGGATCGGGCCCGTGATCTCGGTCAATTCGTGGGGCTACACGACGTTCCCGGTCAGCCCGGCCGACGGCGATGCGGGGTACGCGATAAACTGCAACTGATTCCCGGCGTATATCCGGTAACGAGCGCCCGCGGATTCCGCGGTGCTTTCACTACAGGTCCTCGTGACTACCGAACCTGAAATTCGAGCTGCCGCCGTCGTCTTTCGAGTCGGCGAGCACGATCGCCGCGCGCTGATCGACTTCGCCCGGGAACTGGCGGACGGCGGCTGCCGTCTCGGCGGCATGGTGCAGGAAGCTTACTTCGACGATCGTGGCCGCCGTACGCACATCGACAGCGTCGACCTGGCTACGGGTAAACGCGTCATGATCAATCAGCCCAGCCGCACGTTTCCCGACGGCAAGGAATGCACGCTCGATCCCGCCGCACTTGCCGACGCGGGCGCGCCACTGCGACGCGCGCTCACTGACCGACCAGACCTCGTCATCGCTGAAAAATTCGGCGAGCAGGAACGAATCGGCGAGGGGCTCGCGGATGACATTCTGAACATCGTCGCAGAAGGCTTGCCGATCCTGGTGCTGGTGCCCGAGCCGGACCTCGCATGCTGGCGCGAGGTGACCGGGGGCGAGATCGCGGAATTGCCCTGCGAGGCAGGCGCGTTGCGACGCTGGTGGCGCGAAAGGCTCGTCGAGAAATCCTGAGGCAACCAGTCGAGGAACTGGAAGCGCTGTCCCTTGGCAGGGGCACCGACGGCAGAGCAACCAGTTGGAGGCGCCCCCGGATAACCCGTTGACGCGAAGGCGTTTCGGGCATCGGCCACGACAGCCCGCGTCGGGTTAGTTTTCGGGTAACGAATCGAGTACTGCCTTGAAGCGTGGATGGTTTCGGACCGGTTCCAGGTCGGGATCGTTCATTATCCTAGAGCGAGAGACGACTGAATTCTCGAGACGATCCAGCGCCCGCTCTGTCCATTCGATTGCGCGGTCAGTCTCGCCGAGAATGAAAAGACCGGCCGCACCGAGGTAACAGGCGCGCGGATTATCCGGATAATCGGCGAGAATGCGCTCCGCACGTTCGACGCCGATCTTCGCTACACGCGCCGCATCGTCCTGGATGGCGAAGATGTCGCCGAGCTCGCGGTCGTATGTTTCGGACCACAGCTGCGAGTCGGATGTCGCCTCTATCAGCTGTGCCGTGACCCGAATCCGGTTGCCGGACTTGCGGACGCTGCCTTCGAGAATGTGCGCGACCTGCATCTTTTCTGCCGCGGCTTTTAGATCGGTCTTCTTCCCTTTGAAGGAGAAAGATGAAGTGCGTGATGCGACGCGCAGCCCGGAAATGCGCGTCATTACGCTCAGCAGTTCGTCGGTGAGCCCGTCACAGAAATATTCCTGGTCTTTTTCCGCGCTCATGTCGGGAAACGGCAGTACTGCAATCGACGCGCCGTCGGCAGCAGGCATTGTCTGGGAGGAAACCGAAGCTGTCGTCACGCCGGACGGGCCGATATCGAAGAGCCAACTGAGGACCAGCGCGACCGGGAAGCCGATGATCAATAATCCCAGGACCAGTGACGTGGACCACTCGGGCAGCCGCATCGCGGGAAAGATGACATCCGCCAGCTGCAGCACCAGCCATCCGATCACCAGGTAGGCAATACCGACCTTGATGACGCGCTGCTTGTGAAGTTCGCGGAAGAATTCACGCCTCGGCGCATTATACGGGAATCACTTCAGATTCCCGGGCAGAATACCGCCTCTTCACGATGCATTACCAACAGCCGGTCTTAGGAGAGTCAAGATGCCGGGTCAGGCCTCGTCCAGTTTCTTCAGCAGCGCTTGTGCCTGCGATTGAAGCGCACTCGATTTCGAGGCCTCGGTCAAAGCGCTCTTCGCCTCTTTCGTCATCCCGGCACGCATCGCGCTGACGCCGGCCAGCAGGTACAAGCGATCCACGTCGTCGACGCCACCTTTCTCGATCGCGGTCACGTAGGCGTCATGGGCATTGCGCCATTCCTGGCCGTTGAACCAGAGGCCACCCAGTAACTCGTGTGTCTTCCCGTCCGGCGCCATCGTAGCGGCACGCTGCAGCACCTCGATGGCCCTGGCTTTTTCCCGTGACAGCAGCAGGAGATCACCCAGCTTGCGCAATACACCGAAGTCCGATTCCAGCCTCGCGTCTGCAAGCGCCTGCTCCAACAAACGTGCTGCTCTGTCCGGCACCTCCGCAACGTTGTACAGGGACACGATGTGAAGCAGGTCCTGCGTTTCGGTCAGTACCTCGATCTGCTGTGCGACGGTCAATGCCGCCAGCGATTTCACGCTGTCCTCACGACGCAGGTGATGATTGGCGAGCAGACGCCAGTACCCGTCGTTGTTCGGACTGCGCTCCAGCAGTTCGAGCAGGACGAGTTCTGCTGTTTCGTAGCGCTCTAGCTCGAACAGAACCTGGTAGTGTAGCCGGTGCCAGCTATCGGGTGCAGCGGCGCTTCCGTCAATCGCCTGTTCGACGAGTTTCTCCGCCTCCTGCAGATGACCGGTCATGTAATTGGCGTAGGCGGCCGAGAAGAGCTGGCTCGAGTCGGCGACCTGCATGGTCGTCGCAAGCCAGTCCTCGAACATCTGCCGCGCGAGCTCGAATTCCTCGTCAGCGAGCGCGAGCTGCCCGTAAAACAGCTTGAGATTCGCGAGCAACTGAAAGTGAATGCCTTCTTTCTCCAGCGCGGTCTCGAGAACGCGGCGCGCCACCTGCGGACGATCCATCAGAACATTTGTGTGCGCGAGGAACTGGCTCACAAGCGCGAATTCATAAGGATCGTCGTGCTTCTTGCCGAGTAACGCCTCCAGGTCAGCTATGGCCGCATCGTATCTTTCTTCCTCCCAGTATTCCTGCACTCTCATCAGCTTCATGAATGTGGACCGGGAAGCGGATGGTACCGGTACCGCCTCCGACATCGCCTGCGCCGCAACCAGGACGGACATCAGGATCACCATTGCTCGCACGGCGATCATGCCGTTCATTCCTGAACGTCCTGCTGCAACGCGAAATTCATGCGCGTAATGGAAATGACCCTGATCGGCTTGCCATCCCGAAACTGTGGCTGGTATTTCCAGCGCAGAACGGCGCGCCTCGCTGCCGCCTCGAAGTAGCCCTCGGGCTCTGCGTGCAGGATCTCCGGTGCTTCGACGGAACCGGTCTCCGTCACGACGAAACGTAACACCACGTAGCCCTCGATCTCTTTCGAAAGGGCTCGCTGCGGGTACTCCGGCGGAAACTTGACCAGCGGCGTCAGTTCGCGAGCGATATGAATATCACCGATATTCACACCGATCTCGATTTCCATTTCGGGAACATCGATCCGCATATCCGTTATAGCCGGTGTGGCAGATTGCGCCAGCTGTTGCATGGTTCTCTGTTGCCTGACCGGCGGTTTCTCAGGAGCTAGCGGGTCGCGGCGCGACCTGACTTCATGAGTCTGCTCCTGCATACGTATGAAGTTGGAGACATCAATGTCCGAGATGTCGCTCAGCCGTAGCCGCGGACTGCCTACCATGTACTGGATAATGCTGAACAACAGGATGTTGATCGCCACGGCAGCGAGGACGGTCGTGGGAACCCTTGCACTGCGGGACATCATGATCAGGTATCCGGAGCAGCCGCGACGGCGACGCTCTCGATCCCGGCGAGCCGCGCCTGGTCCAGCACCTGGATAACGAGACCGGTCTGCGATGCCTTGTCGGCAAGGATCACGACCGAACCTTCCGGGTTCTCGGCATGAAGGCGCTCGACATGGCCGCGGACGCTCGAGGGATCGACACGCTGGCGGTCGACCCAGACTTCACCGTTCTCGGTAACGGCGATCATGATATTTGCCTGCTGCTTGGTCTCGGCGGTCCGTGCACTGGGTCGCTCGATCTCGACACCGGCTTCTTTGACGAATGAGGCGTTTACCGCGAAGAAAATCAGGAGGATGAATACCATGTCGATGAGCGGCGTGATGTTCAGTGCCAGCGGGCTGGGTTCGCGATGCAGTTGGTCTCTCGTCGACATTCGGATCCTCCGCGATTATTGGTCCTCCACCAGTTCAGTCTCGAATTCCCGAGTCAGGGTCTCGGCTCGATTCTCGAGATTTGTGACGAAATAGACGCCGGACAGCGCAGTCAGCAGGCCAGCCATGGTCGTAACCAGCGCCTCGGAGATACCGGCAGCCATTCCGCGCGTATTGCCGGAGCCGAATATGTTGATGACATCGAATACCTTGATCATGCCGGAGACCGTCCCGAGCAGCCCGAGCAGCGGCAGTATCGTGGTCAGCGCATGCAGCGCGCTGAAATTCCTGGTCGCTTCGGCCCGGAGCTCGCCGACGAGCGCGCGAATACGGCGAGGCGCCATCCGGTCGACGATCGAATGCCTGCTCGTGTGCCATTCTCGCAGCAGGCCGGCCCGGAGCTCGGGGAGCTGCCACCGGTATGCCCAGTAGCGCTCGAGGATCAGGAACCACAGCAATATCGACGCAGCCAGGATGGACCAAAGGATGCCGCCGCCCTTGTCGAACAGGCTGGATAGTCCGTCTATATACGTGCTCCAGTTCACAGGCCCGTCAACAGGTCGCTGCTCTGTTTGGCAAGGTGTTCGATCATTCGATTCGCCTTGCCCGTGAGCAGGCTGTGCAACAAAACCAGGGGAATTGCAACGGCGAGCCCGACCTGCGTCGTAATCAGCGCCTGCGAAATGCCACCGGACATCAGCTTCGGATCACCGGTGCCGAACAGTGTGATTGACTGGAAGGTCTCTATCATGCCCGTCACGGTACCGAGCAGGCCCAGCAGTGGGCTGACCGCGGCCAGGACGGCAACAGTCGCCAGGCCGCGCTTCAGCAAGGAACTCTCCTCGGCGAGCTGCTCGTCGAGACGCAGGCTGATCGTTTCGATGTGGTCGCCGGATTCCCGTGCAACAATTTGCAGCCGGCCCAGCGGATTCTTGTCGCTTGGTGCCTCGAGCACAGCTTGCCGATCTATCGCGCGTCGCGACAGGAACAGGCGGATTCCGCACTGGATGATGATGACGAGGCCGATAGCACCCAGGACGAGGATCAGGTAGCCGATGCCACCACCTTGCTGCAGCCGCTCGCCCAGGTTGGGCGACTGCACCATCAGGCTGAGGATGGCACCCTTTGAGGGATCGAGCGCCATGCCGATCATGCCCGACTCGGCATCCTCGAGCGTTTTTGCCATTCGCTGGAAGCGCGTCGGGGGCTGGCGACTGAGTTCGACGAGTTTCCCTGTCGCCGGCAAATAACGCAGGTAACTGCCTTCGCTGATCGCGGTAAAAACGCCGGCACGCGTTACCGGCTGATCGACCTCGTCGCCTTGCGGCTTGATTACGGTGGCGTTGAATCGTACGACCTTTCCAGACTCGCTGATCTCGGACAGAACGATCGTCCACAGGCGCCGAATTTCCTCTATTGACGGCGGCGTCTGCCCGGTACCGAGTGTTTGCAGAAATGCCGATCGGTCTTCCATTTCCGCGGAGACCAATGATCCCTGCATCACGCCGTCGGCACTCAGTGCCGTCTGTCGCACGATCGCGAAGAGATCATTGAGATCACCTGCGCGCTCGCGAAGATCGGCTTCATACCGGGTCAGGGTCCGTTCGTTGCTCTCGTACTGGGCGCGCAACGCGTCCGCTTCGCTGTTCGCGGCGGCTAGCTCTGCACGCGCTGCTTTTAGCAGCTCGGCCTTCTTCTCACGCTCGTCGAGAAAGCGCTCGATGCGCTCTTCATCGTACGCCGCTTCCAAGAATGCCTCTTGCCGAACGGTTTCGACAAGCTCCTCAATATCCTCGATCGACGCGTGGGACCAGCTGGGAAGCGAGAACACGCCGGCCGCCATCAATACATGAAAGCACCTCATGATCGTTTCTCCGGTGCGGGGATCGGCAGCCGTATCAGGTCCGGCGGCAGCTGCTTGCGCGCGATGCGGATCGCGCGATCGAGGGGTTGCCGGTATTCTTCACCCAGCACCACCCACTCGTCGGCAACATTGTCCCAAAAACCGATCTCCTGCCCGTCGAGCGTCATGTAGTAGAGCCCCAGGCGGCCGAAGCGCAGAAACGCGACGGTCCTCGATTCACCGCCGACGTCCATCTCGCCCTCATAGGCCTCGATCGTGTGCCCGTACTCGAGTTCGATCTGGTAGGCCTCTGAAATGCGCCGGTATTTCTCGGACGTCGGCACGTCAGGCCGCTTCATCAGCTTGTTGAGTTCTGCGATGCGAGTACTTCGTTCGCGCTCGAGAAATGGAATATCAATCGCGACGAAGTCTTCCAGGACCTCGGTCATCCGCATGATCAGCGGAAGTATCTGGCGCTTGGTGACCTCGATGTCCTGGAACTTGCGTTCGAAGTCGGCCAGTTCGACGCGCTGGGTTGCCACGAGTCGCTCGAGTTGTTCGTTGTACGCATTGAGATCCTCGACCTGCGCCATCGTACGCCGGTACTCGTCGAGCAATTGGCGGGTTTCGTCGTCGAGGGCGTCAATGCGCCGCTGAATGTCGGCGCTTGCCTCGAGGCTCTGGTTTTGTAGATCCAGCGCTTGCCGCACCTTTTCCTGCGCAGGTGCAGCGGCAACAAACATCAGGATAGCGATGACCAGCAGAACAGTAGGCAGCTGTCTCATCCGCCTGGTCTCCTGTTTTCGCTGTTTTTGAAACCTCTTTTGCCACATCCGATGTTACTGGATCGTGGTCACTTCCATGCTCGTGGAATGTACGTAGCGAAGGCCCGGGCTACGGGACCGTGTCCGTTTCGTCAGCGCGGCGTGAAACCACCGCCGAAGGCTGTAAACTTGGCGCGTGTGTTCCTGACCGCGGTCAAACAGATCGGAATCCAGTGCCATGACTGCCGCAGCCCGCTTACGCCCACGACGTTCCTGCCTGTACGTGCCGGGGGATAACGCCCGGGCACTGGAGAAGGCGAAGTCGCTGCCCGCGGACGCTTTGATCCTGGACTTGGAAGATGCCGTGGCACCCGACGCGAAGGTGGTCGCCAGGGAAGCCATCCTGAACGCGGTCGACGAGCGGGCTTATGGCGCCACCGAAGTCGTGATCCGGGTCAACGGGCTCGAGACCGAGTGGGGGCGGGATGATCTCGAGATGGCAGTGTCCGCCGGTGTCGATGGCGTGCTGGTCCCGAAAATAGCGAGGGGCAAGGATATTCGCGCCATCGATAAAGCCCTGAGCAAGCTTGGCGCACCGCCCGACCTGGGCCTGTGGGGAATGATCGAAACGCCGCTGGCGATTCTCAACATCAGGAAGATCGCGAAGGCGTCGGCAAAAACGCGGCTGACCGGCTTCGTGATGGGCACCAACGACCTCGCCAAAGAGTACAACGCCGTGCCGACGCCCGATCGCCTTGCGTTCCTGTTTTCACTCTCGGCGGCGGTGGTGGCGGCGCGTGCGTGCGGCCTGGTCGCAATCGACGGCGTCTGTAACGACATCGGCAATGCTGCGGGGCTGTCAGTGGAGTGCGAGCAGGGCAGGGTACTCGGGTTCGACGGCAAGACCCTGATCCACCCTTCGCAGATCGAGACCGCCAACCGGGTATTCTCCCCCAGCGAGGCCGAGCTCAGCCACGCGAAGGCCGTGGTCGAGGCTTTCGCGCTCCCCGAGAACCGGGGCAAAGGCGTCATCAGCCTCAACGGGCAGATGGTCGAGCTGCTCCACCTCGAGCAGGCCGAGCGGCTGATTGCGATCGACGACGCCATCAGGCAGATGGCTTCGTAACTCGGATTGCCCTAGCTCGCTTCAGGGTTATTCACGAAGCCCGCCGTCTCCCTGACGGTCGGCGCATTGATCGCCGAACGGTACTGCGCTTCGTATTCGGCTGCCTTGCTGGCGCGCTTGATCATGCCTTCCAGGTTGGGCCGCTTGCCGTCCGGGGTTTCCGCGGAGCCGATGCCGCCGCCGAATTCGAAGATCATCTTGACGCCTTCGCCGAATGCCGTCAGCAGGTTCGCGTGCCACATCACCGGGTTGAACAGCTGGTAGTACAGACCGTCCCTGATCTTTGCCGGATCGGCTTCGTGAAAGCCGCCCGTGTAATTCGACAGGACGCGCGCTTCGGCTGACCCGAAGCTGGCTTCTTCCAGCACCGGTCGAAACAGCTCCGCCGCCTTGTCCATGTAGTAGGTGTGGAAAGCGCCCTCGGTCTTCAATCGCACCGGCCGCTTGCGCGCGAACTGTTCCTGGACCTCCTGCTCCACCAGTTCCAGGTCTTCGGCCCGGCCGCCGACGACCGTCTGCTCGGGCAGGTTGCAGCCGGCAACCGCGCAGCGGTGTTTCTCGGCGATGGGTTTGATGGTGTCGAGATCCAGCGGGAAAGCGCTCATCTCGCCTTCGCCATAGTCGCCCATGAGTTCGCCACGCTTTTGCACCAGCTTGAGCGCGCTCTCGAACGTGAGAATTTTCGCGGCAACAAGTGCGGAGTACTCGCCGAGACTGTGTCCGGCGGCAATGGCGGGCTTGAGGCGGTCGTCGGTCAACTCCCTGAAGACCTGCAGGCATGCGAAGGAATGGGTCAGCAGCGCTGGCTGAGTGAAGCGGGTCAGGTTGAGTTTGTCCTCCGGGTCCGTAAAGGAAAGTTCCGCAATGTCGTAGCCGAGAACTTCGCCGGCCCGGGCGTAGACGTCCCTGGCAACGGCGAATTCCTGGTGAATGTCGCTGCCCATGCCCGCGTACTGAGACCCCTGTCCCGGGAAGACGTAGAAGACGTGTTGTTCGTAATCGAGCATTACACCCAGACTCCGTGATCTTTGAACCAGTTTACGCGAGCCTCTCGAAAGCTTCACGTACCTCCGGCGGCGCCTGCACCAGTTCGATCAATACGCCTTCACCGCTGAGCGGAAACTCTTCGTTGCCTTTCGGGTGGATGAAACAGATGTCGAAACCGGAAGCGCCCTTGCGGATACCGCCGGGCGCGAACCGGACGCCATGGCTGCTGAGCCAGGCCACCGCAGCCTCCAGGTCGTCGATCCAGAGTCCGACATGATTGAGCGGCGGCGTTTGCACCCTGGGCTTTGCATCGGGATCGAGCGGCTGCATGAGATCGACCTCCACTTTCAGTGGGCCTGTTCCAAGAACGGCGATGTCTTCGTCGACGTTCTCCGCCTCGCTCCGATAAGAGCCGCTCAGTTCGAGGCCCAGGGTATCCACCCATAGTGAGCGCAAGCGGGTCTTGTCCAGTCCGCTCACCGCGATCTGCTGTATACCCAGCACTCTGAATGGCCGGTCGTTCATGTGCACCTCCGGGTCAGCCTTATTGGCCCTGTTTCTTTTGATGTTCGAGAAATGTCTCCAGCAAGGTCCTGGCGGCAACGGTCGGCGGCATCCGTCCCTCGCTGGTTGCGGTTTCCAGTGTCGAAAGTTGCTTACGGACCCGGGGGTCGCTCCTGAGTGCTTCGACGAGGTTGTCGGTGACATCCGACCACATCCAGTCCCTGGCCTGCGCCGCGCGACGCGCCGTGAGCTGGCTGGTGGTGGTCAGCATTTCGTGATGGCGCAAAACGGTCTCCCAGGCCTCGGCAATGCCGGCGCCGTCACGCGCGGAGCAGCACCTGACCTCGACCTTCCAGGTCGGCGAGCGGGGATGCAGCAGCTGCAGGGCACTGCGATACTCCGCTGCTGCCCGTCCGGCCAGCTGCACCAGGTCGTCGTCGGCCTTGTTGATCAGGATGAGNNACGATGCCGCGCTTGATGCCCTGCAGTTCGTCGCCGGCGCCGGGCAGGAGCAGCAGCACGAACATGTCGGTCATGTCCGCCACCTTGGTTTCGGACTGCCCGACACCCACGGTCTCGACGATGATGACGTCGAAGCCGGCCGCCTCGCAGAGGATCATCGCCTCGCGGCTGCGCCGGGTGACG
>JABAHR010006480.1_pt1 | contig 10518 bp, 10 predicted proteins | sample 7062101 | NCBI WGS metagenome assembly JABAHR01 (sample SAMN14534553, study PRJNA622989) | marine sediment metagenome | biome: marine biome [ENVO:00000428]; feature: marine pelagic biome [ENVO:01000023]; material: deep marine sediment [ENVO:00002113] | place: India: Gulf of Kutch | collected...
TATGGTCGAGACCAGTGATAACGCCGGTCTGCAGTGCCTGAGGGACGTCCGGCCAGGGCATAACGGTAAACTTGGTTCCCCACGCATTGTAGACGTCGATATTGACCGGGGCTTCTGCAATGCGGAAGTTAACCTTGCGGGCATCATCCAGATTACGTACCGGAGTCGTTGTTGCCCAGCCGTACTGGCCGTAGTTGACGATATCGACAACCTTCAGGCCGGCCGACAGAGCGCTTTCGCTGTAGGGACCCCAAAGAGCCGGGTCAGCGCGGAACTGGTCAAGCTTGTCATAAGTGTCGACAACATAGGGCAGGTTGACGACTCCAAGTTTGTCGGAAATGTTGGCTGAGGCAACAGACGACATCAGTCCCCCGTGGACTGCGCCGAGTTTCAACTTGGAGATAACATCTTTCTCGCCGCCAAGCTGTGCCAGGGGACGATAGTCTACATAGATGCGGCCGTTGGATTTTTCCCACAGGGCATCGCGGAAGTTGTAGCCATTGGCCACACCTTGAATGACCGGATGCGAAATGTTCGAGAGGATGTAGGTGTACTCGGCCTTCGAATAGTCGAATTTCGTGGCCCAGTTAGCCAGTGGATCCTTCTTTGCTTCGGCCGCAAACAGGGGGCTGGCCAGCAGGCTGACGATCAGCAGGGGAACCAGGATAAGCGCTCTCTTCATTTTAATCCTCCTTTGGGGGTTGACCTCTGCCATTAATTTGGCACGAGGCTTTGTATTGTTATGTGACATAAAATTACTGCAAATCGACCCATACAAGAATAGTGTTGTCGAGCATTTCAGTCAAGACAAGACACAATAAAAAAAACAATGTTTTACTCTTTTATTTATTGCTGAACTAATTGTTTTTATACAATATTTATTTTTAATTAATAATGTCATAATTTGTTCGGGCGTTTATTCTTGTAGACATATTTCACTTANNGCTACGCAAGGTCGTGTTGAAGGGAGTTGCCACCCCCGCACGTTCACCGTATTCGATGATCTTGCCGTTTATATAGTCGATTTCCGTTTGTCGCTTGGCTTCGATGTCCTGCAACATGGACGGCTTGTGGTGTCCTGCCTCCCTGATGTAGTCAAGACAATCTATATAATAATCAGGCCCTAACATGAGTTCGTTGGCCCTGGCCACCTTGACACCCTCTTTCAATAGTGAATCGACCAGTACTGAGACAATCGGGTCGTTAATGACCTCAAACATTGTTTTTCCGGTAACAGCGCACACCGCGTTCATACAGGAATTATTGACTGTTTTGCTCCAGACCATATTTCGGATCTGGTCTGTATGGTGGGTGTCAATTTGACATTTGGTGAGTGTGTGGCAAAGACCTTGCGCAGCGTCTTTCGAAGACGGGTCCAGTTCCTGTAAGAAGTGGGGGCGATGGTGAAAGGCCAGCCTGACATGTGCCGGTCCTTCCAGAACACAACCGTAGTTGACCACTGCACGCATCACCTGTTTTCTCCCTAGCCGCTCTGCCAGAACAAGCTCGGTGTCGATCCCGTTCTGCCAACTGACCACATAGCGATCTTCGGTAATAATATTCTCAAGAGCAGAAGCGATAATCGGCAGTGCGGTCGCTTTGACAGTAACGATCACGACATCGGGAGGATCGTCCGCGAGTTGATCAACCCTCAGTAATGTATTTGTAACACGGGTTGTGAAGTTGTCCGTGCCGGTCAGAATAATTCCGCGGTCTCGGGCTGGTTCGAGAAGACTGGCCTGGACATCGCACAAGGTGACATCGTATCCGCCGTGCGAGAGAAACGCTGCAATTGTGCAACCCACGGGCCCTGCGCCTATTACGGCGAAACGTTCAGGTGAAAATTTCGTTTGTCGCTGCATTTTGACTCCTGGAACTTCGAGGCCTATATGTGACCATCATGCAGTGAGGCATTTTTGCCGCTGTCACAGCTCTTGACTAAAAAATAATGGCACTACCCTTTGTCAACGAGGATGCCGAACGATTGTGCGTCAAGAAGTTTTGCACCACTATCTTTGAGCATTTCTATGGCTTGATCAATAAGGTTGAAGCGAAAAACCATGACAGCCTTTGTCAGGTTTGCGCCAGCGACCGCGTACATGTATTCAACATTGATTTTGGTTCCTAAAAAAAGGCTGAGAATACGTGCCAGACTCCCAGGGGTGTCTTCGATTTCTACTGCAACGACATCATCAACTCGTGCCGGGATGTATCTGTCCATCATGATCCCCCTGGCGGTCTTCAAGTCTGATACCAATATCCTCAGTACCCCAAAATCGTGAGTAGAATCGCAAATGCAATGAGCTCTTAAATTTATGCCGGCATCACCAAGTGCCTTTGTGACTTCGTGCAGCCTGCCGGGTGAGTTTTCCAATGGTATCGACAACTGTTTTAATTTCATGGCAGCATCCCTTGCTTGCATAAGTGTTAAAAACCTGATTGGCTTATTTGGGCTCAAGGGCTTTAACTAGCCCCCTGATCATGTTGTTGTAGGGTGTCGGGATGCCGGCTTGAACTCCGTATTTAATAATCTTGCCATTGATGTAATCTACCTCAGTACGTCGTTTCGCCTCAACATCCTGAAGCATCGAAGGTTTGTGGTTGCCGGCGTTTTTGATATAGCTGATGGCGTAAGGATAGTAGTTCGAGCCGAGAGAAAATTCATTGGTTCGAGCCACGGAAATCCCTTCCTTGATCAATGCATCAACAAGGTTGAAGGTGATGGGGTCATTGATGATTTCGACCATGGTCATGCCTGTTACGGCACACATAGGGTTCATGCAGGCATTAAGGACCGTTTTCCGCCATACCATGTCGGTAATCTGTTCTGTGTGCTGGGTGGTTAGTCCACACTCGCTCAACACATTGCAGATGCCGATGGCTGCCTCTGCTGATTGCGGATCAAGTTCCTGGAGGTAATGGGGACGGTGATGGAAGGCGAGCCTGATGTGTCCCGGGTTCAAGGGAACGCAACCGAAATTTACGACTCCACGCATGACTGTCTGTTTGCCGAGATGTTCGGCCAACTCCAGTTCAGTATCAATGCCATTTTGCCAGCTAATCACATACCGGCCTGGCCCGGCAAACCCTTCCAGCGTTGAGGCTATAAGAGGCAGGGCCGTTGCTTTTACCGTAACAAAAATAACATCCGGAGGATCCTCAAGGAGGTCTTCGACTTGTGTGGTGGTTCTGGTTACCTTGGCTTGCAGGTTGTCAGCACCTTCGAGGAGGATGCCGGGATCCAGTGCTGGAGCCAGGAGCTCAGGTATAATGTCGCAAAGCGTTACGTCATAGCCGCCTTTAGCCAGAAAGGCAGCGACAATTCCCCCAACGGGTCCGGCTCCGATAACTGCAAATTTTTTAGGCTGGTAGCTGCTGTTAACCATAATTTCATCTCCTTGGTGGGTTGTCTGAATACAGGCAACTGCTATGCGCTACTCTCGAGAATCCCGAAGGAGTCCGCATCAAGGATTTTAAGGTTGTTTTCCTGGAATAACTTTATTGCCAGGTCATTGTCGCTGAAGCTGAAGACCATAACTGCTTTGCCGGGGGATGTGCCGGCCAAAGCATACATGTAGTTTACGTTGATCTTGTCTGACATCAGCAACTTAAGGACGCTGGCCAGGCTGCCGGGTGTGTCTATAATTTCGGCGGCGACCACATCATCAACACGGGCCGGGAACTGTTTCTTCATGATCACTCTGCGTGCTTTTGCGACATCAGAAATCAGGATTCTCAGAACTCCAAAGCCTGAAACATCGCAGATCGAAAGAGCTCTCAAATTCAATCCCGCCTCTCCAAGTGCCTGTGTCGCTTCATAGAGGCGCCCCGGTGCGTTCTCAAGAAATATTGAAATCTGCTTAAGTTTCATGACCTTCTCCCTAATTAAGTTAACTAAAAATGCTTGAACTGGTTCTTTTGTCACCAGAAACTTCTAGGCCGCCAACCCTCCTGCGAGAGCCTTCAGGTTGACTTCGGTGCCTTTGCCTTTTGTGATTTCCTTGACGACTTCAGTTATGATCTCCTGTTTGAGCGGGAGATCCTTTAACACTGTACCGACCATAACCATGTTGACGGCTTTGCCGTTACCGGCTTCCCTTGCAATTGCCAGGGCATCTATTCCATGCGCGTTCGGACATGCCGCGGCAATCTGCTCCTCCACGTCCTGCGGGTAGACGGCCAGTCCGGCGGCCACGGTGCTGGGGTTGATGGAGACATTGTTATATACCAGCCTCCCGCCAGGCTTGAGGAAATGACTGTAACGTAAAGCTTCCAGTGGTTCGAAAGAAATCAGCAGGTCGGCAGTGCCGGGCATAACTACGGGAGAATTGACCTGCTCTCCAATACGCACGAAGCTGATCACGCTGCCGCCGCGCTGGGCCATGCCATGAACCTCGTTCTGCTTGACATCCATTCCACTGGCCAAGGCACTCTCTGCCAAAACCTTTGATGCCATAAGAACACCCTGACCGCCGACACCGGCGATAACGATATTAAAGATTTGCATTGTTCTCTCCCTCAATCTCATGCATTGCGTCAAATTTGCACATTTGTTTACAGACACCGCAGCCGTTGCAGACGTTCGGGTCAACTCGTACCGTTGGCTTTTCCCCGGAAGCGGTTAGCCCCAGGGCCATGCAGGCAACCTTCAGGCAGGCTTTGCAGCCAGTGCATTTCTCCTGAACCACGCTCATCGCAGGTTTGCGGATCTTGTAGCGCAGGATGCATGGATTCTTGTCGATCAGTACGTAGGGACCAGGGGTTTCGAGCCCTCTTTTGATAGCAGCTTCTGTCTCCTTGAGGTCATAGGTGTTTAACTCTGCGACATTGTCAATGCCAAGTGCCTTGACCAGCGGGACCATATCCACCTGGCGAGCAGCTACGCCCTGCAGGGTCTCACCTGTGCCTGGATTTTCCTGGCCGCCTGTCATGCCGGTCGTGCGGTTGTCCATGATGATAACCAGGGCATTGGCACCGTTGTATGCCATACTCATAAGGCCGGTCATGCCGGAGTGGAAAAAGGTTGAGTCGCCGATGACCGCAACAGGTTTTTCCTCACGGCCGGCAATGGTGTTGACTTTGGCCATGCCGTGCGCAGCGCTGATACTTGCTCCCATGTCAATGACCGAATGCATGGCATTCATCGGGGGGAGGGCTCCCAAGGTATAACAGCCGATATCTCCTGAAACGAATGCCTTGAGTTTGCTGAGGATGGTAAACAGTCCACGGTGCGCGCAACTCGGGCAGAAGACCGGTGGACGTTGTGGTAACCCTTGGACCGGGGTTGTCTGTGCTGTTGCAGATTCACCGAGAGCGGTGCGCAGGATGTCGGTATTTATCTCGCCACAGAGTGGAAGCTTGTCTTTGCCAACGGCAACATTGACGCCGAGAGCGCGAACCTGTTCCTCGTAGATGGCATCCATTTCCTCGACGATCACCAGCTTTTTGACGCTGGCAGCGAATTCGCGGATTTTTCCTGCGGGCAGTGGATGTGCAAGCCCCAGCTTCAGGATCGAGGCATTCGGAAAAGCCTCGCGGGTGTGTTGGTACGCTACTCCGGAGGTGATGATGCCGAGATCCGTGTCGCGCATCTCAATCTTGTTGAGGGGTGTCGTCTCGGCAAACTCCTGCAATTTGAGCAGGCGTGCTTCAACCTCGACGTGCCTGAGTTTGCCGAAGTTCGGCAGCATGACGTATTTGGGTACATCCTTAACCCATTCGCCGATCTCCGGTGCGATTGTTTCACCAGGAGTGACCACCCCCTTCGCATGGGAAATACGGGTGGTGGTGCGCAGCATCACCGGGGTGTCGAATTGTTCAGAGATTTCGAACCCGGCCCGGACCATATCATAGGATTCTTGGGAGTCGGCCGGGTCGAGCATCGGGATCTTGGCGAATTTGGCATAGTTGCGGCTGTCCTGTTCGTTCTGCGAGGAATGCATGCCCGGGTCGTCGGCGACCATCAGGATCAGGCCGGCGTTGACTCCGGTGTATGTCAGGGTCAGCAAGGCATCCGCCGCGACATTTACGCCGACGTGCTTCATGGTCGCAAGGGAGCGCCCGCCGGCAATCGAGCCCCCTATGGCAGCTTCAAGGGAGACCTTTTCATTGGGTGCCCACTCACAGTAAACTTCACCGAGGCGGGCCACTTCTTCCAGAGTTTCGGTGCTAGGCGTCCCGGGATATCCGGAGGCGAAGACCCCGCCGGCATGGCCGAAACCAAGAGCTATTGCTTCATTCCCNNCCAGGCGGGCGACTTCTTCGAGAGTTTCTGTGCTCGGCGTGCCAGGATAACCCGAGGCAAACACCCCGCCGGAATCACCTAATCCGAGCGCTATGGCTTCATTTCCGGAAATAATCTTTTTCATCAAAACCATCCTTTGTTGGCCGCTCTGGCAAGAGGGCCATGATTAATTAAAAAAACAATAAATTCTGCAGGCGGCTAGTTAGGCCGCCGATCCTCGATCCTCTTGGCCTTGCCTTCGCTGCGCGCAATGCTGTTCGGTGGCACCAGCTGGATCTCGACGGAGATGCCTATCATGTCCTTGATGTCCTGCTGTAAATTGCGTTTTTTGCTGCGTACCGCGGCTACGTCTTCAAGGATATCGAACTCATCTCCTTTGAGAATGTCGGCCGCGGCCTTTACCATGAAATCCTCTGTGACCTCTACTTTGACCCGCAGGGAGTCCATCGCCCCTTTACGCTCAACGATGATCATGTAATGTGGTGACACTCCCTGGCGCTTGAGAATCACGGACTCGATTTGCGATGGGAAAACATTGACGCCGCGGATGATAAGCATGTCGTCGCTGCGTCCTGTGACCCGTTCCATCATGACTGTTGTACGACCGCAAATGCAGGTGCCGTAGGTCAGGCGCGTGATGTCACGGGTGCGGAAGCGGAAGAGGGGTTGGCCCTGATTGGTGAGGGTTGTGAAGACCAGCTCGCCGGCTTCACCCTCAGGCAAAACTTCACAGGTTTGCGGATCAATGATTTCAGGATAAAAGTAGTCTTCATTGATATGCAGGCCATGCTGCTTTTCGATGCATTCGAAAGCGACTCCGGGGCCAATGATTTCCGAGAGTCCATAGATGTCACACGCCTTGATGCCGAACTTGTCCTCGATCTGGTGGCGCATGGCTTCGCTCCAGGGCTCAGCACCGAGCACACCGACACGCAATTTGAGCTTGTGGAAGTCAATGCCTGCTTCTTCGCCGGCTTCGTGCAGATGCATCAGAAAGGATGGGGTCGAAGTCAGGACTGTGCTGCCGAAGTCCTCCAACAGCATTAACTGCCTCTGGGTGTTGCCGCCGGAGATCGGTATAACGCCTGCGCCGATCTGTATGGAGCCGTAATGGACGCCGATCCCTCCGGTGAACAATCCATAGCCGTAGATATTTTGTATGATGTCATCTTTGGTAATACCGGCGCCGGTGAGCGCTCTGGCCATGACCTCTTTCCAGGTTTCCAGGTCCTGTCGAGTGTAGCCGACCACAACCGGTTTGCCGGTGGTCCCTGAAGTCGCGTGATATTCAACGATATCCTCCCGGGGTGCGGTGAATAACTGGAATGGGTAATTGTCTCGAATGTCCTGCTTGGTAGTGAGGGGAAGTCTGCGGATATCGTCTAGCGAGCGGATGTCTTCCGGCCTGACTTTTAACTCATCAAGTTTTTTACGATAGTATGGGTTTTTCCCGTAAATGTAATCAACGGTCTTCCGAATACGGTCAAGCTGGAGAGCTTGCATCTCGCTGCGACTATATGTTTCCTCATTATTCCAGATCATGATTCTCCCTCTTTCCTTAGTAGTTACCCTTATTGAAATAACAGATATATATTCTTAATGTTCACACTGATGCAATTAAAGATATTTCAACTCTTTCGCTTTCTCGGTAATCTCTGCTCGAAACTGCGGATGGGCAATGTCAATCAATGCCTGGGTCCGCTGACGCACGGTCTTGCCGTAGAGCGCCGCCCTGCCATATTCCGTGACCACGTAATGAACATGGTTGCGGGAGGTCACCACGCCTGCGCCTTGTTTGAGCATCGGCACTATTTTGCTGACCACTGTACCATCGCGCAGTTGCGAAGTGCTGGGCAGGGCGATGATCGGGATGCCGCCCTTGGAGCGGGATGACCCGTAGATGAAGTCCAGTTGACCGCCGACTGCTGAGTGCATCTTGGGACCGATGCTATCGGCACAGACCTGGCCTGTCAGATCGACTTCGATGGCCGAGTTTATTGCCACCATGCGATCGTTCTGTGCCACCACGAAGGGGTCATTTACATACTCTGTACGGTGCAGCTCAACCAGTGGGTTGTCGCTGACCCACTCGTAAAGGCGTTTCGTGCCCAACAGGAAGCCGCAGATGATCTTGCCAGGATGAATGCTCTTACGCAAACCGTTGATCACGCCTGCCTCGACTAGATCAATCACGCCATCGGAGATCAACTCGGAATGGACCCCGAGATCTTTTTTGTTAAACAGGAACTTGAGCACGGCATTGGGGAGTGCTCCAATACCCAGCTGCATCGTTGCACCGTCCGGGATCAACTCGGCGATATGCGAGGCAATGCTTTCGACCACTGCCTGGTCCGTATCATCCCCCATCGGCATTTCAAAGAGCGGAGTATTACTCACCACGATGTAGTCCATCTTGTCAATATGCATAGCCGTGTCACCCAGGGTGCGTGGCATCTGTTCATTGACCTGAGCAATCACAACTTTTGCAACCTCGGCGGCCGATATGGTAAGGCCGGACTCCGCTCCCATCGAGCAGTAGCCATTTTCATCAGGGGGCGATACATGGATCAATGCTACGTCGACGGGAAGATGTCCGTTTTTAAAGAGCAGTGGAAACTCGGAAAGCATCACCGGAGTGAAGTCCGCGCGTCCCTGGTTGATTGCCTTGCGCACATTGGCGCTGATAAACATCGAATTGATACGCAAGTGACCTTCCATCTCGGGGGAAACGTAATCGTCCGGACAAATGGTCAGTGGGTGGCAAACCTCGACACCATGCAGCTTCGGAGCTCTTTTGACCAGTGCATCGAGCAAGGGCAGGGGAACTGAAGCGTTGCCGGTCAGGAAAACCCGGTCCCCGGAGTTGATCGGATCGCCTTGACGGCTTCGTCGGGTGTTGTGCCCCTTTTTAAGTACTGCTGATGCCCGCTTGCATCTTCTTTCTTCGTTAAAAGCATAGTCTCCATCTCCTAGCCTTCGGGCTGAATTCTGATTCTGCCATCGACTGCATAAGCCTTGTCGGTAAATGCCATGATCGGGTTAAGGTCCATCTCCTGAATCATTGGCAGATCCCCAAGGAGTTGAGAGACACGCTGAATCAGCTCGATAACCGCCTGCTTGTTGATTCCTGATTCGCCACGGACTCCATCCAACAGTGCTGAGGTCTTGATGCCGGCTAGCATTTCTTCTGCTTCGACCCTGGTGACCGGAGCGATTTTGAAAATCACGTCCTTAAGTACCTCGACATAGATGCCACCGAGACCGAACATCACCAGATGGCCGAGTTCCCGCTCAGCGCTTGCGCCGATAATCAGTTCACGACCACCCGGCAGGAATTTCTGAACCAGGAATCCGAGTTCGCCGAAGTGACCAAGACGCTCCTGCATTTCATCAACAGTGTTGCGTACTGACGCTGCGTCCTTGAGGTTAATGGCGACTCCGCCCATGTCGCTTTTATGGTCTATCTCGGCGCAGTCAACTTTGACAACCACCGGGTAGCCGATCTTTTCGGCCTCTGCAACAGCGCTTTCTGCGTCTTTAACAACACACCAGGGGGCAACAGGAATGCCGTAGGCTTCAAAAATACCGTAGACCTCGTATGCAGATAGAATCTCGTGACCTGACTGGATGGCCTTGTCGATAATTCTTCTGGCGCGCCCAGCATCCACGTTGCCGAAGACCTGTGGTTGACCTATGTCACGCTGTTGAATGCGCCCGTACTGCACCAGGGCTCCGAGGGCCCGGGCGGCATCACCAGGGTTGGCGTAGTAAGGCACGTCGCCGGCCTTGAGGATAGCCATGGTCTTCTGATAACGCTCCAACTTCAAATTTGTCATAAAGTTGCAGACCAGCGGCTTGCGACGCTGACGGTTGATCTCGACAATTTCCCGGGCAACAGCATCCGTGTCGGTGAATGGCGCTGTGACAAAATTGATGTAGATGCAGTCAATTTGATCATCATCCATCAAGACATCGAGGGCTGCGCGGAACTGCGGACCACCTGCTGTAGCAACGACATCGATAGGGTTCTCCAGTGCCGCCTGAGGGAACTGTGTCTCCCTGAGACGGTCAATGGATGCGTCTGAAAGTTTCGGCACCTCGAGGTTGAAATCGACAAGTACATCGGTCGCGATGACTGCGGGACCGCCGGTATTGGTGATAATGCCGACCTTGTTCCCCTTTGGGATTGGCTGACTGGAGAAGGCCATTGCGGCACGGACGATTTCACCCTCGTCGTGGAATGGGAGGACGCCAATTTTTTCAAAGATCAATTC
>JABAHR010006012.1_pt2 | contig 10514 bp, 9 predicted proteins | sample 7062101 | NCBI WGS metagenome assembly JABAHR01 (sample SAMN14534553, study PRJNA622989) | marine sediment metagenome | biome: marine biome [ENVO:00000428]; feature: marine pelagic biome [ENVO:01000023]; material: deep marine sediment [ENVO:00002113] | place: India: Gulf of Kutch | collected...
CGCAAAGAAACATTTAACACCTCCTCCGACATCGAACTCGAGCCCATCTATACCCCGCCCCCCGGTGAGGAGCACTTCCAAGACAGCATCGGGTTCCCGGGTGAATACCCCTATACCCGCGGCATTCACCCGGCCATGTACCGCACCCGCCTGTGGACCATGCGCCAGTATGCCGGGTATGCTTCTGCCGAGGAATCCAACCAGCGCTACCGCTACCTGCTGGAACAGGGGCAGACCGGCCTTTCAGTGGCATTCGACCTGCCGACCCAGATCGGTTATGATGCCGACGACCCCATCGCGGTTGGAGAAGTGGGCAAGGTGGGCGTCTCGATCTCCTCAATTGAGGACATGGAAATCCTCTTCAAGGACATCCCGCTGGATAAGGTGTCCACCAGCATGACGATCAACGCCCCGGCCTCTGTGCTGCTGGCATTGTATATCGCGGTCGCCAAACGCCAGGGCGTATCCCCGGATAAACTGCGCGGCACGATCCAGAACGACATCCTCAAGGAATACATCGCCCGCGGCACGTATATCTTCCCGCCCAAGCCGTCCATGCGGCTGATTACCGATATTTTCCAATACTGCCAGAGCGAGGTACCGCGCTGGAACACGATCAGCATCTCCGGCTACCACATCCGGGAAGCGGGCTCCACCGCCGTGCAGGAAGTCGCGTTCACCCTGGCTAACGGCATCGCCTACGTGGAGGCCGCCCTGCGCGCCGGGCTGGATGTGGACGAGTTCACCTCCCAGATATCGTTCTTCTTCAACGCCCACAACAATTTTTTGGAAGAAGTCGCCAAGTACCGCGCGGCCCGCCGCCTGTGGGCGCGCATTATGAAGGATCGCTTCGGCGCCAGCAACCCGCGCGCCATGATGCTGAGATTCCATACCCAGACCGCCGGCTCCACCCTCACCGCCCAGCAGCCGGAAAACAACGTAGTGCGGGTTGCCCTCCAGGCGCTGGCAGCCGTGATGGGCGGGACACAGTCCCTGCATACCAACAGCATGGACGAAGCCCTCTGGCTGCCCACCGAAAAATCGGTGCGCGTGGCGCTGCGCACCCAGCAGATCATCGCCAAGGAGTCCGGCGTCGCCGACTCGGTTGATCCGCTGGCCGGCTCTTACCTGATCGAATCGCTCACCGACCAGATTGAAGCACAGGCGATGGATTACATTAAAAAGATCGATGAGATGGGCGGGGCACTGGCCGCCATCGAAGAGCAGTACATCCAGAACGAGATCCACAATGCGGCCTACAGGTTCCAACAGGCGGTGGACCGGGAGGAAGAAATCGTCGTCGGGGTCAATGCCTACCAGGTCGAGGAACAGGTGGACCTGGAGCGCCTGACGGTTGACCCGGCAATTGAAGCCAACGCCCGCCAGCGGCTGGCAGAATTACGCCAAAACCGGGATGCGAACAAGGTCAGCGAGCTGCTCACCCGCCTGGAAAACGCCGCCCGCTCCAGCGAGAACATGATGCCCGTGCTGATCGAATGCGTCGAAAACAAGATCACCCTGGGCGAAATCTGCGGCTTGCTGCGCCGGGAGTGGGGCGAATACCACGCCCAGGGCTGAGTAACATAGTTGAGGAGATACCCATGGCCAAGATCAACCATATTGCCGTACTGGTAGAGAATATTGAAAACGCCCTGCCCTTCTGGCGCGATGCACTGGGACTGGAACTGGGGCACATTGACGATGTCCCCGCCGAGAGCGCCCGGGTGGCCTTCTTCCCTACGGGCGAGAGCGAGATCGAACTCGTCCAGCCCACCGACCCGGAAAGCGGCCTGGGGCGCTACCTGCACAAGCACGGCGGCGGGATGCACCACATCTGCCTGGAGGTGGAGGATATTGAGTCGTCCATGCAGCGGCTTCGCGACCACGAGGTTGTGCTGATCAACGAAAGCCCGCGCACCCGCGACAACGGCACCAAATATGCCTTCATCCACCCCAAAAGCACCGGCGGCGTGCTGGTCGAACTCTACCAGCTGCCCTGAAACCTTATTGCTGATAAATCGTATAGAGACTTAACAACCATCACCATCACCCAAACAGCAACAGAGGGAGCGAACGCTCCCTCTGTTGGACCCCAGCACTAAGCGCGGCTTATCCATGCGCATCGTTAAAACAAATCACAGCCCGATCATCCAACGGGGACAAAAGCGGTACAATTGTGCTCATGAGCGACACCTACCGCATGCACCCCAGGTTAAAGAAGTCCGCCAAGGTCGAGCGCTGCGACTGGCCCAACTGCCGCGCCGCCTGCTGTATCTACGGCGCCTGGGTCGATCAGCTGCACGCCGAAGATATCCTCAAGCACGCCGCCCAGATCATCCCCCACATGCACCCCGACCACCAGTCGCCCGATTCCTGGTTCGACGGCCAGCAGGAACCCGACGAACACGCCCTCAGCGGCATCGTCGTGCACACCACCATCGTCCCCAACCCCTACCACTACGGCGGCACCTCCTGCATCTTCCTGCGCAAAGACTTCAAATGCGCCCTCCAGGTGGCGGCAGAAAAAAGCGAGCAGCACCCCTGGCGATTCAAGCCCTTTTACTGCGTGCTGCACCCCCTCGACCTGGACGAGAAAGGCCGCATCACACTCGACGAGATCGAACTCATGCTCAAGGAGCCGGCCAGCTGCCTGCGGTCAACTCACAGGCAGAACGAATTGCAGGAAACCTTCCGCCCGGAACTGGAATACCTGCTCAGCAGCCAGGTCAAGTCAGATCAAGAGTAACCAAATCACTTTTCAAGACACTTCCATATTATAGAGAATGACAAGATGGGGTAATTTTTCGGTGATGAAATTTATTAGCCCACACTGGTGGTCTCGATACACCCCGAAAAATGCACTCAAGGTACTCGACCACCAGAATGGTTAAAGGGCATCCTCCAACTTAACCACACCCAAATTGTTGAATCTTCCTTTTGTTAGCACATCTGCTATAATAAGACAAATTCTATGATTTTTATTCCATTAATTCATTCCAACTTATTAGGAGGACATCATGCAAAACAAAAATGTATTCATCACCATCATTCTACTGATCGCCGTGGGAATGGCCTGTTCCACCCAGGGCGACAACACCCAGAATAACCCGTCTACTGATAATGCAGGAGATGGCGCTGCTCCCACCCCGACAGCAACCCTCACCGCGCCCACCAACACCCCCCTGCCAGAAGAAGAGTCCAGCGAATTCGGCGAACTGCCCCCAATGACCTTTGAGGAAATCCTGGCAGTTGGAGTCGACTCCGGCAATTGGACTGAAGGCGAAGGACTGGCACAAATCCTGAAATATTTTGTCGGTGAAATCCCACAGGATTCAATATCCGGCGTCTCAGAAGTTGAAGAACTTGCCGGGACTGGGATCATCCGGCTGGCAGGCGATTACCTCAATCAGCCAGACATTGATCCAGAAATCCGAGCGGAAATAGAGCGCCTCCTCAATATCATGTTCCCGCCGCAGGAGGTTCTGGATGCCATCAGCCGGCAAAGGAGCGCGGCTCCATCCAACGAACTGGCATCCAGCCAGCCCATGCTCCCCCGCCAGACCCAAGCCGCCTGCCAGGATTTAGCCGGCAACGGGTACGAGAACAACGCATCCTTTTTAGACACCTGCTATTTCTATGAAGAAAGAGAGATCGACGGCAATATCTTGCGAATCTATTACCCCGACTGGTGGCAGGGAGACGAGGGCCGGGAAGAAGTCGTCGCTCATACCTTTGATGCCATGGCCGACGGTGCGATTCTTTACTCAAGTTTTTCTGATCTTACATTTAAAAATGTCAATTTGATTTTCGCTATCGCCCAAAATGGCACCACCAACGGATCGCAAGCTTATTTTGATACTGAAAATCAGGCCTGCCCGGTGACGATGTTTCCCAGGGCTGCCGAGAGTTATTCAATCCAGGTGTACAAACAGATTGTGGCCCACGAGATGTTCCACTGCGTACAGGATTGGTCCTTTCCCAATACCGCGCCGTATGGCACGCATAAATGGTGGCTGGAAGGCACCGCTCACTATTTTAGCAACCTGGTGTATCCGGAAGCCAACCGCGAATGGACAGTCTTAAATTGGTTTGATTACCTCTCCACCACCGAGCCTATTTTTAATTTTACTTATGAGAATTTTGCCTTTTTCCAATTTATGGGCAACAAGTACTCCCCTGAGGTACTCATCGATATCCTGAAGAGGGTATCAGCCGCAGGTGGACAGGCGTCTCAGGAGAGAGTGCTGGCGGAAGTCCAGGGCATGGATACGAATTTCAACCGCTTTGTGGTTGAATTTCTCAGCTCGGGCATTCAGGATTCCGGCGGCATGAAAATTAAATCCTCAAACTCATACAGCACTGACCAAAGAGCAATCGAGGAAAAAGGTCCGGTGAAATTCACGATCCAGCCGTTTGTCGCCATGCGCTTCAAGGTTGATTACAAGCAAGAAAAGCGCTTCTTACAAAAAGAATTGACTCAAGATGAAGCACAATTTTCAGGAGTTGAAGACAAACTGCGTGGTGACATCAACTCTTGGAGTGATCTCCCCCCTGAAATCCGATCCGAATGCAAAAAAGATGTGCGCTATCTTTATGCCATCACCTCGGTCAAAGATTCTTATGTGAATTACGATATCGATGTCACCCTTGCTGAAAAAGCCGAATGCGATCCCTGTCTGCTGGGCACCTGGGATGTGGATCCTGAAAGCTACGAGGCTTTCATGGAACGCATCATGGAACAGGTGGATACAGGAGGCATGGTCATCGACCTGAAAATTGGCGGGCACCAATATTTACAGTTCGTCGTCGAGGGGAAGATCTATTCCCAGCGGGATGACTTCACCATCACCATCAACGATCAGGTCACCACAATTATTAACGGATTCGGGAGCGGGTCCTACTCCGCCAACGGGGAAGAAATGACCGTCAGCAATTTCCTGGATGTCACTGAGAGTGTGGGTATGGATATAGGTGGAGGGCAGATCACTTACACTGAAAATAGTGCCAGTTTTAGCATTTTTGGCATGGATTATACCGACCCAAACGCAGGGATCAATCTGAACGAAGGCAATACACCCCAGACACGCACCGTGGAATACGTCTGCGAGCAGGACACGATGACCATTACCATGCCTGATTATGGCGATTTGCTTTTCAACCGGGTGGATAAAATCTTGCCGACCCCCATCCCCACCCCGGGAAGTCCGGATAACCCAAATCCGTAACGTTTTAACCTCAGATCAAATCGAAAAGGGCTGCAGACTGCAGCCCTTTTATCTTGAATTCACAATCTCTATTCGTAGCGTAATGCCTCCACCGGTTCCAGGCTGGCAGCCCGGTTGGCCGGGTAGAGGCCGAAGAACAAGCCCACAGCTGTAGAGAAGATCGTCGCCAGCAGCACAGAGTCCAGTCCAATTGCCGGGTTTAAAGACGTATCGCTGGCTGCGGCAATCCTGCCGACGCCTTCCGCGATCCCCCATCCCAGCAGAATTCCGATAATCCCCCCGAACAGGCTCAACAGAGATGATTCCACCAGGAATTGGATCAGGATATCCCGCTTGCGCGCTCCCATCGCCTTACGCAGGCCGATCTCCCGTGTACGCTCGATGACACTCACCAGCATGATGTTCATGATTCCAATCCCGCCCACCAGCAATGAGATTCCAGCCACACCACCGAGGAAGATAGTGATCACGTTGGTGATCGTCTCGGCAGTCTGTAAAAAGTCCTGCTGGTTGAGGATCGTAAAGTCGTCCTGTCCGATCCCGGTGCGGTGCCTGGCGCGCAGAATCTGGGCGATTTCGTCTCCCGCTTGCACAACAGAGTCAGGTGAAACAGCAGAAACCATGATCAAATCAACGCGGTCCTGGGTCGAGCGGCGCAGCAAGCGCGCCTGGGCTGTGGTCATGGGGACAAAGACTACATCGTCCTCACTGCCGAAGGAACCGCCGCCTTTTTCTTCCATCACCGCGATGATGCGGAAAGGCTGGCCTTCGATACGAATGGTTTCTCCCACCAGACCAGAGGTATGGCCGAATAATTTGTCAGCCACATCGACTCCAATCATCGCCACCGAACTGCGGCCCAGCAGGTCTCCCTCATCAATGAATTTCCCTTCAGTCACGCCCCAATTACGCACCACTGAATATTCGGGAGTGATTCCGGAAATGCTGGTTACCACCTGCTCGCCTTTGTAGCTCACCACCGCAGACCCCTGAAGCATCGGTGCGACGCTGGCCACGGAAGGAGCGGCGAACGGGTCGGCGAGCGCTTCGGCATCTCCCAATGTCAGCGGTTTGGGATTGCGCACATCCTCACTTCCGCCGCGGAATACAAAGATCAGATTGGTTCCGATACCCTCAATCGACCCTGTGATCTCAGCCTCAGCACCTCGCCCCACCCCCAGCATGGCAATCACGGCAGCGACACCAATCACGATCCCTAAAATGGTTAGCCCAGAACGCAGTTTGTTTGCGGCCAGACTTTCCAGTGCTTCAATTACCGGTTGTGCCAGTCTCATTTGTCGTCCTCCACAACCACCCCATCACGGATGGTGACAATGCGGTTGGTATGCTCGGCAACTTCCGGGTCATGTGTCACAATGATCAGCGTGGTCCCAAATTCCTGGTTAAGTTTCAGCAGCAGCTGCATAATCTCATCACCAGATTTTGTATCCAAGTTGCCCGTCGGCTCATCTGCCATCACAATCGACGGGTTGTTAATCAATGCCCTGGCGATCGCCACACGCTGCTGCTGGCCGCCGGAGAGCTCGCTTGGGCGGTGGTGGATGCGATCTCCAAGCCCAACAGACTCTAACGCTTCACGAGCGCGCTCACGCCTTACCTTACCGGAGACACTGGCATAGCGCAGCGGAAGTTCAACATTAGACAGTGCAGTCGCCCTCGGCAAGAGATTGAAGCTTTGGAAAACAAACCCAACTTTACGGTTGCGAATATCAGCCAGTTGGTCGTCATTCAACTCGGCCACCGATTCACCGTCCAGGTAATAATCGCCAGCGGTCGGACGGTCGAGACAGCCGAGCATATTCATCAATGTAGATTTTCCCGAACCGGAAGGCCCCATGATCGACAGCACTTCCCCGGGTTCGATTTGGATGCTGAGTCCGCGCAGGGCGTGCACCTCAACATCTCCCATCACATAGATCTTCTTAACGTCTTTGGCATCAACAACATATTCACTCATATTAATTCCTCACAAACGGGGGCGGTCCGTCACCGCTCATGAACTCTGATGGAGGGTTGAGGACAATATTGTCACCTTCTTGTAATTCTCCGCCTACCACCTCACTGTACAAATCTGCCGAAGCACCCAGTTCTATTTCTACCATTTCCAACTCACCCCCATTGAGAATATAAACCACCCGCTCTCCCTCCACTACTCGCACAGCCCGGTTGGGCACCTGCAGAACATTTTCCAGTTGGCTGACGACAATATTGACTGCCGAAGTCATCCCGGGCTTGACTTTCTCATCAGCATCTGTGAGTTCAATCGTAACTTTGAAGTTCACCACACCCTGCTGGAGAGTGCCTACCGGCGAAACTTCTACCACCTCTCCCTGGTATTCTGCCGCTAAGATGGCATCAAAGGCTAACACCACAGGCTGGCCTACTTCGACCCGGTTAATATCAACTTCTGAGACATCCACATCCACCAGTAAATGAGAGAAATCATCAATCCGGAAAGCTGGCGTTCCCATGGATACCTGGTCACCAGGTTTAATCGAAACCTGGGTCACGACACCTGAAAACGGACTTTCAATCCAGGCCATTTCCAGCGATGCTTCAGCAGCGGCGATGCGCGCCTCTGCAGCCGCGACTTCATCCGCGTCCGGTCCGGTATTTAAGCGCGCCAGTTCTTCTTCGGCATCTGCCAGCTGCTGCTCTGCCAGCGCCAGGTCTGCTTCAGCAATAGCTTTCTCCACCTGATCGACAGACTGCCCCGTCAGATAGTTGTAGGTACTTAATTTTGAGGCGTATTCGTTATATGCAGCCCGGTATTCGCGTTCAGCAATCAGGTACCCAAAAGAATTTTTGTTGCTGTAACTGTCGCGTTCTTTTTCCGCCTCCACCAGATTTTTGTACGCCTTTTGCATATCAGTATAGGCTTCATCAATATCCTGCTGCTCACCGACATAATTGATATCATCCAGGTAGTCTCGGGCTTCTTCAACCCTATCGCGAAGGTCAGCGATCTCTTTTTCAGTCATCACGATGGTGATACCTTCATAGCTCTCCAACAAATCGTCTAGAGCTTTTTGGGCACTCACCAGGTCAGCCTGGGCAAGGATGATGTTTTGCGGCAAGGAAGACTGTCTAAGCCTTGCCAGGATCTCACCCGCTTCCACTACATCCCCTAAATCAACACTTAGCTCATCCACGATACCTGTCGTCTGCCAACTCAGCACAGCAGACTGGTTGGAACGCACTGTCCCGGTAGCGCCGATGGTTGCTTCCAACGAACCAAACCGGGCTTTTTCGGTTTGCAGCTCGCTGGTAAAGCGTTCATTCGCTCGATTGCTCAACAAATCACGGCCAAAATAAACCCCGGCCGCAATCACTGCAATCACTAATACAACCGTTATGATCCTTCTTGTTTTCATCTTGTTTGCTCCCAAGTCATTTTATTTTCTTTTTCACTTCTGATTTACCCGCTTCAACTCCCTGGATGGCTTTCTCCAATAAACCAAAAAGCTGCTCTTGCTCAGAGGAGGTCAATTGCTCAATAAACGTTCTCATCCCCAATACCATTGCCTGAGCTGCTTTTTGAAAGATTTCCTCGCTTTCCGGCGTCAGGTGAAGGCAGGCAGCTCTTCCATCTTGAGGATCGGGATTTCGTTCGATCCACCCTTCTTCTACCAGCCGCCGGATCCCGACACTGACGGTCGCAGAGGTAAGATCCAGCCCCTCAGCAATGTCTTGTAGATGGCAGCCGGGATGATTGCCCACAAACCTGATCAGCTCCATCTGTGAGAAAGTCACATCGTAACGGCTGTGTGGGAAATCACCTAAGCGCAGGTGTTTCAAGCGTTTCATCAGGCGCATTAAGCGGTATTCAGGTCGATTTTTTTCCAAACCTTTGATTATTTCATCCATAACAATTCCAATTCAGTGGTTGAATAAAAGTTGTACAGTTAGTTAGACTAACTAAATAATTTATTGCATTATCCCATTCCCCGCTGGCAAAGTCAAGTTAGAATTCTATTAACAAAAATTCAAGTCAAGTCGGAATAAATTAAGCCAGGATAAACGTCTAAGTTGGTGCAATCATCGCAACAACCTGCGGAGAAATTTGCTGGCTGCGTTCATCAATACACGACCTTCCTCCACCCTCGCCGCCAGCATAACCGCCGCATACACTCCTCCGCCGAACGCAATCCCCCCCAACCCCACAGCCCAGACTGAACGATCTCCTGTCCAGGCCAGCCACCAGACAAGCACCGCAGACATCGCTGCAGCTGCGATCACCGATTTCACGGAACCCCTGAGAATGTAACCACCCTTCAACCCATTCAATCGCTTGCGCATCAACCAGAGCAGCACTCCGACCTCCAGGGTTGTCGCCAATGTATTCGCCAGCGCCAGCCCACCGTGAGGCATCCAGCCAACCCGGGAAAATACAAAGGGGAGCGTGAGACTGAAAACCACGTTCAAACCCATCGCCGCCGCCCCCACCATCACCGGGGTGCGGGTGTCCTGCATGGCGTAAAAGGCGCGCACAACAATCTCGAGGAGTGAGTGGCTGACCAACCCCATCGAGAACCACAGCAAAGCCCAGGCGGTCAGGGCAACAGAACGCTCATCAAACTCGCCGCGCTGGAATAAAAGCGACACCAGCGGCACCCGCAACAAAATTAACCCTATCGCGGCAGGCAGGGACAAAAACAAGATACTTCTCAAGGTGGTCGCCAAAGAATGGCGCAGCGCTTGCCGCTCACCTTTTGCAACTTGCGTTGAAAATGTAGGAAATGCTGCAATAGAAATTGCTTGAGCGATCACCACCTGGGGCATGGTCATCACCATATACGCATTTTTGAAGGCCGTCAGGCTGCCGGCGGGCATCCCGGAGGTGAGATTAATGCTCACCAGGAAATTGAGATGGACGACCGCAGCCCCAAACAGGCGCGGCAGCATCAACCGCCCCACCTGCCGGACTGCCGGGTTACCCAGCCCCAGCCGGGGAGTGTACCTCAGTCCTGGAAGCTTTCGCAAGCCGGGTAGCTGGACAGCCAAATGCAGTCCCGCTCCCAGGATCGTACCCCAGGCCAGGCCGTATATCCCCATGCGGGGTACAAAGAACACCAATCCGAGAATGATCCCAATCCAGTACATCGAGGAGGATAAGCTGGGCAGGATGAAAGATTGGTGCGCCTGCAATACCCCGGTGATCAAACCGCTCAGGCCGAGTAATACGGGGGAGATCAACAAAATTCTCAGCAGTTCCGCCGTCAGGCCCTGCTGCTGTGCCGAGGCTTCGGGCGAGAGGATGTTTTCCAC
>JABAHR010006708.1_pt2 | contig 10507 bp, 10 predicted proteins | sample 7062101 | NCBI WGS metagenome assembly JABAHR01 (sample SAMN14534553, study PRJNA622989) | marine sediment metagenome | biome: marine biome [ENVO:00000428]; feature: marine pelagic biome [ENVO:01000023]; material: deep marine sediment [ENVO:00002113] | place: India: Gulf of Kutch | collected...
CCCTGCAGGCAGACCTCCGTGGCGCCGCGCTGCCACGCCTCGCGGGTACGACGTGCGATCTCGGCGATATCGAGGTCGTAAGGCTTCTCGCGCAGCTGCTCGGCAGGCTTGCCTTTGGAGAAAGCGCAGAAACCGCACTTGAAGTAGCAGACATTGGTGTAGTTGATATTGCGGTTGACGACGTACCCCACCGACGCGCCGCTGACCGCCGCGCGCAGCTCATCCGCAGCGCGGCAGACGTACTCGAACTCGCGCCCGCGCGCGCGGAAAAGCGCCACGATGTCGCCCTCGTTCAGCGCCCGGCCGTCGAGGGCACGGGCGAGAACGCCGGTCAATGAGGCATTGCGGGCGCGCTCGAAGCCGCTCGCTCTCTTGCCCACGCAGAGCTCGGGCAGCGCCCCCGGCAGCCCGGGCGTCCAGTGGTCTTCGCGGCCCAACCCTTCGGCATCGGCGCGCCGCAGCACCGCGGCATGCAGCGCGCGGTCGATCCAGCGCGCCCGCTGCCGAACGAAGTGCGGGTAGACCGGCAAGCGCGCTGCGAGGGTCTTACCCTGCGCCTCGGTGGCGTAGCGCAGCGCGTCGAGCTGCGGCCAGGGCGCCTCGGGGTTGACGTGATCCGGCGTCACCGGCGAGACCCCGCCCCAGTCGTTGATGCCGGCACGGAGCAGCTGGCCGAGATGGTGCGCGCTCAGGTTCGGTGGTGCCTGAATGCTCATCGTCGGGCCCAGCACGAGGCGGGCGACGGCGATGGTCCACAGATGCTCCTCGCGTGACGCCGCCGGCAACGTCGCCATCAACGTGCCCGCCTTGGGGCAGAAGTTCTGAACGATGACTTCCTGCAGGTGGCCGTATTGCTCGTGCAGCCTTCGCAGAGCCAGCAGGGACGACACCCGGTCGTGTCGCGTCTCGCCGATGCCGACGAGAATGCCCGTTGTGAACGGGATATCGAGCTCGCCGGCGACGCGAATGGTCTCGAGCCGGACCGCCGGCTGCTTGTCGGGACAGCCGTAGTGCGGTCCGCCACGCTCGCAGAGATGGGCCGCCGTCGATTCGAGCATGAGGCCTGCCGACACGGAAACCTGGCGCAGCCGTGCGAGCTCCGACCGCGTCATGACCCCCGGATTGACATGAGGGAGCAGCCCACTGGCCGCCTGAACCCGCTCGGCGACGGACGCCAGGTAGTCGATCGTGGATTGAAAGCCGAGCCCGGCGAGGGCGTGGCGGGCGGCACGGTAGCGTGCTTCCGGTCGGTCGCCGAGGGTGAACAGCGCTTCGTGACATCCCGCTGCGGCGCCGGCGCGGGCGATGTCGATGGCCTCGTCGACACCGAGATAGGCCGGCTCTCCCCCGCCTGGTGTTCGCGCGAAGGTGCAGTAGCGACATACGTCCCGGCAAAGGCGCGTCAACGCAATGAAGACCTTGGGCGAGTAAGTGACCAGCCGTCCCCAGCCTGAATCTCGCAGCTGCGATGCAGCCGCCATCAGCGAGTCGAGGTCGTCGTGAGCGACGAGCGTCAGAGCCTGCTCGTCGCTCAAGCGGTGGCCGCCGGCCGCGCGGTCAATGAAAAACTCGCTCTCAACGGTCATGGTCGGCGCTCGTCAACGGGTCTCCCCGGCGTAGAGGGTTGCGTCCGCGCGCCGATGGGTCGCTGTGAGTCGGCGCCGTGCCCGCGCGACAGCGTCGGACGCACGCTCGCGCGGGTCGTCGCTACGGAATGATCGGGCAAACGCCGATGGCGGGCAAGGCCGGGTCGACGGCCACGCCGGCGGTGAGATTCACCGCGACGCACCACCGTGCTAGCGCACCGTTGGCGGTGCGCGCTGGTCAGAGTCCTGACGGGCATGGCAAGATGTTTGCGATTGCGCGATGCGATGGTCGTCCTCCCGAGACGGGCATGGACGCGGCGCACCGGCACCGAATCACCCAGCGAGGCGAGTGATGAGATTGGGCTATAAGGCGTCCGCGGAGCAGTTCGGACCGCGCGAGCTGCTCGAGTTTGCCGTGCACGCCGAGACGGCAGGCTTCGACACGGTGATGGTGAGCGATCACTTCCAGCCGTGGCGGCACTCGCAGGGACACGCGCCGTTCTCGTTCGCCTGGCTGGGTGCACTCGGCGAGCGCACGTCTCGGGTCGCCCTTGGTACGAGCGTGGTCACACCGACGTTCCGCTATCACCCGGCCGTTGTCGCCCAGGCGATGGCAACGCTGGGCGTGCTCTATCCCGGGCGGATGCTGCTCGGCGTGGGCACCGGTGAGTCGCTCAACGAAGTGCCGGCGACGGGCATCGAGTGGCCGCCTTTTCGAGAGCGTTTCCGGCGTCTGCGCGAGTCCATCGAGCTGATGCGCCGTCTGTGGAGCGAGGAACGCGTGAGCTTCGAGGGCGAGTACTACCGCACCGACTGCGCCACCATCTACGACCGCCCGGATACCCCGGTGCCCCTCTACATCGCCGCCGCCGGCCCGACCGCCGCCCGTCTCGCCGGTCGCGTCGGGGATGGCTTCATATGCACCAGCGGCAAGGCGCCCGAGCTGTACCGTGAGACGCTGCTGCCCGGCGTCGCCGAAGGGATGGACAAGGCGAACCGCGAGCCCGGTGCCGTCGAGCACATGATCGAGGTGAAGGTATCCTTCGACACCGATCGCCGGCGGGCGCTCGAGGACACCCGCCACTGGGCGGCGCTGGCGCTCTCGCCCGAGGAGAAGATGGGCGTCGAGGACCCGATGGAGATGGAGCGGCTCGCCGACGCGCTCCCAGTCGAGCGCGCCGCGAGTCGCTGGATTGTCTCGGACGATGCGGACGAGCACGTAGAGCGGATCAACGAATACGTGGATCTCGGTTTCACACATCTCGTGTTTCACGCTCCGGGTCCCGATCAGCGCCGCTTCCTCGATCTCTACGCGGCGGACGTGCTTCCGCGCATGCGCGAGCGCTGGGGAGGCTGAGCACGCCGCGCCCGCGAACACGCACGACGACGCTGGGCCGCCGCGGGCCTCACGGCTCATCGGGCGAGCCGCTCGACGATGCCGGCCGCGCGCAGATAGGCGTAGGCGCGCGTCGCCGAGGGCGCTCGTGCGAACGCGTGCAGGTCGCGCGGCGTGTCGACATCCAGACCGAGCGCGTGGCGGCGCACGACGCGGGGCTCGATGCCCAGCTCGCGCGCTTTCGCGATGTGGGGATAGAAGCTGTCGTTGCCGAACCGCAGCGGCAGCACATCGGGTGGCGAGCAGGTCACGGCATTGGAACCCTTCTCGTCGAGCGACGGGGCGATCGTGACGGCAGGCGCCCCTGCGGCGTGGGTCGCGAGCAACGCACGGATGTCGGTGCCCGACAGCAGGGGAAGATCGCCGGGGAGCTGCAGCATGGTGTCGGCGCCCTGCGCCGCCAGGGTACGGGCGGCAAGTGCCGCGGCCTCGGTGTGGCCGCGGTTCGTACGCTCGCGCAGCACGAGCCCGCCGTAGCCCCGGGCGAGCCGCTGCGCCTCGGCATCGGCGGTGACGACGAGTACCCCGGCAAGCTCGTCGACCTGGGTGAGGGCCGCGAGCACATCCTCGAGCATGGCCCGGAAAAGGGCCTGGCGCTCAGCGGCGTCGAGCAGAGGGGACAGCCGCTGTTTGGCCGCGGCGAGGCTCTTCACGGGCACCGCGGCCCACACCTTGGTTGCCATCAGCGCGGGGCCTGTGGCCAGGCCACCAGGCCCGATGTGGCGAAGCGGCCCGACGGCGGAACGTGTCGTGGCGAATCCTTGTGCTGGGAGGGTTGATTGGGCATGGTTGGGCAATGTGCCTTGCCCGTATCCCGTTTAGCAAGCGAACGAGGTGATCGACATGGTCCGCGTATCCTTATCGCTGTACCCGCAGCACGGCAGCTACGTCGACATCCGGCGCGCAGCCATGGAAGCCGAGGAGCTCGGCGTGGATGTGCTTTACACGTGGGACCATTTCTTTCCTCTCATGGGCGATGCCGACGGCAAGCACTTCGAATGCTGGACGCTGCTGGCGGCACTCGCCGAGGCAACGCAGCGAATCCCGCTGGGGCCCATGGTCAGCTGCAACTCGTACCGCAATCCGGACCTGCTTGCCGATATGGCGCGCACCATAGACCACATCGCCGGAGGACGCTTCATTCTCGGCATTGGTTCGGGCTGGTTTCAGCGCGATTACGTCGAGTATGGCTACGACTTCGGTACCGTCGGCAGCCGGCTGCGGGCGCTCGAAGCAGCACTGCCCAGGATCAAGGCGCGGCTCGCGCGCCTCAATCCGGCGCCGGTGGGCCGACTGCCTATCCTCATCGGCGGTGGCGGTGAGAAGGTCACTCTGCGGCTGGTCGCCCAGTACGCGAACATCTGGCACGGCTTCGCGAACAGGACCGAGACGCGCAGCGAGGCCGACACCGTCCGCCACAAGAACGCGGTGCTCGACGGCTGGTGCCGAGAGATCGGCCGCGATCCGAGCGAAATCGAGCGATCGATCGGCGTGGCACTCGATCGGCTCGATCTCGCCGACGACGTGCGGGCAGCCGGTGCCGACGAGATTTTCGTCGGCGTCGATGGACCGCGTTATGACCTCGGGCCGGTCAAGGAGTGGCTCGCGTGGCGCGATGGTGTCAATGCCCGGCTGAGCGGTGGCGATGAGTGAGCCCGTCCCGCACGCCGCCGCCGTTAGGTGTTTTGACACCCTCGACGAGGTCAGCGCGGCCGTCGCCCGTGAGTTCGTCGCCTTGGCGCGAGACGCAATCGCCGCGAAAGGGCGCTGCACCGTCGCTCTCACTGGGGGTACGACGCCGCGCCGCATGTACCGGCTGCTTGGCGCCGAGCCGCTGCGCAGTGAGGTGTGCTGGCGTCGCGTTCATCTTTTCTTCGGTGACGAGCGCGCCGTGGCGCCGACGCATCCCGATTCCAACTACGGCATGGTGCGGGACGCACTGCTCGATGCGATCGACATACCGCCGCATAACGTGCATCGGATGCCGGCCGAGCGCGCCGACCTCGACGCCGCGGCGGCAGCATACGAAGCCGAGCTGGCCGACGTCTTCGGGCGGGCCGCGCAGGGTTCTCCCCCGCGCTTCGACGTGGTGCTGTTGGGCATGGGCGAGGATGGCCACACGGCCTCTTTGTTCCCAGGCACGCCCGCCCTTGCCGAGCGCTCGCGCTGGGTGGTCGGTGTCGAGGCGGCGGGCGTCGCGACGCGCCGCATGACGCTTACGCTGCCCGTGCTCAACAACGCGGCGCACGTTTGGATCCTGGTGAGCGGCGCAGCGAAGCGGCAGGCGCTGCGGCAGGTGCTCGCAGGCGACGGTGAGCACGGGCGACTGCCGGCCGCGTTCATTCGCCCAGCTTCCGGCGAGCTGACCTGGTTCGTCGATCGAGCCGCCGCGGCCGGGGTGACGGGATGATGGGGGCGTCGATGGACGGGGCCGGGCCCAACGCGGCAGCGAGGGCTTACCCATGAATCCGTTTGCGCTTCGCGAGATCGGCGACACCGGCGTCTACGTCACACAGCTCGGGCTCGGCGGCGCCCCGCTCGGCGATCCGCTGCACAGCATTGACGAGCATCGAGCGGAGCAGACGCTGACGGCTGCCCACGAGGCGGGAATCCGCTTGTTCGACACGGCACCCTGGTATGGCAACACCAAAAGTGAGCATCGCTTCGGCCATTTCCTGCGCACGCGACCCCGGGGTAGCTACGTTCTAACGACCAAGGTCGGGCGCGTGTACCGCCGACCTGCGGACCAGCAGTCCTTCGAGCAGTCGCCGTATGCGCAACGCTGGCGAGGAGGGTTGCGTTTCGACCTGCGCTTCGACTACTCGCGCACGGGCGTGCTGCGCGCCTACGAGGACAGCCTTATGCGGCTCGGTATCAACACGGTTGACGCCTTGGTGATACACGATCTCGACTTCAAGCATCATCGAGACGAACAGGGTGTATCGAAAGCATTCGCGGAGCTCGAGGAAGGCGGTGGTTTTGCGGCGCTACAAGAGTTGAAGAACACTGGTGAGATCGGCGCAATCGGTGCAGGCATCAACCACCTTGGTATGATCCCGCGTTTCGTCGACCGCTTCAGCGTCGACTATTTTCTATTGGCCATGCCCTACACGCTACTCGACCAGCAGGCGCTCGAGGAGGAGCTTCCGCTGTGCGAGGCACGCGGGATCAGCGTTGTCATCGGGGCCGTCTTTGCGTCCGGAATACTGGCGACCGGTGCCCGCGAGGGCGCCTCGTACAACTACGCGCGGCCGGAGCGGGCCGTCATCGAGAAGGTTCAGCGCATCGAGGCGGTCTGTAATCGTTACGCTATTCCCATGACGGCGGCCGCGCTGCAGTTCCCGCTCGGGCATCCTACGGTCGCCGCGGTCATACCGGGAGCCGATTCACCGGAGCAGGTGCGGCACAACATGGCTTCGATGGCGGTGGACATACCGTCGGAGCTTTGGGTCGAGCTCAAGCACGAGGGTCTGTTGGTGCGGGAAGCCCCCGTGCCTGCCTAGGGGTCGGTCGGCGTGAAGACGCAAGCGCCTCGTCGCCGCCAGAGCAGGTCGTGCGCTTGCGGTCGTCCGGGGAGGGCCCCGTCGTGCTCGCCGCGGGCGTCGCCCGCTGGCATCGAACCGGCTCCGCCTGTCACCGCGCCTTCGTTGGCACCGGTGCCGGCAAGCAGGGAGTGCGGTCAGGTGATACAGTGGCCGGCGGGCTGCAGCGGTGGCACATGGTGAGAGGGGCGGAAAAAGAAGTCTTCCTCCACGTTGGTCTGGGGAAGGCAGCGTCGACTTACCTGCAGCAAAGGGTGTTTCCGCGGCTCCAGGGGGTGCGCTACATTCCTCGTCGGCGCTATGCGCGGGCGGCCGATATTATTGCTGCGGGGCCGCCTGGCAAGTACCTCGTGTCACGCGAGTTCGGCCTGGAGTTCGAGCGAAAGGTCAGGGAGTTCGCGCAGCGGTGTCCCGCCGCCAGCCCGATCATCGTGTTGCGCAGGCACGACGAATGGATTGCCTCGCAGTTTCGACGTTATGTCAAGAACGGCTGGCACCGGTCCTTCGAGGCGTTTTTCGATCGCGAGGGCGATGTCGGCTTGTGGAAGAGGAGTGACCTCGAGTTCTTCGCCAAGCTGCGCCTGCTCGAGGCGCAGCTTGGGCGCCCGCCGCTGGTGCTGTTCCACGAGGTGCTTCGTCACGAGCCGCTGCGTTTCATAGGCAGCCTTGCCGATCACATGGGCGTACGTTGGGATCAACGGCAGGTATCGCTCGACCCCGTGCACCGGTCGTACAACGACAAGCAGCTGCGATTCATGCGCAGCGCGAGCCGAATCATTTTCCGGCACCGCGGCGTTCGCGCCTATCAGGAGGAGACCCGCATGGGGCGCCGGGCGCGCATGCTGGTCTGCTACGCTGTGCTGGCTGTGGGGCGGGTCGTCCCCGCGGCCTGGGTGTCGGAGGAGCCCCTCATCAGCGCAGAGACGCTCGCCAGCATCCGTGACGATTACCGGGAAGACTGGCAGCGATGCCGCGATTTCGCGGCGGCGAGCGAGGCTCCGAGGCAGCTCCCCGGGGGTGCTGCCGCCGTTTGAAGGCCACCCAGGGCGGCGGGCGCTGCTGGCCGGGCGAGGCTGGAGCCGTTGACAGCGGTGCGAGCCGGCTAGGCCGGATGCGGGTCGGGCGTCGCCGAGGCTACCTTGGACGCGAGCAAGGGCGGCAGCATGCTGTCGAGGCGCTCGCGGACCACCTCAGGAGTGATCATGCGGTAGTACGCCTCGAGGTTCGCGTTGACGTCGGACACCGCCTTCTTCCAGTTCTTGTCCTGAATATGGAGCGCATCGCCGAGATCTACGCCCTGGTGCAACGCGTTGAGCGTAGGCATCCACTGATGCTTTGACGTGCGCGGTGAAAAGACCGCGAGCGTCGGTACGCCGACCGCCTCGGCGATGTGGCGCGGTGCGCTGTCGTTGCCTATCAGTATGTCGCAGTTACTGATCAGCGCCGCGAGCTCGCGCACATCGGTGGTCTCCACACCGCTGACCACGGCGTGAGCGTTGCCCACCTGGCGTGCAGCGTCCTCCACGTAGCGCCGTTCGCCCGGGCCCGAGGTGAGCACGGCCTGAGCGCCATAGTCGGCGATGCAGCCCCGCATGAGCGCGACGAAGTAGTCCAAAGGCCATGTTTTGTACGGTCGCGACGACGTTATGTCGAAGGCGAGGACGGGGCCATCGAAGTCGACGCCGGCCGCCGCCATCCGTTGCCGCATCGCGGCGACTTCAGTGTCGCCGAGGTAGATGGAAAACCCGCTGACCGTTTCGATCGGTCGGCCCAGCCCGCCCAGCAACTGCAGTCGCCTTTCCACCGCATTCATGCCCTCGACGCGGCGCGGCACGGTGACGTCATACACCCACGCGCGCGAGCGGGGGTGATCGAAACCGATACGCAGCTTTGCCCCCGAGAAGAGCGTCGTCAGAGCGCTCGCCGGAAGCGTCTTGAGATCCAGCACGATTTCATAGCCCGTGCGCCGGAGCTGAAGGATCTTGGCGAGGTAGCGCAGCGGTCGGCGCCGCTCCTCGCGCGTCACCGCAACAATGTTGTCGATGTCGGGGTGGTTGATGAACAGCGGCGCCACATGATCGTAGAGCATGTAGTCGATGCGGGCCTCGGGGAACGTCCTGCGCAGGCTGCTGCACACCGGTAGCGACACGACGGCATCGCCGATCCGCTTCAGTTGAATAACCAGAATCTTCATGGCATGAGCGCAGCGCCACTCGCGCCGTTGTCGGGGCCTGAGCCAGTGAGCCATTGTCCCACATTCGATCCCTGTCGAGAGGGCAGCTGCGAAAGCCATTACTTCGCCACATCTATTCGCTAAAATGCCGACGTCGCCAAAGCGTGCGGCGTGCCGGCAGTCGCAGCAGACTGCGTCAGCTTCCGGCGGTCGCTACGTCGGTATCCGGTGCAGCCTGAACGACGCGCAGTGGAGGTGGAGTGAGCAGATGATGCGGCGGCGGAAAAACGAACTGGCGCGCATCGAGCGCCGCTACGCCCGCAGGGACGTGTTCCGGGGTCGCCGGCCGCGTCGCGTGCGGTGGATGTTTTGGGGCGCGATCGGCTTCACGGCCTGGGTGTCCGTCGCGGCGGCGCTGATGGTGGTGTGACGTGTGCTCGCTGCGGGTGGCTTTCGCGAGCCACGACCTCGGATAAGCCAGGCGGTTGTCCGCCCCGCCCCCGTCCGGTCCTGTAGCGCTTGGGAAAACCGCCCCCGGCGCGGCTCACGCGCCGCGCTGTTGCAGATTTCGGGTCGGTCAGCTGAGCCCCCGGGGCCGTAGCGCCCGGCACGTGCGCCGAAAAGCCGGTTCGACGGCCAGCCGCGGCCGCTGATCCAACAAAATTTGCCGCTCGTCTGGATTTTTGCACCGCGCTCGGCTATAAAAAAATACGAGAGCAGCGTGATAGGGGGTGATTATGAGCACATCGGCCTGGACTACCACCGGCAGCGTCGCCATGCGGATGCCGCGGTCCGCGGGGTTGCGCAAGGCGGCGATCGTTCGAGCCGCGGCACTCGCGGCTCTGGTGCTGTGCCTTACCGATGGCGCCTTGACGGTCGTTCTAGGGGCCTATGGGGTCACGGAGGCCAATCCGATCATGGCCGTCCTGATGGATACCGGAACCCTCTGGTTCCTGCTGATCAAGTGCTCCATCACCGGCATTTGCCTGTTGTTCTTCGTCCGACACGCTGACTATCTGTTTTTCGGAATGCTGCGCGGCGGTCGCGTCGTGCACCTCGTGCTCGGCGGTTATGCCCTGATAGTCGCCTATGAGCTGACTGCACTCTCCCTCGTTGTCAACAGTGCCTAAGACGCTGGCGGCGTCGCTCAGGTAAGCGGTCCGACCGCACTCGAGCCTGGCGACGCCGGCCGCGTCGGCTGGCGCGGTCTTGCGAACTCCGCGATTCCGGCGGCCGCCATCGGGTGACCGGACTCCCTGTCGTAGCTCCATACGCCTGAAGCGCCGTGGCAGGCGTCGTGCCGTACGTCTGGTGGCGGGCGCGCGGAAAAATGTTTCGCTGACGGTGGCGGCCGGGGTCGACGCCATCTTAGTGGCGTTCGCAGGCTCGTGCGGGCACGGGCCGCCGGCGCATGAGAGAATGCTGTCATGCCCTCTGAGTTGGATACCCTCGTGACGTCGACGCCCGAAGAGGTCGGACTTGCATCGGCGAGGCTCGGGCGCATCCGCGACTGGATGGGACGCTACGTCGACGAGGGAAGGTTGCCGGGCATGCTGGTGCTGCTGGCGCGCGGCGGTCAGGTTTGCTTCCTGGAAGCTTACGGGCGCTCGGTCGTTGAGAACGATCGGCCTATGACCCCCGATACCCTGTTCCGGTTCTACTCCATGACCAAGCCAATCACCTCGGTCGCAGCGCTCATGCTCTACGAGCAGGGCCTGTTCCAGCTCGACGACCCCGTGGGTCGCTTCGTGCCGGCGCTCGCCGACATGCACGTCTACGTACGTGGTCCCAGCGACGCCCTGCACACGGA
>JABAHR010010852.1_pt1 | contig 10503 bp, 11 predicted proteins | sample 7062101 | NCBI WGS metagenome assembly JABAHR01 (sample SAMN14534553, study PRJNA622989) | marine sediment metagenome | biome: marine biome [ENVO:00000428]; feature: marine pelagic biome [ENVO:01000023]; material: deep marine sediment [ENVO:00002113] | place: India: Gulf of Kutch | collected...
CTGTAAACACTTTTCGTTACTAGGACATGTTAATTAAACTTCCTGTAAGAATACTTGTTATTATAGTCTAGTAGAAATATCTTCTATATGATCGAACGATTCTGCAACTGCTGCCTTGCATGCTCTTGCATAATCTGCAGGCAATTGTTCTTTTAACAAATCACCATCATTTAAATAATGATATATTTCACCATAGTGTTTTAATTCATTAGGCCCAACTCTTCTTGTTATGTGCCAATGTCTTAAATCTTCGGTTCTGGATATACCCATAGCACCTATCATCTCGGCTACGCTTTCTATGGTTTCATGATGATAGTTTGCGACTCTTTGTTTTTTATCTGATACTACAAGCCCTGCTACAAGTTCAGGGTCTTGAGTAGTTACTCCAACCGGGCAATGGTTGGAATTACATCTTAAGGCCTGAATACATCCAATTGCCATCATCATTGCTCTAGCCGAGTAACAAAGGTCGGCCCCTATACACAGCTGCTTAATAATTCCAAAACCCGAAGCTATTTTACCGCTTGATATAACCTTTATCTTATCCCTTAAAGAAAATCCAACAAGTGCATTATGAACAAATATTAACCCCGGGGTTAATGGCGTTCCCAGATGGTTTGAAAATTCCAGTGGTGCTGCTCCGGTCCCACCCTCTCCACCATCGACCGATATAAAATCCGGATAAATACCTGTTTTATGAATAGCTTTACATATCGCTAAGAATTCTCTTCTCTTGCCAATACAGAGTTTAAAACCAACTGGCTTACCACCTGATAGGTCTCTTAATTTTTTTACAAACTCCATTAGTCCAATAGGGGTTGAGAATTCTTTATGTGCTGGGGGGGAGTTTACGTCTTTTCCCAAGGGTACGCTTCTAATCTCAGCAATCTCGGGAGTAATTTTTGCTGCAGGGAGAATTCCTCCATGACCAGGTTTTGCACCCTGGGATATTTTTATCTCTATCATCTTGACCTGATCCATTTTGGATTTTTCTGCAAACTGCTTTGGACAAAAGCACCCATCTTCAGTTCTGCAGCCAAAATATCCCGTACCGATTTGCCATATTAAATCCCCACCCATTTTGTGGTAAGAACTAATACCACCCTCACCGGTATTGTGAGCATAATTACCCATTTTAGCGCCTTCATTTAGTGCCATTACCGCATTTGCGCTAAGAGCGCCAAAACTCATAGCCGAAATGTTTAGAATACTAGCAGAATATGGTATTTTACACTGAGGCCCGCCAATGGTAACTCTTAAGTCTTTCATATCCACCTCAACTGGTTTTAATGAATGATTTAACCATTCATAGCCAATTTCATAAACATCTTTTTGTGTTCCAAAAGGCAGGGTATCGAGAACTTTTTTTGCTCTCTGATAAACTATAGTACGCTGTTCTCTGCTAAATGGTACTCCATCAGTATTTGACTCGATAAAATACTGATTAATCTCTGGTCTTATTAATTCGAGGATGTATCTTGCATGACCAACTATGGGAAAGTTTCTAAGAACCGCATGCTTTGTTTGAAAACAATCCCAAAGACCTAAAGCAAGAATTGGTATGATGACTATAAAGCTTAAAAATATCTTGGAATTTAAGAACAATCCTCCAAGCGATAAAACCACTACAACAACTATGGAAATTACTATAAAAAGAGTTCTCATAGTATCATGCTCCAATTATAAAAATATTTTCAATATAATACTCCATCACAATACAATATTTAATAATAATTCATGTTCTTTACTATTTATTTTTTTCTAACTTGAAGTAATAGGTGCAACAGCAAAATTAACACCAAATCTTTTACACCATATTACAACTGACTTATAAACATTAAAATCAATATCCGAAGGAAGCTCATAGTTCTGATCTCCGATATTACCCTTAATGGAGCCAAGTGAAATAATCTTTGAGTTTTTAACCGATTCATTATCATTAGCATCTATAACCGAGGATAAATATACAACTACGTCAGGGCCGTTTGATACCTCAAAATTCGTAAATCGGAGTATGCGCTTACCGTCTGATAATTTATAAACCGTAGCCGTACCCTTAGCAGGGTGGGCAACAGCATGGAACGTTCCTGTTAATAGTATTTGCGGCTTAACTTTTTCATTATCTGTTTGATCGGTTTGTACTGTTGGGAAATCCTCATTAACTTTTGAATCGATTATCAATCTTTCCGGTCTGAAGAGATACCATGCTATAATAACTATTATTACTAAAATAGTACCAATCACTCGTTTATTCATTCTCTTCTCCTCGATATAAATATATTCTGTGATTTAAACAGTTATTCCTACATCACGTAAAGATCTTAAATTATTTGATTTGCTCGTTCTAAATTTAAGAGATAACTTTTTATTATTGAGATTCAAATAGATTATTTTTTAAATATATATATTTATTACTGGATATAATTTAGATAATGTTCTACTATTTTACAATATGTTTAAAGGTGAAATAATATTTGATTAACTTACTTGACTATTGCGGTGATTTTCCAGAACTATCATTAAAACCTGGTGAATATTTACTCCAAGAAGGTACCCGCTCGGGGCTTTTCTTTATCCTTATTGAAGGAGAATTTGAAATAGTAAAACAAGGATTCCAGATCAATAAAGTATCTGAGCCGGGCTCAATATTTGGTGAAATATCTGCCTTACTCGACATTCCACACCTGGCAAGCGTTATGGCCCTATCTTTATCCAGACTATATGTAATAGAAGATCCTATGGAGTTTTTAAGATCAAATATTGAAATACCATTACATTTATCCACGGTACTCGCACAAAGATTAAATGGAGTTACAACCTACATGTTTGAGCTAAAGAACCAATTGGGCGAAGATTTTGATCAGCTTGTTATTGTAGATCAGGTGCTCGAAACTCTGGCCGATTAAATAGCTTTTTTTATTAGGAAGTTATTTTTAATAATTCTTTTTGCTTGTGCGTTTATATAAAGATGGTGGTTTATTGGAAATCCATTTTATGAATTTACTAATTTCAGGATGTTCTTTTAATTTATCTATAGAGTTAAATACATGCTTTAGTTCAGCTTCACTTAATAACGAATGAATTTTTCTATGGCAAATTTTATGCAGATATACCGTTTGCCTACCTCCTTTACTTTTTGGAACTATGTGGTGTTTATCATAAGGTGCAGCCAGAGTTCTACCACAAAGTGAACAAGCTATAATTTCTTCAGACATAGTTTGATATTCATAATATTAATTGATATTTAATACAGACATAACATTGTCACCTTATTTTTATTTATGGTTTTTAGAAATTAAATTAGTCAAGTCAAATATATCAGATGGGGCTATTTCTTGTAACAATTTTTTAATCTTATTAATGTTTACATCTTCAAACAAAGATCGTTCTCCAACACTACCTTTATTGGGATCATTACCTCCTGCAGATAAAACCACTAACCCGCAACACTCAAATGTTCCCATATCACCAATTTTTCCTGTTCCTATTAATTTTCTTGTGTCTCTTAAATAAATACAGATTCTATACTTCTCGTTCTTTTTGTGTACAAGTATGTTTACCGTATGATGTTCAGAATCATGCGCTTCCCATTGGTTAATTAGTTTATCAGATATTAATGAAATTGATTGAGCATTGTCACTCTCTAAGATAATTAATGGCAGATAATATTCAGGTTCATATATGTTTGTATTATATGTAGTTGTAATGAGGTTATTCTTTGATATTTTGATATCTTCTATTGGTAATTTTTGTGTGGTTGCCTGTATGTGTAAATGTTCAAGAATAGATGCCCCGGCTTTTCCATTAAAGATTGTCCTGAATTTACCGTTTGATTTTTTGACAAAATCCATCATGGCTAAAATCACTTGTGACCCGAATTGCTGTGATTTATGTTCTTCAGACATTATTGTAAAATGATTATTCGTAATGGGTGAAAAATTGGCTCCGCAAAAATACTTTTCACCTGAAAGTTTAATAGGAAATAATATTTCAAGAGGATTTTGAATTTTTATATTATCACTACAAAGATAGCATGCCTTTCCTTGCTTATTCTTGTTAACTAAGAGGCTGCTATCTATATTGGTATTAATAACTCCTCTCTCGATCAATAGCTCATGATTTAGCCTTAATTCTCTATTAGGATTCCATTGTACTATAAATTTAATACCTGTATGGGCATCAATAATATGCTCTGATTCTATTAATTCATCTGAATCAGGCTGTGAGAGCACAAAACCACAATCTACCTGTTGTTTGAATAATATTTTCAGTACTGACTCTAAACTCAAGGATTCACTAAGTTGTTCAAACTTAGTTGTTATAAACTCTAAATTATAAGGATTTGCACATAGAATTTCATTTACTATTTGTTTTTCACTTTCACTTAGTTTTAGAGCAATTTTATTAAGTGCCATAGTACAGGTTGCTGTATACTGATAAAAAAATAGGGGAACATCTTAATTAGATGTTCCCCTATTTGAGATTTTAAAATATTTTAATAGAAGTATTACTTTATTATATTAACTGAAAATTTTAATAGCCCGCTGCATCTTTCGCTGCGTCTCCGGCTGCATCTTTGGCGGCGTCGTCCATTGCTGCGTCTCCGGCTGCATCTTTAGCGGCGTCCACTGCTTCGTCTACAGCATCTCCAGCTAGATCACCTGCATTATCAACCATCTCTCCTGCTTCTTTTTTCATTTCTCCTGCACTATCTGCTGCTGCATCAGCGGTATCCCCAGCGGCGTCCATTGCTTGCCCTGCTGTATCTTTTGCGGCGTCAGCGGCATCTGCTGCTGCGTCTCCGGCAGCGTCTGCTGTATCACCAGCTGCTTTCATAGCATCATCAGCAGTATCTTTTACTGCATCTGCTGCATCGCCTGCCATCTCCTTTGTATCTTCTACTGCTTTTTCTGTTGTTTCTTTGGCATCTTCTACTACCTCTTGTGTTTTTTCACACGAAACAACAAAGAAACTAAAACATAATAAACTTGCTAAAAAGATGTTTCTCATCTTTTCCTCCTAAACTTAAGAATTTTACTTAATTTTGAACTATAAATCAGATAAAATCAAATATCTGGATCATTTATTTTAAATTATTATTTATTTCCTGTTCTTCCTTTTTTAATATTTCCAAATGNNTCCAGATGATCTGTACCGGTCACCAGGCGTGCTCCTCTTTTTCTTGTAAAATAATTCCAGGCCCACTGAGTAAGAACCAGTATTTTATTATCATATTCAACTAAATATCTAATATGTATAAAAAGCCAGATAAGCCAGGCAACAAAACCTTTTACATTAATTTTCCCTATACTTGCAACAGCACTATTTCTACCGATTACAGCAAGACTTCCCTTGTCAGTATATATAAACGGTTTAATTTGCTCAGAGTTCATTCTTTTATTAATCAACCTTGCTGTATACATTCCCTGCTGCATTGCCACAGGAGCTACCCCCGGAAGAGCCCCACCTGTTTGATGTGAAAAGTTTGCCAAATCACCAATGACAAATATTTCAGGATGGTTTTTTATGGTTAAATCATCTTTAACCATCACCCTGCCAATATTATCAATCTCAACCCCTGTTCTTTTATGCAAAACCCTTCCAAGTCTGGACGCTCTTACACCTGCTGCCCAAAGCACTGTTTTAGAATTTATTATTTGAGACTTATTTGATCTCTTTAGTGTTACCTTATTTTCATCAATTCCTGTCACAAAGGACCCTGTTTGAACTGTTACTCCTAATTTCTGGAGAGATTTAACAGCATCATTTGATAACTTTTCAGGATATGTCTGTAGGATTTTATCTGTAGCCTCAAGAAGAATTATTTTTGTTTTTGTTGTGTCTATATTCCTGAAGTCCTTACTTAGAGTAGTATTAGCAAGCTCACCTAAAGCACCTGCAAGCTCAACTCCAGTGGGCCCTCCCCCAATCACTACAAACGTCATCCATGATTCCTGTTCTTTAGGATCAGTTATTTTTTCGGCGCACTCAAAAGCAAAGAAAATACGTTTTCTAAACTCAAGTGCATCTTCAATTGTCTTTAATCCAGGTGCATAGATAGCCCAGTTATCATTTCCAAAATAATGATGGCTTGAACCCGAAGCAACTATTAAAGTGTCATAAGGTATTGTCCTGTATCTCAGTACAACTTTTTTTGCCTCAACGTCTATATCGATAACCTCTGATTTATATACCTTTGTATTTTTTTGTTTATTTAGTACTGCTCTAAGAGGAGAGGCAATATCTCCTGGGGACAGCCCTCCTGTAGCTACCTGATAAAGAAGTGGCTGAAATAAATGAAAATTTCTTCTATCAACCAGTGTTAATTTAATATTAGTGTCGCCAAGCTCTTTGGCTGCATACAGACCGCCAAAGCCGCCACCTATTATAACTACACGGTGTTGATTGTTATTATCTTCAGTCATTTATGAATTTATATTGGAATAGAATTAGAGAAATTTTAAGGACAGAGTCGTTCGATAATCCATTTATCTTCATTTTGCAATCTATACCTAAGTCTGTCATGGAGTCTGTCAGGCCTTCCCTGCCAGAACTCAATTGTGTCGGGTCTCAGCCTGTATCCATGCCAATACGGAGGTCTGGGAATATCTTTACCTTCGTATTTTTTCTCTACTTCAGCATAAGATTGATCTATAGAATCCCTGCTATCTATTACACTGCTTTGCTTAGAAGCCCAGGCACCAAGCTTACTACCTCTGGGCCTTGATTTAAAATATTCATCAGCCTCTTCATCACTAACTAGATTAATAGTACCATTTATTCGCACCTGTCTTTCCACTATATCCCACCAAAATACCATTGATGCGTTTGGATTATCATTTATTTCTTCTCCCTTAACACTCTCGGTATTTGTATAAAACACAAAACCGCTTTTATCAAAACCTTTAAGCAGTACAAATCTCGAGTTAGGCTTGCCATCGAGCGTGGAAGTAGATAGGGCAAAAGCATTAGGATATTTTATACCTTTTTCAGCTGATTCATTAAACCACTTCTCAAATTGCTTTATAGGATCCGTATCAATTTGAGATTCTAATAACTCAGAATATATATACTGTTTGTTAAAATCTTTAACACTCATAAACAAGAATATAGACAGATATTCTAATTTAACAAATCATCAAATGCACTATCAATATCTGTATATTGAAATTTATAACCGTTATCTAGCAGTTTTTGAGGAACCGCCCTTGTGCTGCTAAGGATTATTTCTTTTGCCATATCGGGTACTAGGGTATTTAGAACAAATGCGGGAACGCTAAATATTGTTGGCCTTCCAAAGGCCTTTCCTAGCTCTTTAGTAAACTGTTCATTGGTAACCGGTTTAGGAGCTACAATGTTTACAGGCCCATTAATATCATTATTGTTGATTATAAGATCAATAGCGCCTATAACATCTTCAAGCATAACCCAGCTCATATACTGTTTTCCCGATCCGAGTTTACCACCCACACCCATCTTAAAAGGTAAAAGCATAGACTTGAGTGCTCCGCCCTCTGCAGACAATACAAGGCCTATACGCAAATTTACCACACGTATGTTATGATTTTCTAAAACCGATGCTTCTTTTTCCCACTCCTTGGATATATCAGCCAAATATCCATTTCCGTAACCACTTTTTTCATCAACGATCTCATCATCACGGTTACCATATGCACCAATTGCAGAAGCACAGATAAAATGCTTTGGTTTGTTTTGCAGTTTCAAAATACTATTAACCAAAAACCTTGTGCCTTCTATCCTGCTTGCTTTAATTTCCTTTTTTTTATCTTTGCTCCAATACCCAGCAATACTCTCACCTGCTAAATGAACAAAAACATCTACATCCTCAAGTTTATCCAATTCAATTTGTTTTGATTTGTAATCAAAATGTGCAAATTGTGCTTGGTCGTGTCTTTTCCTGCTAAGTTTAATAATATTATGTCCATTACTTTCAAGTAATTTGCTTAAGTTTGATCCAATAAGTCCTGTAGCACCAGTAATTGCAATCTTCATAATAGATAATCTACATTAAAAATATCAATTACTTAATTATCCTGTGCAAAATAAATTTTACCATCAGAACAATTTTTAATTTTAGAGATAGCCGTTTTTTCAATCTGTCTTATCCTCTCACGAGTAAGGCTATACCTTTTTCCGATTTCATCGAGCGTTAGGACTTTTGAGTTTTCAAGACCAAATCTCATCGTTAAGACATTTCTTTCTCTTTCATCCAGAGTCTTGATACAATTGCTTAGATGCTCAATGTTCTCAATACTGTTAACTACATCTTCCTGACTTCTTGCTCCTTTATCTTCTAAATAATCTTTGTGTGTAACCGATTCATCTAATGACACTGGGGCATCAAGCGAACTAACAGTAGAATTAGAGTATAATATTTCCCTTACTCCATCAGGATTAATCTCAAGCTTTTCGGCAATGTCTTCTGCCATAGGCTCGGTTCCGGTTTCTTCAAGTATTCTATTTCTAAGTTCAAATATTTTAGCCCTTTTTTCAATAAGATAATGTGGAACTTTAATTAACTTAGATTTTTCAACTAATGCTCTTGTGATATTTTGTATTATCCACCAGGCTGCATATGTAGAAAATTTAACTCCTTTTCTATAATCATATTTTTCTACAGCTCTTATTAAACCAAGATTTCCCTCCTGAATCATATCTAACAAAGACATTCCATTTCCTGTATATCTCTTTGCAAAAGAAACAACAAGTCTTAGATTAGAAGTAATAAACTTTTGTTTGTATTCAAGCTCATTTATCTGATACTGTTGCAGTGCAATAGCTATTTTTTTTAATTTTTTCTTATCTTGCTCCCTTGATTTCTCTATTTTATTTTTTGCCTTGTTCAATTCTAAAATCTTGTTTTTACACTCTATAATTTTTGAAGAAAGTTCTTTTTCCTGCTCAGTATTAAGTAAAGTTAGATTAGAAAGTTCCTCAAAATATAAGTTCTGATAATTAGCATTATGATTTAGTGATCTTTTCGATTGTTTAGTTTTAGTAATAGGCTTTATATCTTGTTTAATTGTTATTTTATCATCATTTGTCTTTATGTTGACGTTCTCGATTGATTGTAATTCCGTTTTCTCATAATTTAATAAATTTTGCTCATGCAATTTACTTTTATTTATTAGACTTGAAGATCCCCTATTATTTAGACACATTGTTTTTCACCTCTCTTGTCAATATAATATCTATATTATTAAGCAATGTCTAATATATGTCAAGTATATTTATAAAATTTTTATATTNNCTCATAATGCTTGACAAATATTAGACAGCTTGTTACGCTTCAACTATGACAGAGACAATGTTTGGGATAAGTATAGTATCTAAAAAGACCGGACTATCAACTCATGCGATTAGGGCTTGGGAAAAGAGATATTCAGCTGTTAAACCAATAAGAACGCAAACAAATAGGCGGTTATATACACAAAATCACATTGATAGATTAGGTAATCTAAAAACTCTTTGTGATTCAGGTCACTCTATTAGCCACATTGCCAATCTGACAGATTTAGAGCTAATTGAACTATTAGAACAATCTCCTATAAATGAATCTAGATCAAAAGGCATAATCTTCACAAATAATGAAGTAATAAACTATGTTAATGACTCTATCGATAGCATACTAAATTATGATTCTGCTAAACTACAGCAAATATTTACTAAAGCTCATATTGAATTAGGGAACATTGGGTTTATAAATAAATTACTTGTACCACTCATGGAGCAAATTGGAGAGCTATGGCGGGAAGGCAGCCTAAGAATAGCGCACGAACACCTTACATCCAATTTAATCAGGACCTTCATTGGAAATCTCATTAACAGCTCTACTGCTTATGGCAGCTCTCAGACCATAGTAGTCACTACCCCGTTTGGACAAATACATGAACTGGGATCAATACTGGTTGCCTGCACAGCAGCCACTGAAGGATGGAATGTAAAGTATCTGGGTGCAAACCTTCCAAGCGAAGAAATTGCAGCCGCTGCAACAGCTAATAATGCTAATGTTGTTGCTCTAAGCGTTGTATATCCCAATTTTGATTCCAACGTTCTAGAAGAGCTAAAAAGACTATCTACTCTACTTCCAGATAATATGACAATAATTATTGGAGGCAGAGCTGCCCCAAATTACAAACCGTTTTTATTGAATGAAAATATAAGTTTTATAGACTCACTAATGGAGTTGAGGAAAAAGCTTGAATCTTTAATATGTATAGATATAGCTAATAATTAACCCAGATTCCAATTATATATATTTTTAATATTTACTTTTCTAGATAAAACATTTATTTTTATCCTTTTTCTAATTCACCTCATCTAAATAATATATCTTTTATGGAAAATCAGGATATTGCCATAAGCCACGGGCTTACAGAGCAGGAATATAAAAAAATTGTTGATTTCATTGGCAGAGAACCAAATTTTACAGAAATTGGAATAATGTCTGCCATGTGGTCTGAGCACTGCTCTTATAAAAGC
>JABAHR010016498.1_pt2 | contig 10499 bp, 13 predicted proteins | sample 7062101 | NCBI WGS metagenome assembly JABAHR01 (sample SAMN14534553, study PRJNA622989) | marine sediment metagenome | biome: marine biome [ENVO:00000428]; feature: marine pelagic biome [ENVO:01000023]; material: deep marine sediment [ENVO:00002113] | place: India: Gulf of Kutch | collected...
CCCAATTCCTCCAATTCGCTGCGGCTGGTGGAAGTCGCCGAGCGCTGCGGCACGCCGGCGCGGCTGATCCAGCGCGCCAGCGAGATCGAGCCGGACTGGCTCGACGGCATTGCCACGATCGGCATCACTGCCGGCGCTTCGGCTCCCGAAGAGCTGGTGCGCGAGGTTGTCGAACGACTGGGCGAATGGCGCACGGTTGACCGGCAGCGCGTGGTCACGGCGGAAGAGAAGATGGTCTTCAAGCTGCCGCGCCAGCTGCCGGACTAGCTACCAGATGGCCGTCTACACCCAGCTATCCGCGGAGGACCTGGCGCAGCTGATCGNNNAAGGGCATTGCCGAGGGCGTTTCCAATTCCAACTGGCTGCTCGAGACGACCGGCAGCGACGGTGCCGGCGCGCGCTACATCCTCACCATGTACGAGAGCCGCACCGACGTGCGCGACCTGCCGTTCTTCCTCGGCCTGCTCGACCACCTGGCCGCGCGCAACAGCCCGGTGCCGCGCACCATCCACGACCGCAACGGCGATTTCTACCGCATGATCGGCAACAAGGCGGTGGCGCTGATCGAGTTCCTGCCCGGCGTATCGATCGGCACGCCCGAACCGGCGCAGGCACGCGCCGTGGGCGAGGCGCTGGCGGGCCTGCACGAACATGTCGGCGATTTTCCCGGCGAGCGCGCCAATTCCATGGCACTCGACGAATGGCACCGCCTGTTCGAGGGGTGCGGCGAAGAAGGGCTGCGCTCGATCGATCCCGCCCTGCCCGCGCTGGTGACGGAAGAGCTCGCCTTCCTCGATGCCAACTGGCCGGAGGAACTGCCGCATTCGGTGATCCACGCCGACCTGTTTCCCGACAACGTGCTGATGCTGGGTGACGAGGTTTCCGGCCTGATCGACTTCTATTTCGCCTGCACCGACATCACCGCCTACGATATCGCGGTGACCCATGCGGCCTGGTGCTTCGACGAGGACACCGCCTTCCGCCCGGAAATCGCCCAGGCGCTGGCGGATGGATATTGCTCCACCCATACGTTGAGCGATGCCGAGGTGGCGGCGCTGCCGGTGCTCGGCCGCGGCGCCTCCATGCGCTTCATGGCAACCCGCGCCTATGACTGGCTGCACACCCCCGCCGATGCGCTGGTGACCCGCAAGGACCCGATGCAGTTCGCCCGCCGGCTGCGATTCTATCGCCGCGAGGGCGCCCGCGCCTTCCCCGGCTTTGCCTGCTGAGGGCGCTCAGTGAAACAGGTCGAGATCTTCACCGATGGCGCGTGCAAGGGCAATCCCGGCCCGGGCGGCTGGGGCGTGCTGCTACGCAATGGCGGGCATGAGAAGGAGTTGTCCGGATCGGAGCCGGAGACGACCAACAACCGGATGGAGATGACGGCGGTGATCAGGGCGCTCAATGCGCTGACGCAGCCCTGCGCCATCACGCTCTACACGGACAGCAAATACGTCATCGACGGGATCACCAAATGGATTCACTCATGGCAGAAGAAGGGCTGGAAGAACGCCCAGAAGAAGCCGGTGCTGAACAAGGATCTGTGGCAGGAAATGCTCGAAGCAATCGCGCCGCACAAGATCGAATGGCACTGGGTGAAAGGCCACGACGGCCATCCCGAGAACGAGAGAGTCGACCGCCTCGCCAGCGATGCGGCTGACGAGGCGGCTCGAAATCTCTGATTTTCAGCTGACGGCGATCAGCTGTTGTCTTCGACCGGAGCGCCCGGGCCGTTCTTCTTGATCGAATCGATGGCGTTCTGCGCGCTCGACTTGCTGGAATAGCCTTCAGTCGAGAACATGATCTCGGAATTGTACTTGAAGCGGACGCGGAACTCGCCCTTCTTGTCCTTGTAGATCTCGAACTTGTGCGCCAACGGGCATCTCCTGTTGGTTGGTGATCGGTTGTTGGTGGTGGCGTTCCTGCTTGGCAGAACATTGATTCGCGCTGAACCTAACGATTGTTCCGCGTCTGGCTAGGGTTAGGTGACCTGGCCAAAGCGCCCTGGGGAATAGCTTTCCGCATCGATCCCGGCAGTCATGGCGTCGCGCCCGTGCCCCAGCAGCAATTGCGCCCCCAGCCGCGCGGCGGCGGGCGAGGTCTGGATGCCGAAGCCACCCTGGCCGGCAAACCAGAACATGCCCGGCACAAGCGCATCGTAGCCATAGACCGGCAGACGGTCCGGCGCGAAGCTGCGCAGGCCAGCCCATTTGCGCTCCACTGCCTCGACCTTCCAGCCGACCACCTGCTGCAGCCGGTCGATCGCCATTGCGACATCCATTTCCTCGGGCGCAGCGTCGCAGGGCGGGCTCGGCGTCTCGTCATGGGGGCTGAGCCACAGCCGGCCGTTGTCCGGCCTGAAATAGAAGGAACCCTCGATATCGAGCACCAGCGGCAGCTCGGGATCGGGCGCGGGGTCGACCCGCAATTGCGCCACCGTCCGGCGCAGCGGGGTGATGCCGAGCGGTGCCGCCCCGGCCATCCGAGCCAGCGGATCAGCCCAGGCCCCGGCGGCATTGACGAGGGTGGCGCAGCGCACCCGCGCGCCATTGGCAAACTCGAGCTGCCAGCTGTCGCCATCTCGCAGCGCCGTGGTGAGGCGATGGGATGTGCGCAGTTCAGCGCCGTGTCGCCGGCATTCGCCAAGGTAATGCTGGTGCACGCCGGCAACGTCGATATCGGCGCAGGCAGGCTCGCTGACGGCATCGTCCCAGCCGGGCAAGATGCCGGAGATCAGCCCTTCCAGCCGCTCCCTGCCAATCCGCTCGATGGTCACCCCGCTGCCGGCGAAGCGGCGGAGGAAGCCATCGACCGCCCCGTTCGCGCTCGCGCGCGCGAGATAAAGGGCACCGCGCTGGTGGAGGAAGCCCATCTCCCGCAACCAGCCGCCCGAAGCGAGGGTGAGTGGGACGATTTCCGGGCCGCCGTAGCATTCCTCCCAGAATGCGGCCGAGCGCCCGGTGGTGTGGTAGCCGGGATAGTCCTCCGCCTCGGCCACCAGCACGCTCGCATGCGGCGCCAGCTCGGCCCCGATGCTGGCCCCGGCAATGCCGGCGCCCACCACCACGATATCGATACTCTCGCTCACACGGGAAGCACTCTCTCCAGGAATTCAGCGATTGCCGCCAGCGCCTTGTCGCGCACCGGATCGACCTCGCGCAAGATCTCATGTGCCGCCTCGTCGCCAAACATCAACAGTTCGGCGGTCGGAATGAAGCGCGCCGCGCGGCGGATGGCGCTGGTGCTGACGAGCTTGTCCGCATCCGTGCCGAAGATGAAGACCGGGATGTCGATTCCCTTCAGCGCTTCTTCGCTGTCGAGCGCGCGGATCGAATCCAGCACCGCCCGCACCCAGCCCCAGCTGCCCGGGCCCATCACCAGTTCCGGCCGCTCATCGCGCCACCAACGCTCGTCGGCATAGCGCGCCTCGTCATGGGTCAGCAGGCCCATGCGGAAACGCGGGATCTCGCCCGGCTTCTCGCTCCATTTCCACGCTGGCCGGCGGGGATCGGCGATGGTCGTCATCACCCTGGCGAGCACGCTCTGCAGGGAGTGCGGCATGAATTCAGGATGCACGCCGAGCAGCGGCGCGCTCAGCACCAACGCATCGGGCATGGGATCGAGCGCCCTCTCCGCCACCGCGCGCAGCGTCAGATGGCCGCCCATGGAATGGCCAACGAGGACGCGCGGAGCGGGATTGTCCGCCGCCCAGGCGCGCCAGAAGGCGGCAAGATCCGCCACCCATTGCCCGAAATCCTCGATGTGGCCGGTGACCTCGTCGCTCGCCAGCCGGCCCGATCCGGCCTGCCCGCGCCAGCAGCCGGCGCTGACCTGCCAGCCGCGCCGGCGCCAGTCCTCGAAGCTCTCGAGATACTTCTCGTAGGAATCGCCGCGCCCCGGCATGAACAGCATGGAACCGCGCAAATAGGTGTTTTCATCGGGGGCGGGCCAGTCCATCCGGCGGATGCCCTGGCCGTCCGGCGCGGTCCACAGATACTCGCGCGCACCCTCGGGAATGGCCCTGCGGTCGAATGCCGCTGGCTTCATTTCCGACCCCTCCATGCCATTGTGACTAATTCCAGCCTCTCGTGGTTGGTTACTTTTTGGTAAGTGATGCGCGCTAGCACGTGAAGCCAAGGGGAACCCCAGGGGGCTTTCGATGCTAGACGATCCAATCAAGTACGGTCTGCTTGCGGCATTGGCAATTGCACTGCTGATCGCTGCCTTCACCGATCTCAAGAGCCGCAAGATCTACAACTGGCTGAATATCGCCATTGCCGCCGGCGCACCGCTGTTCTGGTGGGCCACCGGCATGGAGCTGTGGCCGGAAGTGGCGCTGCAGGTCGGCATGGCCGCCGGCACCTTTGCCGTTCTCTCCATCCTTTTTGCCATCGGCGCCATGGGCGGCGGTGACGTCAAGCTGCTGTCGGTCCTGGCGCTGTGGATCGAATGGCAGTTCTTCTGGAAGCTGCTGATCATGATGGCGCTGCTGGGCGGCGTGCTGACGCTGGTGTTCGGCGGCTGGCACATCATGCGCCGCCAGCGCGACAAGATTGCCATCCCCTATGGCGTGGCCATTGCCGCCGCCGGCCTGTGGGTGATCGGCTCGTTTTACATCCCTGCCGCCGCCATGAGCGGGGTCGCGGGGTGAACCTGATTTTAACCACTGACTGCCTATGCGGTGAAAACCTTATCGCAAGGATCAATGAGGGGGCTTGAAGCACCATGGACAAGAAGAAGCTCATTTTGCTGGTAGGGGCGCTGATCATCGCGATCGGCACTGCCCTTGCTGCCCGGAGCATGTTTACCGGCGCTGCCGCACCGGAGGCAGAAGCAGCCGCCCCCGTCGAACCGCAAGGGCCCAAGGTCCTGGTGGCCAAGCGCGGCCTGCCGGTCGGCACGATCATCACCGCCGACGCCATCGGCTACCAGCTGTGGCCGCAGGAAATGGTGCAGGACGCCTATTTCATTGACGGCGAGGCCGACATGTCGCTGCTGCTCGGCACGGTTGTCCGCCATCCGATCACGGCCGGCGAGCCGGTGACGCAGGGCTCGCTTGTCGCGCCCGGCGACCGTGGCTTCCTTGCTGCCGCGCTCGGCCCGGGCATGCGCGCCGTTACCGTTCCGGTTTCCGCCCGCACCGGTGTTGCCGGCTTCGTTTTCCCGGGCGACCGCGTCGACCTGGTGCTGACGCAGACCGTCCAGGGTGAAGAGGTTGGCCTCAACGTGTCGGAAACCGTGCTGCAGAACCTGCGCGTTCTCGCCACCGACCAGTCGACCGAGAGCACCACCACCGAAGATGGCCGCACCGTTGTCCGCGCCTTCCGCACGGTGACGCTGGAAGTGACCCCGCGCATCGCCGAGAAGATCGCCGTGTCGCAGACGCTCGGCACGCTGAGCCTGTCGCTGCGCTCGATCGCCGACAACCAGGCCGAACTCGAACGGGCGATTGCCGCCGGCGCCGTGAGCGTGCCCGACGATGCCACGCCGGAAGAGGAAGAGCGTATCCTGCGCAATGCGGTTTCCCGCCCGCGTGACGGTGCCACCACCTATGTCACCGGCGGCGACGTCTCGCGCTTCCAGCCGCGTTCGCTGGATGCGCCGAGCCGCGACACCCAGTCGTCCGTGCCCGGCATGTCCGCCCCGGTTCCCTCCGGCCCTGTGGTCCGGGTGACCCGTGGCAACCGCACCTCGGTTGAGCCGGTCGGTGTCGGTGCAGGCAACCTGCTCGACCGCCAGGCCCAGGGAATGGGCAATGTCGCCGGCGTCGCGCCGCTCGGCATGTCCACCCTGAGGTGATCGCCATGAGCATCAACACAGCCAATCGCCAGTCCGGTCGCAACGGACACAATACAAAGGGCAAGACAATGCAGAGTCGCATTCTCAAGACCGTGCTTACCGCGGCCTGTGCGCTGGCACCGCTGGCCGCCGTGCCTGTCGGCACCGCTCAGGCCCAGTCCATGGTCAGCCCGGCGCAGGACATCGTCCTCTCGATCGGCCGTGGCGAGCTTGTCACCGTGCCCGGCACCATGGCCGACATCTTCGTCGCCAATGACGGTGTTGCCGATGTGCAGGTGAAGTCGCAGCGCCAGCTGTTCGTCTTCGGCCTCTCCGGCGGCGAGACCACCATCTATGCCAGCAATGCTGCCGGCGACATCATCTGGTCGGCCAACGTCCGCGTCGGCTCCAACATCGACAGCATCGACCAGATGCTCGGCCTGGCCATGCCGGAAGCCGACATCCAGGTCGCCACCATGGGCGCCAACACCGTGCTGCTGACCGGCACCGTGGCCGCCCCCGAGGATGCTGCCGAGGCCGAACGCCTGGTTGCCGCCTTCGTGGGTGAAGGCGCCAATGTCGTCTCGCGCCTGCGCATGGCGACGCCGCTGCAGGTCAACCTGCGGGTCCGTTTTGCCGAAGTCAGCCGTTCGCTGGTCCGCGCCCTTGGCGTCAACATGACCACGATCGATGGCACCGGCGGCTTCCAGTTCGGTATTGGCCAGGGCCGTGCGTCCTTTGCCCCGACGGTTGTCCCTAACGCCGCAATGGGCGTCGGCAACAGCCCCACGGTCCTCGTGGCGGATCCTGCCAACCCCGGCGAATTCATCCAGCTGCCCGGCACCGAGATCACCACCATCTCTCCCGGCACCACGCTGGGCGGTCTGGGCCACCTGCTTGGCCTCGACATCGCCGGCGCACTGGACATGGGCGAGCGCGAGGGCCTGGTAACGACGCTGTCGCAGCCCAACCTCACCGCGCTTTCGGGCGAGACGGCCGAGTTCCTCGCCGGTGGCGAATTCCCGATCCCGCTCAGCCAGGGCCTGGGAACGACCACCATCGAGTACAAGAACTACGGTGTCAGCCTGGCCTACACGCCGACCGTGCTGGCCAATGGCCGGATCTCGATCCGCGTGCGCCCGGAAGTTTCCGAACTTTCGAGCCAGGGCGCGGTCACGCTCAACGGCTTCCAGATCCCTGCCCTCACCATCCGCCGCGCGGAAACCACGGTGGAGCTGGGTTCGGGCCAGAGCTTCATGATCGCCGGCCTGCTGTCCAACAATGCGCAGAACACGATCGACCGTGCGCCGGGCGTGGGTGAAATCCCGATCCTCGGCAACCTGTTCCGCTCGACGGAGTTCCGTCGCGGCGAAACCGAGTTGGTGATCGTGGTCACGCCTTACCTGGTGCAGCCCGTCAACGACCGTGACATCCGCCTGCCGACGGACGGCTATCACTCGCCGACCGCAGCCGAGCAGTTCCTCCTCAACCGCTCCCACAACGGAGTGAGCGGGGAAGTGCGCCCGATGCCGCAGGCCGCCGCACCGGCAACCGCCGACCCGGGCATCAGCCTCAACGAACAGGGCGGCGAAGCCCTGGCCGAAGGCGAGCGCCCGCAGGGCGAAGACGAACGCAGTGCCGAGGCCGCAACGCCCGGCTTCAGCCTGAACTGAGAGGGGGACACGCAATGAGTAATCACATGAAACGTGCAGCCGTAACGGCGATTGCAGTCTCGCTCGGACTGGGACTTGGCGCCTGCAGCAACTCCATGTCTGCCAATGCCTCGCTCTACAGCACCAACCAGCCGGTGGTCGAACGCTCGAACTACACGCTCGACCTGATGGCCAGCTCCTCCGGCCTGACGGTTCCGGAACAGGCGCGCCTGGCCGACTGGTTCGAATCCATGGACGTGGGTTACGGCGATCGCATCTCGATCGACGATCCGCTCGCCAGCGATGCGGTGCGTGCAGACGTCGCCGCCGTTGCCAGCCGCCACGGCCTGCTGATCGAGGAAGGCGCGCCGGTTACGGTGGGCTATGTCGATCCCGGCAATGTCCGCGTGGTCGTCACCCGCTCGACCGCGCATGTCCCGAACTGCCCCAACTGGACGGGCCATTCGAACGGCAATCTCGGCAACAACACCTCGGCCAATTTCGGCTGCTCGGTGAATGCCAACATCGCCGCCATGGTCGCCAATCCGGAACACCTGCTCGAAGGTGAATCGGGCACCGGCGAAACCGTGGTGATGAGTTCAACCAAGGCCATCGAGACCTACCGCAATACCGCGCCGACCGGTGCCGGTGGCCTGCCCGCAGTCAGCAGCGAAGGAAACTGATCGATGAATGCTCCGTGGAAAACCGGCGGAATGGGCAATCGTGAGCCCTTCAGCGCCTTCATCTGTGACGAAAGCTCGCTCGACGTGCTGCGTCCGGTGGTCATCGAAATGGGCTGGCAGCCGGAGAAGTGCAACAAGGGCGGCCTGCGCAATGCCGTGCAGTCCCTGTCGATCGCGGCTAGCCCGGCGATACTGATGGTCGATTTGTCGGAGAGCGGCGACCCGCTCAACGACATCAACGCCCTGGCCGAGGTGTGCGAGCCCGGCACAGTGGTGGTTGCCATCGGCCAGGTCAACGACGTGCGCCTCTATCGCGACCTGATCGCCAGCGGCATTCACGACTACCTGCTCAAGCCGCTTTCGGCGAGCCAGCTGCGCGACGCGCTGACCCAGGCGCAATCGGTGTTTACCGCGCCCCGCGCCAACGATGGCGATGGCGAAAAGCAGCATGTCTCGACCGCGATCGTCGGCACGCGTGGCGGCGTTGGCGCCTCCACCGTTGCCACTTCGCTGGCATGGCTGTTCTCGACCGAGCACGAACGCTCGACCGCGCTGCTGGACCTCGATGTCCATTTCGGCACCGGTGCGCTGGCGCTCGACCTCGAGCCCGGTCGCGGCCTGACCGACGCCATCGAGAACCCCAGCCGCATCGACGGCCTGTTCATCGAACGCGCCATGATCCGCGCCAACGACCGGCTGGCGATCATGTCCGCCGAAGCGCCGATCAATTCCCCGCTGATGACCGATGGCACCGCCTTCGTGCAGCTCGAGGAAGAGTTCCGCCAGGCCTTCGACATCACCGTCGTCGACCTGCCGCGCAACATGCTGATCAACTTTCCCCACCTGCTGGCGGAAGTGAACGTGGTGACGGTGGTGACCGAACTGACGCTGGCTGCTGCCCGCGACACCATCCGCATCCTGTCCTGGCTCAAGACCAATGCGCCTGCCGCGCAGCCCCTGGTCGTCGCCAACAAGGTGCAGGCCGGCGCCGCAGAGATCAGCAAGGCGGATTTCGAAGCCTCGATCGAGCGCAAGATCAACTTCGCCATCCCGTATGACCAGAAGGCCGGCATCAACGCCGCCAAGCTGGGCCAGACCTTCGCCGAGGCCAATCGCTCGTCGAAGGCCACCCAGGCCATGCAGGATATCGCCAAGGTCATCGTCGGCGCCGCCGAGGAAGATGGCGCCAGCGTCGAGGAAGCCGGCGGTTCCGGCTCCCTGCTTGGCAAGTTCGATCTCAAGAACCTGCTTGGGTCGAAGAAGGAAAAGGCCGGCTCGCACGAGGTTGTCGAGCCTGCCGAATAGTCCGGGGCGTGCGGCCTCTTGCGGGGCCGCACCACCCGCTCTCGTATCACTCGGGTTTAGCAAAGGCGAAAAATGAGCATTATCCAGCTCCTGCTAGTGGCCGGTGGACTGATGGGCCTGATGATCCTGGCCTACACTCTGCTGGCCGGCCCTTCCGCGGCCAAGGAAAGCCAGCGGCGCCTCCAGGCGCTCCGTTTTCGCCATTCCGAGAACACCAAGGACAAGGTGGAATCGCAGCTGAAGAAGGCGAACGCGGCGCGCAAGCCAAAGCGCCACGTGCTGGCCGGATCGACCTCGCGCATCGATGCGCTGCACATCCGCCTGGAACGCACCGGCATGAACTGGTCGGTCGCGCAATATCTCTATTTCACGCTCGGCCTGGCGCTGGCGATCACCGTGCTGCTGTACCTGCAGACAGGTGCCGCCCTGCTCTCGCTCGGCATCGGCGTGCTGCTCGGCGCGGGCATTCCGCACCTGCTGGTCGGCTTTTTCATCAAGCGCCGCACCAATGCCTTCAACACCAAGTTCCCCGATGCCATCGAACTGCTCGTGCGCGGCCTGCGCTCGGGCCTGCCGGTGGCCGAGACGCTGGGCGTGGTCGCGGGCGAGGTCCCCGGTCCTGTGGGCGCCGAATTCCGTGCCGTGGTCGAACGCATCAAGATCGGCCGCACCATGGAAGAGGCGCTGCAGGAAACCGCCAACAAGCTGGGCACGGCCGAATTCCAATTCTTCGTCATCACCCTGGCGATCCAGCGCGAGACCGGCGGCAACCTGGCCGAAACGCTCTCGAACCTGGCCGACGTGCTGCGCAAGCGCGCGCAGATGAAGCTCAAGATCAAGGCGATGAGCTCCGAATCCAAGGCCTCGGCCTATATCGTCGGCGCCCTGCCCTTCATCGTGTTCGGCCTGATCTACTGGATCAACCCGAACTACATCGGCGGCTTCTTCGAGGATGAGCGGCTGATCGTCGTCGGCCTCGGCGGCCTGGTGTGGATGGGCATCGGTGCCTTCATCATGGCCAAGATGGTCAGCTTCGAGATCTGAGGGAGGACAGCACGATGATCATGATTTCCTCCCCCGC
>JABAHR010035786.1_pt1 | contig 10497 bp, 11 predicted proteins | sample 7062101 | NCBI WGS metagenome assembly JABAHR01 (sample SAMN14534553, study PRJNA622989) | marine sediment metagenome | biome: marine biome [ENVO:00000428]; feature: marine pelagic biome [ENVO:01000023]; material: deep marine sediment [ENVO:00002113] | place: India: Gulf of Kutch | collected...
GCTTTCCGGGCGACGCTGGAGGAAGTCACTGCCGCCGACATCATCCTCCACGTGCGCGATATCGCCAATCCCGACAGCGCCATGCAGAAGGCGCAGGTGCTCTCCGTGCTGGGCGAGCTCGGGGTGATCGACGGGGAGGGCGGCGAGGCCGACATGCCGATCGTCGAGCTGTGGAACAAGTGGGACCTGCTCGACGAGGCGCGGCGTGAGGAACTCGGGGCAATGGCCGAAAACGATCCCGACATCATGCCGATTTCCGCGGTCACCGGCTTCGGTGTCGAGGCGCTGCTTGAAAAGCTCGGCAGCGACCTGACCAGGGGCGCACATGTCTACAGTTTCGCCGTTCCCGCCAGCGAGGGCGCGCGCATCGCCTGGCTCTACGCCCATGGGCAGGTGCTCGACGACAAGGATGGCGGGGTCGGCGCCGATGGTCCGATGCGGCTGATCGACGTGCGGCTGACGGCCAAGGAATTCGGCCGCTTCGAGGCACTTGCGGGCTAGTTTTTCTCTTCCGCCTTGGCGCGCAGCCAGTAGGTTTCCTGTTCATCGAGCGTCAGCACGGTGAAATCCTTGCCGTCTGCGGTTGCCAGATGCTCCATGCGGCGGAAACGGCGTTCGAACTTGTCATTGGTGGCGCGCAGGGCCTGTTCGGCATCGACGCCATAGCGCTGGACGATGTTGACGGCGACGAACAGTACGTCGCCAGCTTCCATCAGCCGTTCCTCCTCTGTCCGGGCGTCGGCCAGCTCCTGCAGCTCTTCCTGCAGCTTTGCCAGCGGTCCGGCGACGTCATCCCATTCGAAACCGACGCGCGCGGCGCGCTTCTGCAACTTGTGCGAGCGCAGCAGGGCCGGCAGGGCTCGGGCGACGCCGTCCATGGCGCTGGTTTCGCCCTTGTCGCTCCTTTCGGCGGCCTTGAGGTCTTCCCAGCGGGCTTCGTGCATCTGGCCGCCTTCGTCGCCGAAGATATGCGGATGGCGGGCTTCCATCTTGTCGGAAATGGCCCCGGCGACCTCGTCGAAGGTGAAATGACCGTCTTCCTCTGCCATGCGCGCGTGGAACACCACTTGCAGCAGCAGGTCGCCGAGTTCGCCGCGCAGGTCGGGCATGTCGTTTCGCGCGATCGCGTCGGACACCTCATAGGCTTCCTCGATAGTGTACGGCGCGATGGTTTCGAAGTTTTGCGCAATATCCCATTCGCAGCCGTTTTGCCGGTCGCGCAGGCGAGCCATGATCGAGAGGAGGCGGTTGATTTCGTCGGACATATTACGATGATAATATATATTATGTTAAATTGGATAAGCGTGTCAAAGGGCAGTTCATGCGTTCCACCCTCACAAGACCGCCGTAAAAAGCACTGAAACCACGCCAAAAATGGCAATCCACGCCAGCGCCATGACAATCGTCTTCCTTGCCCCGACGCGATGAGCGCCAAATGCACTGACGGCCAGCACCATGCAGGCACCGAGCGACACCAACCAGGCCCAGCCAAGACTGCTCATGCGACCAGCTCCATGCCGTCATAGCCGACCAGCACATTGTCCGGCACTTCAGCCGAAAGCGCGGCATAATCCATGCTCTTGTCGAGATGCGTGAGCACGGTGGTGCCGGCATTGCATTGCTGGCCGAAGGACAGCGCCATCTCGAGGCTTGCATGGGTCGGATGTGGTTCGCGCCGCAGGCAATCGGTCACGAGAATGTCCACATCGCTGAAAAGCGCCACCATTTCAGCCGTAATCTCACTGAAATCCGTAGCATAAGCGATTGATTTTCCGTCTTCTTCGAAGCGATATCCGATGGAAAACGTGGGGCCATGGGGCATTTCGACCCATTTGACCGCAAAGCCGGCGTGGATCTTTAGCCGTTCGAGATTATGAAGATCGACAATGGTGGGATAGCCGAACTGGCCGGAAAACACGTAGCCGAAGCGCTGTTTCAGCCGCCGTACGGTCTCGCGCGCGGCAAATCCGGGGATCGGCGCCGCGCGGCCGAAGCGCATCGGCCGCAGATCGTCGACGCCGTGGCAATGATCGGCATGGTCGTGGNNCGTCGACCTTGTCGATGTCATTGGCGAGGAATTGCTGCCTGAGATCGGTCGACGTATCGACCAGCAGGCGGTTTCCGGCCTCGCTCTCGACGATGATGGAGACCCGCGAGCGGCGGTTTCTCGGCTCATTCGGGTCGCATTCGCCCCAGTCTCCGCCAATGCGGGGCACGCCGGTGGACGTGCCCGAGCCGAGCATGATCAGCTTCACCGATCAGCCTTGTCGAACAGGGCGTAGAAATTGCGCGTGGTACTCGCGGCCAGTTCCGCCACGTCCTCACCCAGCAGGTCGGCGAGGAATTCGGCGGTGTTGCGCACGAATGCCGGCTCGCAGGTCTTGCCCCTGTGCGGGACCGGCGCCAGGAACGGGCTGTCGGTTTCGACCAGCAGGCGCTCTGAAGGAATTTCTTTTGCAAATTCCTGTAGATCGCGAGCGTTCTTGAAAGTGACTATCCCCGAGATCGAGATCGTCAGGCCGAGTTCGATCATTGTGCGGCCGAACGCAGGAGAGGCGGTGAAACAGTGGATCAGCGCCGGGAAGGCACCCTTGCCCATTTCCTCCTCGATGATCGCGGCGGTATCCTCGTCCGCATCGCGCGTGTGCACGATCAGCGGCAGTCCTGTCTCGCGCGACACTTCGATATGCATGCGGAACAGCGCCTGCTGCACGCCGCGGTCGGACTTGTCGTAATAATAGTCGAGCCCGGTCTCGCCGATGGCAATGACGCGCGGATGGCTCGACGCCTCCAGCAGGGCGCCCTTGCCCAGGTCGGCATGCTGGTCGGCCTCGTGCGGATGAATGCCGATCGAGGCCCACACGTCGCTCTCGCGTTCGGCGGTGGCGACGATTGCCTGCCATTCGCTCTGCCGTGTGGAGATATTGAGAAAGGCCCCGACGCCTGCCGCCCGGGCATTGTCGAGCACTGCCCCCTGGCGCTCGACCAGTCCCTCGTAATTGAGGTGGCAGTGGCTGTCGACGAGCATCAGGCGCCCTCTTCGCTCTTGGGCAGATCGAGGCGCGGGAACAGGCCCTGCGGCTTGTCGAGGCGATAATCGCTCTCGGCCAGAGGCGAATACCAGTGGCTGCGGATGCCCTCGTAGTCGCGGATCGCCGGATCGATCCCCATCGCATCGAGCAGCTTTGCCGCCGCCTCGGGAATCACCGGGGACACTGCCACGGCGAGCTGGGCGATGACGATATAGAGCGTCGCTAGCACGTCCATCATCCGTTCGGGATCGGTCTTCTTCAACGCCCACGGCGCCTGTTCGTCGATATAGGCATTGCAGGCGAACACCGCGCCCATCCACGCTTCCAGACCTTGCGCGAAAGCCAGCTGGTCGAAGGCCTCGGGCAATTCCTTGTGGATCACCCGGTCGACATGCTCGAACAGCGTATTGTCGGCATCGGTGTGCCCGTGGATGCGCGGGAGGTTGCCCTCGCAGTTCTTGTAGAGCAGCGAAAGGGTGCGCTGGGCAAGATTACCGAAAGAGTTGGCGAGTTCGGAATTGGACCTGTTTACAATAGCCTCTGCCGAATAGCTGCCATCCTGCCCGAAGGAGAATTCGCGCAGCAGGAAGTACCGCAGCGTGTCCACGCCATAGCGCTCCGCCAGCTCGCCGGGGTCAGTCACATTGCCCAGCGACTTGCTCTCCTTCTGCCCGCGATTGAGCAGGAAGCCATGGCCGAAAACCTGCTTCGGCAAGGCGATCCCGGCGCTCATCAGGAAGGCCGGCCAGTAGACGGTGTGGAAGCGAACAATGTCCTTGCCGATCAGGTGCAGGTCGGCCGGCCAGAACTTGCGCAGATTCTCCGTGTCTTCCGGATAGCCGAGGCCGGTAAGGTAGTTGGTCAGCGCATCGACCCAGACATACATCACGTGTTCTTCCGAACCGGGGACCTTTACGCCCCAGTCGAAGCTGGTGCGGCTGACCGACAGGTCGCGCAAGCCGCCCTCGACGAAGCGGACCACCTCGTTGCGGCGGGTTTCCGGGCGGATCAAGCCGGGATTGTCGCGATAAAGCGCCAGCAGGGGCTCCTGGTAGGCGGAGAGGCGGAAGAACCAGCTTTCCTCCACCGTCCATTCCACTGGCGTGCCTTGCGGCGAGAGCTTTTCCCCGTCCTCGCTCTCTTCCAGCTCGCTTTCGTCGTAATAGGCCTCGTCGCGCACCGAGTACCAGCCTTCGTAGCGGTCGAGATAGAGGTCGCCATTGGCTTCCACTTGCCAGATCGCCCGGCTCGCCGCGTGATGCTCTTCCTCGGTGGTGCGGATGAAGCGGTCGTAGGAAATGTTGAGCCTATCGAACAGCACGCGGAAATGCTCGGACATCTCGTCGGCCAGCTGGCGCGGGGTGATGCCGAGATCGCGCGCCTTTTGCGCCATCTTCAGCCCGTGCTCGTCGGTTCCGGTCTGGAAGCGTACTTCGCGCCCGCGCAGGCGCTGGAAACGCGCCATCACGTCGGCGGCGATCGTCTCATAGGCATGGCCGATGTGCGGCTTGCCATTGGGATAGTGAATCGCTGTGGTCAGGTAATAGGGGTCAGCCATCGGCGGCTTCCCTAGAAGCCGCGAGGTTGGTGAGCAAGGTGCCGATTTCCATAACCAGCAATCCGGGGTCGAAATTATAGGTCGGCACCTGCCCGCTGAGCCGCGCAAGGTCGGCATGGGTCTTCACCAGGCCCGGGATTGCCCCGACCGGCGTATGCTTCATTCTCTCCGCCGCTACCGCCCGCGCCAGCTCGACCGCGGCCAGCTGCCGGTGCCTGTCTGGCCGGGCGCCCATAGCCTCGGCCAGCCTGCCCCTGAGGGCGAAATCGGCATCGCCCCTGCTGGCGATCTCGACCATCAGCCGGTGGATCTTGCCGAGATCGTGCTCGAGGAATTCCAGTGCCGCGCCGGGCGATCCGCCGGCGGCGGTGACGGCGGCGGCGCGGGTGGCGGGATCGGCTTCGGGCACTTCGCGGGAAAGGATGGTGTCGACCTCGGCATCGGGCAAAGCCTGGAACGGCAGGATGCGGCAGCGCGAGCGGATCGTCGGCAGCAGGCGTCCCGGGCGATGGGCGACGAGCAGGAAGAAACTTCCTGCCGGCGGCTCCTCCAGGCTTTTGAGCAGGGCATTGCAGGCAGCGTTCTCGAGGTCGTCCGCCGGATCGATGATGATCGCCCGGCGATCACCGAGCGTCGGCCGCGTGGTCAGCCGGTGCTGCATCTCGCGCACCTGCTCGATGGTGATGTTGCGGCGCAGCTGGTAGGGCTTGCCGTCTTCCTTCTTCTTCTCATCGCCCTTGATCGGCAGGTGGGTGAGGACGATGATGTCGGGATGGTCGCCGGCGATATGCTGGGCGCCTTCCTCCTCCACCAGTTCGCGCGCCGCCTGCATGGCGAAACTGGCCTTGCCTAGGCCGCGCTTGCCGGCGAGGATCCAGGCGTGATGCATGCGCGGGCTGGCCAGCGCTGCGCGCCATTCCCGCCAGGCCTCTTCATGCCCGTGGAAGCTCATGGGCGCCCTCCCAGCCGCTCATCGACGACGGCGAGCACGCGCTTGTGCACCTCTTCCGGGCCGCCGCCGGCATCGAGCAGGGCGATGCGCTCGCCTTCCGTCTCGGCGAACTGCGCGAAGCGTTGCGCCACGCGCGCATGATATTCCGCCGGCTTGCCGCCGATCCGGTCGCTGTCCGCGCCATCGCGCAAGTGCAGCCTTTGCGCGGCAATATCCTCGTCGAGCGTCATCACCAGCGTGAGGTCGGGCATCAGGCCGCGCGATCCCACCCGGTGAAGGGCGAGGATGTCGTCGTCGCTCAACGCCCCCTCTCCGCCCTGGTAGGCGCGCGAGGAATCGATGAAGCGGTCGCAAATGACCCATTTGCCCGCCTCCAGCGCCGGGCGGATCAGCCGCGCCACGTGGTCCGCCCGGGCCGCGGCAAACAGCAGCGCCTCGGCTTCGGCATCCCAGCCCTCGCCAGCATTGTCGAGCAGCAGGGCGCGGATCGCCTCGGCGCCGGGAGTTCCGCCCGGCTCGCGCGTCTGCACCACTGCGATGCCGCGCGCGGCAAGGGCGTCTGCCAACATGCGGGCCTGGGTCGACTTGCCGGCCCCCTCCCCGCCCTCGAAGGTGATGAAGCGCCCCGCCATCAGCCGAACAATCCCTCAAGTCCGTTGCGCACGCGCTGAAGGAAATTGGCCTTGGCGACGCTGCCGGCGGCTAGCAGTGGCAGGTCGAGCGGCGGTTGGCCCTCGATCGTCACCCGCAGCGAAGCTACTTCCGTTCCTTCCGCCACCGGAGCCTGCAACGGCCCGTGGTAACGGATGGCCATGGCGAAACCCTGCTCGTCATCGACCGGAAGCGAAAGGGAAACGGCTCGTGCGGGCCTCAACGCCACTTGCCCCTCTGCCCCGTCCTGCACCAGCGCATGGCCCACGATCGTACCTTCGGGAATAACCGGGTGCAGTTCGAAATCGGCAAAGCCCCAGCGCAGGAAAGCGCGCGCGGTGGTATCACGGGCCTGCTCCGTCGGCGCGCCGGCCAGCACGAACACCAGCCGCCTGCCCTCGCGCTCGCCCGAGCCGAGGAAATTGAAGCCGGCCTCGTTGGTGTAGCCGGTCTTCATCCCGTCCGCGCCGGCAACGCGCCCGGTGACGGGATCGTGATTGTACTGGGTGAGGCCGCGCCAGGTCAGCGTGCGATTGCCGAAATAGCGGGCGTAGTGCTCGGGATATCGCTCGACGACGGCCTGTCCCAGGAGCGCCAGGTCGCGCGCCGTGGTGAAGGTGCGACCTTCGTCGGGATAGCCGTTGGCGGAGCCGAAATGCGTGTCACGCATGCCCAGCTCGGCGGCATTGCGGTTCATCAGCGCCACCCATACCGCGACGGAGCCGGTGGCCGCTTCGGCAAGGGCAACGCTGGCATCGTTGCCGGAAACGGTCGTCGCGCCGAGCAGCAATTGCCCGAAGCTCGGCTGCTCTCCGGCGCGCAGGAACATGGTCGAGCCCTCGCCATACCATTGCGCTTCCAGTTCCGGGGTGATCAGGACAGGCGTTCCCTCCGCGATCGCCCCTTCCTCGATCAGGCGGAAGGCGGTGTAGGCGGTCATCACCTTGACCACCGAGGCTGGCACGAAGCGCCGCCCGGTCTCGCGCGCATAGAGGGTCTGCCCGGTCGCCAGATCGACCATCATCGCCACGGGAATGCTGTCAGGAACAGGAGCAGGCGCGCTCGCAGCCGGGCCGGCTCCGAACAGGAGGCCGGCAAGGCACAACGCCGCTGCTCTTCGAATGTGCCTCAAGTTCGCTCCCGCACACGAGGTGCGGCAGGCGCACCCAGGTCTAGCCGTTGGTCAAGATTCGGGCGTCGGTATAGCCCGCCGCCTGCACGTTGGCGAGCGAGGCCTCGGCTTGTGCACGGGTTGTGAACGGGCCGGTGCGGACGCGGAAATAGGGGCCGGCCTGCGTAACCTGCCCGCCCAGCGCCTCGGCGGCCCTGTGCGCACGCTCCTCGGTGGAGAATGCGGCGGCCTGGACCACGAAACCGCCTTCGACGGCCTCGACGGCGGCCGGCTGCGGAGTGGGAGCAGGAGCGGCATCCAGCGGAGCAAGCGCAGGCGGCGTATTGCTGTTGCTTGCGGCGAGCGGCGGAGCGGCCTGTTGGACCTGTTCGACCGGTGCCAGCGCATCCGGCGCGTTCTCCGCCATTTCCGCCGCTTCGGGCGGCGTGTTCGTATTGCTGGCGCGCAGGCTGGCCGAGCCTTCCTCTGGCAAGCGGCGCAGCAGCACGCTGACCAGAGACATCGGCATGTCCATCCGCAGCGGGGCTTCGCTCCCTGCCCGCAGCAGCGCGCGGTGTTCCTCGGGCGGATTGACCCGGCGCACGCGCACTGGCGTATCAGGGCTGCCGCCCAGCTGCGCCATGGCATCGGGCGACAAGGCGATCAGGTGGTTGGAGGCCATCGGACCGCGCTGTTCCAGCCGCACGAGGATCGTCCGTCCCGTTTCCAGCGAGGCGACTTCGACATAGCTCGGCACCGGCAGCGTATGATGCGCGCCCGTCACGCCCTCGCCCGTTCCCGCGGCGAGATGGCCGACCTCGTCGTAATTGCGCACGTCCGCAGGCGTGTAGGTGGTGCCGTCGACCTGGTAGGAATCGCCGATCAGGACGGGATAGTCCGCCTGCGGCCCGTTCACCGCCCCTTGCGCGGAATAGGAGGCCGGGCGGCTGCCACCCGTCATTCCACAGGCGGCGAGCGCCGTGGTTGCGGTCAGGACAAGGCAGGCCTTCGCAAGCCGGCCAAACTTGTGGTCACTGGGTAATCTCATCTGCAAGCAACCCCACACTCATCGCGTAGTAGTTCGAGCAGTTATATTCGAGGATAACCCTATAATTCTCGGTTAAGAGATATCCGGGTTCGGCCGGACCATCGGGTTCGAACAGCGCAGCCATGACGTCATCGCCGATGTTTCCCTGTGGAATTACCCCCAGGCGGCGCCATTCGCGCACGCTCATTTCGCGGCTGTGGCGGCCATAGACGCGCGGGCAATCCTCTGATTCTTCGGGGTTAACGATGGCATCGCGATCCACGCTGTTGGGCACGTAGGCACGTACCGCCCAGGGCAGACCCGCCTGCCAGCCGGAATCGCGGAAATAATTTGCGATCGAATGCAGCGTATCGGCATCGGAACTCCAGATGTCCCGGTCCCCGTCGCCATCGCCATCGACGGCAAGGCGCAGATAGACGCTGGGCAGGAATTGCGGATTGCCGAAGGCCCCGGCCCAGCTGCCGACCAGATTGTGCCGGGGAACGCCGCTTTCGGCGATCTTGAGCACGTCGATCAGCTCGCGTTCGAACAGTTCGCGGCGGCGCCCTTCCCAGGCCAGCGTCGCCAGCGAGCGCGGCAGGTCGAAACTGCCGGTCACCGCGCCATAGGCGGTCTCGTGCCCCCAGATCGCCACCAGCACGCCGGCGGGGACGCCATATTCCTCCTCCACCTCGCTGGCGAGCGTGCCGAGCCGTTGCAGCGTGCGCCTGCCGCCAGTGATGCGCGCCTGCGTGTTGTGGCGGCGGATATAGCTCGCCATCCAGGCAAAGCCGGTGTCGGGATTGACGTTGCTGCCCGAGGAAACGTTGCCACGGTCGAGCTGGAGCACGCGATCATTGGGCACGAGACCAGTAAAGACGCTGTCGATGGTCTGCTGGCTGACGCCTTCGGCGCGCGCCCTGGCGGCCACTTCGCCGAGATATTCGTCGAACGATTCGTCCTGTGCCTGTGCCGGGCCGGCCACGGCGAGAAGGACAGCGGAAAGGAGAAACTTCAAGCGCATAGGGCTCCGCAGCATAGTCCGTGTGGATGCATTACAGCTGAACGAATGGCGTTGCCACGCCCGGTTTTCAAGCGTGGTTTAAGTCGCGTTTTCCAGTCCCGATTTTCAATCCTGGTAAGGCGGCTGCATGTCGGGATTGTCGGCCAGCATCTCGGCAAAGGGGCGGAAGCCGCAATTGTCCTGACCAAGGCAATTGGTCACTGCATGGACATAGCGGATGCGCCCGTTTTCAAGGCGGAATGTATGGCTGTCCGGCAGGGCATTGCCGCCAAACTCGAGGAACACGTTGACGGCCCCGAGCTGGGTATCGACGACATAGCGCCTGTTGACCAGTTCGACGCCGCTCGGGACGCCGACATTGCAGGTATCGGTCGGCTCGCCAAAGCCGGTGTAATGGCCGCCCTCGAGCCGCGCGCACGGCGTGCCCCATGGCACTTCGACGGAAGGATCGTTGAACAGGTCGAGATAGGCATTGGCCGCGGCGATCAGCTCGTCGCGGCTGGCGCGTTCGCCCTCGGGAATCTCGCTCCAGTCCTCGCGCCGGGCATATTCATAGGTTGCCTGGGCATCGAACAACCAGTCACCCTCGTCGGTGACGATATTGTTGAACGGGCCAAGGCCGAAGAAACCGTTGGCGATCTGCGTGGCGATGACCATCGGGCGTTCCTCGTCGAGAATCACCGCTTCGACGAAGATCTGGCAGGTGGTGGTGTCGAGCAATGCCCGGTGCCAGGACACTTCGCGCGGATGGTCAAGGAAACCGCCAAGCGATCCGCGCTCGAAGTTCTCGCTGTATTCGACCCATTCGCCGAGGTTCATGGCGAACATCGTGCCGCGCTCGATCGCCGCGATCCAGCTGTCGGCATTTTCCTGCAGCTGCTCGCGCGTGCAGGCGCCCTGGGCAGCGGCGGGGGCGGAAATCGTGAGGGCGGCGGCCAGGAGAGCGCCGGCAAACAGCTTCTGCTTCATCTTCAAGTCTTGTCCTCTCAATGCGGCCGCATTTTGCCTCGGAGGGCCTGCGATTGCCGAAATTGCTTTTGTCCGGAACGGTTCCTAACGCCACCCTCAATGGCTGTCACGCCTGTGTTGGCCTGATGTTGGTGATGCGTTGGTCCTGAGTTGGTCCTGAGTTCGCCCTGAGT
>JABAHR010003127.1_pt8 | contig 10493 bp, 8 predicted proteins | sample 7062101 | NCBI WGS metagenome assembly JABAHR01 (sample SAMN14534553, study PRJNA622989) | marine sediment metagenome | biome: marine biome [ENVO:00000428]; feature: marine pelagic biome [ENVO:01000023]; material: deep marine sediment [ENVO:00002113] | place: India: Gulf of Kutch | collected...
TCCAGCAAAGAATACAATAGGAGATATTGGAAAAGGAGCCTGGCAAATGTCAAAGCAAACATCGAAAAAGCCGAAGGGCAAAGGCCACAAAAAAGGAGAGGGACTTTCCAAACAATTTATTCAAAAAATGGCTGAGGAAATGCTCGCAGCTCAAAAGAATAAGCGGAAGAATTCTTGATTCATTGGAAGGAACCAAACCAAGTTTTCGAAAAGTTGCGGAGTGATCCGCACTTTTCGTTTAATTAACACTTTAGTGAGTTGAGAGTGTGAAACGCCCGAAACAAAAATCCAACGGCTATGCCGTTAGAAGCCAATAATTTATAGAAAAAGAAGTTATTTCGGATGATTAGTAGTGTCCAAGATACTCAATCATATGATGAGAGTGCAATGGTTGAAAGGCAAACACCGCTGAAGTCAGGCTGGGGTAAGTTCACCCCCCCATAAGTACACCCCCTTCCATGGCAAAATGAAGCGTGTGGGCAGGGTCAAGTTGGCGGCTGGGGAAGGGGGTCGGGGGGATGGGGCGAAGTGTGGGTTGGCAGGAAGACTGNNGAGTCTAATAGCCTCAGGGCAAGCCAACCGCTCTGCGGGTGGTCTTGTCTTGATCAGCAGGAATTTATATCCACAGGTTGGGGGTTTAATCGTATAAGACAATTTCGGATAAAGTCGCGAATATTTCTGTTATAATCCACGTTCAGCTAGAACTAAAATTTCAGGGGTTCAACTCCCCTACCTGGCAAAATTTATTTGCAGAGGTGCACACAATGGATCTTTCTCCCAAAAATATCGAAAAAACCCTTAATCATATTCTGCCCCGGGTACAGCGTCCCGGACGCTATACCGGTGGTGAATTGAACCAAGTTGTCAAAGACTGGACTCAAATTGAAACCAAAGTTGTCTTCGCCTTCCCGGATATTTACGACCTGGGGATGTCAAACTATGGCTTATCCATCCTTTACGATATCATCAACCAGCGCCCGGATGCCCTTGCGGAGCGTACATTTGTGCCTTGGACGGATATGGAAGCTATCATGCGGGAAGAACAAATTCCGCTTTACTCCTTGGAAACAAAACATCTGATCAGAGATTTCGACATCCTTGGAATTTCAATCCCCTATGAAACGCTTTACACCAACACCCTCAACCTGCTGGATCTTAGCGGCATCCCGTTATTCAGCACCGAACGCAGTGAGGCCGATCCTCTGGTGATTGCTGGGGGCCATGCAATGATGAATCCGGAACCCATGCACGCCTTTTTGGATGCGGTCGTGATTGGGGAAGGAGAAGAGGTGATCTCTGAAATTGTGGATGCCTACCAGGCGTGGAAAAAATCAGGCGAAAAGCGGCAGGCATTATTGGAACGTTTGGCCAAAATTTGGGGTGTGTATGTTCCCCAACTGTACCAGGCGCATTACGATGAAGGGGGCAACTTCTCTCATATCGAAAAGCTGCATCCCAATGCGTCTTTGCCAGTAGTCAAACGGATTGTCGCCCGGCTGCCCAAACCAACCACCAACCTGATTGTGCCGTATATCGATACTGTCCATAACCGGATTCCGGTAGAGATCATGCGCGGCTGTACACGCGGCTGCCGCTTTTGCCAGGCAGGAATGATCACCCGTCCGGTGCGCGAGCGCCCGGTAGAAGAGATTCTTGAGGCGATTGAGGAAGCCATGGATAAAACCGGATTCGAGGAAGTTGGTTTGCTGTCTTTGTCCTCCTCAGATTATTCTAACGTGCTTGAGCTGGTCACTGCGGTCTCAGAACGCTTTGGCGAGCGGGCATTATCCGTCTCGCTTCCCTCACTGAGGATTGAATCCTTTTCTGTGGAGTTGATGGATGCCTTAAAGGAAACTCGCCGCAGCGGGTTTACCCTGGCCCCAGAAGCTGCCACAGAAAGAATGCGCGAAATCATCAACAAACCAGTCAAGACAGAACAGCTTTTGGAAACTGCAAGGGAAATCTATTCGCGCGGCTGGACGAATATCAAGCTCTATTTTATGATCGGCCACCCTGAAGAAACGCTGGAAGATGTACTGGCCATCTCTGACCTGTGCAAAGCGGTGCTGAAGGAGGGCGAAAAACTAATCGGTCGCAAGGCGAAGGTGACTGCCGGAGTGAGCACTTTTGTCCCTAAACCGCATACACCGTTCCAATGGTCGCCTTGCGATACGGTGGAGCAAATCAAGGCTAAACAGACCTTGCTGCGGAGGGAACTGCGCGGGCCGGGATTAAAACTGAACTGGAACGAACCATTTGAAACCATGCTGGAGGCTGTGCTCTCCCGTGGTGACCGCCGAACTGCAGAGGCGGTTTACCAGGCCTGGAAGCAAGGCGCCAAATTCGACGCATGGCACGAACACTTCGATTACGACCGATGGTTATCAGCTTTCGAATTTGCGGGACTGGACCCGGCGTATTTCACCCACCGGGAGCGCTTGATCGATGAGCCATTTCCCTGGGAACACCTCAGTTCAACTGTGCGGCGCAAATTCCTGACCGAAGATTACCTGATGAGCAAGCGCGGTGAAACCCGCATCGACTGCCGTAAACGCTGTTTTGCCTGCGGCATTTTGCCCACCTTTGTGGATATCCGGCGGGAAAACCCGGGGAATATTTGGATGTGTCCGGAAGTGAAGCCCAAAAATCAAAGAAGAAAGGCAGATGTTAATCTGATCTCTGTTAACCAGCTTTCTAAAAAAGATTGATTGGCCGCTTTTGGTTCCGATTGGTTAAAAATTGTTGTAAGATTGGGTGAACCTCTTTAAGTCTGGAGACCAAAGATGAATGCCGCCATCGCCTGGATTAATTTCGGATTGATGATCGTATTTACCGGCCTGTTTGTGTATTTGTATAACCGTTCGGTGAGTCCTGCGGCTTTGGAAAAGAAGATGGGACCTGATGCATATGCGTATTGCGGGCGTTTACGAACGCTTGCGATCATATTTCTTGTGCTCGTAATGGGCGGCTATATCGTTTATGATTTTTTCCCGCTTCCGCTGGGCATTCCGGAGAATTTTGGCTGGCCGTATGAGGTTTCAGTTTTGCTTGCTGTCTTGATAGCACTCCCGACCACCTATATGGTTGTGGTTGGGATGAAAGATGCGGGCGAGGAAGCGGTTGCTCCCCAAAAGGAGACGGAAATGTACGGCGGCATTTATGAAAAAGTCCGGCATCCGCAAACATGGGAATATGGATATTTCTTTTCCGTGGCCTTTTTGCTGAACAACCCTTTTTTGGTGCTGCTCTCCTTGGTTTGGCTGCCTCTGGCCTATTTCATGATGCGGGCGGAAGAGAAAGATTTGCTGATACGGTTTGGCATCGAGTATCAGAAATATATGGAAACTACAGGCATGATATTCCCGAAGAGAAAGTAGAAGCACTCATGCGTTATCGAATCACCTTTTCCAAGACAGAAGCAATGCGGTTTACCGGGCACCTTGATTTGCATACCACCCTGGAACGGACCATGCGCCGCGCCAATTTGCCGCTGGTGTACAGTGAGGGGTTTACCCCGCGGCCCAAGCTCAGCCTGGCGTCGGCCTTGCCGTTAGGATTTACCAGCGAGGCCGAAGTGGCGGAATTTTGGCTGAAAGAAGATCTGCCTGTTGAAGAAGTTGCGCGGGCGATCCACCGCGCTGCCCCGCCGGGGATTGTGCTGCACAAAACTAAAGTTGCAGCACCCGACGCGCCCAAACTGCAGAATGCTTTGACCAGCGCCCGCTTTGTTGTGATTTTCGAGGAGGAGCACCCAAACCTTGAAGAAAAAGTGAGTAACTTGGTATCAGCTGAGAGCCTGCCTCGGGAGAAAATCCGTAAAGGCAAGAAACGAACTTACGACCTGCGGGATTTGATTCTGGCGGTAGAAGTCTTCCCTCGGAACGAGGAGGGAAAGCAGCAAATCATGGTGCATCTGAAAGCACAGCCGGGTGCCACCGGGCGTCCCGATGAAGTGCTGGAGGAACTAGGTATTGATCCGTTGGTTCCCCAAATTCACAGGGTGGAGCTGTGCTTCTGAGATGAAGTAAATCTGTTCTCGGACTGTGAGAGGGGAAGGGAATAATTGATCAAGTTGGAATGTTGATACATGAGGTGATTCATCACAAGGAGGAATTTTTATGGAAGAGATACTGCGCGCCAACCGGAAACTGCTCCAATGTGATTGGTGGACAAGGTTTGGGGAATTCACCACCGACCAGCAGAAGGGGAAACCTCGGCCCGAGATTCAAAAATCTGCACCGCCCGGGGCTGTTTTCATTGAACTTCCTGCTGCGGATGAGATTGGATTGGGAGATGTCTCGCTTGGATCATTGATCCAAAACCGGCGCAGCCAACGATATTATTCTCCTGAGCCGCTCACGATGGAAGAACTGAGTTTTTTGCTGTGGGCGACCCAGGGGATCAGCCAAGTGATCGAAGATGGAAAGGTTTCCTATTACAAGCGGGTAGTGCCTTCCGGGGGCAACAGACATGCCTTTGAAACCTACCTCAGCGTTCACCGGGTTATCGGCTTGGAAACCGGTCTGTATCGCTACTTACCTCTCGATCACCGTTTGATCCAACTGCGGTTGAATCCTGATCTGCCGTCCCAGGTCAGCGAGGCCAGTTTGAACCAAACGAGCATGCAGGATGAGCGACGTTATTTCTTTGTGGAAAAGAGTGCGGTTACCTTTATCTGGTCGGCGATCCCTTACCGCACTGAGTGGCGCTACGGCCCGGCAGCTGCTAAATTGATTGCCTTGGATGCCGGTCATTTGGGGCAAAATCTGTACCTTGCCTGCGGAGCAATTGGAGCCGGGACGGTGGCCGTTGGTGCATTCGACCGGATTGCGATGGACGGCGTGTTGGGACTGGATGGGGAGGATGAATTCACGGTCTACATGGCCCCGGTCGGTAAGCTGCCAGGGTAAACCCTGCACAAATCATGGGGGAGTGTATTATAATTACCCGCACAATTTTTACCCCGCCCCCATAGCTCAGTGGATAGAGCGTCGGCCTCCGGAGCCGAAGACCTGCGTTCGAGTCGCAGTGGGGGTACAGGAACCGCCCAGGATTGATCCTGAGCGGTTTTTGTCTATGATTCGCTTTGATACTAGGCAAAAATTGGATGATTTACCAGATTTTGGGTTAGATTCCTAAAAAAATTTAGGCAAAAATCGTTCGAGTCGCAGTAGGTGTTTTAATATTCGGTTACAATTATCTTGGCGTTCTGGGTAATTGTCTGGGGAAGCAGTAAGTATTTAGAAATGGTTCAAAAATCATCGTGGTTGCGTTGCCGTCCCCAATCATTTTCACAAATATTGCAGTGCATGTTCAGGTTTGATAGGTGAAGTTGGGATAACAGGGAGCGACAGAATGGTTGGAACCACAATCAACGAACGGTATGAAATCCAATCTGAACTTGGTCAGGGCGGAATGGGCACCGTCTATCTGGCGCGAGATACGCAAACGAATGTACCTGTAGCTATCAAAGAACTCAAGGATCGCGGGGGTAAAACTGAACTACTGGAACGTTTCAGGCGCGAAGGTGAAGCCCTGCGCCAACTCAATCACCCCAATATTGTGAATTTACTGGATGCTTTCGAGCTGCATGACCAGCACTATCTGGTGATGGAATACGTAGAAGGCGGTGACCTGGAAAACCTGCTCGAAGAACGAGGGAAGCTTGACGTTGAGCAAATCCTGAAGATCGCCCTGGAATTGGCCGATGCCCTGACCCGCGCCCATCATCTCGATATTATCCACCGCGACATCAAGCCCGCCAATGTGCTGCTGGCCCAAGATGGCACCCCACGCCTGGCCGACTTCGGCGTGGCGTACTACAATCAGACCACCCATCTGACGCAAGAGGGGGTCATTTTGGGCACAGTGCCATATCTCAGCCCGGAAGGCTGTCAGGGCAAAGCCCTGGAAGCGCGCTCGGATATCTGGTCATTTGGCGTGCTGCTTTACGAGATGCTGACCGGGGAACTTCCCTTCCAGGGCGAGAACATCGTGGGCATGATCGCCGCTATTCTGAACGAACCTATCCCCGACCTGGAAGCCTTGCGACCAGACGCCCTTGAGGGGCTGGTTGATCTGGTCTACCGCATGCTGGCCAAGACCCCCGATGCTCGCATCCCATCCGTGAGGTTGGTCGGCGCAGAGATCGAAGGGCTGCTCAAAGGATTTGAAGTTACGCCTTCCACACCGCCCATCGCCAAAGAATCGATCTTTAAAGAAACGCCCACAAAGAAGAAAATCAACCTGCCCCAGCAAGCTGTGCGCTTTGTGGGGCGCGAAAAAGAACTCGCTGAAATTACCGACTTACTGGCAAAACCCGAAATCCGGTTATTGACCTTATTAGGTCCCGGCGGGATGGGCAAATCTCGCTTAGCGATCGAAACCGCCCGTCGGTTGGCGGGAGAATACGCCTACGGGGTTGGCTTCGTCGGGCTGGCATCGCTGTCTGCACCAGAGCAGATCGTCTCGGCGATTGCTGACGCCATGGGCTTCCAATTCAGCAATCGGGGTTCACAGGGAGAGCAGCTAAAAAAATATCTCGCCAACAAAAACCTGCTGCTCATTCTGGACAACTTCGAACATCTCGTAGAGAGCGCAGGCTTAATCACCGAGTGGCTGGACGCGGCCCCCGAGCTCAAGATCATCGTGACATCGCGCACCAGCCTTAGTATTCAGGCTGAGCGAATTTATGAGGTCAGCGGCATGCATGCACCCACAGCCGAAACGGACATCATCTTTGAGGAATTTGATGCGGTTGAGCTGTTCATCGCCTATGCTCGCCGCACCCGCCCAGACTATGAACTCAGTGAAGAGCACAAAGCCCCTGTGGTGGACATCTGCAAATTGGTGGGCGGGATGCCCCTGGGGATCGAACTGGCCGCGGGCTGGATCCGCACCCTGCCCCCGGATGAGATCGCCGAAGAGTTGGCTGGCGATATGGATTTTCTCAGCAGCACGCTCAGCGATCTACCGGAGCGCCAGCGCAGCATGCGGGCAGTTTTCGATTACTCCTGGAAGTTGCTGGACGAAACAGCACAGGGCGTCTTCATGAAACTGTGCCTGTTCCCGGACGGCTTCACCCGCCCGGCCGCCAAGGCGGTGGCCGGAGCCAGCGTGCGCATGCTCTCGACACTGACTGAGCAGTCCCTGATCCAGCGTGACCCGACCGGGCGCTTCCGCATCCACGAACTCATGCGCCAGTTTGGAAAAGAGATGCTCAAGACAGGCGATGCGCAATATGAGACCGTGATGGACACCTATTGGGGCTACTATGCCGACTGGCTGGCAGCTCTCGAGCCGGTGATCAAGAACGGGGGAGTTGTAGATGTGATCAAGCCAGTCCTGGATGAGCTTGAGAATATCGCCCAGGGGTGGCAATGGGGTGCCGGGCGCGGTGATTTTGCAGGGCTTGAAAAGGCTTACTACAGTTTGCTGGAAGTTGCATTTATCAAATCAAAACTGCAACTTGCCCATGACCTGGTGCAATCTGTCCTGACAGCGTTGGCGGCAGACGCAGCAGCCGGGGCAGAATTCCAGCACCTCAGGCGCGCGCTGACAGTGGAAAATATTTATTTGATGGATGCTTTACGTATTAAGGCATATGAACAATGGCGCGTTGAAATTGAGGCAATGCGGGATGAAATTATCGCCCAGAAGCAGCTAGCGAATATTGATCATGTACAAGCGATTCTGTTAACATACATGCCCGAGGAGCAATTCATGGCGGAGGGCAAGGGTTGGTGCGAGCAAGTGCTGGCGCGGTTTGAAAAGAATGATCAGCGCTACGAATTAGGATATCTGCTAGATTCCATCGGCCTGAGATATTTCTGGTTTTATGGGGATCAACAAAAAGGAGCTGAATATTTTGAACGCAGCCGGGAAATCAACCGGCAGGTCAATCCGGTGGTATTTGCTCAAGCCGGACGTTTGTTAGGAGAATACGCTCGTTTTCGCGGCGAGTTCGAACAGGCTCGAACCTATTATTCAGAAGCGATTGAAATATTCCGCAGTTTGGGGGATGATGCTGGCGTAGCATTTGGCTCAATGCGCCTGGGTAGGAATTGCTATTTGATGGGAGAATGGGAGGCGGCCATAGAGCATTTAACTGAGGCACGCCAGTACCTTCAAGAGCTCAATGAACCAAGTACCTATCGATTATGGCTGTTTGTCGCTTGTGATATGGAAATTATGATGGGGGAATTCGAGGCGGCGGGGGAAAAACTGCGGGAATGGGATGATTTTCGTCAGGATTCAAGTTCAGTGGATTCAGACTTAGGTTTGTTCTTTCAGATATCAGGAAAGCATGCTTTTTACCAGGGAGCGTATGACCTGTCTTACGAGCATTTCTTAGCTGCCGAAGAGTTCGAGAGAAAATCAGAGATCGATACAAACCTGGACTTCCTGCTGCCCTATTTGGGGCGCGGGGCGCTGGCGGTTGGCAGGCAGAATGAAGCCTGGGCATATTTTGAAGAAGGTCTGGAATTGACCATTGAACGTGAATTCTGGCCCAATGTGATGCAGGTGCTGGCTGGGATGGCAACATTCCTGGCAGAAAGGGGGCAACTCGAAGAAGCCGTGGAACTGGCGGCAATCCCTGCCATTCACAGGACAACCTTCTATTACGAGCGGCAGCTGATCACCGCCTTTTTGGATGAGCTGGCTGAAAAACTGCCCTCGGATATTTTTGAGGCGGCCAAAGCCCGCGGGGAGAGCCTGACACCGGAAGAAGTTTACCAACGCTATTTTGGAGACGGGGAAATTAAGTAACACTGCTATTCCTTGACGTCTTCAGAGCTTCAGACTAAGATTCTGAGCAAGTAACACGATTGAGCCGTATTTTCCCCAAGAAATCGGAGTTTATTCTCAATTTTTGGGAAGTGGAAACGTTCGAGATGTACCCCTACGTGGACCCATCCCGAACTACACCAGATTGGTGTTGAGCAATTTCTAGAAATGCTTCGCTTCGATCAAAGAAGCAAGCTGGAGGAGTTGCCCGGCATCAGAAAGTGGGGTGGGATTGTTTCATTGTTGGTGAACAATCTGACTGAGGATAGTACTAAATAATTATTTGGATTATGGTTTGGCAGGCAACCAGCCTGCGGCTTGGCCTTCTTCATTTAGCAGGGCTGAGTCGCAGAAGATGAAATCTGGTGTCGTGACACCCGTCCATACCCCAATATCGTCCTGGTAAGGAGATTCAAGGTACGGGAAATTTTCTACTGGAACGATCAGGACAATTTGGTTCCCGTCAATTGAGGCGATAATCGTTTGATCCTCATTCTCCACCCAGCCCTGGTCGGATTCATAAAAATAGGCTTCCGTGTAAATAGGATCGGGGGGATTGTAATAATAGTTACCGTCCGCCTCCCCGCGCCCAGAAAAATACCAGTTTTCGCTGGGCTTGCTATTGGGTACTGAAGGATCATCAAACTCAAAACTGCCCAAGATAGGAAATTCGATGGTTTCGACACGCGGGAATTCGATAACAAATTTTAATTCTTCTTCATTTAGCCATTCAATAACCACAGAACCAATATCTATCTCAGGAGGGGTGGGCTCAGTGAGAGGTTCGCCTGTCTTGCAGTTGATCCCATCGTTTAGCAGATCTTCCCAGCGCAGGGGGCTGGGTTCCTCCTCAACTTCCTTAGCTTCTTCAAACTCCTCGACCACCTCCACGCCATTTAGGTCGACAACTATTTGGGTCACTTTTACTTCCTCTACTGCACCGCATGCTGATAGGGTGCTGGTAAGGATCAAAAGGACTGCAATCAAATAAATAAATGGCGAAATTTTATAGAAGAAGCCGAGAGTCTTCATACCAAACCTCCAAAGGGCGGACCTATGAATAATCAGCAACGGAAATTTGAATAATTGTAATTTTCATGAGATCAGCGATATTTAGTTATCTCATTATACACATATCTCTACATTGACCTGCCCCCGGTATTTGGTCCACTGTTTATGTTAGTCCCGCCAAAGGGGACTGTCGTCTTCAAGGCGACAGAGTCGTCACAAAGACCTCTTTCGTTATACATTTTATAAAATAAGCGTAACGCACATTTTCTGCTCGGATTATTGTTGTTGTAAATACTTGGAACCCCAAAGTATTGCGCACCGATGCTAAAATGGGCAAAATAATGTCCGCTTTGTTAGATTAACCCCATAATTTCGCCCCCAGACCGCCATACTGACAACCTATTCGCATTTCGATATCTAGAATTCAAAGCCTATTAAGTAGGGATTCGGCGTTGGCGTTGCTGCCGGCAGTGTAATTTGAAAATCCGGCTGGATGATCGCGGGGCCAATCAGACTTAGGATAATTGAGATTATCAGGATCGTTGAAAGGAATATCGTTCCAATCAGTCTCCAGTTGATCAGCGATTCATCCTGTTCTGAATCTTGACTAATCTCCTCAGCGGAGAATTCCTCCTCGTCGCTAAATATAATTTCGTTATCGCTTCCCATTGATCGGTTTCCACTCAATCTGTGTT
>JABAHR010000265.1_pt4 | contig 10488 bp, 9 predicted proteins | sample 7062101 | NCBI WGS metagenome assembly JABAHR01 (sample SAMN14534553, study PRJNA622989) | marine sediment metagenome | biome: marine biome [ENVO:00000428]; feature: marine pelagic biome [ENVO:01000023]; material: deep marine sediment [ENVO:00002113] | place: India: Gulf of Kutch | collected...
AAGGTATCTTAAAGGACTCCACAAAAATGGTTTGGAAGTTCTAAATACTTTGGCGCAAGACCCGCGCCAGGATGTGCGTGATGCAGTCCTGCTTGCCTTGGGGGAGTCCGGCGGCCAGGTAACGGAGAGGCAAGTCAGTCTTTTTCAGATATGGCTGTCCGATGAGTCTCCCCGCTTGCAGGGACTTGCTATAATGCTGCTGCCCTCCCTGCCGGAGGAAGTGATCCTCAACCAGGTCCGTGGGTTAGAAAGCGATGCCCTGCTTCAAGAACCAGAGGCGAGACGCGCGCTGGCGAAAGCGTTTTCGAAACTAGGGCAGGGGGCTTTCGCGTCCCAGGCCCTGGAGATTCTCTCGGCATGGGCGGCAAATCCGGAAGGCTATGATTGGGTCATCACTCGCAGCCTCTCAAGGTCGTGGGCGGCTGATCATCCGCATGAATCGCTGGCGGTCCTGACTAGGCTGGCCGAGCACGGTGGGGAGCAGAAAAGGATACTGAGTGGCCTGGCGGCCTTGCAGCGGCACGGTGCTGATGCCGAGGTGAGAGCTGCCCTGCAAGCATGGCAGGACTCCGGGAGCCCCCAACTGGAAGAGGCTGCCCGGAAAGCACATGATAAAAACAAGCACAGCAAGGAAGAATAATGAATCACTCCAATACAATCATCCGTGAACTGGAAGGTGGGCTCGTGCTGCGGTCCTCCAGTGATCAAGATAAGGATGCCCTGGTCGATTTCAACGGGCGCATCCATGCCGATCCTGGAGAAGAATTCAGTGAACACGTGGCCTCCGACGTGAAAGCCCTGCTCAGTGGGCAGCATCCCACCTTGAACCCGGGAGATTTCACCATCGTGGAGGACCCAAAAACTGGCGAGATTGTTTCCAGCATGTGCCTGATCGACCAGACCTGGGCGTATGAGGGAATTGAGTTTGGCGTCGGCCGCCCGGAACTGGTCGGCACCCATCCCGACTACCGCCGGCGTGGTCTGGTGCGCGAACAATTCGAGGTCGTCCACCAATGGAGCGCGGCACGCGGCCAGAAGCTGCAGGCCATCACCGGAATCCCCTGGTATTACCGCCAGTTTGGCTACGAAATGGGCCTTAACCTGGGCGGCAGCCGGCGGGGATATTTGGCTAATATCCCCAAACTCGAGGAGGGCGAGGAAGAGCCTTACCGCTTCCGCCCCGTGCAGGATGACGATATCCCATTCGTAGCCAGGCTTTACCGCCGAGCACAGGCGCGCCAGATGGTATCCTGCGTGCGCGATGAGACCATCTGGCAGTATGAACTTTCTTACCGGCGCAACCTGCCCGAATCGCACTTTGATATGCAGATTTTTGAAACCCCGGACGGGCAACCAGCCGGGTACGTGCTGTATCGTCCAGATATTTCTGGAAATACTATTTCGGTGTCTGGCGTTGAATTAGTTGAGGGCCTTCCCTGGTTTGGTGCCGCTCACGCCGTCCTGCGCCAGCTGGAGAATATTGGCAAAGGGCTTGCAGAGGAAAAATCGTCCCCCGAAAAACCTGTTGAGATGAAAGGATTTGCCCTCAATCTTGGAGAGGATCATCCGATCTACCATGTCATCCCGCAGCGCGTCCCCCTGCAATATGATCCCTACGCGTTTTATGTCCGCGTCCCCGACCTGCCCGGTTTCCTGATACTGCTCAAACCGGTGCTGGAGGAACGGCTGGGGCAGTCCTATATGGCGGGATACAGCGGAGAACTAAAACTGAACTTTTTTACCGATGGCATCCTGCTGAACTTTGAGGGCGGTAGATTGCTTGATGTCCAGCCCTGGGAAAAACCTGATTTTGAGTCTGCATCTGCCAACTTCCCCAACCTGACCTTTTTGCAGCTCGTGTTCGGTTACCGCGATGTGCAGCAGTTGGAGGATTCCTACGCCGATTTGTATTACCGCAAAGAAGAGGCCAAGATCCTGCTCAAGTCACTCTTCCCGCGCAAACCCTCGCATGTCCTTGAACTGTTCTAGCACCAGCCGGGCCGCGGCCTGAATGGGGTCAGGACTTACCACAGAGGAGGCAAGCATGAATCTCACACTGAGGAATTACCAAAACGAGGAAGATTTCTGGCGCATCCGCGCGTTTTTGCGGAAGGTGTTTGTCCTCAACGAGTTCAAAGAGCTCAGCTGGCCTGCCGCCCGTTTGGATTACTGGCGCTGGCATGTCAGAAGGATCATAGAACAGGCTCCGCTCTCCTCCTGTGTCTTTCTCTGGGAGACGCTTGAGGGTGAGATTGGGGCAGTGATCAACCCGGAAGGCAACGGGGAGGCGTGCTTACAAGTCCATCCGGAATTCCAGAGTGCTGAACTGATCGACAGCATGGTCCGTACTGCACAAGACCATCTCTACGGCACTACCCCGGAAGGCAAGAAGCGTTTGATTGTCTGGGCGCATGAGGGGGATGCCGAAAGGCAGTCGGTACTGAAGGGGTGCGGCTTTGAAAAAAAGGAAGATTTTACATGGCAGGAACGCCAGCGCCAGCGCGGCCTCGACCAGCCGCTGCCCGAGTTCCCGCTGGCGGAGGGGTACACGGTGCGTCCCCTAGGTGGACCAGAAGAAATCCCCTCTCGCAGCTGGGCTTCCTGGCGCGCATTTCATCCAGATTCCCCGGATGAAGACTATCAGGGCTGGGACTGGTACCATCCCAATATCCAGTGCCAGCCCATGTACCGCAGGGACCTGGACATTGTGGCGATTGCCCCGGACGGTTCTGTGGCGGCATTTACCACGCTGTGGTACGACGATGTCACCCGCTGGGGGTACTTTGAGCCGGTGGGCACGGTGCCGGAGCACCAGAAGAAAGGCCTGGGTAAGGCGGTGATTGTGGACGCCATGCGCCGGATGAAAGCCATGGGAGGAATGTCTGTTGGGGTGAGCGGCTACTCTGTTCCCGCCAACAAGCTGTATGCCTCCGTCTTTTCCACGGAGTGCCTGGTGGTTGCTCCCTGGATCAAAGAATGGCAAGGTTGATCGAGGTTCTTTTTTGTCTTTAAGATCAAGGGAAAAAGCGGAAAATCTTCTCCCTGCAGATCGTTTCCAAATCCAGCTGAACCGTGATAGGATACCGCTATGCCTGCTGTGACCCTTGGCGTGATCGCCGATACCCACATCCCCGACCGGGTCAACCAGATGCCCCAAGCTGCCCTGGATGCTTTTGACAGCCGCAAGGTGAAGGCGATCTTACATGCAGGGGATTTAAGCGTGCGGCGCGTGCTGAGCCAGTTGGAAGAAATCGCTCCAGTTTACGCTATCCGCGGGAATACCGATGTTTTGCTCTTTGGCCGGCTCCCATGGAAACGCCGTCTGGAATTTGAAGGGGTGTCCATCGGGATGGCACACGGGCACGGCAGCTGGCTGAAGTATGTCCCCAACCGGATCGATTACTACATTTTCGGCCCTAAGAAGTTCAGCTATTACGAAGAAACCGCCCGCCGCCAGCTGCCAGGATGCCAGGTGGTGGTCTGCGGGCATACCCATGTCCCCGCCAACTACTGGTTGGAAGGCCAGCTGATCTTCAATCCGGGTTCTCCCACCCGGCCGAACCCCGTGATGAGCGGCTTGCCCACGAGTGTCGGACTGCTGCACCTCGAACAAGGAAACGTTCGGGGCAAAATTGTGTTTATATAGATAATGGCGGCTCGCAGACCAGTGACCACCGCCTTCATTTCCAAGATATAATAGTCATCCCACACACCGATCAAAAAGGGAGAGATGGCACACGTTTTTTAAGAAACGAAACGAAGTTTCAAACAGACCGATTTCTGGAGGAGATCAATGACCAAACCACGCATCAAACTTATCATGAATCCCAATGCCGATATGGGCAATGCCTGGAAGTATGCTGCCGATCTGCGTCACTTATTCTCTGGGTTTGCAGATGCTCATTGGTCGGGGACGGTATATCCGACTCATGCCAAAGAACTGGCAAAGCAAGCTGCCGAAGAAGGCTATGATATCGTTGTCGCCATGGGCGGGGACGGGACCGTGCACGAAGTGATCAACGGGTTGATGGAAGCAGAGGTTGAAAAACGTCCTGTCTTTGGCGTGATCCCCCTCGGCTCTGGGAATGATTTTTCTGCCAATGTGGGGAATACTCGCAGCGCCAATCAAGCTGTACAGGCGATCCTTGCCGGCCATACCAAGACAATCGACTTGGCGATCATCGAAGATGAAAACGGGCGTAAAGAGTATTGGGACAATACTGCCAATATCGGCTTCGGTGGGTCGGTGACTGAATATTCCCACAGCCTGCCGGTCCTGCGCGGTTTTTTGATGTACCTGGCCGCAGTTCTCCAGACAATCTTCACTAATTACGTGATCATGAATGCGGAAATCAAGACTGATGAAGAAGAATGGACGGATGAAACCATCATGATTGCACTCAATAACGGTCCGCGCGAGGGTGGTGGTTTCCACACCGGCCCGCACGCGGTGATGGACGACGGGGTGCTCAATTACACCATTGCCCAGAAAGTCTCTCGCCTGAAAATGCTGATGCTGATCCCGCTTTTCATGAACGGCACTCAGGAAAAAGACAGCAAAGTCTATATGGGTACCTTCAAGAAGATGGAAATCCGCTCCGATAAACCGCTCTACCTGCATACGGACGGGGAGATGTTTGCCGGTTTCAACCATGATATCCACTATCTTAAAATTGAAATTCTGCCTCAGGCCCTAGAAATTATCGTTCCCGAAGAGGCAGCCTAGCCAACTAAGTCAGGAACATGCCCACGCTCTTTCAAAGCTTGCAAAATCAAGACCTTGGACAGCTGCATATCATCGCAGAAATGTGGGATTTGCCTTTACAGGCGCCAGATGTCCGTAAAGGGCGAAAAGAGCTCGCCGAAAAGATCTTACACAACCAGGCGCGCATCGTAGAAGTGGTCGAGGACCTGCCGGTAGAGGCTCAATCTGCGCTCTCCAGCCTGGTGGGTGCGGGCGGGATGCTTGCCTGGCACCTGTTCACCCAGCAGTTCGGGGAAGTCCGGGAAATGGGACCGGGCCGGCGCGACCGTGAAAAACCTTTTCTTGATCCAGTCTCCGCCGCTGAACGGCTGTGGTATTTTGGCATGATCGCCCGCTCTTTTTTTGATGCGCCCAGTGGCCCACAGGAATTTGCCTACATACCGGATGACCTGCGCGAATTGCTCCCCGAATTTTTACAGGCTGTGCCGCCCCGTACCCCGCTCAGCCGCCCGGCTACCCCCGCTGAACGCGCTCATACCTTCCCGGCCGGCGACCGTATTCTTGACCACGCCACGACTCTCTTGGCAGCTCTGCGGATTGGGTTGGACTCAATTCAGTTGGACCAGCTTGAGCAGGCATGGCCGATGGATTCCCAGGCATTGGCCTCTTTGTTGAAGAGCGCCGGCCTGATTGCGGAAGATGAGATCCCCCTTTCCGAGCCGGTGCGCGATTTCCTGGAGGCGCCCAGGGGCAGAGCGTTGGCCCAACTGGTCCGGGCCTGGCTGGAAAGCGACAAGCACGATGATCTGAGGCTGATTCCGCACCTGCAGGCGGAGGGAGAATGGAACAGCAGACCGCTTCAAATGCGGCGCGCTGCGCTCGACTTGATCGAAACACTGGAGGCAGGCACATGGTGGAGCTTGCCCGCTCTGATCTCTTCGGTTAAAAGCCAGGCGCCCAATTTTTTACGCCCAAAGGGGGACTATGATTCCTGGTATCTGAAAGATGCCCTTACCGGTCACTATCTGCGCGGCTTTGAGTATTGGGAGCAGGTTGAAGGCGCTTACCTCACCTACCTGATTACCGGCCCGATGCACTGGCTGGGATTGATCGACCTGGCTGGGACGAACCCGGATGCCCCTAAGAATTTCTTCCGCTTCTCTAAATGGTCTAAACAATTAATGGAGTACCGGGCGCCTGCTGGTATCGTCAAAGAAGACCAGTCACCAACGCTCAACTCGCAGGGAAGGATCTTGGTGCCGCGTTTGGCGCCCCGCGCTGCCCGCTACCTGATCGCCCGCTTCTGTGATTGGGAACCGCTCCGCCATGAGACTTATTCCTATGTCCTGACCCCTGAATCACTTGAGCGGGCCGGCACTCAGGGACTAAAGACCAAACACCTGATTGCAATTCTTCAGAAGTACAGTAAATCTCCCCTCCCGCCTAATGCCCTCGAAGCGCTCAAGCGCTGGCAGGAGCACGGCACACAGATCAGCTTCCAGCAGGCAGTCGTGCTGCGGGTTAACCATCCTGATGTGCTCAAAGCACTCCTCGACTCTCCGGCAAAGCGTTTCTTAGGCACTCCGCTGGGCCCGACAACGATCACTGTTCATCCGGGTGCGCTGCAGCAGGTGCGGGACATGCTGATTCGCCTGGGCTATTTGAGCAGCGCTGATCGCAGTATGATGGATTAATCTCGTAAATTTGCCCCAATTTAGCCAACCAATTCAGTAAGATTTGTGCTTTTTTTCACGTCATACGGTAGAATTAAATGAGAATTCTTTTTAGTTTCCAATCGACGGGAAGACGCGAAAAAAGGACTTGACATGATTGACTTCACACCTATCACTGAACGCAAAATGAATTGGACCCGCTTTGCATCCCAATTTACCAAAGATGACCTGATAGAGCAGACAAACACCCTCACCGATACAATTTTAGAACAGATCACAGAAGCCAATGATGCCGATGTGGTCTTTGACCCTGAAGACCCGCAGGCATACGATCCGTACGCGGAAAGCAGCGAAGAAGAGACAATCGGTTGGACTTTAGGCCATATCATCGTTCATCTCACCGCTTCGAATGAAGAATCTGCCTTTTTGGCGGCAGAGTTGGCGCGCGGCGTGGAGATCGATTTCCGCCGTTCCCGCTGGGAAGTCCCCTGGGAGACGATCACCACCATTGAACAATGCCGGCAGCGTTTGGAAGAAAGCCGCCGCATGCTGCTTGCCAGCCTGGAAATGTGGCCGAATTCCCCCCATCTGGATAATTACTACAATTCACCCATGGGACTCAAGATTACGCCCGTGGTGCGCTTCCTGTTGGGACAGAACCATGCTGTCAGTCACCTGGAGCAGATCGAGGAGGTCCTTAAACAGGCCAAGCAGGTGATGGTTTAGACGCTCTGTTGGGATATTCCCTGTGACTTAGACTATAGTTAAAAGCTTTTCGGAAGAAAAAAGAGGCTGGATGTGAAGTCCAGCCTCTTTGGTTTAATCCCTGATGGGGAGGGTTTTAGTTTTCGGGTGCGCCTGCCAAAATCCATTCTTCCAGCAGCGCGATTTCCTCTTCAGAGAACTGGACGTAATGGGGAGTTTCCTCCGTCTGGCGGGTCCAGACCAAACTGGCTTCCAGGTCTTCCGGTACCACTCCGGGACCATTGTCGCCGCCTTCCAGCAAGCTCTGGTACGTGGTCACATTCAGGCCGCCGGTAGCGCCATCGCCATGGCAGGCGGAGCAGCGTGTGGCAAGCATAGATTGGATGCTCCCATCATAGGTGAGTTCGGCTTCCCCTTCTCCTTCATCTTCCACAGAAGGTTCTGGGGGCGCTGGCGGGCGAGCCGCGATCAACTCTTCCAGTTGATCGGAGAGGATCGGTTCCAGTTCAGGGGCATCGAAACCGGCATAGGTCCAGACATTTCCGTGGCAGGCTTCATTCCCACAGAAAGAATCATCCACCGGGGGTTTACCTTCCAAAGTGGTCAGATCATCAACCCCTTCCGGCGTGGTATGGCAGGCTTGACAAGAGTTATCTTTCACCCGTCCGTGCAGGGCAATCCATGTCGTGAGGGTGTGCGAGACTGGTTCCGGACCGCTGACAATTTCGATGTCTGTTGTCAGCTGGGTCTCGGCACTGATGACCGGAACAGAGTGGCAGACATTGCATTCCAGGCGCACAGCCTCACCTTCGACAGTCAGGTGTTTGCCATCGTGGCAGCGGAAACATCCGGGGTCATTCTTGTGGCCGAGGTTATCGGGATGAGAATCCCAGTCAATTTTCTGTTCTGGGAAAACACTCTCTCCGTAGATCTCCTGGAGGGTTCCAATCGCCTCGTAAATTAACACCGATTGTTGGTTGGCAACCTCGGGGTAGTTGAGGTTGTAAAAGTCCATCAAGCCATTCATCGCGTCTAAGGCGGTCTCTTTATCAGGATAGTCTCCCCTGAGCAAGTCCACACTCTCCCGCACTACGTACGGCAGGTCATCGGAAATCAATCCTTTGAGTACCGCCTGGTTGATCGCCACCTCTGGTTCTGGAATCCGGTGGGTGACCCGATTGTGGCAGGTGATGCAGTCCATCCGGACCAATTCCCCTTCTTCGATCTGTGAAAGATCAATATCAGCGGAAACATCCACATATTCCGTCTGTTTTCCATTAACATCCGTCACCCGGATGTAGGGGATCTCTTGTTCCAGCTTGTCTGTGGCATAGTAATCGATTTCGTTTTCGATATGCCAGTGGATACCAAAGCCCAGTCCTTCACGCGCCGTACCGCCGCCTGTCTTCATAATCAGGTAGAGAGTGACGGGAGTGTTCTGTTCATTCGGCATATAGGTGACCATTTCCTGCAAGCTGTCGTCTGAGAATTTCTCGGGAAAATGGCAGGTTTCGCAGATTTCACGCGCCGGGCGCATGTTCTTGGCATGGATCGGGTACTCATACTGCTTGGTAACATTCAAGACCACATGCCGTAAGTCACCGGCTTTTCTGGTAAAGCGTGAGGCAAATGCGTCACGCCCGATGTGGCATTCAACACACTGCACTCTGGCGTGTGGAGAGACCAGGTAAGCTGAGTATTGGGGTGGCATCGTATGGCAGGATGTGCCGCAAAACTCGGGGGAGTTGGAATACTCCCAGCCGTAAGATCCTCCGATCAGTAGTGCAACCGATAAAACACCCAAGATCGCATACGGCAGGATTCGCCTGGAGATCGGAGCGTTTTCAGGGGGGAAGAAAAACTTCTTCAAGATGTCTCGTATTTTTTTCGCAATGTCCTTTATTTTCTTCACGGATCATCTCCTCATTAATAATATATAGAGTAATGTAGATAGGCGGACATTATACTACAGATAAGGAAAACTTTCACTAATCAATTATCTTTCCTAATGATGACAGAACGCAGTATAAATTTGTCTGTTCTAAAAAGCGAAAGAGGCACTGCAAAGTGCCTCTTTCAGGTTTAGGAGTATCGTTCTCTATCGAAAAATCTTGTTTAATTCTCCGGCGCGCCTGCCAAAATCCAATCCAGCAGCACTTGGAGCTGTTCCTCGGTAAATAGCGCATAATGCCCGTCTTCTGAGATCTGCACCTGGTAAACAACACTGGAGTCAGGGTCTCCTGGGACAATTCCTGGTCCAGAAGCGCCGCCTTCCACCAGACTGCTGTAGGTGGTGACATCCAGGCCGCCTGAGGTGCCGTGGCACATGCCGCAGTCTTCGGCAAACATGGTTTGCAGGGTGTTGTCGTAGGTGATTGCTGCTGCACCCGTTTCTTCTTCCCCTGTGGTCTCTTCTCCGCCTTCCCCTTCACCGCCTTCTTGCGTGGGTGACGGGGTGGGGGTAGGAGCAGGTGTCGCCGTTGGAGCCGGAGTGGGGGTTGGTTTGGGGATACCAACCGGGGCGCCGTTGTCGATCCAGACACGCAGCGCAGCGATCTGGTCCGCATCCAGCTGGACGGGATGATCTTCGCGCTGTGGCCAGAGGATCAGCGGGCTGACTCCGGATGCTCCCGGCTTGACTGCCGGGCCGCTCTTTCCACCAGCCAGAGCACCTTCGTAGGTGGTCAGGTCCAGGTCGCCGAGTCCGTCTTCAGCTTTGTGGCAGAAACCGCAGTAATCGTTGAGGTAAGTGCCAATGCCATCGTGCCAGGTTTCTCCCAACTCGGCAACTTCTCCCGGGTTGAACTCTGGGATCTCGGTGGGGGCCAGTGGAGCATAGGCCACCACATCCTGCAGGTCATCGACCGGCGGGCGGGTTGCCAGAGCGGTGTCTTCAGCAGTCACCAGCCAGACGAGACCTGCCAGCATGAGCACTGCTGCGATCGCATAAACGGAAAAGAAAGTTCGCTTGCGCTTCTGTAGCTTTGGATCATCTTTGGAGGGCGGTACATATTGCGGGTCTTCAAGGGTCTTAGGATGATGATGCTCCATCTCTTCCTCGGTCATATAACCGGTGTACATGCTTTTATTGAAATGCTTGATGAAGACGTGATACATGTGCCAGATGATGATTGCCAGAATCGCCAGCACGGCTTCCATGCCGTGGGCGGCTTTGGCCGCCGGAATCCACGCTCCGGGCAGAATTTTGTTTGCCAGGATCGGGTTCCAGAGAATAAACCCGGTGACACCCATTAAAACCGTGCCCCAGATGAGGGCCCAGTATTCAAATTTCTCTTCAAAGGTGTAAAACCCTTGCTTGGGCTTCTCTTTGCGGATCCCGAGGTTGTACAGGAGCAGTCCCCAGGCGTTGGTGATGTCTTCTTTGCCGGGCAGCATGGAGAGCGG
>JABAHR010001955.1_pt1 | contig 10487 bp, 7 predicted proteins | sample 7062101 | NCBI WGS metagenome assembly JABAHR01 (sample SAMN14534553, study PRJNA622989) | marine sediment metagenome | biome: marine biome [ENVO:00000428]; feature: marine pelagic biome [ENVO:01000023]; material: deep marine sediment [ENVO:00002113] | place: India: Gulf of Kutch | collected...
ATCTGGACATCGTGTACAGTGTAAAAAAACGTTAGGGGCCCTAATTGGAACAAGTGTCGGTCATCATCAGGCAGTATGCCTGGGACGCAATCGACTACCTCGGCCAGACCGCGGTCTGGGCTCAGCTACTGCTGATTGCCGCCCTGATCGTTCCCGCCATCATCTTGTCGCGTCGGGTGGAGCCTCAGCTCGAGGCGCGCGCTCGCCAGATCAAACGCATGCCTGGCCTGCTGCGGTTCGTGATCGCTTTTCTGCGTCGCTTCGAGTGGGTGTTTTTCGTGCTGTTCCTCTCGGCGGCTTACGTAACCACCGGTGCCGCGGGCTGGCCAGGCAATAATCACCTGATTTATGCCGCAATGCTGTTGTCCGCTGCCTGGCTACTCATCGCGGTTGTCTCGCAAGCGATTCGCAGTCGAACCGTCGGCCGCGTTTTCGCCTTCGTGGCCTGGGTTTACGTCGCATTAGCGATTCTGGGCATCGTCGACGACGTGGCGACCTTTCTCGACAGCGCAGGCTTTAGCATCGGCAGCGTGCGCCTGTCTGTACTGGTGGTATTGCAGACGGCGATTTTGTTGGGACTGGCACTCTGGCTGTCGGCAAACATCGGCAACTTTCTCGACCGGCGCATCCAGGGCATCGAGGAGCTGACCCCGTCGCTGCGCGTATTGCTGGGCAAAATCGCGCGTATCGCACTGATCATACTGGCCGGTCTCATTGTGATATCAGGACTCGGGATCGACCTGACGGCTTTGACGGTCCTCTCTGGCGCCGTCGGTGTCGGTATCGGCTTTGGTTTACAGCGGGTCGTGTCGAATTTCATTTCCGGGATCATCATCCTGCTCGACCAGTCCATCAAGCCCGGCGACACGATCTCGCTCGGCGAGACCTTCGGCTGGATTCGCGAGCTGCGGGCCCGGTTCGTCTCGGTCGTCACGCGCGACGGGCGCGAGTTCCTGATCCCGAACGAGGACTTCATTACCCGCGAGGTCATCAACTGGTCGTTCTCCGACAAGTACGTTCGACTCGACGTGGAATTCGGTGTGGCTTACGATTCCGATCCTCACGAGGTCATTCGTCTCGCAGTCGATGCTGCCGGATCTGTAGACCGGGTCGACGCGACCCGTAATCCACCCGTCTGCTGGATGACGGCCTTCGGAGAATCATCATTAAATTTCAAACTGCGCTTCTGGATCGACGATCCTCAGCGTGGCCTGACCAACATCCGCGGCAAAGTTCTGCTGGCGTTGTGGGATTCTTTCAAAGCAAATGGCATCACGATCCCCTTCCCGCATCGTGAAATCATTATGAAGACCCCGCCTCCCCTGACGGACAGCCAATAAGGACAAGTTATCCCCATGATTGAAGATCAGAATCTTGCGCTTTTTTGCGACTTCGAAAATATCGCTCTGGGCGTGCGTAACGCGAATTACGCGAAGTTCGATATCGGCCCTGTTCTCGAGCGTTTGCTGCTAAAAGGCAGCATCGTGACAAAAAAAGCCTATTGCGACTGGGATCGATACAAACAGTACAAGCCCGGCATGCACGAGGCCGCTTTCGAACTCATTGAAATCCCGCACGTGAAAATGTCCGGCAAGAATTCGGCGGACATCCGCATGGTCGTCGATGCTCTCGATCTGTGTTACACCAAAGAGCATATCGACACTTTCGTCATCATCTCCGGTGACTCCGACTTCTCACCGCTGGTGAGCAAGTTACGAGAGAACGCAAAAACCGTCATCGGTGTCGGCGTCAAGAACTCGACGTCGGACCTGCTCATCAGCAACTGCGACGAGTTCATCTTCTACGACGATCTCGTGCCGGGTGAATCAGCGACTACGACAACGAAAAAGCCGCGGTCAAAGAAACGTTCGCGAAAGACCAAGAAAAAGGCGTCCGCTCAGCGGCAGGACCCGGCGCAGGAAGCCATAAACCTGGTCATCGAGACGACCGAAGCCCTGTACGCCGAGCGCGGCGACAAGGCCAAGCTCTGGGGCTCGATGATCAAGCAAACACTCAAGCGGCGGCGTCCGGGGTTCAGCGAATCGGTCTATGGCTTCGAATCGTTCAGCGACCTGCTCGAGGAGGCCGCGCGCCGCAAGCAGCTCGACCTCGAGCGCGACGAAAAATCTGGCGGCTATATCGTTCGCGGCATCGTCGAGCACTAGCTCGTTACGCGCGAAAACTCAGGCAGCCTTGCCGCTCGACGTACGGCGGCGAGAAAACCTCAGCACGCCATCGTCGAGTGGCAAATGACGAAATCGTTTTCTGTCGCCGAGGTAATCCTGTGGGTTCAACCACGGTTCTCGGTCGCCCTGCTTCGGCAGGTCTTTCATGTATCGCTGCAAATAGCCCGAGGAGAAGCCGGTAATCCACGGCTGCTGTGGCATGCCGCGATCCTCCTCCCGTAGCTCGGGAATCACCGTGTCACAGCCGGTTTCCCGCAGATGGTTGACGAGCCGACAGAAGAACTCGGCAACCAGGTCTGCACGCAGCGTCCACGACGCGTTGAGGTAGCCGAACGTGGACACCATGTTGGGCACGCCCGAATACATGACGCCCCGGTAGGTGTAAGTCTTCGCAAAGTCTACCGGCGCAGCGTCGATTCGAAACCCGACCTGACCCAGGGCGACGAGCTCGAGCCCGGTCGCCGCGACGATAATGTCGGCAGCTAGCGATTCGCCGGACGATAGTCGGATACCCTCTGCAGTCAACGTGTCGATGTGTTCCGTCACGACCGATACCTTGCCGGACCTGATCGCCGCGAACAGATCGCTGTTCGGCAGCAGGCAGAGCCGCTGATCCCAGGGTGCATAACTCGGCGTGAAATGTTTCTCGACGTCAGATTCGCTGCCCAATTCCTTCTGCACCCATTTGAGCAACTTGCGCTTGATCCGCTCCGGCCTCTGCCGTGTCTGCCGGTAGAGCCAATGCTGCAAAAAGACGTTTTTCCATCGTGTGAGCGCATAGGCCGCACGCTCGGGTAGCACGGCGCGCAATACATTGGCGATCACATCTTCCGTTGGGCGCGAGATGACGTAGGTGGGAGAGCGCTGCAGCATCGTCACATGCGCCGCCGACTTGGCCATTTCAGGAACGATAGTCATCGCCGTGGCCCCGGAGCCTATGACGATGACACGCTTGTTCGCGTAATCGAGACCTTCAGGCCAGTTCTGCGGATGGATGAAGGTGCCCTGAAACGAATCCTGCCCGTCGAATGCCGGCAGGTAGCCATGCTCGAAGTTGTAATAACCGGTGCACATGAACAGCAGTCGGCCGCGCAGCTCGCGGCCGGCGCCGGCGCCCACCGTCTCGACGATCCAGGACGCCGCCTCGCTCGAGTAGTTCGCCCCGACGACCCGGCAACCGTACTGAATCCGGCCTTCGATACCATGTTCTCTGGCCGTCTCGCGGATGTAAGCGAGGATGGCGGGGCCATCTGCAATTGCCTTCGACTCCCGCCAGGGCCTGAAACTGTAGCCCAGGGTGTGCATATCGCTATCGGAGCGGATCCCGGGGTAGCTGAACAGATCCCAGGTACCACCGAGGCGTTCGCGGCCCTCGAGAATCGTATAGGAGATTCCTGGGCACCGGGCCTCGAGATGACAGGCCGCCCCGATGCCCGATAGTCCGGCTCCTACGATAATGACGTCGAATTCTTGAACTGTCGCCATGAAATCCAGATTTTTATCGGATTGCCTTGTGGGGCTCCCGGCACTATGGTTACGACATGGAGACGCCGAACATGACCCCGAATTTCAACTCCGCAAATCGCCGACTAATGTTCGGAGTGCTTGCGAAGATAACAATATACTATGTTGTGCTTGCCGCGCTGACGGCTATCGTGCTGAGNNCGCGTCTGGTCGAGCAGCTCCCGCTCGGCGGTGTCGGCGAAATCGCCTACTACGGCAGCACCGAGATCCTCGAACTCGAAGATGCCTTCCTCAGCGCCGATGACGAAGAACTCGAAGATCTCGTCACCGAAACCCAGCGCGCGCAGCTCGAAAGAGGGCCACCCTGGGTCCGCGGCGCAACGTCATTATTCCTGGCCATGCTTTCGACCGTTCTCCTGATGCTCCCCGTGTCATGGGTTTACAAGGCGATACACGTTGACAGCATTTACGATCACTCGATCGACGAGACGACCATTGTTCTGCCCGTGGTCGTGGCCGGCATCGTGACGATTGTGCAGCACAGCCTTGCGCTCGCATTCAGCCTTGCAGGTATCGTGGCTGGCGTGCGCTTCAGGCGCGCACTCAGCGATACCTTCGACACGCTCTTTATCCTGGCCTCGATCGGCGTAGGTATAGCCGCAGGTATCAAGTCGATCGAGATCGCCATTATCCTGACCGCGTTTTTCAACTATGCCGCCATGCTCGTTTGCACATTCGGCGACGGGCTGGAGTCTCAGCACGAGGTGCAGCGCAAGATCAGGCGGCGCCGCGAAAAAGAAGCCCGGAATGCGGAAAAAGACGCCAAATCGGAGCCCGTCGACCCGATGTCTAGCCTTTAGATCTGGCCAGCATACGCTCGAGGAAAATCCTGCCGCGACAGCGATCGATAATCTCTTCACGAAAGCGGCTCGGCGTATCGAGGATGTCGTAGAACTCCCGCACATACTCTAGCGACTTGGCCCGATTGCGCTTATCGAGTTCGGGCAGATTCGCAACCAGGGAAACAATTTCCTCGCGCTTTGACTGCAGCGTCGCAACCGCCGCATCGATAACGTCATCGGGTTGGCAGAGCCCGTAAAAGTATCGCCACCTGACATCCTCGACAGGCACCTGTGCCGGTGGCGCCGCATAGGCTGCATTGACGAGGCCTGACATGTCGAAGTCGAAAGGTACCGGAATGACGCCCGAACGGTGACCCGCGGTGCCGAGAACGTCGACATTGTGGCAACAGAAATCATCTTCGCTTCTGATAACCGAGTAGTCGTTATTACCGATAAGAAACTGGAATAACTGCACGATTGCCGTGCGGGAATGATCGAGTTCGTCGTAATCGACGTCGAGAACACGCAGTGTTTTGACGTCGAGCCGCTTCGCCATGTCGTTCGTGTCTTCGATCAAAAAAACCACGTCTGTCCATGGATCGAGCTTCTCGTCACTATCGATATAGCTCAGCCTGATCAGTCGCGTTCGATAACTGAAGTCGGTCAGTATCTCGAACGTCTTGTAGGCGAGGTATTCCAGAAGCACGTACTGCTGGTAACGGGAGCCGTGATTGCATGGCGCGACGAGTTTGAGCTTGTCCTGTCCCGTAAACAGCGTGTCTTTCACCTGCTTTTTCTTGAAGTTGAGTTGCAGGGGCGGGAGGTTGCAATAGTCGCGGCGGAAGTCGCCTCGCGTGCGCACGGAAACATCGAGCCTGACAACTTCGCCGTCAGCACCGATAAAGCTCCACTGACCCGGGTTGTAAATACGAACTTCCTGACGCTTCTGCGCGTAAGTCTGCGCAAGCGGCGCCGTCAGAACCGCCCTGATCAGATCTTCGCTCGCAAAAAGCGGCAGTTCGTCGGTCAGTGCCTGCTGACTCGCAAGCAAGACAAGCAAGATCAGCCTGGCTGGTGATGACCTCATCAAATCGATACCTTTATCACGACTCTATCTTGTATCCGGTCACCGAAGTCCGGAGTGATACGTAATATCCGATAAAACCCCGGGATGCCAGCCGCGATACCTCGACCGAGTAGCCAGGCTTTGCGCAGCCGCGGGCGAAAAGTGATCCGAAGCCCTATCAGGCAGCCTATCGGCCCGGCGCAACAAACCCTCGAACTGCATCGCCCGGGCTGCCCAGAGCCTTCATCGAGCGGGACAATGCGCTCAACAGCAACCGCCGGAACCGTGCCGGAATGCCCTGCGCAACCAGCGGGTCTCTGCGTGAAAATACGTATATTTGTATATTAGAATATTCAAATACTATTAGCAGAGCAATTTCTCGGCACGCCCATTGCGCGCGCTTGCCGAGTTTTCTTGCGTCAATCCGTCCGAGGACGCCGCTGTCATGTCCAGAACTACCGCCTTGATCACTGCCATCTTTGGCCCTTTGATGCTGCTTGTCGCTAGCTCATTGCCCGCTCAGAACCTGCCATTTGCGACCAGCGAAGTTCGGCTCGCCAGTATGCCTCGCGAGCGCTTTTTTGACGGCACCGTAGAAGCGGTCAACCAGGCCACCATGTCTGCCCAGACCGCTGGCCGCGTTGCCGAAATTCTGTATGACGTCGACGACTACGTCGAGGCCGGCGCACCGATTTTGCGCTTTACTGATGTAGAACAGCAGGCGGCATTGCGCCAGGCTCAGGCGGCGCTTCGCGAGGCGCTCGCGCTCGCCAACCAATCCGACGAGGAATTCCGCCGCATTGCCGACCTCGTCGAAACCGGCGTGGCGTCGAAGCGCGAGTACGATCAGGCCCTGGCCGGGCGCGAAGCCGCCGCCGCGCGCGTGAGTGCCGCACAATCTGCTGTCGCCACCGCCGAGCAACAGCTCGAATACACGCTCGTGCGCGCCCCGTATGCCGGCATCGTTACCGAGCGACACGTCGAGGTCGGCGAGGCCGTTGGTATCGGTCAGCCGCTCATGAGCGGTCTGTCGCTTGAAGCCCTGCGTGTCGTCGTCGATCTGCCACAACAGGCTGCAGCCCTGGTTCGAAACTATCGACAGGCGAGCATCCTGACTGCCGAGGGCCGGGTCGAGGCTCTCGGAATGACAATTTTTCCCTTTGCCCACACCGCCAGCAATACATTTCGGGTCCGCGTCGAATTGCCGCAGGGCCAGTTTTCCCTGTACCCGGGCATGTTCGTGAAAGTGGCTTTCCTAATCGGCGAATCAGAACGGCTGCTCGTGCCGAGCGAAGCCTTGCTGCGCCGCAGCGAAGTAACCGGCGTATATGTCGTCGGTCCCGACAACGCGGTGCGGATGCGTCAGATCCGCATCGGCAATTCATTTGCTGAGAGCACCGAGATTCTGTCCGGCTTGCGCGAAGGTGAACGCGTCGCGCTCGACCCGGTTGCTGCCGGAATCTACGTCAAAACGACAGTGGCAAAAAGCGGAGCAAACGATAGCCAATGAATGACCGCGCCGGCTTTTCGGGCACGATTGCGAGGCGTTTTCAGAACAACGCTCTGACACCCTTGCTAGCGCTGACCGCGCTGCTCATGGGCATTTTCGCCGTCACGGTTACCCCGCGGGAAGAAGAGCCACAGATCGACGTAACGCTTGCCAACATTTTCGTCTCTTTCCCCGGCGCCGGCACGCGAGAGGTCGAGAATCTCGTCGCCGTTCCGATGGAGCAGGTGCTTGGCGAGATCACCGGCGTCGAGCACGTGTATTCCGTTTCGCGGCCCGGACTGGGCGTGCTCACGGTGCAGTTCGAAGTCGGCGAACCCCGCACCGAGGCCCTCGTGCGGCTATACAACGCCATCTATTCGAATCAGGACTGGCAGCCGCAAAATCTCGGCATCCTGCCACCCCTTGTGAAGCCGATGGGTATCGATGACGTGCCGATCGTCACGGTAACCTTATGGACCGAGGACCGCGATCGCGGCGCACATGACCTGCTCCTTGTCGCACATGCTCTCGAGGCGGAGCTGAAACGCGTGCCCAACACTCGCGATGTCTACACGATTGGCGGTGCGTCAAACATCGTTCATGTCGAACTCGACCCGGCGCGCGTGTCGGGCTTCGGCTTGACGCTCGACGAGCTGCGCCGCGCGCTCTCGGCAAGCAATGTCGTCGTTCACGCGGGCTCATTGCTGGCCGATAACAAGGAAATCCCGGTCCAGGCAGGGACATTTCTGAGCAGCGCTGAAGACGTGGCGAAAATGGTCGTCGGCGTCTTTGAAGGCCGCCCTGTCTACCTTGGGGACATCGCCGACATTAACGCCGGCGCCGACGTGCCCGAGCACTACAGCTGGTTCGGGACCGGGCCTGCAGCCGGGCAGATCGGCCTCGAGCCGGTCCCGTACGCGCCGGCCGTAACTATCGCGATTGCCAAAAAGCCCGGCACGAATGCAACGCGGATTGCCGATGTACTCGAGCGCAGGTTGTCTCAGCTTGAGGCCACGATTATCCCTCAAGGGGTCAACGTGACGATAACGCGCAATTACGGGCAAAGCGCCAATGACAAGGCGACCAAACTCATCCAGAAGTTATCTTTCGCGACGTTGTCGGTAATCGCCCTGGCCTGGCTGACGCTGGGTTGGCGCGAAGCCGTGATTGTTGGTACTGCGGTCATCGTCACGCTGGCAGCGACGCTGTTTGCCTCCTGGGCCTGGGGATTCACGATCAACAGGGTTTCATTGTTCGCCCTGATATTTGCAATCGGGATACTCGTCGACGACGCGATCGTCGTCGTCGAGAACATACATCGTCACAAGCAGCTGCGGCCCGCATCGATCGGCGAGATCATTCCACCGGCAGTCGACGAGGTCGGCGGACCAACGATACTCGCAACATTTACGGTCATCGCCGCCTTGTTACCGATGGCATTCGTCTCCGGCCTGATGGGGCCATACATGAGCCCGATTCCGATCAATGCGAGCATGGGCATGCTGATTTCCCTCGCTGTCGCCCTGGTGCTGACCCCATGGTTAAGCCATCACCTGCTCGCCGGCGAATCGCCCCATTCGAGGGACCACGGTAGCGATGCCCGTCTGCACGGCTTGTTTGAGAAAATCATGCGACCTTTTCTCGACGCGGCACGAGGCAGTCGCAACCGACGCATACTCTATGGCGCGCTCGCGGGAGTCATTGGTATCGCGATGTTGCTCGTGGTCCTCGAGCTCGTCGTCCTCAAAATGCTCCCATTCGATAACAAATCGGAGTTCCAGGTCGTCGTCGATATGCCGGAGGGTACGAGCGTCGAGAAGACCGCCGCGGTACTCGACGAACTCGCCGCATCGATCGTAAAGACGCCCGAAGTCACGGATTACCAGGTCTATGCGGGTCTCGCGGCGCCCATCAACTTTAACGGACTGGTGCGCCAGTACTATCTTCGTAGCGCGGGTAATGCAGGCGACATCCAGGTCAACCTGGTGGACAAGAAACACCGCAAGCGCTCGAGCCATGAAATCGCACGCAGCGTGCGCGAGGCCCTCGTGCCGATTGCCGAGCGCAATCGCGCTGCGGTCAAGGTTGTCGAAGTGCCACCTGGCCCGCCCGTCTACGCCCCGATTGTTGCGGAGATTTACGGGCCCGATTACACCGAGCAAAAGCGGCTTGGCCGAGAGCTCGAAGAGCTTTTCTCGACGACACCCGACATCGTCGATGTCGACAGCTCCGTGGAAGCCGCAGCCACGCGGTTCGTGATTCGTGTCGACAGGCAGCGTGCGGCGCTGCTCGGCGTTCCACAACAGCGCGTTGCGTCGATACTTAGGATGGCCCTCGACGGCGAAGACGTAACCTATGTTCACCAGTCGCGCGAGCGGTATCCAATCCCCGTGCGGCTCGAGGTTCCCGCGGCATCCAAGGCAGACCTCGATTCGCTGCTCGCGCTAGAGGTGCGGAGCGTGACGGGTCAGACAGTGCCAATTGCGGAGATCGCAACGCTCGAGGAGTCGCCCTGGGATGACGCGGTCTACCACAAGGATCTGCTGCCCGTCGTCATGGTCACCGGTGACATGGCGGGCCGCCTCGACAGCCCGCTTTATGGCATGTTCGCCTTGTCCTCGGTGATCGCGACCGGTGCTACAACCGACTACGATCTCGAGCAGCGCTACATCAGCCAGCCCGACAATACGTACTACTTTGCCCTCAAATGGGATGGTGAATGGCAAATCACCTACGAGACTTTCCGCGATATGGGACTCGCGTACTCGGTAGGTCTCATTCTGATCTACCTGCTGGTCGTTGCGCAGTTTCGCTCGTACGCTCTGCCGCTGATCATCATGGCCCCGATACCGCTGACGTTGATTGGCGTGATGCCCGGCCATGCACTTCTCGGTGCAAACTTCACGGCAACCTCCATGATCGGGATGATCGCACTGGCAGGCATCATCGTCCGAAATTCGATCCTGCTCGTCGATTTCGTGATCGACGAGCTGCAGGCCGGTCGAGCTCTCGAGCAAGCCGTCGTTCGTGCGGCCGCGATCCGTGCAAAACCGATCGCGCTGACCGCGCTGGCCGCAATGCTCGGCGCTTTCTTCATCCTCGACGATCCGATCTTCAACGGCCTGGCGATCTCACTGATATTCGGCATTTTCGTCTCGACCTTGCTAACACTGATCGTCATTCCGCTGCTTCTTTACAGCTTCCGTCGCGCCGTGCTGCCGAGGGAAAATCTCACGTCGCCTTAGGCCTTCGCGAGCGTTTTTTCTCGCCAGAAGAGGAACAGCGCCGGGATAACGATCAGGGTGAGCAGCGTTGCGCTGATCATCCCGCCGACCATGGGTGCGGCGATGCGCCGCATCACTTCGGAGCCCGTACCGCTACCGAGCATGATCGGCAACAAACCAGCAATTATCGCGGCTACCGTCATCATGATTGGCCGG
>JABAHR010000844.1_pt2 | contig 10486 bp, 12 predicted proteins | sample 7062101 | NCBI WGS metagenome assembly JABAHR01 (sample SAMN14534553, study PRJNA622989) | marine sediment metagenome | biome: marine biome [ENVO:00000428]; feature: marine pelagic biome [ENVO:01000023]; material: deep marine sediment [ENVO:00002113] | place: India: Gulf of Kutch | collected...
ATACAACTAGAAGACATATTTGTTAAGGATTTATTTTACACATATACTTTAAGTGGTTTTTATTTTTCGGAGGTTTACTAGATTATGATTTCCTACATAATGAAAAAAATCGTAGGCTCGCAGAATGAAAGAGAGATCAAAAGACTTGGATCTGTTATTGATGTAGTAAATGAATATGAAGAGAGCCTTGTAGCACTATCAAACGCTGAGCTTAAAGAGAAAACGGACTCTTTTAAAGAAACTGTACAAAACAGCTTAAATGGCAATGCCGATATTGAAGATGAGAAACAAGCTCAAATACTTGAGGATAATTTAGAAGAAATACTTCCTGAGGCTTTTGGTGTAGTGAGAGAAGCCGCACGTAGAACTCTTGGAATGAGGCCTTTTGATGTTCAGTTAATCGGCGGACTAGTACTTCATCAAGGGAAAATAGCTGAGATGAAAACTGGAGAGGGAAAAACTCTCGTAGCGGCACTACCTCTTTTCCTAAATGGCTTAAGTGGATTTGGCGCACATCTGGTAACAGTAAATGATTACCTTGCAAGACGTGACGCCACGTGGATGGCATCGATTCACAAATTCTTAGGCTTATCTGTTGGAGTAGTAAACCACGATATTTCATATCTTGTCGAGTGGGAAAACCCCGAGCGTGCTCAAAACGCAATTGATAATAACCTTAGCGTTTGGCCTACCGAATATGCGGATATGGAAATTCCTCCCGAGAAGAACCTAGATGTACTATCGGCATTTAAAACCAAGCTAGTTGAATGTTCCAGGAAAGAAGCTTATGGAGCACACATAACTTATGGAACAAACAATGAGTTTGGATTTGATTACCTAAGAGATAACATGAAATTCTCATTAGATGATTATGTGCAGAGAGAGCACAATTTCGCGATTGTGGATGAGGTAGACAGCATCTTGATTGACGAAGCAAGAACCCCTCTCATTATTTCAGGCCCCTCCGAGGACTCTACTGAGCAATACTATGAAATTGATAAGATAGTCAAAAGGCTAAAACCTGAAGTCGACTTCACTATGGATGAAAAAACTAGACAGGTGACCCCTACAGAGGAGGGATCAAACAAGGTTGAGCAGGCTCTAGGCGTTACCAACATATACGATCCTGCAAATCTTGAGCTACTACACCATGTGATTCAGGGACTAAGGGCCCATAACCTTTTTCATCGCGATGTTGACTACATGATTAAAGATGGCCAGGCAATAATAGTTGATGAATTCACTGGACGTCTCATGCCTGGAAGACGCTGGAGCGATGGGCTTCACCAAGCTGTAGAAGCAAAAGAGGGAATAGAAATTGAGAATGAAAACCAGACCTTAGCTACAATTACCATACAGAACTATTTCCGTATGTATAGAAAATTGGCAGGAATGACTGGTACAGCTGATACCGAGGCATTTGAATTTAAGAATATTTACAAACTTGATGTAAATGTAGTACCTACAAATAAGCCAATGATCCGAGATGATAGAAATGACCTGATTTATAAAACTGAAGCTGAGAAATATAATGCTGTTATAGAAGAAATAAAAGAACTTCACGAACAGGGACGTCCTATACTTGTGGGAACCACATCAATTGAGAAATCAGAGAAAATTCACAACCTTCTTACTAAGCATAAAATAAAACACCAAGTCTTAAACGCTAAGCAACATGAAGGAGAGGCAGGAGTTGTGGCTCAGGCCGGAAGAATCGGTGCGGTAACCATTGCAACAAACATGGCAGGTCGAGGAACAGATATTATCCTCGGTGGAAACCATGAACATCTGGCAAATGAGATGCTAAAGAATGAATACAAGGTAGATCCTACAGAAGCTGATCCTGAGCAGTTTGAAGAAGCAATACATGAAGCAAGAGCAATATGTGATGAGCAAAAGAAGAAAGTTCTTGATATGGGCGGGTTGCATATTATAGGAACAGAAAGACACGAATCCAGGAGAATTGATAATCAGCTTCGTGGTAGAGCTGGCAGGCAGGGTGATCCAGGATCTTCAAGATTTTATGTATCTCTTGAAGATGATCTTATGAGAATCTTCGCATCCGACACAATCACAAAGATTATGGATAAGATGGGCTGGGAAGAAGGTGAGCCGATAGAGCATCGGATGATAAGTAAATCTATCGAGAATGCTCAGAAAAAGGTCGAAGGACATAACTTTGATATTAGAAAACACTTGCTTGACTATGACGATGTACTAAATACGCAAAGAGATGTTATTTATACAAAAAGGAAAGAATTTTTAGCAGGCGGCGAGAATCTGAAAGAAAATTTATTTGATATGGCAGATGATATTACAGATGACCTAACTGAAACTACATTACCAGAAAAACTGAACACAGACACTCTAGACCTTGGAGAGCTAAAGGAAGCTCTGCTTACACAATTCAATATAGAGATTGATTTTGAAGACTTACCACTAGACGCTGTAAAGAAGGAAGACATATCTGAATACATTAGAGAGAAAGTACACCAATATTATGAACAAAAAGAGCAGGATATTTCCTCTGAAACCATGCGTCAAATTGAAAGGTTTGTCATGCTGCAAACAGTTGACTATTTATGGAAAGACCACCTTCTCAACATGGATCATCTAAGAGAAGGTATTGGACTTAGAGGCTATGCTCAGAAGAATCCGCTCAACGAGTATAAAAGAGAGGGTTATGATATGTTTGGATCTCTTATGTACCGTTTAAGTAATGATGTTTGTGAAAAACTCTTCAGGGTACAGCCAGCAAGCGAAGAAGACATGGAAAGACTGGAGCGGAGACGAAGAGCAGAACAGCAGCAAATGGTCTTAAGTAGAGGTGAGTCGGAAGAAGCTGAAGAGAAGAAAAAACCTGTTAGAAGACAGGAGAAAAAGATAGGAAGAAACGATCCTTGCCCATGTGGCAGCGGCAAGAAGTATAAGAAGTGTCACGGAAAAACATAAAATATCTTGATAGGTATAAAATATGGATAACAGACAAATAAACTTTTATCAGTTCAAAGGAGGGGGTGGAAAACCACCATTTTATTATTTGCCTCTTATGATTCTTTTAGCTCTAGTAGTTATAGGAGCTTTAGCATTTTTTGGACTATTTATTGGAATTATTGCAGCCATTGGAGTAATTATTTTAGGTGTAATTAGATTTATCACATCCTTTGGCAGCAAAAAAAATGATAAAGTCACTCAGAATCAGGATGGAAGCACAACCATTACATTAGACGAAAGTGACTATGAGATCATCGAGAAAGAAGATCAACCTTAACTCTTAAGAGGCTTCTTCTATCTCACCTGCCAGACTAAAATCCTTTTCAGTTAATCCACCTTCACTATGTGTAGAGAGAGTAATTGTAACTTTACTGTATTCAATCAATATATCTGGATGATGATCTACTCTTTCAGCTAGTATTCCGACCTTTGTTACAAATCCCATTGAATGAACGAAGTTTTTAAATTTAAACTGTTTTACAATTTGATTACCTTCGTGCCCCCAGCCTTCTAAGTTGGATATACCCTCTGCAATTTCATTTTCACTGAGTAGTGCCATAGTATTGCCTCCTTTTGTATAAAATTAATTAATGCTTACTGGATAGTCAAAGAATTGTGATTTAAGTTTATAGTCATGAACAGAGCTTTCTTGGGAATAGGTTCAAACCTTGGTAATAGGATCCACTATTGCAAAAACGCAATTGACGAGATTTGCAGTTTTGCAAAAGTCTTACAGGCTTCATCACTATATGAAACAGAACCTGTCGGCAAAGAAGATCAACCTGCATTCATAAATTGCGTGGTTGAGATCGAAACTGACCTTTCTTCGCAAGATTTACTAAAACAACTAAACACTGTCGAATTAAAACTTGGGAGAGTAAGAGATGAGAAATGGGGTCCAAGGACAATTGATTTAGATATAATATTCTACGATAAAGAAGTTATCAATAATGAAAATTTAGTGATCCCTCACCCAAGAGCGCATCAAAGACGTTTTGTATTAGAGCCTCTTTGTGAGATTGCACCTAAGTTCATTCACCCAAAGTTTAATATTTCTGCCTTAGACCTTCTCAATAAAATTAACGATGACAAAAGTGTTATTAAGATCAGCGATCCTATCACAATTCCTCAACAATAATTCACAATCAATCAACAGTATAAAAACAGTAAATCAATAATATTATCCACACGCCAGATTTATCTGGGCAGAATTAATATAGAATAACTACACTAAGTTACGAACAAATTGGAGTAATTTTATGATGGAATGTGAATATATAACTAAACTATAAACGTATAGTTATCCACAGAAATTAAAATATATAGTGGAGCAAAATATCAATCGGCAGAGTCCCTAGCTGACTCGAGTGTATTCCAAAGCAACATGGATATTGTCATTGGCCCTACTCCACCTGGTACAGGCGTGATATAAGATGCTTTTTGAGAAACAGCTTCAAAATCTACATCACCAGTGAGTTTGCCTTCTTCATTACGGTTAATACCGACGTCAATTACTACCGCGCCCTCCTTAACCATATCTCCAGTAATAAAATTAGCCCGACCTATGGCTGCAACAAGTATGTCAGCTCTTCTAGTCACTTCATCAAGTGGTTTAGTCCTAGAATGACATATCGTAACTGTTGCATGTCTATGTAGAAGAAGCATAGACACTGGTTTACCAACTATGTTACTTCGTCCGACTATGACAGCTTCCTTACCAGTAATATCGATGTTATAGAACTCTAGCATTTTGATAATCCCATGAGGAGTACACGAAATAAATCTCGGATTACCTTCTACAAGTAAGCCAACGTTATAAGGGTGAAAACCATCCACATCCTTTAATGGTGATACTGCTCTTAGCACTTTTGTTTCATTTATATGATCTGGAAGGGGTAGTTGTACTAATATTCCATGTATATTGGGATCATTATTTAATCTATCAACTAGGTTTAGAAGTTCTTGCTCTGTGGTTTCAGCAGGAAGTTTATGCTCTTCAGAATACATACCCGCATTAGCACAAGCCTTTCTCTTATTTCTAACATAGATTTCTGATGCTGGGTCATCACCAACAAGGACTGCTGCAAGCCCAGGTGTAATATCAGTTTCAGCCTTTAGCTTTTCAACCCCTTCTGCAATTTGTGCTCTAATATGCTCTGATACTTTTTTCCCATCTATTATTTCGGCCATATCTAACTCCTTTATTTAATATTACAATAATGATTTAATGGGCCATGCCCTTTTCCTAAATCAAATGAATTTTCAATTGCATGGCTTACATAGTTTTTAGCTTCCCTAACAGCATCCATTATAGATAACCCTTTTGCAAGACCGGCACAGATAGCAGCCGAATAAGTACAACCTGTTCCATGAGTATTCTTAGTATTGATTCTATCAGTTTTATACTCATGAAACTCTCTGCCGTCATAAAGAATATCTATAGCTTCAGGAGATTTATCAAGATGCCCACCCTTTATAAGAACATTATCAGATCCTAGTTGTTTTATTATTTCCGCAGCTTTTTTCATATCTTCAAGAGAGTTAATTTCTATACCAGATAACTCAGCAGCCTCAGGAATATTTGGGGTAAGGATGTATGTTTTTGGAAGGAGCTCATTAACCAAACTCTCCTTTGCATTTGAATCTAGTAAAGGCTCTCCACCAGAAGTAACCATAACTGGGTCAAAGACGATTTTTTTAATGTCGTACTCATAGATCTTCTCGGAAATAGCTAAAACTATCTCTTTAGTTGATAGCATCCCAATTTTTACTGCATCAACACCTATGTCATTTACCACAGCATCAATCTGGAGACTAATATGCTGAGGGGATATATTTTCAATCCCCAAAACGGAGATAGTATTCTGAGCCGTAACTGCAGTTATTACAGACATACCAAAAACCCCTAAGGCGGTAAAGGTTTTTAGATCGGCCTGAATACCCGCACCACCACCGGAATCTGACCCTGCAATTGTAAGCGCTCTTGGAACTATTTCACTCACCGGATCTTATTCTACTAAGATTTTGATACGTTTACAAACACTGAGTTACTGACCCTAGACTTAATTAAAAATGAATGTAATATATATTCCACTTAAAATACTTAAGGAGAGATTTTGGTTATGGCAGACAATAATGAAGATGTTATGTTTCCAGAGTTATTTGCGACAGATCGTGCAGGCAGAGTTAGGCTAGTTGCAGGTTATTCAAAGGAATCTGACAATTATACATTTCCCAAATACATGGCAGATCCTAAGAGCTTCTCAGATGAAATAGAAGAAAGGATGATAAGCCCTGAAGGTGAGCTTCATTCATATACAGTAGTAAGAAGAAGCATGCCTGAGTTTACGGTACCTTATGCTCTTGCTTTGGTTGATTTTCCTGAAGGCGTAAGGGTAATGGCACAAGTTGAAGTTGACGACCCAGAGAGCTTAACAATTGGCGAGAAGATGGGTGTAACTTTAGGAACTGTTAAAAAAACCAAAGATGGAAAAGAAGTTAAATCTTATAAGTTCTATCCAATAAGTCAGAAAAAATAGATTTTCTAACCGACAAAACAAAAAAGGGCTGTGTGTTATTAATAATAATGCATGGCCTTTTATATTATAGAAGCTATTTATTGTTTACTTTTCAGGGGTAATCATATATTCTGAATGTATATCTTGTTGAGCATGCCAATATGAGAAAAAACCTCTTTTTTTTACTGGCATTTCCACTATTAGCATTACTTCTAGCAGACAAATCCCATTCTATGGACTCCTACGGTAATTTTTCTGATGAAGGAACACAATCTGAAGCTTATATAGAAGATAGTGATTTGCTATCCGTGGAAGTAACAAAGTCAGATTTGGGTTTGGTAATTTTAGGAACCATAACGAATGGTAAAACCACCAAGGCCTTAATTAAAAATCCAATAACTGGTGAAATTGGCAAATACATTGAAGGAGATAGGCTTGATCTAGTAAAAACTGAAAAAGTTAAAGTTCTTGAGATTGCGAATTGTATGATACTCATCGAAAGATCTGGAACACATGAAACACTTGAGTGCAATAATAAAATGCCTACCGTAGTTTTTAACCGGGCCTCTCTTGTAAAATACAAAATAAACAAACCAAAAAGCCGAGCGAATCTATCAAATAGTTTTAGCACTGAATATGATAGAGAAATCATACTCATTAGCGAGAAACATAAAGTTGATCCCTATCTTGTAAAAGCGGTAATCAAAGCAGAATCCAATTTTAACCCAAATGCTGTCTCTCCAAAAAATGCGCAAGGAATTATGCAGTTAATCCCAGAGACGGCTAGTGATTATGGTGTAGATGATCCTTTCGATGCTAAAGATAATATGGAAGGAGGCGTCCAATACCTAAAAGACTTGCTGGATTATTTTGATGGCGATCTAAAGCTATCATTAGCAGCGTATAACGCTGGAAAAGGCTCAGTTATTAAACATGGATTTACTATCCCTCCATATCCAGAAACAACTGATTATATAGCCAAAGTACTTGAGTATTACAAAGACCTCAAGACTAAAAACTATTCAGCACGTAGATGATTTAGCTCCTTTCCAATGCTGATCTCTTGAATCGTGTACTAAGAATCAATTAATCCACGAGGGAAGGGACTGGATTAAAATCATGATCAACTGTATAAATGCCAAAAACCGCCATTGCATCTTGATCTTCTGAGCTAATGTTGTTATAAACACTAACTATTTCATAATCATGGTTCTTATACATTGGAATCGGCTTCTGATCTGAGTAATATGGAACGTGCTCAATACCAATGACATCTTCTTTCAATTTTGGTCGGCTTTCATATATGACCTCACCAGTTATCTTATCTTTTAATGTAATTGATTCTGCAAAAGGATGCAGATGAACTCCAATAGCATGAATATCATGTGTGAGTCCCATTTTCTCAGTAATCACAGTATGAGTAACATCCTCTCCCGGTTTTATAACCCAATGAGCAGCAAATCGTCCACCAAACTGGTCTGTATGCTGATCAGGTCCAGCTGCTTCCCCGGGAAGACAAGTAGAATCATGATGGTTATCATGTGGTTCTATCATACCGAATATAGCTGGTTGTCCTGTCATAGATACCAGGCTGTATGCTGCTTTCTGTCTATAGAGAGGTGTCAGAGGTTCAACCAGGTCACTATTTTTTATATAGTCTATTGTAACTCTCTGTTGAACTCTGACCGGCAAATTTTCAGTCTTATTATGATTAAGGACCATAGTGCGTGAATCTATTGGGGTTGTTGACAACATTGGTATTCCAAAACCATCTGGCATGTTTATTTCAGTTATACCTTGAGAGAGTGTAACGAGTCTATTATGAGCACCTCTTGATCTATGGCGAAACATGTCTTTCTGCCTTTGAGACGTAAAATCAAGATTTACATGACACATAAATTAATCTGATAGAACCTCTATTCCATCCCCATTTAGGACTTCAGCTTTCATACCAACTATCCAATATATTTCCCCATATATACTCTCACCAACTGGCACAGGTTCATTTGCAGAATAGCCAAGTGTAAACTGACTATTTGACCAAGGCCCTTTCATAGATTTATACTTTTTATCAATTGTATAAACATTATCAATTGTATAAACAGATGAGAATAGGACCTTTTGGCGGATCTTATCTTTGTTAGATGAATTAGCAGTTGTGGTAGTTAAATCTATATTATCAGTAGTTGTATCATCGGTTACGTATTATAACTTGACCCTAAAATACTAATAAGAAAAATAAGCAAAATTGCTTTAATATAAGATGTGTTTGTGGTTAAATTCACCATACTATTATCCCCATATTAGATAATAAGAATTCTATCCGAATTATATGAAATAATTCATTAACTGTGAACACAAATACCTGTTCAGTCGCCCTATGAATATTAAACAGATAAAGTATCAAATTTATTCCCAAAATTTACAGAAAAAGTAAGAATTCAAGCTCAAAGTCAATCATATTATTGACAAGGTCTGTATCCTTATCTAAAATTATAAGTTTACTAAATAGTGCTGAGGNNTTAGAGCGGCGGACTCATAATCCGTTGGTCCCTGGTTCGAGTCCGGGTGGGCCCACACAAAAAAGTTGTTAAAGTGATGGACATAAAAAACAATATAATAGAAAACTTAACAATTCTGAACTCAGCAATTTCTTCAAAACAGAGAAGTTCCACTCAGTATAACAATTTAAAATTTATAGACCATATAATATGGAGGGACAAATGAGAGAACAAATAATGGTTCTCGAGGCGCTCCAAAAGATTGACTCGGAGCTGAGCGAATTAGAATTACACCTTGAAGAATATCCTAATAAAATTACAGCCCTAGAAGAAGAAATTAAATCCTCAAAAGAAATCCTAGATAATCTAAACAATCAAAAAGAAGAACTTAGTAAAACAAAATCTCAGTATGAGTCTGAAATTAATCAGAATGAAGAGAATATAAAGAAGTCAGAAGAAAAACTTTTCGAAATAAAAACTCATAAAGAATATCAGGCTTTACAAAAAGAAATCACAGAAACAAAAAAAGCAAACTCAGATTTAGAAGAGAAACTCCTTGAAGAAATGGAGAAAATAGAAAACATTGAGAAGGAAATTACTGAAAAAAGTGAAAAACTAACTACTACAGAATCTGAGAATCAAGAAAAGATAGCTGAATATCAATTGGAGCTAGAAGAAATTAGAGTTGCATATGAACCAAAGAAAGAGGAAAAAGCAAATACTGTTCAAACACTCGACCCCGAAATACTCCCTCTATATGAAAAGATACTAAAGAAGAATAATGGCGAGGTACTCGCTGTAGCTAAAAATGAAGTATGTACTGGATGTTACATGAACATTCCTGCACAAATGTTCAATGAAATTTTAACCCTCACAAGAATAATTCAATGCCCAAGCTGCCAAAAAATACTCTACTGTCAAGAAGAATCCGACAGTGAAGCAAAAACAGCCTAACTTACCAATGGCTTTAGAGAATGAAAATACTGTTGAGATTTATATTGATGGTGCAGCCAGAGGTAACCCTGGCGAATCTGGCATAGGGGTTTATATCAAAGAATCTAAAGGTAGTGTCAGGGAGATTAAAAAGTACCTAGGAACTAAGACCAACAATCAAGCTGAGTATACTGCATTAATAACCGCACTCGAATCAGCCGAGGATTTTAAGAATAGCCCCGTACGAATATTCACTGATTCAATGCTTGTGGCAAACCAGATTAACGGATTATGGAAAGTGAAACATCCAGAGATAATCCCACTTAACAATCAAGCGAAAAATCTATTTAAAAACTTCAAAAATATATCCATTAAACACATCCCCAGAGAGCAAAATTCTGAAGCGGATAGACTTGCAAACCTTGCAATCGATGAATATTATTCACAATAGAAGCAAGTGAGCCAGGCAATCGCTGGTTTTTGCTATTATGCAGAGACTGGAGGAAAGTCCGAACTCCATAGGGCAGAGCGCTGGGTAAC
>JABAHR010008632.1_pt3 | contig 10486 bp, 6 predicted proteins | sample 7062101 | NCBI WGS metagenome assembly JABAHR01 (sample SAMN14534553, study PRJNA622989) | marine sediment metagenome | biome: marine biome [ENVO:00000428]; feature: marine pelagic biome [ENVO:01000023]; material: deep marine sediment [ENVO:00002113] | place: India: Gulf of Kutch | collected...
GCGTCGTCGGCGCTCTGCGTCGCGAGTGTGGGTCTCATGGGGCTCGGCGGCGCGCGGCGGCGCGCGCGGGTCTTGGGGGCGGGCATGCTACCCGCTTTGACCGAGCCGACGCCACCGGGTTCACCAGCCGCGCTCAGGGCGTGCGCACGCACTCGCGCAGCACGCTGGTGGCGTAGGCGCCGCGCGTGAGCTCGAACGCCAAGCGCAGTCGCCCGCCTGCGGGCCGCTCCCACTCGAGCGCGGCGACGCGCGCGCGCAGCGCACGACGCGCGCCCTTGAGGCCTTCGCGCTCGAGCCCGGCGGCGAGCTCGGCGTGCGCAGCGGCGACCTCGGCCTCGAGCGCGGCCGGCGCCCCGCTGACGAGGCGCGCGCCGCGGCCCCACAGCGGCCCGGTGGGGTGCAGCGCGAGGGCCGCGATGCGCGCGACGAGGTCGGCGCCGAGGACGGGGGCCGCGAAGACGCTGCCGCGCCCGTCGAGCTGCAGCACGTCGCCGGGCAGCGCCCGGTCCCAGCTGGCCGCGGTGACGCGCCGCGACAGCAGCGCATTGAAGAGCTGCGCCCGGGCCGCCGAGAGATACAGGCCACGCTGCACGCGCGAGCGCACCTTCGCGCCGCGAAACAGCGCCTGCGCCCGCTCGACGTTATCGCCGCGGCGCCCGAAGCGCTGCGCGCCGAAATAGTTCGGCGTCCCCGCGCGGGCGAGCCTCTGCAGGCGTGCCTCGAGCTCGCCGGCATCGCCGCGCACCTCGCGCACGACGATGACGAAGCGGTTGGCGCGGTGGGCGCCGCGAGCGAGCTTGCGCGCGTGGCGCGCCGCGCTCAGCACGCGCAGCTCGGCGCCGCCCAGCGCCTCCCAGTCGGGCTCGGGCGCGCCGGCAAGGCCCACCGTGAACCACTGCACGGCGACGGCGTGGCGATCCTTCAGCCCGGCGTAGCCGACGGCGCCGGGCCGCACGCCGGCATGGCGCGCCAGCCGCCGCGCGGCCTCGTCGGTGGTAATGCCGCGCTTGCGCGCCCGCAGCAGCACGTGCTCCCCGTGCCCGGCGGGATCGAAGCCGAGCACCTCCTCGACCTGGAAATCCTCGGCCACGTGGCGCACGACGCCGCACGCCGCCGGCTCGCCCCCGGCGTAGGCCAGCGTGCCGTGCGTGCCTCGCTCCGGCGGCCGTAGTGCCGCGTCGCGCGCAATGTTGTGCAATGCTTCCCTGAGCAACCTCGCCCCCGCCCCGCCTGCAGCCGCTAGAATAGCACCTCGGGGCCGCGCGCCGCGGCGCGCACCCGGCCCCCTTTCCCGGTCACCGCGACGAGCCGACGATGCTGGCAAGCTTGACGACGAGCAGGACCTCCCTGGCGGGGCTGGTGGCGCTGCTGCTCGCCTCGACGGGCGCCGGCGTGTGGCTCGCGCAGCGCCACGCCGCCCCGAGCGCGACCGTCTCCGCCGCCACCGTGCTGCAGCCGGGCAAGCCGCTCGCGGCGTTCACGCTGCGCGATCACCACGGCGAGACGTTCGACCTCGCCCGGCTCGAGGAGCGCTGGTCGTTCCTGTTCTTCGGCTTCACGCACTGCCCGGACGCCTGCCCGACGGCCCTGGCGACGCTGGCGCGCCTGCTCGAGCGGCTGGAGCCGTCGACGGGCGAGCCGCCGCAGGTGGTGTTCGTCTCGGTGGACCCGGCGCGCGACACGCCGGAGGTGCTCGGTCAGTACGTGCCCTACTTCCACGCCTCCTTCCTCGGCGTGACCGGGGAGGACGCCGAGCTCGAGCGGCTCACCCGCCGGCTGGGCGTGCTGTACGCGCGCCACGAGCCGACCGGGACGCCCAACTACCTCGTCGATCACTCGACGTCGATCCTGCTCGTCGACCCCGGCGCCGAGCTCAAGGCGGTGTTCTCCGCGCCCCACGACGCGGCGGCCATGGCGCAGGACTTCACCGCCCTGCGCCAGGAAAGGCTGTAGGCGGCGGCGCGCAATGGCGTCGCCCGCGAGCCCCGTGCTGCTCGAGCCCGTCGAGCTCGAGGCGCTGCTCGGGCGGGCCGACGTGGTGGTCGTCGATCTGTGCGCCCACTACGCCATCGCGCACATCCCCGGCGCCGTGCACCTCGAGTACGGCGGCCTGCTCGACGGCGCGCCGCCGGCGCCCGGCCTGCTGCCGTCGCCGGCGCGCCTGTCGAGCCTGCTCTCGGCGCTCGGCATCACGCCCGGCGATCACGTCGTCGCCTACGACGACGAGGGCGGCGGCAAGGCCTGCCGGCTGCTGTGGACGCTGCACGTGCTCGGCCACAGCCGTGCCTCGGTGCTGAACGGCGGCGTGCACGCCTGGATCAACGAAGGTCACCCGGTGTCGCGCGACATCGAGCGCCGCGCACCCAGCGACTACCGTGCCCGTCCCGGCGCGCACGCCATCGCCGACCAGGCGTACGTGCTCGCGCACCTCGACGACCCCGCGGTGGCGCTCCTGGACGCCCGCACCCCGGAGGAGTTCGCCGGCGTCAGCGTGCGCGCGCTGCGCGGCGGGCACATCCCGGGCGCACGCAACCTCAACTGGCTCGACACCGTCGACCGCGAGCGCAACCTGCGCCTGAAAGGGGACGCAGAGCTGCGCGCCCTGCTCGACGCGCGCGGGCTCGACGCCGGCAAGGAGATCATCACCTACTGCCACACGCACCACCGTTCCTCGCACAGCTACGTCATGCTCAAGCACCTCGGCTACCCGCGGGTGCGGGGCTATGCCGGGTCCTGGTCGCAGTGGGGCAACAGCCCGGAAACGCCCATCGAGTAGACGTCTCCCACGGAGGACCTGGTCCCCATGATCGTCATTCTGCATCCCGACACCCCCACCGACGGCGCCGAGTGTCGCGAGGTGCTCGACTACCTCGCCGCCAAGCCCGGCATCAACCCCAAGCTGCACCAGATCGTGGGCACGCAGCAGACCCTGACCGAGATCTACCTGGTGGGCGACACGGCGTCGCTCGACAAGGAGGAGATCGAGAGCCTGCCCGCGGTCGAGCGCGTGGTGCGGGTCTCGCGCGAGTATCGCGTCGTCGGGCGCCACGCGGGCGACACCCGCGCGGGCGGCTTCGGCTACAACGGCGTGCAGTTCGACCAGGACAACCTGCACGTGTTCGCGGGCCTGTGCGCCGTCGACACGCCCCGCCACGTCGAGAAGATGATGCAGGCACTGCAGGCGCACGGGCAGGTCTGCACGCGCATGGGCGCCTACAAGCCGCGCACCAACCCCTACTCCTTCCAGGGCCTGGGCCGGGACTGCCTGCCGTGGGTGTTCGAGCTCGCCGGCAAGTACGCGATCAAGGTGATCGCCATGGAGGTGACGCACGAGTCGCACGTCGAGGAGATCCACACGGCGCTGGAGCGGACCGGGCACGCCACCGGGGTGATGCTGCAGATCGGCACGCGCAACACGCAGAACTTCGAGCTCCTGAAGTCGGTCGGGCGCCAGCGGGAGTTCCCCGTGCTGCTCAAGCGCGGCTTCGGCATCACCCTCGACGAGTCGCTGAACGCCGCGGAGTACCTCGCCAGCGAGGGCAACCGCCGGGTCATCTTCTGCCTGCGCGGCATGAAGACGCACCTGGGCGACCCGCACCGCAACTTCGTCGACTTCGCCCACGTGCCCGTGGTGAAGCGGCTGACGCTGATGCCGGTCGCCATCGACCCGTCGCACTCGGTGGGTTCGCGCGAGCAGGCGCCCGACGGGCTGCTCGACGTGATGCACGCCACCGCCCAGGGCGTCATCGCCGGCGCCAACCTGGTGCTGGCGGACTTCCACCCGGCTCCCGCCAAGGCGCTCGTCGACGGGCCCCAGGCGCTGCACCTCGAGGAGCTGCCGCACTTTCTCGACGACATCGCCATCGCGCGCGAGGCCTACGCCAAGCGCTCGCGGCGGGCGGCCGAAGCGGGACGCTGACAGAGACAGGGCCGGCGGGGCGCGGCGGACGCCGCCTCAGTCGGCCTTGCGGCCGCGCACCACGGGCACGCGCAGCGGATCGCCCACGCCCGGCGGCGTCTGCAGGGCGCCGGGGTTGAAGCGGTCCACCACCCACAACGGCAGCTCGAGATCGCTGGCGATGGCCCACAGGCTGTCGCCGGGCTTCACGCGGTACGTCTCGACGCCGACGATGCGGTAGTGCTCCTTGAACTCCTCGATGAGCACGCGGTGATAGTCGGTGCGCTTCTGCTGGAAGCGTTCGGCGGTCTGCGCCCGCCGGATCGGCAGGCGGATGCGCTGCCCCACGCGCAGCGTGGCCCCCGCGCGGATGCCGTTGAGGCTGCGAATGGCGTGCGTGCCGTCGAGGCCGAGCCAGTCGGCGTAGTGGCCGAAGGTCTCGTCCGGCGCCGCGCGAATGGTGTACACGCGCGCCGCGCCGTCGCCCCGGATGCGCACGCCGTAGTCCACCTCGGCGTCGAGCACCGCCGCCGCGGAATCGCCGGCGGCGAGGGCGGCCGCAGCACGCGGCGCCGCCGCGACGGCGACGGCAGCGGCGTCGGCAGCGGGCGCACGCAGCGCCGCCTTGACCGCCCGCGCCGGCTGCTCAGGCTGCGCCGAGGGAATCGTCAACACCTGGCCGACGCGGATCAGCGCCCCGCTGCCGAGCTCATTGGCGGCGATGAGCTGGCGGCAGTCGACGCCGTAGCGCGTGGCGATGGCGCAGGCGGTGTCGCCGCGGCGCACGCGGTGGGTGGCCGGGCGCTCCCGTGCCGCCACGGCGGGCGCCGTGCCGGGTATGGTGAGCGACTGACCCACGCGGATGAGCGCGCCCTTGTCGAGGCGGTTGGCGCGGATGAGCCGTGCGCACGCGACGCCGAAGTCCTTGGCGATGCCGCAGGCGGTGTCCCCCGCGCGCACGCGGTAGCGGGTAGCGCCGCCGGCGTCGCGCGCCGCCCCGGCGACGCGCACCGAGCCCGCGGCACCCGCTCGCGTCGGGATGACGAGTTTCTGACCGACGCGGATGAGGGCGCCGCGGCCGAGTGCGTTGGCGTCGATCAGGTCGCGGCAGCGCACGCGGAAGGCGGCGGCGATGCCGCAGGCCGTGTCGCCCTTGCGCACGTGGTAGGTCTTGCCGGCCCAGTCCTCCTCTTCCAGCGGCAGCGACTCGAGCCGGGCCGCCTGCGCGACCCGGCCGCCCGTGCGCGGCGGCAGCCGCAGCGGATAGCCCTCCGGCACGAAACGCCAGCCGTTCCAGACGTAGCGCGTCCAGGCGCGGTTGAGCGTCTTGAGCTCGTCGGTGCCGACGCCGAAAACCTCCTCGATGCGCTGCACCGAGGTCGGGCGCTTGAGCACGACGGTGTCGTAGCGCAGGGGCGGCGCCCGCCTGACCTCGCCGAAGTAACGCGGTGCGTTTTGCGCCACGTGCCGCGCCGCGAGAAAGCTCGCGTAGAAGTTGCGCACGGCGGTGCGGAAGGCACGCGAGCGGTAGGTTTCGAGCACGCGAATGTAGTCGGGACCGACCTGCTTGATGGCCCGCTTCATGCCGGCGATGCCGTAGTTGTACGAGGTGATGACGAAGGGGTTGAGCTCGCCGGCGCGCACCTTGGGGTCCGCCGCCCGCGCCGCCTCGGTCATCACCGCCGTGCTGCGCGTGAAGTACCGCATGGCCGCCCGCGTCGCGGCCTCCGGGTCCATGCGCTCGTCGAGCGTCGCGCTGACCTCGAGCCCGAGCGTTCGCGCCGTGCGGGGCATGATCTGCCACAGCCCGGCAGCGCCGACGCGCGAGTAGGCGTCCGGGTTGTAGGCCGACTCCACGAACGGCAGGTAGACGATGTCCGCGGGCAGGCCGGCCTCGCGCAGCGCCTTGGCGATCATGTCGTGATAGGCGCCCGCGCGGTGCAGGGCCTTGGCAAAACGGTCGCGGTTGCCCTGCTGGCAGCGGATGTTGTCCGCCGCCGCGCGCACTTCGGCGGCCTTCTTGCCCGGGAACAGGCCCAGCAGGTGGCGCTCGCTGGCGGTGAACTGGCGCTCACCCCGCTCGAGCTTGCCGGCCACCTTGAGCAGCTGGCTGCGGATGCTCTGCCGCTCGCGCCGCACCTCGCGGGGCTCGTTGCGCCGCCGGCAGCTCGCCCCGGTGTCGACTACCTTGTAGACGCGCTCCGGGTGCTTGGTGTTGTGGAAGACGAGCTGCCCCGTGTGCCACTCGCGGAACACCATGGCCCAGAAATCGACGCGCCGCTGGAGCTCCGGGGGACACGGAAAGGTGGCGTCGCAGCGCAGCTCGTGCCGGGGGACCAGGTGGTGCGCCCCGGCGACGCCGGAGCACAGCAGCAGCAGGGGCACGAGCCCCCACAGCGCACGGCGTCCCCCGTCAGCGCGTCGCGGCACGGGCGCGCGGCTCCGGGGCGGGGGGACGGCGGTGCGAAGGACACCCCCGGCGCGGCGCGGGGGGCCTGGGTGGAGGCACGAAGGTCACCGCATGCAATCGGATTCGTCGCACGACAGGCCCGCATCATACCGGCTCGGCGCGCGGGCGTCATGGCCCGCAATCCGGCCAACCTTCCCGATCATCGGTCGAGGGTGACGATGCGGTCGGTCTGCTCCAGGCGGTGCCGCGAGCGGCGCCCGCAGGCATCGCGCAGCACCAGGCGCACCGGCCCGGCGTGGTCGTCGAGGCCGAAGTGCACCCGCAGGCTGTCCTGGGTGCCGAAACCCTTGCCGGCGCTGACGGCGCGCACGCTGCGCCGCTCGCCGTGGCTCAGCGTCAGCGTGGCGCCGACGCCGAAACGGTTGCAGCGCCGGCTGCGCACGCGCACCTCCAGCCAGTGACGCCCGCGGGCCTCGTTACGCAGCAGCCGCGCCCCCGAGGCGCCGGCGACGAGGAGATCCAGGTCGCCGTCGTTGTCGTGGTCGGCGAAGGCGGCGCCCCAGGCGTCGTCCACGCGCGCGCCGGCGAACCAGGTGACGTCGCGGAAGCCGCCGCGGCCGTCGTTGAGATACAGGTGCGCGTCGCGCCCGGCGTAGACGCTGGTCACGTAGAGGTCCAAGTCGCCGTCGTTGTCGACGTCGGCGAGCGCGGCGTCGGCGCTGGTCTCCTCGAAGCCGATGCCCGAGGCCGCGAAGCGGTCGTGCAGGCGGTAGTGCGGCGCGCCCTCGTTGACGAGCAGCATGCTGACGTCGGAGATGTCGATGAAGCGCGGGTGGGCCAGGTTGGCGACGAACAGGTCCGTGTCGCCGTCGCCGTCGAGGTCGCCCGCCACGCTGCCGAGGCTGTGCCCGTAGAAGCCGCCGTTGTTGCGGCCGCGCACACCGAGCGCGGCGCCGCGTTCGCGAAAGCGGCCGCCGCCGCGGTTCAGCCAGAGGAAGTTGGGGTCGAGGCGGTAGTTGGCGACGACGATGTCCTGGCGGCCGTCGGCGTTCAAGTCCGTCCAGGTGACGCCACGTGCGCACATCGGCTCGTCGCTGACGAGGCCCGCCGAGTGCGTGACGTCGACGAAGGTGCCGTCGCCGCGATTGCCGAGCAGGCGGTCCGCGGCGCACAGCGCCCGCTCCGGCCCCCGCAGCTCGTAGCGGGCGAGGTACAGATCGAGCAGGCCGTCGTTGTCGGCGTCGCCCCAGGCGGCCGCCTCGACGGCACCGGGCGGCGGCTGCGCGAAGGCCGTCGCGGTGACGTCGACGAAGCCGCCGGCGCCGTCGTTGCGCAGCAGGCGTACGCCGGCGGGGCCGAAGAGCAGCACGTCGAGGCGGGCGTCGTTGTCCGCGTCCGCCCACAAACCGCCGCGGTAGCCCGAAAGCCCGTCGAGCCCCGCGGCCGCGGTGACGTCGACGAAGGCCCCGGCGCCGTCGTTGCGCAGCAGCCGCGGGCCGTCGAGCAGCAGGTCCTCGAAGCCGTCGTCGTCGTAGTCGCCCCACGCGACCTTGCGCGCCGCCAGCCCCTCCAGCCCCGCTGCCGCGCTGACGTCGGTGAAGCGCACGACGCCCTCGCGCGCGGCGAAATAGGCCGCCGGGTCGCCGGCGAAGCCGGCACGCCCGGCCAGCAGGGCGGCCAGGCGCGCCTCGGTGTCCGGCCCCGCGCGGGCGCTCTCGAGCGCGGCGCGCAAGTGGGCGACGGCGGCAGCGACGTCGCCGGCGTCGGCGGCGAGCTCGCCGAGCTCGTGCTGGGCACGGGCAAAGGACGGCGTCGCCGCTGGCACGCGCCGCCAGTGCGCCGCGGCCTCGCTCCGCACCCCCGCCGCCGCGAGCGCCAGCCCGTGCAGCAGCTCCGCCTCGGCACGCTCGTGCACCGCGGTGTCCGCGGCCGGCGTCGCGGCCGGTGCCGGCGCGGGTCCGCGCGCGGCCAGGCGCCAGTAACCCTCGAGCAGCTCGCCGGCCCGCGCCACGCAGCGCTGGCCGGCGAGGCAGGCCGCGGCCAGCCGCAGGCGCAGGTGTCGGTTGTCGGGGAAGCGCTCGAGATAGCCGTCGATGGCGGCGACGAAAGCGTCGGGCGAGGCGTGCTCCCGGGCGAGCGCCGTCACCAGCGCCCGGGTGACGTCGCCCTCGCGGGGCGCGCCGGGGAAGGCCTCGAGGAAGCCGGTTGCCAGGCGCACGCGCGCCGCCGGGTCGCGTTCGAGGTTGAGCTCCTCGGCGAGCAACGTGCTGACGGTGGCCGCCAGCGGGTGATCGCCGACCGAGCCCGCCAGCCGGCGCAGCGTCTCACGCTGGCGACGGCGCTCGCCGATGTAGTCGTAGCCCTGGTAGGCGGCGAAGAGCGCCTCGGGGGCGTCGGGCGCGGCGGCGAGGAGCGCCTCGATCTCGGCGGCGATGCGCGCGGCCAGCGCGGCGTCGTCGGGTGCCGCCGCCCGCAGCGCCGCCCAGCGGCGCGCCGTGGCACCGAAGTGGCGCGGCTCGCGCGCCAGCGCGTCGTCGAACGCGGTCACGGCGGCATCGAAGCGGTGCATGCGATAGAGGCACTGCCCGCGCAGGTAATGCGGCGCGGCGGCGTCCGGGCGCCGGCGCGCCAGCCGTTCGAGCCGCGCCACGGCGTCGGCGTAACGGCGCTCCGACATCAGCGCCTGCACCGCCTCGAGACCCTGCTCGTAGGCCTGCGGCGCCGCGGGACGCTGCTTGGCCGGCCCGGCGCAGGCGCCGAGCAGCGCCGCGGCGGCGAGCGCCAGCCCCACTGCGCGGGCCCTCCGCCCCGCCGACGTCGAATTGCGCATGGCCCGATGGCACCCCTTCCGCTGCGCTCAGAGACTGTGCCTAACTATAGCCGCCGCGGTTGCGCCACGGCGCAGCGATACCGTACCTTTGCCTGCATCGGCGCCCACTGGACGCCGGAGTCGCCTGCCTCATGAGCACCGAAGCCAAGCCGAGCGACGCGAGCGAGGCGCAAGCGCCGCTCGAGGAAACGCCGCCGGCCTCGGCCTCGGCCGCGGCCGACGCCGGCGCCCTGGCGCGGCTGCGGGCCGTGGACGCCGAAGCCAGTGCCCTGCTGGCCAGTGCCGAGCCGCTGCGCCCGCGGCGGGTGGCGCGCCTGCGCCAGCGTCTCGAGGAGTGCGCCGCCGCGGCCGGCTGCGACGCGGCCCTCGGCGCTCATGCCGAGGCCGCCCTCGCGCGGCTCGGCGAGCGCCTCGAGCGCGAGAGCGAGCGGCTCGAGCAGCGCCACCGTGATCTCCTCGACGTGCTGGGGCAGATCGACACGGCCCTCGAGGAGGGCAATCTGCAGCAGGCACTGGCGCTGCGTCGGCGCGCCGGTGCGCGCCTCGAGCGCATGCCGACGCTGACGGCGCAGCAACGCGCCGCCATCGAGGCGCGGCTGCAGGCCTTGCAGCCGCGGCTGCGCGAGCTCCAGGACTGGCGTCACTGGGGCACCGGCCTCGCCCGCGAGCAGCTCATCGCGGAGATCGAGGCGCTCGACGACGCCGACGTCCACCCCAAGCAACGCGCCGAGCGCATCCGCCGGGCGCGCGCGACCTGGAAGTCGTGGGACCACACCGGCGATCACGCCGAGCGCGCGCTGTGGCAGCGCTTCGACGCGGCCTGCACGCGCGCCTACGCCCCGTGCCAACGCTACTTCGCCGAGCTGGCGGAGCAACGGCAGCGCAACGGCGAGCGTCGCGACGCGATCTGTGCCGAGCTCGAGCGCGCCTACGAGCAGACCGACTGGCAGCGGCCCGACTGGCGCGCGCTCGACAAGCTGCTGCGCCAGGCGAGCGAGGAGTGGCGTCGGCCGCTGGGCCTCGAGCGCCAGGAGCGCCGGCGCCTCGAGGCGCGCTTCGCGGGCGTGCGCGAACGCTTCGAGGCGCACCTCGCCGAGGAGCGCGAGCGCTGCCTGCGCCGGCGCCAGGGCCTGATCGAGGAGGTGCAGCGCCTGGCCGAGGCGCCGGCGCTGGCCGAGGCCGTCGCGGCCACCAAGCGCGCGCAGCGCGAGTGGCGGCCGACGGTGCTGGCGCCGCGGCCGCGCGAGCAGGAGCTGTGGCGGGCGTTTCGCCGTGCCTGCGACGCCGTCTTCGCGCGCCGCGATGCCGAGCACCGGCAACGCGACGAGGCGCGCGCGGCGAGCCTCGA